>Ga0105106_10003665_pt1 | contig 10941 bp, 4 predicted proteins | sample PPLLaktember2015_5_FD_79109 | JGI IMG/M metagenome (GOLD analysis project Ga0105106, IMG submission 79109) | Freshwater sediment microbial communities from Prairie Pothole Lake near Jamestown, North Dakota, USA - PPLs Lake P8 Core (1) Depth... | ecosystem: Environmental > Aquatic > Freshwater >... | reverse complement strand
GTGTTAATTCAATTGAACTTAGAAATGTCGCTGAGGAAGATCTTGGCATTCCTCAGGTGCCGAGACCTGCACGCGGAGTGGAATTAACGGAACAGGAGAGGGCAGAGATGAAGAAAGCGGCTGAAGGTATGAGAGAGGAACAGCGGAAATGGAGGTTATCTCTTCCGATGGACAAGTATGAAGATATGCGCAAGAAATTCAATAGGGCAGGAATCGAGGTTTATATTGCCAAGTTTGCTCCCTCTGCCTGGTCGGATGAAGAAATTGACTATGCTTACAAAGCAGCAAAAGTACTGGGATCGATAGGTATTACAGATGAACTGTCAGAAACCAACTGCATGAGACTGGGCAAATTTGCTGAAAAGCACAAAAGCCTTGCAATGTTTCATACTCACGGACAGGTAGCCGATCCTGGCTTCTCATTCGATAAGTACCTTTCATATTCACCGGCAAATATGCTTAACCTCGATGCAGGGCACTATTTCGGGGCTACGGGTTTGCATCCGAACGATGTGATAATTAAATATCACGACAGGATGAGGAGCATCCATATTAAGGATAAGACCGGTCCTAAACATGCAACTCCGAATGCAAACAAGCCTTTTGGAGAAGGAGAAACACCTGTTGCTGATGTTTTATTGCTGCTGAAAAAAGAAAAATGGCCGATCCGTGTTGACCTTGAGCTCGAATACAGGATTCCTGAAGGTTCCGATGCAGCAAAAGAGGTTAAGATATGTATCGACTACATGAGGAATATTCTGGGATGAGTAATAATATAAAGGTGTTGAAGTCAGCGCTTCTGATAGCTCTGGTAATACTTTTGTTTTGCCCCGGAACTGTATCGGCACAGAAAGGAAAAAAGATCACTATTTCCGGTAAGGTTACCGACGCCGGCAATAAACCTGTTGCCGGGGCATCTATTTTTATTGACAATGTAAAAACAGAGGTAGTAACCGATCAGAACGGGTTATATAAGATAAAGGTTAAGCCGGATGCCATTGAAATTATGGCATTTACCCTTTTAAGTGGTGTATCGGAAGAGATGATTAACGGAAGAACTGAAATAAATTTTATCCTGACAAATAATCCATCCGGAGTTCCTGGTTCTCCTTCAGAATCTGATAAAAATGGTCAGGTAAAACCGGGTGTTGTCGAATACAGTAATTCATCTGGTCCTGTTTATCAGGACATTTACGATATGATCCGTGGAAGGGTTGCAGGTGTGGAAGTTTCAGGAAAGACTATTAGAATAAGGGGAGCCAATTCATTGAATGTGAGCAATGATCCTCTCTTTGTTGTGGATGGTGTAATTGTTAAGACTATTGATGACATAGCACCTGAAACAGTAAAATCGATTGAAGTATTGAAAGGTCCTGATGCATCAGTCTACGGAACAAGAGGATCGAATGGAGTAATTCTGATAACACGGCGTACGGGTATAGAATGACAGAATGACAAGCAAAAAAAATCAATGAATTGAAACCACGTTAAAACTTGATATATGAAGACTTTATGCAGGATTATTTTTTTGCCGTTACTTACAGCCATAATTATGTTTTCTACTACAGGGTGCAGTCAAAAATGGAGTGAAGAAAACAAAGGCGAATTTATGCTGGTCAAAAATCAGGATGGTCAAACTTTAGGTTATTCTCCTGCGTCAGGTGTGAAAATATTAACAGTAAAACGGTTAGCTTTCAAGGACTTAAGTAAAGATGGCAAACTTGATGCCTACGAAGACTGGCGGTTACCGGTTGAGGATCGGGCACGTGACCTGGCATCAAAATTATCGGTTGAGCAGATAGCCGGATTAATGCTTTACAGCAGTCATCAGTCAATACCTTCCGGAGGGGGAGGATTTATGCGTGGAGGAACATACGGAGGCAAACCATTTGCTGAAAGCGGTGCAAAACCCAGTGACCTGTCTGATCAGCAGGTTAAATTCCTGACCGATGACAACCTGCGTCATGTTCTTGTTACATCAGTTGAGAGTCCTGAAACAGCAGCTCTCTGGAATAACAACGTTCAGGCATTCGTTGAAGGTATTGGTTTGGGTTTACCTGTAAATACAAGTTCTGATCCCCGACATGGGAGTGATTCTTATGCAGAGTATAATGCCGGGGCAGGAGGTAAGATATCAATGTGGCCAGGGACGCTGGGAATAGCAGCTTCATTTGACCCCGGACTTATGAGAAAGTTTGGCGAAGTAGCGTCAGCTGAATACAGGGCACTGGGTATTACAACCGCCCTGTCGCCGCAGATTGACCTGGCCACTGAACCCCGGTGGAGCCGTTTTGACGGGACCATGGGTGAGGATCCTGACCTCGGAGCAGATATGGCACGTGCCTATGTTGATGGTTTTCAGACCTCGGAGGGAGTTGACCATATTTCAGACGGATGGGGATATCACAGCGTCAACGCGATGGTTAAACACTGGCCCGGAGGCGGACCGGAAGAGGGAGGCAGGGATGGGCATTACGGATTCGGCGCTTATGCTGTTTACCCGGGTAATAACCTGAAAGATCACCTTATTCCTTTCACGGAGGGAGCATTTAAGCTTCAGGGCCCTACAAAGATGGCATCAGCTGTAATGCCATATTATACAATTTCATACAATCAGGATAGTAAATATGGTGAAAATGTCGGCAACAGCTACAGTAAATATATTATCAATGATCTGCTCAGAGGAGAATACAAATTTGAAGGAGTTGTCTGTACCGACTGGGGTGTAACAGGAGATGTAACAGGCGTGGATAAGTTTGAAGGCAAAAGCTGGGGAGCCGAAACTCTTTCCATTGCAGAAAGACACTATAAAGTCATAATGGCAGGGGTCGACCAGTTTGGAGGGAATAATGATAAAGGACCTGTCCTCGAAGCTTATGCAATGGGTGTAAAAGAAAATGGTGAAGAATTCATGAGAAAGAGATTTGAAGAATCGGCTGTACGGCTTTTACGGAATATTTTCAGAGTCGGATTGTTTGAGAATCCTTACCTTGATATTGAAAAGACGAAGAGCACTGTAGGGAATCCGGAATATATGAAAGCGGGTTATGATGCACAGATCCGTTCTATAGTGATGCTGAAGAACAGCCCGAATACCCTTCCCCTGAAAAAACAGCTTAAGGTTTATATTCCAAAAAGATATACTCCCGCGGCACGTAACTGGTTTGGTCAGGAGACCCCTGAAAGATGGAGTGATCCTGTAAATCTTGCCATTGTTTCCAAATATTTCGAGGTCGTCGAAACACCGGATAAGGCAGATTTTGCACTCGTCAGTATTTCAAGCCCTGCGGGCGGATCGGGTTATGATCAGGGAGACCTAAAAAAAGATGGAAATGGTTATGTCCCAATAAGTCTGCAATATAACAGTTACAAAGCTGATTTTGCACGCGATCCGAGCATTGCAGGAGGGAGCCCACTGGAGAGTTTTACAAACCGGACATATAAAGGCAAGAGCCGTGGTGCAAACAATTTATTCGATATGAAAATGGTTAATGAAACCAGGGCGAAAATGGGTAAGAAACCGGTTGTGGTTTCAATCGATGTTTCAAATCCGTTGATTTTCTCTGAAATTGAAAAAAGTTCCTCGGCAATTATTATTCATTTCGGAGTTCAGGATCAGGCTCTGATGGATATAATAACAGGAGGAGCCGAACCATCAGGTCTCCTCCCTTTCCAGATGCCTGCCAATATGAAAACTGTTGAAGAACAATTTGAAGATGTCCCGCGCGATATGAACTGCTATATCGACAGTGAAGGCAATAAATATGATTTTGGATTCGGCTTGAACTGGCAGGGAGCAATAAATGATGAGAGGGTTGCAAAATATAAAAACTGAATCCGGTATACGTCATCAGACATCTGTTCGCGGATGATTTTCTGCAATTGGTCAAATAAAATTCCTTCGGAGCTGATTATTAGTTAATTTAGCACTGGATGTTATTTTGCAGTGCCTGGCTCAGAAAGAGGCTGTTTCCTGATTTTAAGTCTTGTTGAATTTTAGTTAAGAATAAATCTAAACGGGAAACATCTTGTTTCTGTATGATTTTTGATATGGATTATTTTAGAATATCAGCGAAAAAGTGTAAATTAGATTAATCAACCGGTAATTCAACTAAATCGACCCTTATAAAAGTAGTATCTAATGAGATATATTAAGATTTTATTCTTACTTACTGTTTTTCTGTTTTCAACAAATCATATTAAGGCTCAGGTCTGCATAACACCTCCGGCAAACGGATCAGACGATCAGAAGGTATGCAATAATTCACCGATAGTTGATATAATATATACTCTTGCACCGGATGTTTTAGGAGCCTTAGCAACCAACCTTCCCACAGGTGTTACCGGAGCATTTACTACCGGTCAGTTCAGAATAAGCGGAACACCGACAGTCTCAGGATCTTTTACTTATACTGTTACTGTTATATCACTGGGAATATGTACCGGAGGTAGTACAGCAACAGGTAAGATTGAGGTCAATCCACAGCCGACGCCAACCTTCACAACAGGTCCGGCATCAGTTTGTGTCAATTCATCTGGTAATGTATATACCACACAAAATGGTTTTAGTAATTATACCTGGGCAGTATCGGCTGGAGGGACTATAACAGCAGGGGGAGGATTAACAAACAGAACAGTTACTGTTACCTGGACCGTCGCAGGACCACAAACCGTGAGCGTCAATTATAGAAATGCAGATGGCTGTACTGCGACACTTCCAACAATATTCGATGTAACAGTCAACCCACTGCCGGTACCAGCAATAATTGGTCCGGCTTCGGCATGTGTAAATGCACCGGGGAATGTTTACACCACTGAAGCCGGAATGAGTGGTTATAACTGGACAGTATCCGGAGGGACCATAACAGCAGGAGGAGATGGGTTTAGTACGGTTACAATTACCTGGACAACCGTCGGTACAAGGTCGGTAAGTGTAAATTATTTGAATCCAAGCGGATGTACAGCTGCAAGTCCGACGGTGTTAAATGTTACAGTCAATCCTCTGCCGGTGCCCACATTGACGGGTCCGGCCACGGCATGTCTAAATGCACCTGGGAATATTTACAGTACTGAGGCCGGGATGAGTAATTATGTTTGGACAATATCTGCTGGAGGCTCAATAACATCAGGGGCAGGGAGCACTGATAACACTGTGACAATTACCTGGACAACCACAGGCCCCAAAACAGTCAGGGTAAGATATACCAATGCCAATGGATGTGAGGCCGCCAGTGCAACAGTATTCAGTGTTACGGTAAATGCGTTACCTGCAGTAAATGCCGGAACCGATGCCACAATTCCAAATGGAACAAGTACGACGCTCAATGCTACAGTTACCGGAACAGGGCCATTTACTTATAGCTGGACCCCTGCTTCACAACTTATAAATCCTACGGTAGTTGATCCGACAACTGTGATATTGACCTCCACGACTCTATTTACGCTCACTGCCACATCAACTTCAACAACCTGTTTCAACTCTGATGCAGTTACAATTACAATTGCCGGCAATCCATTAAGTTCAAATCCGACGGCCTCACCTTCAATAGTGTGTGCAGGGGCTACTGTACAACTGAATGCGGTGGCAAGCGGCGGATCAGGATCATATATATATGCCTGGACTTCAGTACCTGCAGGTTTCACTTCAACTCTTTCAAATCCCACGGTTAATCCGTTAGTTACAACAACATACAGGGTGGCTGTTTTTGATGGATTTACCACTGTCAATGCTCAGGTTTCTGTTACCGTAAATCCTGTGCCTGTTGCAACAGCATCAAATAATGGCCCAGTCTGTGTCGGATCTGCACTTTCGCTAACCGGAGGTCCTGCCGGAATGCTTGCATATGCCTGGAGTGGTCCAAATGGTTACAGCAATGCAACCATGAGTCCGGTTGTTTCGACAAGCGCAACAGTAGCGATGGCAGGCGTTTATTATCTTACAGTTATTAATAGCAGTGGTTGTATAAGCGCAGCCGCAAGCACAACTGTTACTGTAAATGCTTCCCCTGTTGCTACAGCATTAAACAGCGGCCCGGTTTGCGCAGGCTCACCCCTGCAACTTGCCGGAGGTCCTTCGGGAATGAATTCATATTCATGGACAGGGCCCAACAGCTATACTTCAAATTTGCAGAATCCGACTGTTTCCCTTGCAGCGACACCTGCCATGGCAGGAAAATATTTGCTTACATCAGTCAATGCCAGCGGATGTAGCGATACAGCTTCTACTACCGTATTTGTTAATCCTTTACCACTAGCCACTGCGACAAATAACGGACCTCTCTGTTCAGGTAATCCCCTTATTCTTACAGGTGGTCCGGCATTAATGACAAGTTATTCATGGAGCGGACCAAATGGTTTTACATCTAATCTTCAGAGCCCGACTATTTCCCTGGCCTCCACGACGTCAATGTCAGGAATTTATACTTTGACAGTGACTAACAGCACCGGCTGTGCAGGAATCGCGACCACAAATGTTATTGTGAACCAGTCGCCTGTTGCCACAGCAGCAAATAACGGACCTGTCTGTGTGGGATCACCTTTAAATCTTACAGGTGGTCCGGTATCAATGGCAACATATTCATGGATCGGACCAAATAGTTTTGTTTCTAATCAGCAAAACCCGGTGGTATCAATGGCAGCTGTTTCAGCCCAGGCAGGTGTTTATACTCTTACTGTCGCAAATGCTTCAGGATGTCAGGATACAGCCACTACAAGGGCTTATGTATATGCAATACCGGTTTCAAATGCCGGAACAGGAGGGACAGAATGTGATCTCGATTTTATATTGAATGCGGTACCAAGTGTGGGAATTGGCATATGGAGCATAGTTACCGGTCCCGGTACAGCTGTGTTTACGCCAGGACCTAATTTCCCGGCAGCAACAGTTACTGTCACACAATACGGAACTTACACTTTCAGGTGGACTGAAACCAATGGCCCCTGTTCAAGCAGTTCTGTGGTCACTGTTAATTTTTACCAGCAGCCGCTGGCAAATGCAGGTACAGGAGGCGATGAGTGCGACCTGAACTTTACCCTGAACGCTCTCCCCAGTGTTGGAATCGGAACATGGGCAATGATCACCGGAACAGGAACTGCTACTTTTAATCCGGGAGCAAATTCTGCCTCAGCAATTGTCACAGTTTCTGAGTACGGACCAAAGTCTTTCGCATGGACAGAGGTTAATGGCATATGTTCGGGCAGTGATACCATTACAGTCAATTTCTACCAGCAACCAGCTGCAAATGCAGGTGCAGGTGGAAATAACTGCGGCCTTGAATTTAACCTCAATGCAGTGCCGAGCCTGGGAACAGGTACATGGACAATGGACAATGGTCCGGGAATTGCGACATTCAGTCCAAATGTTAATCTGGCAACAGCAAAAGTTACCGTTAGTGCTTATGGAACTTATAATTTCAGTTGGACAGAGGTGAATGGCACCTGTTCGAGCAGTGCAACTATATCAGTTATTTTTATAGAACAACCCAGGGCCGATGGAGGGATAGGGGGAGACGAATGCGATCTTAATTTTACATTCAATGCTACCCAGGGTTCGGTAACCGGAACATGGACAAAGATAGGCGGTCCGGGTAATGCTACTTTCAGTCCCAATGCGAATCAACCCAATGCAGTTGTAACTGTCACTCAATTCGGATCTTATGATTTTGCATGGACTGAAGTGAATAGTCTATGCTCTTCTTCTGATATAATAAGGGTAGTTTTCCATGATAAGCCTCCGGTTAATGCAGGAACCGATTTGCTTTTATGCAAGGGTAGAAACGCCCAGCTGATTGCTACAGGAACAGGAACTTTCCTCTGGACACCTGCTGCCTCGCTAAACAATCCTAATATCTATAATCCGCTTGCATCACCAGAAATAACGACAGCATATACCGTCACTTTAACAGATCAGTGGGGATGCAAAAACAGCGACCTGGTAAATGTTGAAGTAAGGGTACAACCTGTTGCCAATGCCGGTCCTGATCAGATACTCGAATTCACTTTTGAAACAAGTTTTCAAGCCTCACCGCTCTCGACAAACCAGACAGGTGAATGGAGTATTCTTGCGGGCGATGGTGATATATCAGATAAAAATAGTCCGACTTCATCTGTAAGCGATCTTTCGCTTGAGCTTAACAAATTTATCTGGGCTGTATCGAATGGTGTCTGCCCTGTATCTACTGATACAGTAAATATTGAAGTTAATAATTTGATTATACCAACATTAATAACTCCAAACCTTGATGGCAACAACGACTTTTTTATCATCAAGGGGATTGAGTCCTTTGGCAAAACATCGCTCACGGTTTTTAACCGCTGGGGAGCCCGGGTTTATGAAAACATGGAATATGACAATAGCTGGGATGGGGTGGATGAGAATGGGGATCCCCTTCCCGATGACACTTACTTCTTTATACTGAAACCTGAAATTAGTAAAACTGTTAAGAGTTATGTGGTAATCAGACATTGAGTTGAGTTGATATGATCAGAGTTGTTAAAATCATAGCCATAATTTCACTGGTACTATCACCTGTTTATAATACTTATGCCCAGCCTGTATGGGTTAAAGGGACTCCTTCGGTGGTAACTACCGGGGCATTATCAATTACATTGAACTATGGCATAGACCGTACCGGTACGGTTTATATCATTGTATATAACTATAATAATACAAGTACTTTAACTTCTTCCACGGTAAGAACCCGGGCAATTCTTGGTCCGAGCGGCACTATTACAGCAACAGCCAGACGTTCGGTAAAGAAGGACGATGTCGGGAAAGTGCTGCAGGTTGTATTGAATGTTATAGATCACGGGCAGATACACACTATTTACATAGTTGCGGCTGATAGCAAAGGGAAACTTCAGCCATCTCCTGTAAGGTTAAATGCAACAACCCTGCCGTGCCCAGAAGCAGACGCAGGTTCAGGAGGGAATGAGTGTGACCGGAATTTTGTCCTGAATGCAGTACCTGTATTAGGCACCGGGGTATGGACCCGGGTCTCGGGACCAGGAAGTGCGACTTTCTCACCTAATGCCAGTACTCCAACTGCAACAGTTTCAGTATCAGCATATGGTTCATATACATTCAGATGGACCGAGACAAGAGGAGTATGTAAATCGAGTGACGACATTGTAGTCAATTTTTATCAGCCCCCGGATGCAAACGCGGGCACCGGAGGCAATCAATGCGGACCTGCATTTACACTCAGAGCTGTTTCCGGATCAAGCGAGGTTAATGGCACCTGGACCATGACAAGCGGAACGGGTACTGCAACATTCTCTCCTGATGCACAGAGTCCTACTGCAACAGTAACCGTATCCGATTATGGGACAAAGATATTTACCTGGACCGTAACGAGCGGACCATGTTCGTCCAGTTCGAACGTTACAGTAAACTTTTACGAGCAGCCACTGGCCAATGCCGGTCAGGGAGGAAACAATTGCGGACTCGAATTCTATCTGAGTGCAGTACCAAGTGCCGGAACAGGAACATGGACAAGAGTCAGCGGGCCCGGAACAATGAGCTTTAGTCCAAACAACCATGCTCCTGACGCAAGGGTAACTGTCAGTACGTACGGGACCTATATATTCAGATGGACGGAAGTAAGCGGACCCTGTACCGGAAGTGCGACAGTTACAGTTGGCTTTTTCGAGCAGAATTCAGCGAATGCAGGAAATGGGGGAAGTGAATGCGACAGGAATTTTGTACTGAATGCAATACCGGGAACAGGTACCGGAACATGGACAAAGCTTACCGGTCCGGGCAATGCAACATTCAGCCCGAATCCAAACCGGTATAATGCAACCGTGACGGTTACTCAATGGGGAGATTACGATTTTGCATGGACTGAAGTAAGTAATAATTGCTCATCTGTCGATATAATTCGTGTTGGGTTCCATGCTCCTCCCTCAATAAATGCCGGAACGGATGCTGTTATCTGCAGGGGAAACAGTGTCAGATTGCAGGCGGCAGGTTCAGGAACATTTTTATGGAGTCCCGGCAATCTGGTTGATAATCCTGCAGCCCAGAACCCTCTGGCCACACCACTTGCTACTACTGTCTTTACTGTTACACTGACTGATCAGTACACTTGCAGAAACTCAGATCAGGTAACTGTTGAAGTAAGGGAAAAACCGATAGCAGATGCCGGAGAGGATCAGATACTTAATTTCCAGTTTGAGGCAGAGCTTGCAGCTTCTGAATTAAAAAGCAATGAAACAGGTGAATGGGTAGTCCTTACGGGAGGCGGGATATTAGCGGACAAAAACAATAATAATACAATAGTCACTGACCTTTCGCTCGGGGAAAATAATTTTCTGTGGAGCGTTGCGAACGGGGTGTGTGATTTATCATCAGATACAGTCATGATCAGAATTAATGAGCTGATCATTCCAACATTAATTACTCCCAACCTTGATGGAAATAATGACTATTTCGTGATAGGCGGATTGGAATCACTAGGACCTGCTATATTAAATGTATTTAACCGATGGGGAGCCATGGTCTTTAAAAATGATGATTATGCAAATGACTGGGATGGAAAGGATAATAATGGGAATCCGCTTCAGGATGATACATACTTCTATTTTCTTAAGCCAGAAAAAATAGCGCCAATCAAAGGTTATATTGTAATAAAAAGATAAAATGAAAAGGATAATTAAAGTACTTTTTCTCATTGTAATGCCTGTCAGTGTATTCGGCCAGCTGACACCCTACACCAGCCAGTATGTACTTAATCCGCTTACTATAAATCCTGCATATGCAGGCACCAGGGGATTATTGAACTTTGCAGCATTTTACCGGAAGCAGTGGGTAGGAGTAAAAGGATCTCCTGAAACGATGTCTCTTTTTGTCGATGCTCCATTTGCCGATGATAAGATGGGATTGGGAATTAATGTAACAAATGACAGAATAGGAGTTACAAGAGACACAAAGATTAACAC
>Ga0105106_10003664_pt1 | contig 10944 bp, 8 predicted proteins | sample PPLLaktember2015_5_FD_79109 | JGI IMG/M metagenome (GOLD analysis project Ga0105106, IMG submission 79109) | Freshwater sediment microbial communities from Prairie Pothole Lake near Jamestown, North Dakota, USA - PPLs Lake P8 Core (1) Depth... | ecosystem: Environmental > Aquatic > Freshwater >... | reverse complement strand
GGAGAACTGTTGACGAAACCAAGTGTTTTAACAAGGCGTTTTATCTTGTTCAGATCTCCGAAATGAGTTTTGATTGTCGATAACATGGTGAGTCCGACCTGCCGGGCTGCAAGTTTTGCTTCATCTGTCTGAAGGTCTTTTCCGGATTTGCCGGTGATGAGAGAACCATCGCTCCTGACAGGAACCTGACCGGAAACATAAAGCATATTATTTATCACGAGTACGGGCTTGTAAACTCCTGCGGCCTTTGGTGCCGGCGGCAGAACCAATCCAAGTTCAATGATCTTTAATTCGGGGCTGTTTTTCATTCTATCAGTATTTTGAGTTATTTTAGTGAGTGCAGGGCAATTCTGTTTCCTTCGGTGTCGAGTATCAATGCCATAAAACCATAGTCGGGCGATACCTCGGTTCTTGGCTGAATGATTTTTCCTCCGGCCTTTTCAACCCTGCCAAGTTCAACCGAAAGGTCACCCGACTGTGAGGTAAAATAGATTAATACTCCGTCGGTTGACGGTTTATAGTCTTTTTTACTTTTGACGAGTGATCCGGCAGAACCTGGCTGGTTTTCAGCTTCCGGGAACCACGCCATTTCAAATGTGCCAAAAACATTCTTTGAGAGCTTAACATCAAAAACCATTTCATAGAACTTAATAGCTCTGTCCATGTCTGTCACTGGTATTTCAAACCAGCCTACTGCATTATTTTTCATAGCCTTTATGTTTGATTTCGGTATGCCTTTTAAGCAGGTCATTTCCCGGTATCAGACAAACAACTCTGCTTTAAATATTGTTTTTGCTTTTCCGGAGATCTCAACCCTGTTGTTTTTGAGCAATACCTTCAGAATTCCGCCTCTTTTGGAGACCTGGCGGGAAACAAATTGAGTCATGCCTGTCTTTCCATACCAGAAGGGAGCCAGGGAACAATGGGCTGAGCCTGTTACCGGATCTTCATTAATGCCAAGCGCCGGAACAAAACACCTGACGCAGAAGTCAAACCGTTTGTCATCCGAAATGGCAGTCACAATGATATCCCCGAAATCGGAATTCTTCATTGCGGTGAAGTCAGGCTTGAGGTTCCTGACCTCAGATTCACTTTTCAGAAGCGCGAGAGCCCATCCGTGGCCGCTCCTGTAGAGTTCAACGGGCCTGGTTCCGATAAGCTTTTCAATTCCTTCCGGTATGTTGATTGCAACCGGGGGATACGACGGGAAATCCATTTTAACAAGTCCGCCTGAACGGCTCACTGAAAGCTTTCCCGCCTTTGAGAAAAGGATTATGGTTTCCCCTTTCGCTGCCAGACCGGTTTCGAACATAATATGACCGGTTGCAAGGGTGGCATGTCCGCACAGGGCTATCTCCGATTCAGGTGTATAGAACCGTATTGTATGTCCGCTTAAACCCGGGAATACAAAAGCTGTTTCGGACAGATTCATCTCCATCGCAACATTCTGCATCCAGGCGGTTGAAGGTTTCCTGTCGAGGATACAAACTCCCGCCGGGTTCCCCCCGAATGGTTTGCCTGTAAATGAATCGACCTGGTAGATAACCCTGGCTGTTTTCATGGTATGAATAATAATGGTTCAACGGTTCAACGGTTCAAAGGCGTAACGGCATAACGGTGCACAACCATTCAGGCAAGTTACAAAAAAATTGCAAAGGTTCACATTACCGGAGATGCATTAAAAATATCAGGGATGGAACCACTCCGTGGTTCGAAAGGCGTTTTCTGTGAAATCCCTATAATGATGGAACCACTCCGTGGTTCGGGCCCGGGAAAACCTGACAGTATCCAATACTTATGACCTGAATCCCGGTGGGGTTCCATCATACCACGATAAAGGTAACAGACCGGATATGAACCCCGGAGGGGTTCCATCATACCAGGATAAACGTAACAGACAGGATATGAACCTCGGAGAGGTTCCACCATATTAGGAAAAAGGTAACAATTATGGAATGAACCCCGGAGGGGTTCCATAAACAAATACCAAAAGAATAAAATATGTCTTTTAATACGTATTATAATACGTATTATAATACGTATTTCACTAAAACTAACAATCATATTTACAATGCAATATTAACCATACATCATGCAAAATCATTACGGAGCAAAACTGCAAAACTCAACTTCAGGATCCTGGGACTGCACTACTGCATGACTGTACGACTGCTCGACTTCAATATTGCAAAATTGCACGATTGCAAAATTGCACGATCCATTAAAGCATCCGTTCACCGGTAAAATTCCTCATTTAGCGGTATTTCTCCGGATTTAATCTAATAAAACTTTGTAAACCAGAAAAGTTTTCTCATTTTTGCAGGCTGTAACATCAGAGGAATGGATAGCAGGCAAAAAATCATAGAAGCAGCAGCAGTTATGTTCAGGACCTATGGGATCAGGGCTGTCACCATGGATATGCTTGCCTCGCATATGGGCATTTCAAAAAGAACAATCTATGAGGTATTCAGCGACAAAGAAGAGTTGCTCAATGGGGTTCTGAAATGGATGATGATGAAGCAGCGCGACCTGATGGCCAAAATTTCCTCCGAATCATGCAGCGTGATCGAAGCCATTTTTAAAATGCTTGATCTAATGGCGGACCACTTTCAGAAAATGAGCCCCGCCTTTCGGCTTGACATGCAACGTTATCACAATGATATTGCAAAAAACCTCAGCGAGCATAATGAGCTGCCTTATTTCAGGAATAACGCCGAAATATTGAGGCAGGGAATAACAGAAGGTGTTTTCAGGGAGGATATTGATGTTGAAATAATCAATAAATGCATGCTTGAAGTTGCCAGGATGTCAAATGACAAGAATATGTTCCCTCCTGAAAGTTTCCCGAATAAGGATGTCATAAAAAATTTTTATGTGAATTACCTGAGGGGAATATCAACTAAAAAGGGTCTTGAATTAATAGATTATTTTGACAGTAAGAACAGGTAAGGAGGATAAAAAGAAATAAGTAGAAATTAGTAGAAAGAATAAGATATCTGGGTAATGAGTTGGGAATCAATATAAAAGAATAATTTTTTGGTCGTAGAAAAACTTAATTTATGAAAATCAAATCTCGGGTAACAACGATTTTATTACTGCTGTTTTCCGTCGCGAATATTATGGCACAGCAGGAGAGCGGTGAATTGAACCTTTCATTTAAGGAAGCTCAGGACTATGCAATATCAAATAATAAGATGGTCCTCGCGGCGAAGTCTGACGTCATGGCTTCGAAAGCAGCCATATGGGAAGCCATATCTTCAGCTCTTCCTGAGGTAAGTGCATCAGGTTCATTTACTGACAACCTGAAGCTCATGACCACACTGCTTCCGGGAGAATTCTTCGGTCAACCGGCGGGCACAAAAATACCTGTGACTTTTGGATCACAGTTCAATTCAAGCGCTTCGGTCCAGGCGAGTCTGCTTTTATTTAATGCACCCTTATATATAGGAATAGAGACAACGAAGCTGGCCCAGAAAATGAGTCAGGAAAACCTTGCAAAAACCGAGCTTGATACAAAAGAATCGGTAGGTACGGCATACTACCTGATCCTGGTATCAGAGAAATCGCTGGAGATACTTGAAGGGAATATTGCAAACCTGAACGAAACACTTAAATCGACCCGGGCAATGTTTTCGGCCGGGATGGCTGAAGCTACCGATGTTGACCAGATGGTTTCCAACGTCAGCATGGTGGAGAACAGCAGAAGTTCCCTGCAGCGTGCAATTGAGCTGAATTATAACCTTTTGCGTTTCCAGCTTGGTGTTGAACCAGGAACAAAAATTACACTTACTGAAAATCTTGAAAGCCTTACCGGCCAGATTGATGTCGAGGCCCTTCTTTCCCAGCAGTTTGACCATACCCGGAATGTTAATTATAAGCTGATTGCAAGTCAGGAACTAATGTCATCGCTTGCCCTGAAATCCCAAAAAGCCTCTGTTCTTCCAACCCTTGCAGGATTTTACAACTATGGGACAAACGGAATGGGCGACAAAGTTTCGGATCTGCAATGGTTTCAGAATTCGATGGCAGGTCTGCAGATGTCAGTTCCCATATTTGCCAGCGGACAGAGAAATGCTAAAATCAAAAAAGCTCAGTTCAATTATGAAAAAGCAAAAACAACAAAGGAAATGGTAACGGAACAGCTTCTGCTCGAGGAGAAACAGCTGCGGTATAACCTGGTAAATGCCAATCTGCAATATAAAAGCCAGAGGGATAACGTAGATGTCTCAAAAAGAGTCTACTCCAGCATGGAGAATAAATTTAAACAGGGAATGGCCTCCAGCCTCGAACTTACTCAGGCCAACAGTCTCTACCTCCAGGCAGAAAACAATTACGTTTCAGCTCTGATGAATCTGTTTCAGACTAAACTGGCATTGGACAAGCTGCTGAATAATATGTAAGGAATAAAAGAAATAGATAGAAATAAATTGAAATTAACAGATACAATAATGAAATACTTTAACACAATTTCGGTCATATTGATCAGCGGTCTGATCCTTTCCTCCTGCTCATCAAAAAAAACCACTGATGAAACCGGACTCCTTGCCGGTACCGACACCACTGAAAAAGCAGCAATACCAGTAAAAGTGGTTACTCTTTCAAAAACCAAAATTGCAAGGACTATCGATTACACGGCAACTGTTTTGCCGTTTGAGGAAGTAAATATGGCTCCTTCCACCCCGGGAAGGATTGATAAAATCTACGTTGAAACCGGAGACAGGGTCAGCAAAGGAGATCAGCTTTTCCTGATGGATCGCACCCAGCTTTACCAGCTTAAGCTGCAACTCACTAGTCTGGAAAAGGATCTCAGCAGATTAGACACCCTTTTAAGGACCGGAAGTGCAAAACAACAGGCCTACGATCAGCTGAAAACCCAGTATGATGTTCTTAAGACCAATGTGGAATTTATGGAACAGAATACGCTTATGTCTGCCCCGTTTAACGGAGTTATAACCGGAAAATATTTTGAAGATGGCGAAATGTATTCAGGTACACCCACAACACAATCAGGAAGATCGGCAGTTGTTACTATAATGCAGATCAACCCTTTGAAAGTAGAAGTCAGTATCTCTGAACAATATTATCCTTTGATAAAAAGGGGTATGAAAGCTGATTTAACTGCAGATGTATATGATAATGAGATATTCACAGGCAGGGTTTTCAGAATCTCCCCGACAATAAATCCGGTTACAAGATCATTTATTACCGAACTGGAACTCCCAAACCGGAATGACCTTTTAAAACCCGGGATGTTTGTCAGGGTTTCTATGGATCTGGGTGAGGCGGAAACTTTTGTTGTCCCCGCCAGTACTGTCCTTATGCAGGAAGGAACTAATATCAGGTATGTCTTTGTTGAGGATCAGGGTGTGGCGAAACGGACTGAAGTGCTGATCGGTAAAAGATTTGATGACAGGCTTGAGATCATCTCAGATAATCTCAGAGAGGGAGACAGGCTTGTGACTGAGGGTCAGGCCCGGCTTATAACCGGAGATAATTTAAATATAGTAAAGTAGTTTTAAGATTTGCAATTTTAAGAAAATGAGTATATACAGCTCTTCCGTAAAACGACCTGTAACAACCATCCTGATTTTCGTAGCATTGATTGTTATCGGGCTTTATTCGCTTGTCAGACTGCCGGTCGATTTATATCCGGAAATAGAACTGCCTTTTGTGACCGTTCTTACAACATACCCGGGGGCCAGTGCTTCAGATATTGAAAGCAACGTCACTCGTCCGCTCGAAGATGCCCTGAATTCCGTCAGTAACCTGAAGGAGCTTACATCAACCTCGAGTGACGGACTGTCGGTAATCTTTCTCAATTTCGAGTATGGTTCCAATCTTGATGAAGCCATGAACGATATCCGCAGCAATCTGAATTTTGTTACCACATTGCTGCCTGATGGATCGGAGGATCCGACTATCATCAAATTCAATTCAAGCATGATGCCCATAATCTTTTATGCTATAACAGCCAATGAAAGTTATGCAGGTCTGGAAAAGATTCTTGATGAGAAAATAGTTAATCCCTTAAACAGGATTGAAGGGGTAGGAAATGTTGCTCTGTCAGGAGTTCCCGGCAGAAGGATCTATGTTGATATCGATCCGAGGAAAATGGAGGCATACAATCTTTCCATAGAACAAATAGGTGGCGTTTTGAGAGCAGAAAACATGAATATGCCGGCCGGTTACCTTGAGATGGGACAGACAGACTATCCGCTGCGGATCCAGGGCGAGTTTCCTGAGAGTGATGTCCTCATGAATATTGTGGTAAGTAATTTTAATGGAAATACCGTTTACCTGAGGGATATTGCTGAAGTACGTGATACCATCAGGGAATCAAAACTCGATACCAAGATAAATGGTGTAAGGGGGATGGGTCTTTTTGTTCAGAAACAGTCAGGAGGTAATACAGTTAAAGTCACCCGTGAAATTGAACAGACTCTCGAAGTACTGAAAAAAGACCTGCCGCCCGATATTAAGATCGAACTGCTTTTCTCAAGTGCCTCATTTATTAAAGATTCCATTAATAATCTGACTGAAACGCTGATGTATGCTGCAATATTTGTTGTTCTGGTCGTGCTTTTCTTTCTTGGACGATGGCGGGCAACATTTATTATAATACTTACAATTCCTGTATCACTTATTGTTGCATTCATTTATCTCTTTATATCAGATGCCTCAATCAATATTATCTCTCTTGTTTCACTTTCGATTGCAATCGGAATGGTGGTCGATGATGCAATTGTTGTACTGGAAAATATAACCAGGCATATTGAGAGGGGAAGCCGGCCAAGGGAAGCTGCTATATATGCAACTAACGAGGTATGGCTCGCTGTTATAGTCACTACACTTACTGTTGTTGCTGTTTTCTTCCCGCTTACATTTGTTGAAGGGCTTACGGGCGTCCTTTTCAAACAGCTTGGACTTAGTGTAACCGTGACCATCATTACTTCAACAATTGCGGCATTAACCCTTACTCCTACTTTAAGTGCCCTGTTACTGAAATACAAACCAATAAGAAAAGATGCACCTTTCTTTACATATGACGGCAGTATCAGGAAATGGCTTGACAAGTTTGACAATTTGTACGGAAGAACGCTACGTTGGGCACTGCGGCATAAAACAGTAGTAACAATATCCTCGATAATTGTTTTTGCGTTCTCAATGGGACTTTTCGCCCTTATTGATACCGAATTCTTCCCTCAGGCTGATGAATCGGCAATTTATGCCACTGTTGACCTTCAGACAGGCACCAGGGTTGAGAACACCATAAGAATAGCCGATATGCTTGATAGTCTGGTCAATTCAAAATATCCGGAGATTGAGCTTATTTCAACATCCACTGGCTTCGATGACCAGGGTGGATGGGCTTCCATGTTCAGTGCAGGAGGTACTCATACTATTAATTATACCTATAGCCTGGTTCCTATCGAGGAACGAACCCGGAGTGTCTGGGATATTTCTGAAGAAATGAGGGCTGAATTTGCAAAATTTCCAGAAATAGTTGATTTACAGGTTACTACCACTCAAAACATGGGTTCGTTCGGGGGAAATGCTGTTGATGTTGAAGTATACGGATATGATATTACAGCTTCAAACCTGGTTGCAAAGGAGCTTGCAGACAAAATCAGGAAGATCCCCGGAACGAAAGATGTTACAATAAGCCGTGATAAATCGAAGCCCGAATTGCAAATTATCTTTGACCAGGAAAAAATGAGTGCTAACGGACTTAACACTGCAACTGCAGCTGTTACCGTAAGGAATAGGATTGATGGCCTGGTCGCAACGCAATTACGTCAGTCAGGAGATGAATATGACGTGATCGTAAGATTTAACAAGAGTTCGAGAAGCACGCTCACCGATATTGAGAATATTGCAGTTGCCAATAATCAGGGACAGTTAATCAGGCTCGGTGAGATTGCCCAGATTAAAGAATACTGGGCTCCGCCAAGCATTGAGCGTAAACGAAAGGAAAGGGTTGTCAGGGTTTCGTTCACTCCGTTTAAAAGGTCTTTGACTGACATCCAGAAAGATGTCCAGAAGGCAATTGATGAGACCCAGAAGCCAGCCGGGATCATGGTTCAGATCTCCGGGGCAATAGAGGAACAGATGGAAGCGTTTATGGATCTTGCCCTCCTGATAGTTGTGAGCCTTATCCTCGTGTACCTTGTGATGGCATCCCAGTTTGAGTCATTGAAAATGCCTTTCATAATAATGTTCTCAATACCATTTGCCTTTTCTGGTGTAGCAATAGCGCTGTTCCTGACCAAAACAACTCTCAGCGTCATTTCCGGCATAGGCGCGGTATTGCTCATAGGTATTGTCGTAAAGAATGCCATTGTGCTTGTTGACTTTATCAACCTTATGCGCGAGAGGGGTAATGAATTATATGAGGCAATATTGATATCCGGAAGATCACGTCTGAGACCCGTGCTTATGACCTCCGGTACAACAATACTTGCAATGCTGCCGCTGTCGATAAGCACAGGCTCGGGCTCAGAACTCTGGAGACCTATGGGTATAGCTGTTATCGGCGGCCTGATCTTTTCAACTTTTGTTACACTTGTTTTAGTACCTGTGGTATATGCGATCTCCTCCAAAAAGGGAGAACGAATCAAGAAACTGGCAGTCTATTCAGAACTTGATTTTAATAATGGTAAAGGTAATGGTAGTAAATAAATCTGAAATTTTTAATCAGCGGCAATGAAAGCAATAATGATAATATACAATCAGGCTCATACCGAGAACATTGAATATCTTCTCGACAAGCTTGATATAAAGGGATATACTCTCTGGGAAAATGTACAGGGCAGAGGCAGTCATACAGGGGTTCCTCACCTGGGAACCCATGCCTGGCCTGAGATAAATAAGAGTGTTATTTCAATTGTTGAGGATGATATTGTTGATAATGTCCTTGACAAAATAAAGAAAATAGATGCAATAAATAATGAAGTAGGAATCAGGGCGTTTGTGTGGGATGTACTGAAAAGTGTTTGACCTCACCACTACCCATCTCCCAGAGGGAGAGGGACTTTGATACTAATATTTTGCATATTTTTTTCCCTTCTCCCCAGGGAGAAGGGGTCAGGGGATGAGGTTATTCTTCTTCTTCCTCTTCGTGGTATGCCTTGATCACTGCATCCTGAACCTCACCCGGAACCTGTGCATACTCAAGGAATTTCATTGCATACATTGCGCGGCCTCCTGTAATCGAACTGAGCGCTGTTGAATACTTATTCATTTCAGCAAGCGGAACTCTCGCCTTGATCACTTCAAAACGCTTTTCACTCGACATTCCGAGCACCATTCCGCGCCGTCCCTGCAAATCGCTTATCACATCGCCCATCCTGTCGGACGGAACCATTATTTCGACATCATAAATTGGTTCCAGGATCTTCGGACCTGCATTCTTGAACGCCTGGCTGAACGCATTACGTCCGGCAAGCCTGAAGGAGATTTCGTTTGAATCAACAGGATGCATCTTGCCGTCGTATACATAAACCCTTATATCGCGTGCATATGATCCTGTGAGCGGACCTATTTCCATCTTTTCCATAATGCCTTTAAGAATTGCAGGCATAAACCTGGCATCGATCGAACCGCCGACAATACAGTTAACATATACAAGCTTCCCGCCCCAGTCGAGGTCAATTTCATCCTTTGCCCTTACCGAAAGCTTGATCTCCTTGGTTCCGAATTTCATCATTGTCAGTTCAGACGATCCTTCTGTATAGGGTTCAATAATAAGATGAACCTCCCCGAACTGGCCGGCACCTCCCGATTGTTTCTTATGGCGGTAATCGGCCTGGGCAGACTTTGTTATGGTTTCACGGTAGGGTATCCTGGGAGGATTGTAATTTGTGGGGATCTTATAAATATTGTCAAGATGCCATTTCATGATATTAAGGTGGTATTCGCCCTGACCGTGGACAATGATCTGTTTGAGTTCTTTTGAGTACTCAATAATTATAGTCGGGTCTTCGAGGTGGATCTTGTTAAGGGCTTCTCCGAGCTTCTCATCGTCACTTTCACTCTGGGCTTTGATTGCGACCCGGAATTTTGGCTCCGGGAAATCGACACCTTTATATCTCCAGTCATTTCCCGGGACATTCAGGGTATGATCGGTCTTGGTGTTTTTCAGTTTTACAAGGGCGCCAATATCACCCGGAAACAGCTCGGGTACCCGAATCCTGTTTTTACCTGCACAAACATATAGTTGTGAAAGCCTTTCCTTTACGCTGTTATTGGTGTTGACCACATCGATGTTCTCGGTAACTTTACCGGAATAAACCCTGAAGTAGTTTATTTCGCCAATATGTTCCTCAATTGATGATTTAAAAACATAAAGTGAAGCGGGAGCCGAAATATCAGGCTTGACTACGTTACCCTTGCTGTTGACCGGAGCCGGCATATCGGTAAACGAAGGAGCCTCCGTTGTGATAAAATCAAGCAAACGGTCTATTCCTATATTGTTTTTTGAAGATACGCAGAAGACAGGGAACATTCCCCTGGTCAGTATTCCTTTTGCAATTCCTTTCCTGATCTCATCTTCAGTCAGTGTGTCATTTGTGAAAAAAAGTTCCATAAGCGACTCATCGGCTTCGGCTGCCTTTTCCACAAGTGCAGCATGCAGTTCTTCGGCTTTTGTTTTCTGGTCGGCGGGAATATCGAGAATTTTACCGGCGCCGCCGTCCTTTGAGTATTGGAACATTTTCATCTTAAGAACATCGATGATGGCATTGAATCCGACACCTTCGTTCACCGGATACTGAATAAGTATAACATTGCCCCCGAACCGGTCTTTCAGCATTTCAAGAGTTTTCTCAAAATTCGATTTTTCGTGGTCAAGCCCGTTTACTACCAGTATAAGAGGCTTATGAACTTTCTCGGCATGACGGAAATGGATCTCCGTTCCTACTTCAACACCATTCTGGACATTTATTG
>Ga0105106_10003660_pt1 | contig 10947 bp, 14 predicted proteins | sample PPLLaktember2015_5_FD_79109 | JGI IMG/M metagenome (GOLD analysis project Ga0105106, IMG submission 79109) | Freshwater sediment microbial communities from Prairie Pothole Lake near Jamestown, North Dakota, USA - PPLs Lake P8 Core (1) Depth... | ecosystem: Environmental > Aquatic > Freshwater >... | reverse complement strand
GCCAGGTCAAAATCCCCTGTTTTTTCAATAAAAACAAAATTGAATTCATCCTTTACTCCCCATATATCTGCTCCGCCGGCAGTAATATCAAATCCTCCGCCAGTGACAGTTACATTGCCGGCAATTTCGGGATTTCCAATATCGGCAAACTTGAAATCTCTTGTCCTGAGTAGTTTTAATTTACTTGTTTTTTGTACTGGTACGGGATTGTTATCCTGAGCAGACAGATTTCCCGGAAAGATGAGTAGTAATGAAATGAAAGCGATTATAGTAATTTTTGCCAGCATGGCATATCGGTATTAATTGGTGTCGTCAAATCTGTAAATTTAACAATTAAAAAGATTGCTTTATGTATTCTCTTCAGGTGTAGGTGGTCATAAAAATCCGGGAGATTGTCAATCCAGCTTTTCCTGCAAGTATTTATCCGTATCCTCTTTGAAAGTTTTAAGGTCAATTACTTTGCCGTACCCACCGCCAGCTAAAGTAGCAAGAGTGCTTATGTGAACATCTTCAGCTTTAACAATTTTGTCATTAAACTTAAGGTCCCGTGTAGCACATGCATCATGAATGACAATACATTCAAAGCCAAGGTCATTTGCTGCCCTGACAGCTGCTTCCAGGCACATATGAGTCTGCATGCCAATAATAACCAGACGACTGATATTGTTAGTCTTCAAATATTCCAGTAAATCAGTATTCTGAAAACTGTTAACTTCTTCTTTTGTAATTACCTTTTCGTCAGAAAGGGGCTCGACATTTTTATGTATCGCAAATCCCTTATCTGATTTGTGGCGAACATGTACTACAAGTTGATTCTTTTCTCTGAAGATCTCAAGAATCTCTTTGGCGTTTAAACTTGCTGATTCTGCATTTACCAGTCCGGGTCCTTCACCCGGGAAATAGAAATTCTGGATGTCGACAATCATTAAAGCTGTTTTAATAGTGCCATTTTCTATTTGCTGGGAATTTGCTGAATACTGGAAAATAAAAAGTGCCAGAACCAGCACTAATATTTTTTCATATGCCTGGCTAAATAAAAGTTTACCCGGTTTATGCATGTTTTGAAAGTTTTTTCGGAGATTGGTATTATATGCCACACCTGACAATCAGCCATATTAATATATTTTAAATTCTACATACAATGCCTTCTCTGCGATCATGTTACCTATATTAACAGTAAGCTGACTCTGATCCTGGACAGCAAATTCTTCATTTTTCATCAAGCCGGGTTCAGGATTAATTTTACTTCTTGTTATTTCAAAATTGCTGATCTGAGTAATTGCCTTATTCTTCTCAGGAAGGCGGGACAGAATTTTATCAGCCAGTTTATCGGCATTTTCCAGAGCAATCAAATATGCAACTTCATTAATGCTGTCAAGTTTGCTGTGATTGTAGATTAATGAACCAATTGTCAGGTTCTCATTGCTTAACAGCTTTGTATATACTTCGTCAAGAATTGTCAGGTCGCGTATTTTGACCCTTGTTGTAGTCGAAGCAAGATAACCGTTGAAGATATTTGAATTGTTAATCCAGGCATAGTCCTTGTTCAGATTGACGTTTGTTGTCAGGATATCTTCCTTCCTGATTTTAAAATTGATCAGATCTTCATTGAGCCTGGATGAAATATTCAACAAACAAGTTTTTGCCTGTTCAATATTTTTGTCAACGCAGCTTAAATTTAATGAAAGGCTTGCTTCATCAGGAGCAACCTCAACAATTCCACTTGATTTCAGCAGAATTGTTTTGGAATCCTTTTCCGGATTGCAGCTTATCAGCATGATAACTGACAGTAATATTAAAAGTCGTTTCATATTGTATGGAATTGGTTAAAAGATAACATGACTGACAACCGTCTAATTTTGTACTAAAGTAATAATAATATGTGGTTGTGAGATCGTGCAGTTTTGAGGTTGCAAAAGCCGGAAACTCTTACCACATTATGCACTTCCCACACCCCTGCGTACCCCACACCGAATGCCACACAAAGCAAACACCAATTGAAAAAATCCAAATTCGGTATAAGTGGGTGTTACAGAGCGATTAAGTTTTGACAGTGAACTTAATATCGACAAAACTGTTTATAGTGCACTGAACTGTCTGTAGAATACTTAGCAAATATTCATCATAATAGGGAAGCACGCTAATAAACAAGAATTATAAATATGAATGCCTACAAAAAGACCTCTGAAATGCCAGACATGAAAGTGAGACTTTCAGCACTGTGGCTGTTTGCAATACTCACCTAATACTTATGGTGATGTTGTGACATTAATGGATCCTGTTAAACACGGATCGGTTCAAATGACTGAAGGATTCCTTTTGGGAGGCTCCATATTCATGATGATTCCGATAACCATGGTCCTCTTCTCGCGGATATTGAATTATCGGGCATGCCGATTGACGAGCATCATCGCAGGAACGATAATGACTGTGGCACTACCGGTAACTCTATTTGTTGCAAAACCAACTACGTATTACGTGTTCTTCACCGTGATAGAAATAACGACTACTGCACTAATTGTCTGGTATGCATGGAAGTGGCGCAACCCTGTTGTCGAGTCTGTTAAAACGGAAATAACCAAAGGTTAAATGCCCTCATAAAACGTAACTACACATGATTCAAGAAAATGAGCTGGAATTATGATCACAAGCTTTCATCTTCTCTAAGTACTCCAGCCAGATTGGTTGATGCACTTATGAGGCAGGCAAGCAGAAAAATGCCTTACTTCCCCGATCAGCGCAGTCTTCCACAGTTAGCTCATCGGGTCTCGTGACGTTACTTTACTTTCAATGCTGATCATGTCGTTTTCATTTTTGAGACAACGGACGGGAAGAATTACTATTACTATTCAAGGAGCACTCCGGTATTAAGCTATAAGGATAAAAATGGTTATCATCTCCCTTTGGGAGCAAAGCTGATCAAAAAGCATCCTTTTTGGGATTTCTGCTATGAAGAGTTCAGGCTGGTTAGCCTGGAGTATTATTGCAGGGATTAAAGGTAATTGCAGGGACAGGTCACATCCTCTTCTTCCGGGTCGCAATACCTGTGCAAGACTCCGGTTTTCGGTCGTCGAAGTATACCCGCAGCCGACAAAGACGGAGGGCAAAGCAGTCCCCCGAAGAGTTATTTTAACTAGTTTTGAGTTGAAAAAGATTGGCAGATAACCAGAAATGTACTCAAGAGCAATTGTCCGGAGTCCCGGCAGAAATTTTGCTGAAGGAATTACAACTTCAAACCTGGGCAAACCCGATTTAAAAAAAGCCCTTGAACAGCATTCAGCATATTGTGATGCACTTACAAGTTGCGGTCTGGAGCTTATAGTTCTGGACGGTGATGAGAGATATCCCGATGGATGTTTTGTTGAAGATACTGCGATTGTCACAGGTGAATTGGCAGTAATTACCAGACCCGGGGCTGAATCCAGGATGGGTGAAGAAGCTGAAATTTCTAAGATCCTGTCTGAGTTCAGGAAGATCGAGACCATCAGGCATCCAGGCACTCTGGATGGAGGAGATGTTTTAAGGGTGGAGAATCAATTTTTCATCGGGATCTCCGGAAGAACAAACAGGGATGGCGCCAGGCAGCTTTCAGCGATACTTTCAAAATACGGGTATACTTCATCAGAAACAGAAGTGGGGTCGGGTCTCCACCTTAAATCGGGGATTGCTTACCTCGGGAAAGGCAATTTCATTTCCGTTGAGAGGCTTTCAAAAATAACCGGTTCCTCAGGGATTATCATTTCAGACCGTGAAGAGAGCTATTCAGCCAATTGCCTTTCTGTAAATGATTACCTTCTGATCCCCAAAGGATTTCCGAAATCAAAAAGGAAGATCGTTGAACTCGGGTATAACATTATTGAACTCGACATGTCGGAATTCAGAAAGATGGACGGAGGACTGACCTGTTTATCGTTATTATTTAAATGAAGTCTGGCCACACACCGTGCACCGTGAGCCAATTTAAAATGTCTTTCAGTCGATAGATGATGTTAAGAGGCGAGAGGCGACAGTGGCCATACAACAAGGCTTCAGGCTGCACGAAAGCCCTACTGCATAACTTATTCGGACGCCACAAGCTGCGCTGCATATCAATGTTTTGTTAACGTTTTTGTGTTATTCCGTTGGCTGGATTTAGAAACAGTTGTAACAAAATCAACTGTTCAGAGTCTATTACTGCAAGAAAGAACTGAACAGATAAAATTCAAATGGGTCGATAATTTTAAGATGCTTTTTCAGCCTGGTTATCTTCTAATTGGCTGGTAAAAGATAACTCTGATAGATAGGCAAATATTTATTCATTGTAACCTTTGGGAAAGAGTTTAGTTTTAAAACAGAAAAGAGATCTTATGAATCAGGAAGAGATGTTCCGGGTAGCACTCCGAGAGAATGACAAGATGGTATTTAATATATGCCGTCATTATTTCGGACCCGGAGATGAAGCCAGAGACGCGTATCAGGAAATTCTTTTAAAAGTTTGGCTTAATATAATGAATTTCCGGGGAGAATCTCAGCTAAAGACATGGATATGCAGGATTTCAGTAAACGTATGCCTGACGTATCTTTTAAAAGCAAAAAAGAAATCCTCAGTTTTTATACCCTCTTCGTATCTGGGAAATTATGACAGAGTCAGTGAAGACGAAGATAATCCGGAAGAAGCAGAAGCAAAATTGAAATTTTTTGAGGAATTCAAAAACAAGCTAAGTCCGGTCGATAAAATTCTGGTGACCTTATACCTGGAAGATATTGACTATACTGAAATATCAGAAATAACTGGTCTTAACGAAGGTAATGCAAGGACAAGGATACACAGGATCAAAAATCAAATTAAAAGAGAGTGGGAGGGAAAATATGGAACTAGATGATTTCAAAGGGAAGAAGAGGCTAACAAATGATGTTACTGCCGGTGTTGATAAAAGCGATACTGTGAGAGCAGATAACATTATTGATCTGTTCAGATCGTATCAGAAAAAAAATAAACGAAAGGCCACTATGATGATAGCTGTAAATTTCGCATTAGCTGTGATTTACATAACGAACATGTCTTTCCAGACAGGTATGGCAGCTCTTGGATATTTACTTTTGGGGGCAGGAGTTTTCGGGGGAGTGATATATTTATATCTCAGGTATAAAGCATTCGCTCCAGATACCTACTCACTTCCAATAAATGATTTTCTGGAGAGAGCTGAAAGACAGATAAGCTATTTTAACGTTACAGACTATTTGATTGTTATTCCCTTACTGCTGATCATTGGTACTGGTGGAGGTTTAGTTTTCATCGCAAGATTGCTTAAGTATACGGCTAATGACACTCTTCTTATAATAATCTGGGTTCTCTTTTATATCTCGCTCTGTGCATTTGGCTTTTGGGCGGGCAAAAGAAACTGGCAAAAGACTTATGGAGATCTGTTTGAAAAAATAACCAAAATGAAAAACAGCTATTCCGGGAACCACGATAAGATTGATTAGAATTTAAATATAAATAAACCGCAATGTCAGATTGTATAGGAATTAATACAGACAGGTTGTTGCTGCGTTCAATAAGACCCGATGATGCAACAGCGTTGTTTAAATACCGCTCTGATGCGGTTATAAATAAATACCAGGGATGGATCCCAAAAACAGTTGATGATGTTCATGATTTCATTGAAGACAGAATATCTCCAACAATTGATTTAATTAATACATGGTATCAATTTGGAATAATCTTAAAAGAGAATTTTGAGTTCATTGGAGATATTGGAATTCATTTTCTGGACGAACAGAAAAAGCAGGTTGAAATAGGGTGTACTTTAGACATTAATTATCAGGGAAAAGGATTCGCCACTGAAGCTTTAATTCGTATAATAAACTATGTTTTCATTGATTTGGATAAACACATAGCATTAGCTTACATTGATCCTGAAAACATGAAATCCATAGCCCTGGTTGAACGAATTGGGTTTAGAAAAGATGTACTTTTTAAAGAGAATAATTCTTTATATAGAGAGTGGCCAAACGACATAGTTTATTCATTTACTAAAGAAGATTGGATTGCAAAGAGATTGCTCTCTCAGAATTAACACAAAAAATGTAAAGGCTTAACGGTGTGAATGCGTTAAGGCATGAAGGCATGAAGGCAGGAAGGTTGTTATAAGGTTTTGAAGTTATGCTGTTATGTCGAAGCGAAGATCCCGTTCTGTGGGATAGTTAGGCGATTCTGCCCTTCCCCAAATGCTCTCTTTTCCGCACGTCGCCCGCCGCATGCCGCTGTACTACTTCAAAACCCTTGTTCCGAAAATAAACTTTTGATTCCCCCAGGGATCATTTATTGAGGTGATTATCACACCATTTCTGGCAGAAGCATGGATAAATTTATTATTCCCGGCATAGATACCCGAATGGGTTATAAAGTGATGTGTTTCATATGTTTTGATGAAAAAGACCAGGTCCCCTTTTTTGAGTTCATCCATCCGGCTTATTATTTTGCCGTACCTGGCTTGCTCTTCCGAGTTATGGGGCAGGTTAATGCCAAGTCGGGCAAAAACTGTTAACAGTAATCCGGAGCAATCCATGCATTTCATTGTTGTTCCGCCCATGCAGTGAGGAACGCCAAGGTATTTTTCAGCCGTTTATATAAGATCACATGCTTCCGGTGGCATCCAGTGGGCATCCATCCCTTCCCACTTTATATTACAGCCTATGGGGTTAGTTACTGGGATGGAGATTGGTTTTCCGGAAGTAAGTTCCTCCAGGACAATCTCGAGGTTATTGACAGTCATTCGTGATGTATCACGCGGACTATCCACACCTCTGCCTGTATAGACAAGTTTCCTGTTCTGATCGAACACAAAGAAGTGTGGAGTTCTAAGGGCGCCATAAGCCCTGGCTACTGACTGATCCTTATCATAGAGATATAACCATGGGAAACGGTATTTCTCCATGCGTCTGACCATATTGGGAAAGCTGTCTTCAGGATAAGTGTTTTCGCTGTTGGAGTTTATTCCGGCGAATCTAACTTCTTTCTCCAGGTACTTTTCTGCTGTCGATCTTGTAACCTCATCTGAGCCGATCACATAAGGACAGTGATTACAGGTGAAGAAGATAACCAGGAACCTGTATTTATCAAAGTCAGACAGTCTATAAGTTGAGCCATCAGTGGCAGGCAGGGTAAAATCTATTGCATTATTACCGGGTTGTAAAGTAAACGACATGGCTATTTCTTTTAATTGCTTTAAAAATACTAACAATCATTCAATTATTTTGTTAGCAGCCAAAGACATACTGTTCTCGTCATTTTATTAAATTTGTCATAAACCAATACTTTTTCAAAATGAAATTTTACTTCCTGTAAATTTCTTTAAATTGACCAACACTTAAACGACACTGAAATGAAAATCAAATCAATTCTGACAATGATTATGGTACTGCTTACGGTACAGCTGCTAAGAGGCCAGTCAGCAGGCAATGCTGTTACCGACCTTCTCCTTTCGGCATATTCGGAAAGAAATTACACAACGCAGCCTGTAACCGATCAACAGCTTGAAGTGATACTTAATTGCGGCATTAAGGCACCGAGCGCCAGGAACCAGCAGCCATGGCGATTTACCGTGATCAAAGATGAGGCTGCAATAAAAGAGATCATCAGCGATGCTGTTCCAGGGAATGTGCTTATTATTGTTTCCGGTGCTGAATCGCAGACAGGAACAACACCCGATTTCGATTGCGGGCTGGCTGCCGGAAATATGTTTGTGGCTGCCCATGGTCTGGGTCTGGGTGCACGCATTTATGGAAGTCCTGCAGGCAATATCAACTCAAAGAGGGATGTTTACCAGGTTCCGGCAGGCTTTAAAGCAGTAGTGGTATTAAGGGTCGGGAATGTTGAGAAGCCTGTTGATGCAGTCTCTTCAGCAAGCCCCAGAAAGGCGTTTGATGAGATCGTCAACTTTAAGAAGTAAACGAAAGTACTGCCCGGTACGGGTAGTGGTGTACGACCATCCCGACGCTTCATATCGGTAATCTGACTCAGGAACCAAATTCGATGAACCTGGCAGGGCCATTCTTAAGAAAATACATTGATTTCAATTTTTTCGGTGAACAAATTTGAAAGTAAATCCTTATAAATAAAAACAGACTAGCCATGGCAGAATTAAAAACAAAACAAAACGATGCAGACGTTAGTGAATTTATCAACTCCTTTGCCGATACGGATCAAAAACGTACTGACAGTTTTGAATTAATAAAACTAATGCAGGATATTACTGGATTTGAACCTAAAATGTGGGGGCCATCTATTATAGGATTTGGTAGTTATCATTACAAATCAGAGAGAAGCAGACAGGAAGGAGATTGGCCACTGGTTGGTTTTTCACCACGAAAGGCGGCTATTTCATTATATGTATACACCGGCGCAAAAGAGCATGAACAACTGTTGGACGGTTTGGGAAAATATAAAATGGGTAAAGCCTGCATTTACATAAAGAAATTGGCTGACATCAATCAGGATGCTCTCAGGAAACTAATGAAAGTGACTATTGAATATTTACAATTGAGGTACAAATATTAACTCATAAGACTATGGATAAGGCAACGCAAACAATGATTGAAAACCTGCATAAAAACACAGGGAAAACGTTGGAACAATGGATCGGAATTATAAAAAAAGAGAATTTTGCATCACACGGGGAGACTATTACATTTTTAAAGAACACTCATAACCTGACATATGGTTTTGCAAACCTGATTGCTCATAAGGCAAAAGGATCCGATGCGGATTCAGCAGAAAATAAAGATGAACTTATTGGAAAGCAATACAAAGGCAAAGAGCATTTTAAACCACTCTATGACAAATTACTTGACGAAATACGACTGTTTGGCGGGGACTTTGAAATTGCTCCAAAGAATGCCTATGTAAGCCTGAGACGGAAAAAGCAATTTGCAATGCTTCAGCCGGTAACAAAAACTCGTTTTGAAATTGGTATTAATCTAAAAGGACAAATACCCAGAGGAAAATTAGAAGCAATCAACTCTCCCAACGCGATGTGCTCTCACCGAATCAATCTTACTGACATAAAAGATATTGACAGGGAAATAATTAGCTGGTTAAAAATGGCTTATGACAATGCAGGGTAAATAAGCCAATACCAAAACACCCGATGTCCGCATTGCCAATGCGGCGCAGGCATATCAGACGATGTTTGAGGCAGATCAGATTCTTCTGATGAACAGATCAAATGCTTTTGAGATCTCAACCAGTTTGCTGCAATCTACAATACCAGTGTTGTCCTTGGGTGTGTGGGTTATATCCTGTTCATTGATGTTATCCGTGAACCATTTTGACGAAACTGCAATGGCAGGCACTCCAAACTGTAGAAATATGCTATGGTCACCCTGGGGCCATTGTGCACCTTCGCAGATTCCAGGAAATTGCGAGATTATTTCATGGATAGTACTATTCAGATGGTCTGGTAAACTGAAGAGTGAAAATGCCGACGCTCCTTCTTTATATCCAGCACCATCGATGTTTATATTCAGAAGGATCTGACTGAAGTTGGTCTGATTTGCAGCTATATAATTCATTTGTCCGGGTACAGCATAGTAATCTTCTCCGTTGAAAGCAACGATTTCTATAAGCTTATTTCCCTGGTAATCATTTAATAGATCTGCCAGGAGCAGCAGGACTATTACTCCTGTTGCATTATCTATTGCCCCTGGAGTTCCCTTTTTTGCGTCAATATGAGCGGTGATAACAATCCTTTGGGAATTATTCTTACCCTTCTTTCCGGTAACATTATATCCTTTCGCGGGTATCCTTTTTGATCTGGAATCAAGAAACAGTTTCATCCCGGTATACATTGACAGTTTTTTGCCTTCCTCCTCCGTCATATAAACCGATGGGATATTAAAATCTCCATCTTCAATCAGAGGAAATGGATAAACGCCTCCTGCCAGAGCTGCATTTCTGCCTGTTGCAGATATAATTGCACTGGCTCCGCTATTTTCCAGAAGGGTAATTATCCTTTTATGTTCTTCGGGATTATAGAAGACGAAATTTTTCGGCATCAGCTGTTCCTTTGCAATTTCTCCCCTAAGAAGGATAAACTTCCCTTTTCCGTCAAGGTTTTCGAGTTCAGTCACTGAAATTGCAGATACAAGTTCGGCTTCTCCCTTAAAACCAAGAGTATATGGACTCACAAATACGTCGAAGTATGTTTCCCCAGATCTTAAAACAGCTCCATTTTCTTCCCAGTCTATTGCATCAAATTCCGGCATAGTTGTTTCCCAGCCCAGGGAAGTCAGCTCTTTTTCAAAAAAATATGTAGACTGCCTGTTCCCTTCACTGCCGACGCAGCGTTCTGTTATCTCATGGCAGAGGGTATTCAGGTAGCTTAAACTCTTTGAGTATAGTCTGTCTGATGTCATAGGTATCGTCAATCCACAAATTTAGCAATTAATGCCTGTCTTGTGTCCCAGCTCACTTCGAACGGAATATTTTTGTGGAGGCAGTATACGAATCTGGGAGTTATTTCTGAGGCATTGCGGCTGTTATGCGGTTATGCATTTATGCAGTTTTGCGGTTATGCAGTTTTGCATTATTATTGGGTTTCCCCGTCGGCCTGTGCCAATTTCGACCATCATTTTGGCAGTTTCAGATGCTGTATTTAACATTTCATCACTTTTGCCCTTTGTGGTTTATTTAGTGATGTATCTTTGAATTATGAAAACAAAACAGTTTTGGAACTATTTAGGTATTGTGTTATTCATATCCCTGGTATTGGGAATTCTAATACATTTTAATAGTGTAATGCAGGGATTCGGGCTTATTTCAGAAAATACAGGGGTTATTACACGCGATTCAATGCCTGGTAATGTTATAAGTCAGGTGCTGATAAGCTCATTGGTAGCTTTTCTCACATTCATTATCAACTATTTTATATTAAGACCGTTAGACAGTAGCCGGCATCTCAATGC
>Ga0105106_10003659_pt1 | contig 10948 bp, 10 predicted proteins | sample PPLLaktember2015_5_FD_79109 | JGI IMG/M metagenome (GOLD analysis project Ga0105106, IMG submission 79109) | Freshwater sediment microbial communities from Prairie Pothole Lake near Jamestown, North Dakota, USA - PPLs Lake P8 Core (1) Depth... | ecosystem: Environmental > Aquatic > Freshwater >... | reverse complement strand
TGCTATTTATCGCAAGGATGCTAAGGAAAGCAACATGCTAGTTGAGGAGTTTATGCTTCTTGCAAATAAAATATGCGCAGCGCACATTTCAGCGTTTAAGAACGAATCAAGTAAACCATTTGTTTATAGGGTGCATGATTACCCGGATGCTGAAAAGATTGTTGAGTTTTCAAGGTTTGTAAAATCGCTTGGTTTTTCTTTTGATCCGGGCTTGTCTAAAAACACGAAACAATTTCATTCTCTCATGCTTCAAATCAAAGGAAGGGAAGAAGAAGCGCTTATTAACGAGCTGGCAATTAGATCTATGGCAAAGGCAGTTTATTCGACTAAAAATATTGGGCACTATGGTCTTGGCTTTAAGCAGTACACTCATTTTACTTCGCCGATTCGACGGTATTCGGATTTGATAGTGCATCGAATGTTATTTCATTATTTAGAAGGAAATAACAAAAGCATTTATTCACCTCTGAAGCTGGAGGAAATTTCAAATCATATTTCTGCTACCGAAAGAAGCGCAATTGAAGCTGAAAGATTATCTATTAAAATTAAGCAGATTGAGTACCTCGAAAATCATATAGGCGAATCTTCTCATGCGGTAATTTCTGGAGTGACTCATTTCGGATTATTTGTTAAAATATTGGATATATTGGCAGAAGGACTGATTAGGGTCAGAGATTTGGAGGGAGATTTTTATGTTTACGATGAGAAGAAATATTCTTTAATTGGTAGGAGAACTAAAAAACAGTATCGGCTTGGCGATAAAGTTTGGGTTAAGCTCGTTCGCGTCGATCAAGAAAAATCCGAATTAGATTTTATTATTACTGAACAATAGAAGAAAATTGCTATGAGACAAATCACAATTAAAATTATTTGGTTTTTATTTTTCTTTCCCGTAATCATATTTGGGCAATTCGGAAAGAACAAGGTGCAGTATAAAGATTATGACTGGTATTATATTCAAACAGAGCATTTTGATATTTACTTTAGTCAAAATGGTGAAATGCTTGCAGAGTTCACTTCAAAAGCTGCAGAGAATGCTCTGGCTTCAATTCAACGAAGCTTTAACTATAAGATTAATAACCGCATTACACTAATTATTTATAATTCTCAAAACGATTTCCAGGAAACAAATGTTATTGATCAATATCTGAGTGAAGGCATTGAAGGTTTTACTGAACTGTTTAAGAATCGTGTGGTAGTTCAATTTATGGGTTCGTACAAAAAATTTAGACATCTCGTCCACCACGAGCTTGTGCATGCTGTTATGAATGATATGTTCTACGGCGGATCAATTCAAAACATAATATCCAACAACATAACAATAAATTTTCCTTCATGGTTTACTGAAGGTATGGCTGAATACCAATCTTTAGGTTGGGACGTTGATACCGATATGTTTATTCGCGATGCAGCAATTAATGAATACTTGCCGGATATTCAAGGGTTAGATGGTTATTTTGCTTACAGAGGCGGTCAATCTGTTTTCTACTACATTGATAGAAAATATGGCAAAGAAAAAATTGGAGAATTGATGAGTAAAATTAGAAACGCGGGAAATGTGGAAGCTGGATTTAAAGAAGCGATTGGACTTAATATCGAGGAACTGAACGAACGTTGGAAAAAAGAAATTAAGAGAATTTATTGGCCTGATATTGCTAAAAGAAAAGATCCCGATGAATTTGCAAAAAGACTAACTGACCATAAAAAGGACGGCGGTTCTTATAACACAAGCCCTGCCATATCACCGCAAGGTGATAAGGTTGCTTTTCTTTCCAATAGAGATTTTTATTTTGATCTTTATATCATGAGCGCAATAGATGGTAAGATTATTAAAAAGTTGATTAAGGGAAATCGAACAGCAGATTTTGAAGAGCTGAATATTCTTACCCCAAGCTTAACTTGGTCTCCTGATGGAAAGAAAATAGCGCTCGGTGCTAAGAGCGGCGGTTACGATGTAGTATATATAATTGAAGTTGAATCGGAAGATCGGGAAACAATTCCGCTTTCACTTGAAGGAGTTAAAAGCGTTACGTGGTCTCCTGATGGAAAAAGCTTGGCTTTCATTGGTCATACTGCTGTTCAATCTGATCTGTACCTTTATAATATAGAAACTCAGCATCTTGATAACTTAACAGATGATCTCTTTAGCGATAGTGATCCCGCATGGTCTTTTGATGGCAGTAAAATATTTTTCTCTTCAGACCGGATTGATAAGCTTTCTAAAGAAGTTTTACCCGACAGCTTTAAGATCTACAAGCACAATTACAATCAGTTGGATATTTATTCCTTCGAGTTGAGCAATAAAGAAATTGAAAGAATTACCTCACTGCCATTTAGTGATGAAGTATCACCAATTGCAAGCTCTGATGGAAAACATTTGTTATTTATTTCAGATATGAACGGGATAAATAATATCTACAAGAAAAACTTAACAGATAAAAGTTCTGTTGATGAAAAAGAAGAAAATCAAGAAAATCTTGAACCTGTTACAAATTCGCTAAATGGTTTGTATCAATTATCAGCTTCAAAAGATGGCAAGAAATTATCTTTTACATCATTGTACCAGTCTGCTTTCAATATCTTTTTAATGAATAATCCTTTTGAGTCAGTATTGGATGAGAAAAAGCTTGAGCCAACCTTATACATTTCGAGCTTAATGAAAAAAGAAAATGGCGAAGAGTTCATCGAACGCGATAGCTCGGTAGCATTAAAAAATTCATTAAATGATTCTCTTCAGATTTACGTCGGAAATATTGTTGACACCTCTAAAGTATATGGCGATTCGGTACAAATTGATTTTAGCAATTATGTGTTTGGCTCCGATTTTAATCTGGCTAAAGATACAAACAGTGTTGATAATTCAAAGTTCAGTCTTGCAAACAATTTAGATAAGCAGGGCAACTATAAGGTAAATAAATATAAAATTACTTTTTCTCCCGATATCGTTTATGCAAATGCCGGTTATAGTTCATTGTATGGTTTGCAGGGAACAACCGTAATTTCTTTCAGCGATGTTTTGGGAAATCATCGTTTGATAGGTGTTACAAGTCTTCAAATTGATTTGAAAAACAGTGATTACGGATTAGCATACTATTATCTTCCTGAAAGAATTGATTACGGGATTGAAGCTTTTCATACTGCAAGGTTTGTCTATTTGACAAGAGGATTTAATTCTAATCTTGTCAGGTTCAGAAATTTCGGAGCAGTAGGATCTTTAAGCTATCCTTTAAATCGTTTTAAAAGAATTGATGCAGGCTTAAGCTGGCTCAATATTTCGCAAGAAAATTTAGATAACCCCAATGAAACAACGGATAAAGTTTCCTACATAATTCCATCTTTAGGATTTGTACATGATAATGTTTTGTGGGGATATACTTCGCCAATTGATGGTTCACGTTATCGCTTTGACATTTACGGCAACCCGGGTTTATCAAATAAAAAACTGAGCTTCTATTCAGTTCTCGGTGATTACAGAAGATATTATAGATTTTGGACTGATTACTCGTTTGCATTACGGTATTCGGGTGGATATTCAGGTGGAAATAATCCCCAGAGATTCTTTATTGGAGGAATTGAAAACTGGATAAACCGATCATTTGCAACTACGGATATTCCTTTGGAATCAGCTTCTGATTTTGCATTCCTAACCGCTGCATTACCGCTGAGAGGTTTTGATTATGCAGAAAAGATTGGTACAAGATATTCATTGGTAAATATGGAATTCAGATTTCCTTTGATAAGGTATTTGGTTACCGGGGCGCTTCCCATTCTGTTCAGAAATATTTTAGGAGTGGTATTTTTAGATGCAGGAACTGCATGGACAAAAGATAAAGACTTAAAATTATTTGAGAGAAATAAAAACGGAAATGTTGTTACCAAGGATTTATTGATGGGAACTGGTGTTGGAGCAAGAGTATTCTTCCTATATTTTCTAATGCGGTTTGATGTTGCTTGGGCTTACAATGTTGATGGATTCACAAAACCAAAATTTTATTTATCGTTAGGTGCAGATTTTTAGCAGCTATTAAGATATGCTGGATTTATAAATTTCACTTTCCCAGCGGAAATCTGGTATATCTACATAAGTGAAAATTGCATTCATCATCTAGTTATTTTTCTTTTGAACCCGAGGGTTTTGTCCTTGAACCTTTGCTTGGAGATTTAGCATTTTTATAATCTGTCTGATAAAAACCGCTTCCTTTAAAAATTGTGCCGGCACCTGCGCCGATTAATCGCTTTACTTTACCTTCACATTTCGGGCATTTTTCAATCGGTTCATCCTTCATCTTCTGAAACATTTCGAAGTGGTGGCCACACGCTAAACACTTGTACTCATAAGTTGGCATGATTTATTCCTAAAAATTTAGTGCTTAACTTAATGAAAAAAAGGAAATAATTCTATAAATTGATTTAGTGAAAATTTCATTACTCAATAAAATCACCCAAAGAAATCCTCAATGAATAATTTAGCTAGATTAAAGAAAATATTTTTTGTACTCATTCCGTTTTTAAGCATTGGTTGTCTTAATTATATTCAGGATGTGTACCTGTATGCCGATGGATCCGGTGTGATGAAAATCAGTTTTTGGATGAAATCACTTGGGAATGATAATTCTTTTATTGTGGAGAAAATCGGGCTGTTTAATTCAGATTCATTGCGAAGTGCATTTCAATCTCCTTATAATACTATCGAAGATATAGAAGTTTATACAGATTCAACCGACAGCACAATGCATGCAATAATTGAGCTAACTTTTCCGAGCATTGATTCTTTAAACAACCATAAATCGTTTGAAGAATACAAATTTTCACTTAAGGATGGAGCCGCCGGTCAAAAAGTTTTTTCTCAATTCATTCCACCAATTGCTACCGGGTTTGGAGTTAATCGAAGCGATTTTAGCATTCAGTACAAATATACTTTTGGCGGAGAAATAATTACTCATAATGCACAGGATAATGAGGGTCAGACTCTTATTTGGAATTATACTTTGGCAGATATTGGAAGTGGAAAAACTATTTTGGTGACCTTCAAACCGTTCAAGCTTAAGCAAACTCCTTATTGGATTTACATTCTGTCCGGAATAGTTCTTCTTGTTGTGATTATCTTTCTATTTAGAAAAAAGAAAGATTAAGTTTTAACGTTTTTTCATATATAACTTTCGGTTAATTTATTGACATACCAGGTCGTTTTGTATATATTTGTGCCTCTTTTCTGTAATAATAAATCAAATAACTAAAAAATGGCAACTGAAAACTTTAAAATTTTTTCAGGTAGTTCGAATCTTCCACTGGCTGAAAAAATAGCACATAAGTTAAATATGCCATTGGGTTTAGTCGAGTTAAAGCGATTTAGCGACGGTGAAATTTGGGTTAAGTATCTTGAAAATATACGCGGTTCGGATATTTTCATAGTGCAATCAACTAATCCTCCGGCAGAAAACTTGCTTGAGCTATTGATTATGGTTGATGCAGCAAAAAGAGCTTCCGCTAATAGAATTACTGCTGTGATACCTTATTTTGGTTATTCCAGGCAGGATAGAAAAGATCAGCCAAGAGTTTCTATAACGGCAAAGCTGGTTGCGAATTTAATAACCATTGCCGGTGCGGATCGTGTAATCACAATGGATCTACACGCTGCTCAAATTCAAGGTTTTTTTGATATTCCTTTTGACCACCTTTATGGCTCATCCATTTTCAGCGGTCTATTTAATAATATCAAAGATAATTTAGTTGTCGTTTCACCCGATGTTGGCGGAATAAAGATTGCAAGATCATATGCTAAGCGGCTGAATGCAAGTTTAGTAGTTATTGATAAGAGAAGACCTAAACAAAATCTTGCAGAAGTTGTTCACATAATCGGAAGTGTTAAGGATAAAGATGTACTTATAGTCGATGACTTGATTGATACGGCAGGTACTTTTGTTGGGGCAATTGATGCTCTGAAAAAAGAAGGTTCACTAAATATTTATGGAGCGGTTACACATCCTCTGTTTTCAGGTCCGGCAATAGAAAGAATTCGTAATTCACAAATAACAAATTTGTTGGTTTCAGATACTATAAATTTTAAGCATAGTGATAATCTGGAAAAAATTTCGGTGGTTTCGGTTGCTGAAATTTTTGCAGAAGCAATAGTTAGAACTCATGATAATGAGTCGATTAGTTCATTGTTTGATATAGATAAAGGATAAATTTTAATATTGGAGCAATAATGGAAAAACAAGCACTTAAAGCAAATATCAGAACCGTAATAAGCAAATCTTCTAGAAGCAGTTTACGTAAAAGCGGAAAAGTTCCGGGAATTTTTTATTCGCGTATGAATAAACCAATACCAATTGAAGTTTCTGAAAAAGCAATCAAACCATTCGTATTTACAGCTAAGACTCATCTCATTTCACTTGAGGTTGAAAATGATAAAAGCTATGAATGTGTAATTAAAGATGTTCAATTTGATCCTGTAACCGAATCAGTTGTTCATTTTGATTTACTTGGCTTAATTGAAGGTGAAAAATTCCAGTTAGAGGTACCAATTCAATATCTTGGAACCGCAATTGGTATTAAAGAAGGCGGCATTGTTCAACAGGTTTTACACAAATTAGAAATTGAATGTTATCCAAAAGACATTCCTCAATTTCTTGCCATTGATATTACTAATCTTAAATTAGGTGAGTCAATTCATCCAACCGATCTTTCTTTTGAGAATATTACATTACTCACTCCTCCCGAAACCGTTGTTGTAGCGATAGTTCATCCGAAGATTGAGAAGGAACCTGAAGTCGCTGAAGTTGCGGCAGAAGTACCTGCAGAACCTGAAGTTATTGGTAAGGGCAAAGCAACCGAAGAAGAGGAAGAAAAAGAATAGTATTATTACGTGCGATTGATTTTGGGCATTGGTAATCCGGGTGAACGTTATCAACACAATAGACACAATGTTGGCTTCATGTTCCTAGACTATTTGGCGAATAAATACTCTATTTCATTCATTCCCTCCAGAAATGATTATTACTTTGCTGAACATAAAATCGGGGAAAATTATTTCAGCTTAGTCAAACCATCTAACTATGTTAATAATAGCGGATTTTCTACAATACAAGCTATTTCAAATTATAATGCTTCCATTGAGGACCTTCTTGTTGTTCATGATGATGTCTATTTGGTAACAGGAACTTTTCGTTTAAAATTATCAGGTGGAGATGGTGGTCACAAAGGTATAAATTCTATTATTTATAATCTCTCTTCTGAAGATGTTGTGCGAATCCGAATTGGAGTTGGCGGTAAAGATTTCTCACAAGACAATATAGCAGAATATGTGCTTTCCGATTTCAACGAAGATGAGAAGTTATTAAATGAAGCATTTGAAAATTGCTCATTGTTAGCTGAAGCTTTCATCTGCGGTGGTAAAAAACAATTATTAGATGTAAACAGTAAATTAGTTAAGCCAAATAATAATTCTGAAAATTAATTTTTAAATGCAATATTGGAGAGAAATATGGACCTAAGTTTTCAAATTATTCCTTTCTTTGGGATTCTTGCACTCCTTTATACCTTCTGGAAAACTTCCTGGATAAAAAAGCAGGATCCTGGTACAGAAAAAATGCAAAAAATATCTCAGCATATTGCAGAAGGAGCGATGGCGTTTTTAAAAGCAGAATACAGAGTTCTTGCTGTGTTTGTTTTGTTTGTTGCTTTGCTGCTTGCTTACAGTGGTTTAACTGCCGACGATTCATCTCCCTTAGTTGGAGTTTCGTTTGTTGTTGGTGCCTTCTGTTCTGCTTTGGCTGGTTTTATTGGAATGAGCGTGGCAACTAAAGCTAACGTACGCACGACAAATGCTGCAAGAACAAGTCTTGACAAAGCTCTGAAAATTGCTTTTACCGGCGGATCAGTTATGGGAATGGGTGTTGTTGGATTAGGTGTTTTAGGACTTGGAACTTTGTTTCTAATTTATGGTTCTCTCTTTGGTTTGGATTCTCAAGAAGGACTAAATAAGGTTATTGTTGTTATTACTGGATTTTCTTTTGGAGCTTCATCTATTGCTTTGTTTGCGAGAGTAGGCGGTGGAATTTATACCAAAGCTGCAGATGTTGGCGCAGATCTCGTTGGTAAAGTTGAGGCTGGAATTCCTGAAGATCATCCGCTTAATCCTGCGACTATTGCAGATAATGTTGGTGATAATGTTGGCGATGTTGCCGGTATGGGCGCGGATCTTTTCGAATCTTATGTTGGTTCAATCGTAGGAACAATGGTTCTTGGCGCTTCCTTTTTCATGATTCCTGTCTTTCAAGAAACTACAACCGGGCTTGGTGCAGTTCTTCTTCCTTTGATGATTGCCGGTGTTGGAATTATTATGTCAATTATCGGTACTTTCTTCGTTCGAGTAAAAGAAGGAGGCGATCCTCAAAAGGCATTAAACTTTGGAAATATTGTTTCCGGCATCCTAATGATTATCGCCTCATGGTTTTTAATAAAATGGCTGCTTCCTGAATCATGGCTTTTTAAGGATCCTCTTTATGAATTTTGCGGAGAAGGAAATTATTATAGCTCCACTAATATTTTCTTTGCTACTGTTATTGGAATATTATCTGGTTCTTTAATCGGAATGATTACAGAATATTTTACGGGAAGCGGTAAAGCCCCGGTTTTAAGCATAGTTCGTCAATCCTTAACAGGCGCAGCTACAAATATTATCGCTGGTTTAAGTGTAGGAATGTTGTCAACAGCATTACCAGTCATTGTTCTAGCTATCGCAATTATTTTATCTTTTTATTTTGGTGGTTTATACGGGATTGCAATTGCAGCAGTTGGAATGTTGTCAATTTTAGGAATACAATTAGCGGTGGATGCCTATGGACCCATTTCAGATAATGCCGGCGGCATCGCAGAAATGTCGGAGTTACCAAAAGAAGTCCGGTCGAGGACAGACAAATTAGATGCAGTTGGAAATACAACTGCAGCTATAGGAAAGGGATTTGCAATTGGTTCAGCAGCACTAACCGCTCTTGCATTATTTGGAGCATTTATGGTTTCAGCAAATTTGAAATCAATAGATATTTCAAAAGCGGTGGTAATGGCGGGATTGTTAATAGGTTCAATGATTCCATTTTTATTTTCGGCTTTAGCTATGCGAGCTGTTGGTCGGGCAGCAATGTCAATGATTGAAGAAGTTAGAAGGCAGTTTAATTCTATACCTGCACTTAAATCTGCACTCGAGATGATGCGGAAAAATCAGGGTAAAGAGTTAAAAGATTGGAATTCCGAGGATCAAAAGATTTTTCATGAGGCAGACGGAAAAGCTGAATATGGAAAATGTGTTGAAATTTCAACTAAATCTGCTATTAGACAGATGGTTGTTCCCGGACTAATGGCAGTAGTTGTTCCTGTAGTAACTGGATTTTTTGGAGGAAAAGAGATGCTGGGTGGTCTAATCGCTGGAGTTACTGTCACAGGTGTTCTTATGGCGATTTTCCAGGCAAATGCCGGAGGTGCATGGGATAATGCGAAAAAAATGTTTGAAGAGGGAATTGAAATAAATGGTCAAAAGTATTACAAAGGATCAGATGCTCACAAAGCTGCTGTTGTAGGCGATACAGTTGGAGATCCTTTTAAGGATACCTCAGGTCCGTCATTGAATATTCTTTTGAAATTAATGGCAGTCGTTTCACTTGTAATTGCACCTTTAATTAAATAAATTTGAACGCTTTTAATTTAATATGTTTAACCCTGCTCTCTTTTATGAGGGCTATATTATCCGAAGGGAAGTAGAATGAGACAACAAACTTACGAGAGTGCTGTTTTAATTAACGCATCTCTTGATGATCCTCAAATTGAGGACGTAATATCAAAAATTAAAGAAACAATTACTGCTAACGGTGGTGAGATCAGGGAAATTGAGAATTGGGGAAGGAAAAGATTAGCTTACACAGTTAACAAAAGCAAAATCGGATATTATGCTATCTTCAGATTCGATGCCCCTACCACAATTATTTCAAGGTTAGAAAGATTCTACACACTTGATGATCATATTCTTAGGTTTATAAATGTTAAGCTTGATGCTGTTGCACTAGAACAAATTGAAAAAAATAAAGTCGCACCAATTCAACAAATAGAAACAATAGTAGAAAATATTGAACCACCTATTAAAATTGCTGAACCAGAGAATGAATAATTAATTGTTAACACCAAAATTTGTGATTAAGTATGGAGGAACAAAAAATGGCTGACTTGAGAATGCCCGAAATCAACTACGTAATAGTTGCAGGAAACCTTACTAAAGATCCAATTTTTCGACAGACCACTAACAGCACACCTGTAGCAAATTTTTCAATTGCGTCGAACAGAAAGTACAGAGACAGCTCAAACCAATGGCAGGAAGATGTTTGCTACGTTGGAGTTGTTGCCTGGAATAAATTGGCACAAAGCTGCCGTGAGAGATTGAGAAAGGGTTCGGCTGTCTTAGTTGATGGTGAATTACAGAGCAGAAGCTGGAAATCTGATGACGGGCATAATAGAAGTATAGTTGAAATTAAAGCACGAAGAATTCAGTTCTTAAACAGAAGATTGAAGGCAGAGGGCGAAAACGGACATGTAGTTGAAGCTGAAGAACCTGAAGTTTTTTCAGAGGATGATAATTCCAGTTTTAACAATGATTCCTTCGATAAATTTTTATCAAATGAAGAATCAAATCTTATTAAATAACTTATGGTAGGTGAATGAAAAACGAAATTAGAACAAAAAAAGTATGCAGGTTCACGCAAAATAATATTAAGTACATCGACTTCAAGGATGTGAAGCTTTTACAAAAATTCATTTCGGAACAGGGTAAAATTATTCCTAAAAGAATTACAGGAACCTCGTCAAAGTATCAAAGACAATTAAGCTTAGCTATTAAACGTGCAAGGCATATGGCGCTTTTACCATATGTATCTGAAAGCGCGAGATAATTATCCGGAGG
>Ga0105106_10003658_pt1 | contig 10948 bp, 7 predicted proteins | sample PPLLaktember2015_5_FD_79109 | JGI IMG/M metagenome (GOLD analysis project Ga0105106, IMG submission 79109) | Freshwater sediment microbial communities from Prairie Pothole Lake near Jamestown, North Dakota, USA - PPLs Lake P8 Core (1) Depth... | ecosystem: Environmental > Aquatic > Freshwater >... | reverse complement strand
TTGCCGTCCAGGATGGCCTGGCGCAGCTGCTCGGTCAGACGGATCAGCATGCGCAAGTTGTGGATGGAGACAAGTGTGGCGGCCAGCATCTCCTGGGCCACCATCAGGTGGCGTAGGTAGGCGCGGCTGTGCTGCAGGCAGGTGGTGCAGTCGCACATCTCGTCGATCGGCCGCGGGTCATCGGCGAAGACGGCGTTTCGCAAATTGAGCCGGCCGCGCGGGGTGAGGGCGGCGTGGTTGCGTGCCATGCGCGTCGGCAGCACGCAGTCGAACATGTCGATGCCGCGCACCACCGCTTCGACCAGGTCCTCTGGCGAGCCGACGCCCATCAGGTAGCGCGGCCGGGTGGGGGGAAGCTCCGGCAGGACGACCTCGAGCATGGCGTGCATCTCGTCCTTGGTCTCTCCGACGGACAGCCCGCCGACGGCCATCCCGGCGAAGGGGAGCGAACCGATGAACTGGGCCGACTCCCGACGCAGATCGGGGAAAACACCGCCCTGGACAATGCCGAACAGCGCCTGCTCGCCTGACCGATGCGCGTTCAGGCAGCGCAGCGCCCAGGCATGGGTGCGTGCCATGGCTTGTTCATTGTAGCGGCGGTCGTACGGCAGGGCGCATTCGTCGAAGGCCATGATGATGTCCGCTCCCAGCGCCTGCTGAATGGCGATGACGGCCTCGGGCGTCAGCCGGTGACTGGAGCCGTCGATGTGGGAGCGGAAGGTGACCCCGCCGGCGTCGACCTTACGGGTCTCTGTCAGGCTGAACACCTGGTATCCCCCGGAGTCGGTCAAGATCGGCCCGGTCCAGCCCATGAAGGCATGCAGGCCCCCCAGGCGCTGAATACGCTCGGCGCCGGGGCGCAGGTACAGGTGATAGGTGTTACCCAGGATCAGGCTGGCGCCGAGCTGATGCAGCTGCTCGACGGTCACGGCCTTGACGGTGGCCTGAGTCCCGACGGGGGCGAACACCGGCGTGGGGATCGGTCCGTGGGCGGTGTGCAGCTTTCCGGCGCGGGCCTGGCCCTCGGTTCGCTCGATCTCGAAGCGCACGGGCGTCACAAGCCCCATGCCCAGTGCAGGCCCAGCAGCGTGAGCAGCGCCGTGAGCACCGTGAGGGGTGTGCCCAGGCGCAGATAGTCGCGCAGGGTGTAGCCGCCGGGTCCCATCACCAGCAGATTGGCAGGGTGGCCGAGCGGGGTGACAAAGGCCAGCGAACAGCCGACCGCCACCGCCATGGCCATTGCCCGGGGATCGGCGCCGGCGATCTCGGCCACAGCGATGGCGACAGGGGCAAGCACGACCGCCGTGGTTTGTCCGCCGATCAACAGGCCCAGGCCGATGGTCGAGAGCAGGATCGCCGCCGCCAGGCCCAGCGAGCCGGCGCCGCCGGTCAGCCCGATCAACGCGTCACCCAGCAGGCTGGCCAGTCCCGTGGACTGCAGGGCGATGCTCAGCGGGAGCATTCCGGCGATGAAGAAGATCGTGCGCCAGGAGACCGAGCGGTAGGCGGCATCCATGGAAATGCAGTCGGCGAGCACCATCAGCATTGCGCCGGTCAGTGTGGCAATGGCGATGGGGAGCAGGCCGAGCGCCGCCGAGCCGAGGCTGGCGACGACGATCCCCACGGCCACCCACGCCCGCCAGCCCGGCCGGCTGACGGCCTCCGCCTCGAGGATCAGGAAGTTCTCGTCACTACGCAGCAGGTCGAACTTGTCGCGTGGGCCCTGCATCAACATGGCGTCGCCGAAGTGCAGCGGCTGATTGGCCAGGTCCTCTTGCACGACGGCTCCCCCGCGCCAGAGCCCGATGACCTGAATCCCGTAGCGCTCGCGGAACCGGATCTGGCGCAGCGACCTGCCATCATGCTCGGAGCGCGGCGCCAGCACCACCTCAACCAACGGGACCTGCGCTGTGGTGAGACTGTCGAGCAGAGGCGGGTTGTCCAGCGGGTTCAGATCATGCAGCTCGATGAACTCCGGCGTGGGCTGACCCTCGAGCAACAGCACGTCGCCTGCCTGGAGGCGCATCTCCCGATCGGGGGCAAGCTTCCAGCGGCCACGGTGCAGGATGCCCAGCACGGTCAGTCCGAGATCCCGTCCCCAGCCGAGTGCGCCGAGCGATTGGCCGATGATGCTCGACGAGGCGGGAACACCGTAGGTCGACAGGCCGTCGGTCAGGTTATACACGCTCACCAGCTCTCCCTGGGCCGGACGCAGGCGGGCAATCTCGCTGGCGACATCCCGCTGGCGCAGCAAGCGCGGGCCAAGCCAGATCAGCAGCGCCGCGCCGGCGATGACCAGTGGAGCTCCAATGGGAAGGAAGTCGAGCAGGCCATAGGGAGCATAGCCAGCCTGAGCGAGCGTGGTGCTGACGATGATGTTGGCTGTGGTCAGCAGCGTGGCCGTGCCGCCGAGCAGCGCGCCGTAGGCGAGCGGCAGCAGCAGGCGCGAGGGGCGGATCTGCGCCCGGCGTGAGATCCCCATCGCCGGTGGGACCAGGATCGCCGCTGCGGCAATGCTGTTCATGAACGTGGATAGTCCGGCGCTGGTCAGGGTCAATGCGCCGATCAGCCGGCGCTCACGGGGGCCCGCCAGCTGCAGGATGCGCGAACCGAGCCAGGCCGTCACTCCGGTTCGCTCGAGCCCTTCGGAGAGGATGAACACCGAAAGGATGGTGATCACCGCCGACTGGCTGAAACCCGAGACCGCTTGCTCGGCCGTGATCACCCCGGTGATGCCGAGCGTCAGCGCGACCAGGATGCCGATGACGTCTGGGCGCAGCCGCTCGCTGACCAGAAGGATCGCGGCGAGCGTGATGGTCAGGAGCGTAATCCAAGCCTCGGGGGTCATGGCGACTTGGGATTATACCCACGCCGTGTGTTGCCGCTTGTCGGACGCCTTCGTATACTTGGCTGCATGGCACAAACCGAGGGCTACGCCACCTGGGCAGAGATCGATCTGGGGGCCATTCGGGCCAATGTGCGTGTGTTGGCCCGCGGCGAAGCGGTGGTGATGGCGGTTGTGAAGGCCAACGGTTATGGGCATGGCGCGGTCGCCGTGGCGCGCGTCGCCCTGGAGGCCGGAGCGCGCTGGCTGGGGGTGGCGCGCTGGGACGAGGCGCTTGAGCTCCGGCGCGCCGGGCTGCCTGCTCCGATCCTGATCCTGGGTGACGTCCCGCAGGCCATCCTGCCCGAGGCCGTGGCGGCCGAGGTCTCCCTCACCGTTTCCTCGGCTGAAGGGGTTCGAGCCGCGCAGCGGGCCGGACGTCAGGCAGGACGGGATGCCAGGCTGCACTTGAAGATCGATACCGGGATGCACCGGCTGGGTGTCCGACCCGAGGAGGCCGTCTCCCTGGCTGAGAGGGTCGAAACCGAGCCCGGCGCACGGCTGGAGGGAGTGTTCTCTCACCTGGCTTGTGCCGACGAGGCGGACCCGGGGCCCAGTCTGAAGCAGCAGGCCGCCTTCGACGACGTGCTGCAGGCGCTCTCGGCGCGCGGACTGCGACCTGCCTATGTCCACCTGGCCAACTCGGCGGCCACCCTGCGCTGGCCCGGAATGCATTATGACCTTGTCCGGCCGGGGCTGGCGGTCTACGGACTGCAGCCTTCGTCCAGCCTGCCGCTGGGCCGCGATCTCACCCCGGCCCTGGCCTGGAAAGCCAGGCTGTCACAGGTGAAGCGGGTGGCAGCGGGACAGGGGATTGGCTACGGCCACACCTATCGCACGCGTGACGAGGAGCTGATCGGCACGGTCACGGTTGGCTATGGGGATGGTTTTCGGCGCTGGCCGATGAATCAGGTGTTGTTGGGGGGGCGCCGTTGCCCGGTTGTCGGCCGGGTGTCGATGGATCAGATCACCATCCGCTTGGACCCCGGGCAGGCGGCCGAGCCTGGCGACGAGGTGGTGCTGATTGGTCGGCAGGGGGAGGAGAGGCTGTCGGCCGAGGCGCTGGGCTTAACCTGGGGGACCATCAACTACGAGGTGACCTGCGGCATCGGCCCGCGCGTGCCGCGCCTCCATCTCGAGTGAACCCCGCGAGAATCCGCCCGGCGATCGTGTGACTGGCCGAACGTGCGGCCGCGACGGGCTTCCAGGTTCGCCTGAACCCGCCTCGCCTCTCCCGCCTGCGTTGCGCTTGCGCCTGACGGCGCCTTGCGTCCTGGTTGACGGCCTGCTGCGCGCGCAAGAGCCAGGCCCCGGCCCATCTCCGTCTTGCAGCGCACATCCTGCTTGCCCGGGCTTGAGCGACCGGCAACGAACGCGGTCGCTGACAAGCTCACCTGGATGCGGCGGCATGCCATGCCGGCCTGGACCCTCCATGCGGAGACACCATCGCCAGTCCTTCGCACCACGCGGCGAGGATTCGCGCCGCTAGGCGACGCGGTGCGGCACGACCGATGCGCAGCGAGGTCTTTCGCGCTGGCTGAAGGACCTGGGAGAGGACGGCGTGGGTTGCTCCATCCCCTGCGTCCGCCCGGTTTCACCGCTGGAAATCGACCGGGGCCCCCGGGAGCAATGGCGCCGCCGGGGAGGAGATTCGGGGGGTGCCTCCACCCGCCCGGCGCGGTAGACTGCTCCTAAGGTTTTCCTTAGGATGCGACACCCGGTTCACACCCTGCAGTCCTTCGATCAAATCAAGCTGCTCGCCGACCCCCGGCGACGGGCCCTGTTGCAGCTGCTCATGGCCGCGCCAGCCAGCCTGTCCGGCCTCGGCCGCCAGATCGGGCGCCATCCGGCCTGGGTGCGCCACCACCTGCTGCGCCTTGAGCAGGCCGGGCTGGTCGAGCGCGTCGAGACGACCGCCCGCGAACATCTGTACCGACCCAGCGCCCGCGCCTACGTGGTGCAGGCGCTGGTCATTCCCCAGGCCCGGCTCGACCGGACGCTCGTGCTCTCGGGAAGCCATGATCTGGCGGTGGAACTGCTGGGGCGCGAACTCGCAGCCTCGCTGGAAGTCGTCGCCCTGACCAATGGCAGCCTGGACGGCCTGATTCTGCTGCGCCAGGGCCTGAGCCAGATGGCCGGGTGTCATCTCTTCGACCCGGTCCAGCTGGAATACAACCGCCCGTTCGTGGCGCACCTGTTTCCTGACCGGCCGATGGCGTTGGTGACTCTCGCCGAGCGCGTGCAGGGCATCCTCTTCCAGCCGGGGAATCCCAAGGGGATTCGTGACCTATCCGATTTTGCCCGCGACGATGTCATGATTCGCAATCGCAATCGCGGCTCCGGCACACGGCTGTGGCTGGATGCAAGCTTGCAGATGCTCGGCATCCCGGCCGAGGCGGTGCAGGGCTATCCGTCGGAAGTCAGCACGCACACCCAACTGGCGCGGGCGGTCTATCAGGGGGAGGCCGACGTCGGCCTGGGATTGCAGGCTGCCGCCTCCGCCTTCGGGCTCGGGTTCCTGCCGCTGTTCCAGGAACGCTATCACCTGGTGGTGCCTGAGGAGAATCTGTCACAGCCCCCTGTTCAGTGGATGCTGGATCACCTGAACAGCGCCGCCTTCCGCCGGCGGGCTTCCCAGCTTGCCGGCTACGACACTACGCATACTGGAGAGCTGCTGGCCGTTCACTGAACCCGGCGCCACTCCTGGAAGCGAAATCGATGGTCTGGAGAGAGAGAAGATGAGAACAAGGCACCGACTCCCGAGAATGCTCGCCCTGGGGCTCGCAGCCGTCTTGCTGGCCGCTGCTTGCGCGCCGGCGGCCACCCCCGCGCCGGCTCCCACGCAGCCGCCCCCGCTGCCCACCCTGGCCCCCACGGCCGCCCCGCCGATCCTGACGGTGAGTGGACCGAGTGCAGGCCTGACGTTCACCCGGGCGGAACTGGAAGCGCTGCCAGTTACCGAGGGCTTTGCGGGGATCAAGAGCAGCACCGGCGAGATCACCCTGCCAGTGACCTACCGCGGCGTTTCGCTCGCCGATCTGGCGGAAGCCATGGGCGGCCTGGCACCCGGGAACGGCTTGAACCTGATCGCCAAGGACGGCTATGCCCTCACCTTCTCGGAGGACCAGCTGCTGAACGGCGCCTTCATCGCCTACGATCCGGCTACGGGCGATGAGCTCAAGTCGCCGCCCGCCCTGACAGCGATCCTCGCCTATGAGCGCGATGGAGAGCCGATCGCCGACGATTTCGGACCGTTGCGCGTGGCGATTGTCAGCGACGAAGGCAATCAGGTCACCGACGGGCATTGGTCGGTGAAGTGGGTGACGACGGTTGAAGTGAAGGACCTCGTCCAGGAATGGGCGCTCGAACTGAACGGGGGCTTGAGCGACTCGGTCGACCGCGCCAGCTTCGAGTCCTGCTCGGCGCCGCAGTGTCATGGCGGATCGTGGACCGATGATCAGGGCCAGGTGTGGTCAGGCGTCCCGCTGTGGCTGCTGGTGGGCTCGGTCGATGACGCGGTCCAGCACGAAGGCCCGGCCTTCAACGACGACCTGGCCGCTGCCGGATACACGATCACCGTCACCGCCTCCGACGGCTACTCGACCGAGTTTGAGAGTGCAGCCGTAGCGCGCAATCCGGACATCCTGGTGGCGCACCTGGTCGACGGGCAGCCCTTGCCCGAGAAGTACTTCCCGCTGCGACTGGTGGGGTCGACGCTGGCCAAGAACCAACTGGTCGGCATGATCCGCCAGATTGCCTTGGGTCTGGAGCCCGTTCCGACCGCTGCGCCGACGGAGGGGGTTGAATCGACCGGCGAGGTCGTGCTGACCATTGACGGCCCAGGCGACGCCGTCACCGAGTTCACCGATGCCGAATTGCGCGCGCTGGGTGTGGTCACCCAGACGCTCGAACACCCCAAGAAGGGCGCCACCGAGTACGAAGGGGTCCTTCTGGCGGCATTGCTGGAGGCGGCCGGTGTGACCGATGCCGTTGCGGCGCTGGAGCTGGTCGCCAGCGACGGCTACTCCACCGAGGTTCCGGCGAGCGATGTGTTGGCCTGCGCCGACTGCATGCTGACTTTCGGCGAAGCACCGGGCGAGTACGCGCTGGCGATGCCTGGACTGCCCAGCAATGCCTGGGTCAAGGGAATCGCGCGGATCGAGGCGAAGTAGCAGTTCGTTTGCAGTTGACGGCCCGGAAGCCGTGGCCGTTGAGGCGGGCTTCTCATCCGCGGTTCGCAAAGCGCGCAGCGGGGTGAGGAGCCCGCGCCTGCGATTACACTCTGCCGAGGGTCTGGGCCGCCGGGTCAGAGACAGGGCTTGCCGCCGGCAGCCAGGGCCCGCCGGCTGACGTCCCGGGCCGAGAGGGACTGGCCTCGAGGGTGGGATGAGATCGAAGGAGGCGAAACCGATGCTCCGACGAAGACTCCGGCGGGCCCACGCCCTTTGCCTGGTTGGCGTGTGGCTGGCAGCCTGTGCGCCGGCATCGCCGACGCCGGCGGCACCGGCGGCTGACCCCTCCGCGCCATCCGGCGATGAGCGCACGCCGCTGGTCGTCTTCGCGGCTGGAAGCCTGATCGTCCCGTTCGCGGAGCTGGAGGCTGCATACGAGGCGAAGCACCCTGCGATCGACGTCCGGCCGGAGTACCATGGCAGCATCCAGGTGATCCGGCACGCCACCGAGTTGCATGAGCCAATCGACGTCGTCGCCACGGCTGACGCCTCACTCCTGCCGATGCTGATGTTCCAGGTGGAAGATCCCGCAACCGGCACGCCCTATGCCGAATGGGCGTGCAGCTTCGCCGGCAACCGCCTGGCGCTGGCCTATACCGATCGCAGCCTGTACACCGAAGAGATTGACAGCCAGAACTGGCCCGAGATCCTGGCGCGCCCGGAGGTCCTGCTGGGCCTGGCGGATCCGCGCTTCGATGCCTCGGGCTATCGGGCGATGATGGCGCTGGCGCTGGCCGAGCGGTGGAGCGGTGAATTCGGCCTGTTCAACCAGGTCTTCGAAGGGCAGTTCACCTATCCGGTCCGCATCTTCCGCGAGGACTCACTGAGCACGATCACCGTCCCGGAGGTTCTCGAGACGCGGTCGGAGGCGCATCTCCGGATGCGCGGCGGCAGCATCCAATTGCTGGCGCTGCTCGAGTCGGGAGACATCGACTATGCCTTCGAGTATGAGAGCGTGATCCGCCAGCATGGCCTGCGCATGCTTCAGCTTCCTCTCCCGGTCGACTTGAGTGACGAGGCCTATCGGGACCAGTATGCACAGGCAGTGGTTGAGCTGGACTTCCAGCGCTTTGCCAGCGTCGAGCCACGCTTCATCGGCGAGCCGATCGCCTACGGGATCACCATCCCGAGCACCGCCCCGCATCCACAGGAGGCGGAGAAGTTCATCGCCTTCCTGTTGGGGCCGGAGGGGCGCGCCGTGATGCAGGCCAACCAACACCCGGTTCTGCCCAGCCCGTTGGCGATGGGCTGGGAGGCCATGCCGGTTTCGCTCCAGCCTCTGTGTGCAGGAGTGGGGGGGCCGTGATGCGCAACGCGACCCGCGCGACGATCCTGTTCGCCATCCTGGGGGGCTTACTGGTGGGCTTCATCGTGCTTCCCCTGTTGCGCACACTGACGGCGACGTCGTTGCGCGGCCTGATCCTCGCTTTGCAGGATCCTCAGCTGCAACGTTCCCTCGCCGTGACGTTTGGTGGAGCGGCGCTGGCGACGACCATCGGGCTGCTGACCGCCGTGCCGCTGGCCTACCTGCTGGCCAGGCGGAGGTTCCGCGGACGCGGCCTGGTCGAAGCCGTGGTGATGCTGCCGGTGATCGTCCCGCACACTGCGGCGGGTGTAGCGCTGCTGCTGGTGTTCGGCCGCTATGGCCTGATGGGCCAGGCCTTCGCCCGGGTGGGGGTTAGCTTCACCGACACCGTGGCGGGGATCGTGCTGGCGATGCTCTTCGTCAGCGCGCCATTCCTCGTCAGCGCTAGCCGGGAGGCATTTGCTCTCGTTGATACCGAGATCGAGCGGGTGGCATTGTCCGACGGCGCCAGCCCGCTGCAGGCGTTCTGGCATGTCACCTTTCCTCTGGCGCGGCGCGGGATCCTGGCTGGGGCGCTGATGATGTGGGCGCGCGGGATCAGTGAGTTCGGCGCGGTGGTGATCCTTGCCTACCATCCCAAGGTGATGACCGTGCTGGTCTACGAACGCTTGCAGGGCTTCGGCCTGCAGGCGGCGCTGCCGGCGACAGCGGTGTTGATTGGGGTTGCCCTGATTGCGATCGGCGTGCTGCGGGGTGTGCTGGGCGTCCAGAGGGAGTCGACGACGGGTTGATCCACCCCGATCGACCGATTCCTACATCCATCGGATTGCAGCCCCCACCCGGCGCTTGGATCCGGCGAAAGGGAGATGCCGGTGGGGAGGAACAAGCCCGGTCGCATGGCGTATCCGCCGGGCGCTCGGGCGCCGGCGTGAGCTGGCAGGTTCTCGGTACGCCTGGGCAGGCTCGATCCCGCCCGCCGAGGCGTACACCCGCGATGGAGTTCCGCTTTCGCTCAAACCGATGGAGCCGGAACGACCACTCGGAGGCAGCCGGCGGCGCAGGTTACCTCAAACGGCGAACGGCCGAGCAGGTCCCCGTCGAGCTGGACGTTCTGCGGAGGGTCGACGACGATCTTCGCCTGCTTGACTCGCCAGTGCGGGAATCCCTTGACCAGCCGGGCAACGCCACCGGCCTCGCCGCTCGAGGAGATCAACCGCTCGAGGTCGATCGTTCGCAGGACAATGACGTCGAGCAAGCCGTCATCGATCCGCACTACGGGGGAGAGGCTTAGTCCGGGCAGCCCCAACTGAGCGGAGTTCGCCACGGTACACACGAAGCCATCCGAAGCCGCAGTTTCCCCGTCCAACTCCATCTCAAAGTGGAGCGGCCGGGTTTCCCTCAGGGACTTCAGGCCGGCGATTCCATAGGCCAGCAGGCCAAATCGCTCCTTAAGCTGCCGCGGCGTGTGTTGGATCACCAGCGCCTCGAACCCCACCCCGGCGCGCAGCAAGTACTTGCGCTCGCCGACCTGGCCCAGGTCGATGACCCGCACATGCAGTTCGCCGGTGAGCAGCTTCGCCGCACGGGACAGGGTGCGAGGGATCTTGAGCTCTCCCTGGCGAGCACATTCCCCGTGCCGCCCGGGAGGATCGCCAGGGCAGTCTGTGTGCCGGCGAGGGCGGTCGCCACCTCGGAGACGGTCCCGTCCCCTCCAACCACTGCGACGACTTCCGCGCCTCCTGCCGCAATCGCCTGGGCCTTCCGATACGCATCTCCCTCGCCAAGGGTCACCTCGACGCTCCAGGAGATACCGGCCGGGAAGAAGACCCGGTTGAGTTCTTTCAGAACCGCCGAGCCTCTGCCGGCTGCGGGATTGATGATGACGGGGAGGCTTATGCCCATGCGGCAACCTTCATCGGGATGGAGATACCAGGGTTCCGCGATACTAACATGAGCAGGCGGGAAACCGCGGCGCGCATCGATGGCCTTCTTGCCTCCGGGCACGGGGGTCGCGCGCAGCACCCGGACACCTGGCCCCAAGCAAGGGGAACCGGATAGACTCCAGCGACTCCGGGGGCTGATGGCCGCCGGGTGGAAGCTGTGCCGGCTCGCGAGCCGGGGCTCCTACGGCGCGGGGACAGTGTTCATGGAGCGGAATTCGTCCCACACGGCCAGCGCCGGCTTTGGAGTGCCATCGGCTTCCTGCAGCCCGACAGACTCGAACATCCCCAGGGTCGTCATGTCGGCTTGGCCGGCTCCACCCGCCCACATCGCCGCGGCGTACGATTCGGGGTCGAAGTCACTCAGCAGCAGGTACACCCAGAAGCGGAGCCGGGTGCCCAGCTGGGTATCGATCGCCTTGAGGTAGTCCACCTGATCCTGCGGCGTGCCGGAGAACGGCCCGACGGGTGTGGAGGTGTAGCCGCCCTCGGCCACTGCCAGCGGCTTGGCGGTCCGCTCCAGCAGCGGCGTGTAGTAGTCGACGGGGATGGCGGCGCCGCTGGGAAAGGCGATGAAGGGGTAGGA
>Ga0105106_10003656_pt1 | contig 10949 bp, 11 predicted proteins | sample PPLLaktember2015_5_FD_79109 | JGI IMG/M metagenome (GOLD analysis project Ga0105106, IMG submission 79109) | Freshwater sediment microbial communities from Prairie Pothole Lake near Jamestown, North Dakota, USA - PPLs Lake P8 Core (1) Depth... | ecosystem: Environmental > Aquatic > Freshwater >... | reverse complement strand
CAGCCCGGTGCACTTTATTATCTTCAGCTTCTGATATCTGATCAAATCTATTTTTTTCTACATTTGTTATGGCATTAATTGAATTACATATTAAATGAGCGGTCAGGAGATAGTTGTTATTATCATAGTGGCCCTGTTGCTTTTCGGAGCTGACAAGCTTCCTGAAATTGCAAAGGGGATAGGGAGGGGGATGCGCGATTTCCGCAAAGCCACCGATGATATCAAGCGCGAGTTCGAGGAGAGCACCAGCGAGATACGAAAGGATTTCAATGATGTCACCGGTTCGATTACAAATGAGGTGAATGATATCTCCGATAATCTCCAGAAAGATGTGAATGAGGTCACTGATGACCTGAACAGGGAGGTAGACGATATCAGGAGCGATATCGACAGGGAGGTGAATGAAGTGAAAACCAACCTGGAGGCTGATGTGAACGAAATAAAAGATGGTGTTGAAAAGGATGCAACCGGGATAAAGGATACCCCTGAGGCTGGCACCGGAGAAAATCCGGACACCTACAAGAGGACCATCAACGAACCTGACGATAACTTTTACAAATACACTGACTGATTCTGGTTGCTTGGTGCTGGTTTCCGGGTGTTTGAAAGACAGATCATGATTAAGACCATCGGAATCACAAAATCATATGGGGAGCTGAAAGTCCTGAAGGGAATTGATATTGAAATCAAGGATAAGGAGGTAGTTTCGATAGTTGGTGCCAGCGGAGCCGGAAAAACCACTCTTCTTCAGATAATCGGCACACTCGATAAACCCGACAGCGGCACGATCGTATTCAACGGTACAGATACGGGAAAACTCAGAGGCAAGGCACTTGCGGCTTTCAGGAACTCACATATCGGATTTGTATTTCAGTTTCATCAGCTCCTGCCCGAATTCACTGCCCTTGAGAATGTCTGCATCCCGGCATATATAGCAGGTAAAAGCAAAGCCGAAGCCGAGACCAGGGCTGCTGAACTGCTGGGATTCCTGAGCCTTTCCGACAGGCTCGAACATAAACCCTCTGAACTGAGCGGCGGCGAACAGCAGAGGGTAGCAGTAGCAAGGGCTCTTATCAATAATCCCTCGGTGATCCTTGCCGATGAGCCATCAGGCAACCTCGACTCTGAAAATAAGAACGAGCTTCATAAACTTTTCTTCAGGCTAAGGGATTCATTTGGCCAGACAATCGTTATTGTCACCCACGACAGGCAGCTTGCAGGCATGTCGGACCGGATACTCCAGATAAAGGACGGACTTATAGTAAATGAGTCCTGACTGTAAATATATATGCATGGAGCAACAACTGAAAGAACTGAAAGAATTTCTTGATGAGAAAGTTATTCAATACAATAATCCAAGCTTTATTGAGCTTGACCCTATTCAAGTACCACATTCTTATAACAGAAAAGAAGATATCGAAATTGCTGGATTCTTGTCGGCAATAATATCTTGGGGTAATCGGACTTCTATCGTAAAAAATGCTAAACGTATGTTGGGCTATATGGGTGATTCGCCTTATGACTTTATAATAAATCATAATGACCGTCAACTGAAGCCAATTGAAGGTTTTGTGCATCGTACGTTCAATTCAGATGACCTTTTGACATTCATCGAAGGTCTGAAACATTTGTATAAACATAAAGATGGTTTGGAAGGCATTTTCGTAAAATATCAAACAAATGAATCACTTCAGCCAGCTATTCATGAATTAAAGAAAGAATTTTTTACTGTACCTCACCTCGATAGAACCCGTAAGCACCTTCCAGACCCAATGACAGGTTCAGCTGCGAAAAAAATCAATATGTACCTCAGGTGGATGATTCGCCAGGATAATGCAGGTGTGGATTTTGGAATTTGGAAAAGTATATCACCTTCAATTCTTTCTTGTCCACTTGATATCCATTGCGGGAACGTAGCACGTAAACTTGGATTGCTTTGTAGAAAACAAAATGACGCTAAAGCAGTACAAGAACTTGATTGTATTCTACGAAAGATGGATAATCAAGACCCTGTAAAGTATGATTTTGCCCTGTTTGGACTGGGAGCGTGTGAGGGAAGACGGCATTCATTGGTATCTATTTAATTCAATAATAGTCTCATTAAGAGTCTTCTCTAAAACCAATAATTTATTAAAACTTTCATAATAAACAGTGAGTTCATAATAGTATTCGGCAAGTGATAGTTCTCCTTTGTCCAATGCCTTTTGTAATAACCCGGAAATATTGAATTTTTGCAGATTTGTCCGATAATCAATCATGCTATTTTGTAGACTGTTTGCCTTTGTATGCAATGCTTTTAAATTATTATAGAATTGCAATCTGGTGTCGGTTTCAGCACTTTGCATCGCAATAGTTTTTGCTTTAGCATATTTCACGGCATTTTTATTTTCCAGAAGAGGGATTGTAAGACCAACCGTAATTCCCTGAAACTGCTGCCCAACAACATCTTCACTCATGTAACCTGCCTGCAACTTAGGAAGACCCATCGCTGTATTTAATTTTTCATTCTTCTGGTTAATGGAGATTTCCTGTTTCAACCACTTCAAAACAGGATTATTTTGTTCAGCGATAATATACCACTGCTCAAAATCAATTGCCAAAGTCTGTAACGGGAAAACACTATCATTAAATTCAATAGGTATGCCACCATTAAGGCTGTTTAGTTCAGCCAACAATGCATTTCTTTCAATTTCATTGGATTCTGCATCTTTGATAATGTTCAGCAAGTACACTTGAGCTTTGTTAAAATCAATTATTCCTGTCTCGCCAATTTCATACTTCAATTTGAACGAATTTGCTATTTTCTGAGCATTTTCAATTCTTCTTTGCAACTCAGCCGTTAATGCGTTATGATAAATCAATCCATTGCATATCACGCGGGTTTGTGTCATAATTGATTTATGCTGTCTCTCATATTCAAGTTCCAACTGTTGATTCCTGTATTCCGAAATTTGATTCCTGTAACCGTAAGCTGATGGAAAATCAAATGACTGTAGAAGGCTTATATCCTTTCGGTTTCCTATACTTTCCGGACTACCCCACAAGTAATTAAAAGCAAATTCCGGGTTCTTCAGGTATAATCCGGTCTTATTACCAATGCGTTCTGCATCTGCACTTTTTCTAAGAGCAATAAGTGTAGTATTGTTCTTTTCCACTTCGGCAATAATCTTGTCACTTCCCTGGGAGAACAGGTTTGACCCACACAGGATAATGATGCTTAGAAGTATAAATATGTGTTTCATAAATTGTCGTTTTTTAATATTCCACGGTTCTTGAGGGTGCTATAAACTATCGGGACTATGTAAATGTTAAGCAAAGTAGAAGTTATCAGTCCACCGAGTATAACTTTTGCCATTGGACTTTGAATTTCATTTCCTGCAAGATTACCTCTGAGTGCCAATGGAATAAGGGCAAGAGCGGCTGTCAGGGCAGTCATTAATATTGGATTAAGTCTGTCTGCTGAACCTTTAGTGATTGTCTCCATCAATGAAGTACAGTTTGCCTGCAAGTGTTGGTAATGTGAAACAAGTAAGATGCCGTTTCTGGTGGCTATTCCGAAAAGCGTAATGAATCCAATGATTGCAGGGATACTTAGAATTCCCGATGAAAAAAATATGGCAAATACACCACCAATTAACGCTAATGGAAGATTAAGGAGAATAATTCCTGCCAGCTTGAAGTTTTTAAATTCCTGAAATAATAATAAAAAGATTATCACCAGTGCGATTAAAGAAGTCAACATAAGTGTTTGTGATGCTTTTGCTTCACTTTCAAACTGACCACCATATTCAATTCTGTAACCTTCAGGCAGGATTATTGACTCATTGATATTTTTCTGAATATCCTGCACTGCTCCCCTCAAATCACGACCTGCCACGTTTGCAGATATAACAATTTTTCGTTGAACGTTCTCACGGCTGATTGAACTCGGTCCAGCCACAGATACGATATCAGCAACCTGTTCCAAAGGAACTTTGCTGCCATCATGAGTGTCGATGAGAGCACTACGAATGCCTTCAATGCTTTCTGTATAGTCTTTATCAAGTCGTAAAACGAGACCAAAACTTCTTTGACCTTCATAGATATCCGCAAGTTTTTCTCCACCAAAGGCAATATCAACAAACTCGTTAAATCCCTGTACAGTAATGCCGTATTGAGCAAGCAGGTCACGATTTGCCCTGATTTGTATTTGCGGAATTTCTATCTGTTGGTCGACATTAACATCCACAAGACCTTCAACATCAACAATAGAACTTTTTATCTCATTTCCAAGGGAGAACATTTTATTAAGGTCTGAACCAAACAGCTTGATGGCAATATTAGCTCTTGTCCCTGAAAGCATGTGGTCAATGCGGTGTCCAAGGGGTTGACCTACTGTAAATGCTATTCCGGGGATTCTGGATAGGGTACTGCGTACATCTGCCATAAATTCTTCCCGGCTACGGTCTTTCAATGCAAAATTTACATCAATTTCGGCACTGTTAGTAGTTTGTGAATGTTCATCAAGTTCTCCCCGTCCAGTTCTTCGTGCAGTGCTTGATATTTCAGCAATTGATAATAATTCAGTTTCAACCAGATTTCCCAGTCTGTTACTTTCTTCCAGAGAAGTACCCGGTTGCGTAACTACGGAAAGTGTTAATGACCCCTCGTTGAATTCCGGCAAGAAACTTCTTCCCATTGAGGACATTGTTATTAATGCAACAATAAATAATCCAAATGTTAAAAAAACAATTGCTTTTTTATGGTTAAGTGACCACCTGAGTGATTTTTCATAGTGGTGTGACAGTTTTCTTACCAACCATTTCTCTTTTTCATTCTTTGCCAGATACCTGTCATCAGATAAAAGCATTTTAGACAATAAGGGAGTGAGCGTCATTGCAACAATAAGTGACACAAAGAGGGATACTATGAAAGAGATGCCAAGCGGCTTTAACATTCTTCCTTCCATCCCGGAGAGAAAGAATAATGGAATAAATGCTACAATAATTATCATTGTTGCATTAAGGATAGAGGCTCTTATTTCCTTTGATGCCTCGTACACCACGGTAAAAGAATCCTGTCGTAGTTCTATGGGTTTTTGTCGGTTTTGACGAAGTCGTTTATATACATTTTCTACATCAATAATTGCATCATCGACTAAAGCACCAATTGCAATCGCCATCCCGCCAAGGCTCATCGTATTGATATTTAGTCCAAGTAACTTCAGTACAAGTATTGCCCCAAGTAATGAAAGAGGAATTGCGAGAAGAGATATTATTGTGGTCCTGAAACTCCCCAGAAAAATAAATAGAATAATTACGACAAAAAGTCCACCTTCAATTAATGCACCCTGAACATTCCGGACAGATGTTTCAATGAAATCAGCCTGCCGGAATATCTTTGTATCTAATTTAACATCTGCTGGCAGAGTCTTCTGCAATGTTCCAAGGTTATCCTCTATTTTTTGGGTTACGTTAAGAGTATTTGTGTTTGGTTGCTTGGAAATGGAAATTATTATGGCAGGTTTGGCATTTTCAGAAGCATATCCCATTTTAACAGCACTTCCAATTTTTACTTCTGCAACATCATTAAGTCTGACTGGTTTCCCATTTACTGATTTCAAGTAAGAATTGCCTAATGCATCTAAATCAAATGTCCGGGCAATACCCCTTACAACATATTCATTGCCATACTGTCTGACCACACCGCCTGTTGAGTTCTGACTAATACCTTTGCATACGTTTGCCAACTCAGTCATTGAAACTTTATAAAATTTCATTTTTTGTGGATTCGCAAGTACCTGATATTGCTTATAATCTCCACCAATAATTGTTACCTGTGAAACTCCACCTGTTGCCAATAGTAATGGTTTAATATTCCATTCGGCTATGGTTCTCAGTTCCATCAGACTTGTACTATCAGCCTGAATCCCTATAAAAAATATTTCCCCCATAACACTTGACTGTGGTGCAAGCACTGGTTGACCGACTCCCAATGGCATCTGTGAGGAAACTGAAATAAGCTTTTCACTTACTATCTGCCGTGCTTTGAAAATATCTGTACCCCATTCAAACTCAACCCAGACAAAAGAGAAACCCTGCGATGAAGCTGAACGCACCCTGCGAACTCCGGTTGCACCATTTACTGATGTTTCAATTGGAAATGTAACCATTCGTTCAACCTCTTCTGATGCCATTCCATGAGCATCGGTCATTACAACTACTGTAGGGGCAGTCAGGTCAGGAAATACATCAACATCCATATTTACAGCGGTTCTCACTCCGAAAACCACCAATACCGCTGAAAGTAAAATAATAAGATACTTATTGTTCAGTGAGAATTTTATAATATTATTTATCATGAGTCTGTAGATTATTAATGTACATGACCTGAATGTGCATCCAAAGTACCTGTAGCCTGAGCAAGTTTAATTAAGATTGCTCCTTTTGTTACAATGCGCTCATCATCAGTTAATCCACTAATAACTTCAGTATTAATTCCATCAGTAACCCCGGTTTTAATTTCACGTTTTTCAAATAATTCGGGGGTAACTTGTACAAATACAAAAAAGTTACCCTGCTCTTCAAGAATAGACGAATTTGGTATAGTAAGAGCCTGAGAATTTGAAATCGTTTTAAGATATAATTCTACAAAACTTCCCGGGACAAAGCTGCCGACATTATTTATCTGAAGGGTTACTGGTATCAGGTAATTGTCAGCCGTAGTTGTTTTCCCGATGGATAAGACCTTCCCATTTAATTCTTCAAGAGTATAGGTTTTGTTATCTTCTATCGTTCTTATGTTTGCGGTTGCAATTGACACGAGATGTCGGGTGTACCTTTGCTGAACTTCAGCACGTAGCAATAATGATTTGTTTTGTGATATCATAGTTAATGGCTGACCAGCCTCAACATATTGTCCGTTTCTCACAAAGAGTTGTTTAACGAAACCAGTCATGGGACTGATAACTGTTTGCCCGGCTGTACTAAAATTTTGATTTATATTTTCATAAGCCGACCTGGTGTTTTCATATTGTGTTTTGGCTTCAAGTAATTGCTTTTCAGATACAATTTTATCCACTGCCAATACCTTTGCTCTTTCATAGTCCGCTTTAGCTTTTTCAAAATTATTCAGTGCTTCGGCATAACGGACAGTAGAATTATTCTCAGCGAGTCCACTGCCTTTAATAGTTATAAGTACCTGACCATTTGACACATTTATTCCTTCCAAAATGCTATTCCCGGGAAATGATATAACACCGCTTGTTTTCGCTGTTACTAAAACTTCATCACCTTGTGCTGATTGAATTTGTGCTGTTGCTTTAATTACCTGACCGAATGATTTCCTCACAGGGTAGCCAGTAGAGAAATCAATTTTCCATGATTGTTCTTTGGTAAAAACTGTGGCATTGGTTCTTGAGATTATGTTCTTCCCGGCAGCCTCTGTTGCTTCCTGAATATTGGAATATACTTTAACTTCCGGAACAATAATTTTATAATCACCTGTATCAGTTTTAATCAGGTATTCAAGAGTACAATCTCCACTTACGTCTGGCTTAATATCAAAACTGTATATCCCCTTTCTTACAGGACTCTCAAGTGTTTGTTCTACGGTATGACCATTAACTATAATTTTAAGTGTTATTGCACCATTCGAAATAGCAGTAAATTCCGGCAAGTTGGAGAAATGTGACAGGATATTTGCCGTTTGACCAATGACGAAAGGATCGGCTTCAGCAAATAGTTCAAAGTGTTCGCTGTATGCAGTATATTGAAACTTTACCTCTTCAGGTTCAGATTGAATTTCATTTTCATGCTTGGGATTGCATCCTGCAAGTGTCAATGCAATCAATGAAGTCAATAAAAATTTAAAATACATATTTCTGTTTGTTTAAGATTTATGGAGAAGAGTAAAAAATGCCGCAAAACATTATTTTCTAATGTAATTGGAGCATTTATTCAACACAAAAACTTAAACAACAGGGGGTGCTCGTAATCCTAAGGAAACTGAGATAAGAGAGGGATATGAGCTATCGGTATATCGCTCATAAATAAAAGAAGATAAGACTGAAATTAAAAATTCTGTACTGCTATTCAGTAAGTTATAATGAAAATAATCAAGACCTGAACGGTCAGGTGTATTATTATTAAATTTAAAATCAGTCTTCCACTGATTTGATAATACTACAATTGGTTCTTTTAAAACGCAATCGTCAGAATTATTTCCTCCATCATGACTGTGGCTGTCTTTGTTTGCGCCATGTTCATCCGTAAAACTTTCATTGATACAATGCGAATTTATAAGACAAACCTGCTTATTATGATGATGATGGGGTACAACAGCATGAGCCAATATTAATATATTGGCAAGTATTATAAAAACAATCGCTGTTGTTCTTTTAATCATTCTTCAATTGAAAATCGCTGCAATGATAACGAAAAATTCAATCTTTTGTTCGATTATGAGGTATAGCAGTTAAAGATTCAATTTAGCTTTATCAGCTCGCTCTCTCCATAAGCAGTACAGTCTTTGCATTTAGAATGGTTTTCAATCCCCTGAATAAGCTTATAACATTTCCTGCACCGGTACCATTCCTTATCAAACTGATAGTTTCCGCCTTCTATTTCGATAGTTTTGCCTTCTACAAATGATTTTGCTATAATCTTTAATGCTCTGTTATAAATCCGGGTAAATGTGGGACGCGAAATATTCATTTGTTTTGAAGCAACTTCCTGTGGGAGCATTTCGTAATTTACAAGCCTGATGCTTTCATATTCCTCATATTTCAACCTGACAGATGCTTTTACACAGGAAGGCATGCCGAAAGGTCTGAAACCCTTCATCTTCGGGGGATTATTGATCTTTCTTGTTTTCTGCGGCCGTGACATTCCTTTTTGATTTAAGCATAAATTTTATCTCCGGATAAATCAGATACCCGAAAAACAACGCTGACAAAGCTAAAAGTATTTTCCCGGTCAGACAAAAGGAACCACAATAATATTCATTCCCTAGACCAAAAAGGCATGTGGTACACCCTAAAAGGGCCATAAAAATGTAATCAACAAATAGTATTAAAGGCAACACAAAAAACAGTTTAACGAAGAATGAAGCTTTCATGGCAGATATATTTTAACAAAGATAATGAACCTGTGTTCAAAATACAAAATTTTATTAACTTTGATTTCTCCTGCTAAAAATGTTTATTTGAATATCAGTTATTTTATTTCCGGAGAATACTTTTTTAAGGTTTTATCTGTTATATTTTAGAGTTAATCCTTTTAAATCAATAAGATAATGAAGATCAATATTCTTATTTTATTCATATTCCTGATTCGTGTAAGTCCTGGTTTTTCACAGGTTACTAACCGACAGATTACAAACGATGACTCTGATGCACCAAAAATAGTTTTTACAGAAACTGAATTTGACTTTGGTACAATTGATTTCGGAGGGAATGCAGTGCATTATTTTGTTTTTTCAAACAAAGGAAGAGTTCCCCTGGTTATTTTAAATGTACGGACATCCTGCGGTTGTATGGTCCCGGCATGGCCCAAGGCCCCTGTGACAATAGATACGAGAGATTCCCTGAGGGTTGAATACAATACTAAAGTCAAAGGCACTTTTAATAAAATAATAACCGTTCAATCAAATGCGGTAAATGCAGTGGTCGAGTTGAAAATTAAAGGCAACGTGGTCAAAACAAAATGAAAAGGAATGGAAATCATATTAAATGTATGGTAAAATTTGGCTGTTGGACAACCTTTTTTATTATTCTCCTTGTGGTAGTCTTTCAACAATGTACAAGAGACAAGGAACCAGAATTACCTGAACCTTTGTCTATAGAGCTTATTCCACATGACGTGACAACTTTCCGGGGAACTGATGGTTCAATTGAAATTGAGGTGAAAGGAGGTACATCCCCATACAGTTACAATTGGTCAAATGGAGAAACGATTAAAGATATTGAAGGTCTGTCAGCCGGAGTATATTCAGTAATGGTAAAAGATGCAGTTGACTCCACTGCAACAGGAAGTATTAAACTCAATCAACCTATCCCCGGAAATGCAGTCATAGATATCGAAGGGAATATTTACACAACCATTAAGATTGGTGAACAAACCTGGATGCAGGAGAACATCAGGGTATCGGTTGCTCCGGATAGCACAGCAATTTCAAGTTTCATATATAATGATGAAACGGGCAATAAAGAAACATTCGGAAGACTTTACACGTGGAACGTGGGTATGAATGGTTCAATAGCTGAAAAAGCGCAGGGTATATGTCCTGTGGGCTGGCATATCCCGTCTGACGAGGAATGGAAAACTTTGGAAATGTACCTTGGAATGACCCGTCAGGAAGCTGATATGTCAAATACATGGCGTGGTCAGGGCGTTGGTATAAAACTAGGGAAAGGTGGTGAATCGGGTTATGAAGCCCTTTATGCAGGAAGGATGACTAGTTATGGCACTTACAGCCTGCTTAACCAGTACGAATATATCTGGACATCGACTGAATCGGGACAGGATGCATGGCGCCGGTGCCTCGAAAAAGGGGTCAGTACCGTTGGAAGATGGAATACCTTCCCTAAAACTTATGCATTCTCTATCCGCTGTATAAAAGATTAACAAAAAGCAGGAATGAAACAGTTAATCATCTTATTATTATTGTTAATTGCTGTAGCTTCATGTAATAAAGACGATAACGGGGGTTCTGGGGATCCTGATCAACCTTTTGTTTTTTCTTCCCTGAATGCTGAAAAAGATACAATAGAATCAGGTCAGTCAACAAAAGTCTTTGCCGTGGCAACGGGATATAAGCTTAATTATTACTGGTCAGCAAGTGCCGGAGACATTCTTGGATCTGGCACTGAAGTTGTTTATACCGCTTCACCTTGCAACGCCGGCAAAAACAAAATTACCTGCCAAGTGCGCGATGGCAATAACGCTTCCAGATCAAAAGAGATATTCATT
>Ga0105106_10003652_pt1 | contig 10959 bp, 8 predicted proteins | sample PPLLaktember2015_5_FD_79109 | JGI IMG/M metagenome (GOLD analysis project Ga0105106, IMG submission 79109) | Freshwater sediment microbial communities from Prairie Pothole Lake near Jamestown, North Dakota, USA - PPLs Lake P8 Core (1) Depth... | ecosystem: Environmental > Aquatic > Freshwater >... | reverse complement strand
TATGACCATCCTCGGAAATGCTGACACAAGCGGGTATTTTATCAAGCGAAACTGTATTTGATACATCAGTGGTTGTATTTATTATGATCAGGGAGTTGGGCGACTTTGTGCAAATAGCCATTATCCCTCTTTCATGGTTATACTCAGCATCAATAACAATTCCGGGGATCAGGTTCACATGCGGAGGAACTGTTGCCTCTTTCGAGACATTTACCTGAATTGTTAAATTACCGCTGCTCGAGTTGCTTTCAATTTTAAAAGTTTCCGAAAGGTCCTGACCCTGTGGAATGGTTGCCGGATCTATCCAGACAGTAATTGTTGTTGAATTGTTGTATAATAGAGTTCCCGATATTACAGAGAATTTAAGCCACTCAGGCGCCCCTGTGATTATCCAGTTCAGAATACCTTCAGACGTATTGGTTATGGTGAATGTTCTGGAGCGCGATGCCTCATAGCTCAGTGAAGTGGCAGAGCTTTGAAGCGTGGGGTTTCCCAGATAGGCACAGCCTACCGTAAGAGATACCAGCCCAAGGTTTTCAACATCAAGCATCAGGGTTGCATAATAGGTCTGGTATATTTCCGGATACCAGGTCATAATATTCTCTTCTGCAACACTGAACGACAATGGAACAGCCCCGTTAGTGATCTTGCCATGCATCGAATCAAATATCAACCACCTGGGCTGCATGAAGATTGTGAAGTCGGAACTGATTGAAGCGGGAAGCTGAACTGTAGTCTCAATGTTCTGCTGATCGCTGGTTAAGAACAATGTATCGGAAAGAGTGTACAAGTTCACCTCGTTCTTCGACAGGAAATCATCGTTGCAGGAAATTACAGTCAGAAAGAGGATCAGGAATCCGGAAATATATGGGATATTCTTCATTTACATTAAAAATATATTCTGATTCCGGCTGATAAATCAATCCTTGACAGATTTTCATAATTCTCCTTATCAAGTTCGATCGTCGAGCTACTGGTGCCGTCTGTTATTTTTACCTTTCTGATCGAGGAATAGAAAACTGAAAGATCAGCCCCCAGCGAAATACGGCTGGTTAAAAAATACTCCAGTCCGATGCCAAGGTCAATGCCAACATTTTTGCCTGTAAGCAGGTAATATCCATGGAGATACTCAGCCTCATCCCTGTAGGTTGTCAGTCCGGTAGAAATGGATGAATTCAATACAAGTGACTTTTGGCTTCCCATAAACTGCTGATAAAAGAATGATATACCGGCAAAGTTAACGTAGATATTTTCCCTGTAGGTTGTATAATACAGGTGTACACCATCCTGAGGGTCAATAAAGCCTTCAGTGCTTGATGAATTATAGAAGAATTTGTATTTGATCCCGACACCATAATCCGGAGGGATCAGCAGGTAAATATCAGCACTGGCTGTAATTCCAAGTTTCATGTCGTTGTAATATGATTCTGCCTGTTCTAATGTAAATCCCTGACTTACCATTTGTTCCTCAGCATTTTGTGTGCTCCCAAGGAGGTATCCGGCTCCACCGCTCAATCCGAAGCGGAATCTGTTATCGGAACCCGTATTTGTCTTTGTTTGCACTTCGGGACTTGTTTTTTTTGCAACGATATAGCCTGATACCTTGTTTAGCGGCATCTCGCCCGAAGATTTCACTCCCAGGGTATTTAAATCAAAATAGATAGTGTTGCGTGATACTTTATTGATCTTACAATCGATTGTATCGTTGTTGATTGTGATGATTTTATCTTGCGAATAAACTGCAGGAATTAATCCAAAAAAGAACATTACTGCTGTCAATATATTTTTCATTAGAAACAGATTGTAATGACCAGTTCAGGTTTGTTATGCATTATAAACATTAACTCCGGCAAATTTATTGCATTTCCCGGACCTTTAAGATATTTTTGACTTTTGTTAAAACAGTATTTTATTTGAAGACCAGGTACTAAATTTAATTGACCGCGAGACAATAAGACTGCAGGACAGAAATGCCGCATCAGCCTTAGATATAACCTTTATTCTTTTCTGGCAGGTATATTTTTTGTAAATTTGAGCAATAATTCATCATTAATTATATCATACTATCATGAAAAGGAGCTTTTTAACATTTATTGTATTAGCGGTGAGTCTGGTAAGTTTACCTCTTTTTTCTCAGGCAGGGAGCCAGACAGTGAGTGATACGGCTTTATTGGGACTGCCCGGAGATAACCTGGATCTTTATGCCGTGCTGGATCTTTTTCAAAAATCAAAGACTATTGAAGAATTTGAAAAGTCATTAAATCTTGAAAAGACCGGAATCAATAACCTTGATTTGGATCTGGATAATAAAGTTGATTTCATCAAGGTTGTTACAAAGCAGGATAATGATGACTTTACATTTGTCCTTCAGGTTGCGGTAACTGAAAAAGAAACACAGGATGTTGCTGTCATTCTGGTATCAAAAGATGAAGATAAAAAAATTACGATGCAGATTGTGGGCGATCCCGATTTGTACGGTAAAGATTTTATTGTTGAACCAAAAACTGCAGCAACTCCTGCAGTTACTGCTAATCCTGCTTACACCGGCGCCGACCCTGTTACTGTTAGTGTGCCGGCAACAACGACAGTTGTTGTGGTTGAATCAGCACCAATCGTGCAGTATGTTTACTCACCTGTGTATGTGCCCTATTATCCGCCCTATCATTATGGATATTATCCACCCTATTTTGCAGCATTTACGGTAATGGCGGTAGGCATTTATCATCACAATCATTATTATCACCATGGCGGTTATTATGGTGGTCATGGTGGTAATGTAGTGATTCACAATGAAATTAATTTCAATAATTACAATAACTCCAGAAACACTTCGAATACCGTTAACCATAATAAGGCTAGTGGAAATTATAGTCGAAATAACGCATCAACCCGTCCATCGGCCGGTACTTCTGCATCGACCCGTCCTTCAGCAGGAACTTCAGCATCAACCCGTCCGTCAGCAGGAACTTCAGCATCAACCCGCCCGTCAGCCGGAACCTCTGCATCGACCCGTCCGTCAACCGGAACTTCTGCATCGTCAAGGCCTGCAACATCCTCTTCAACAGGATCATCGTCGGCATCCAGATCAAATTATTCTTCTTCCACTGCGTCCAGATCAACGGGATCATCATCCCGTTCTTCTTATGGAGGCGGAGGCGGAACTTCAAGATCTTACGGGGGCGGTGGAGGTGGCAGGAGACGTTAATCAACCGGCATATCAGAAGCACTCATATCTCTTAAGCAGACATATTTCCCGTCTCTTTTTACAAACAGTACCATGTAATTTCCGGTATTAACGGGTGTATTATTAGCGTCAACTACCTTATAGTATCCAATTTCAACCACCTGATTGGCATCATTTGATACAAATACTTCTTTTGTTGTATATGAAATTTTATTGGATTTATTTAAGGAATCTATATTGGCCATTAAGTATTCGACAATTGCTGCTTTGCCAACATGAGGCGGGGAGTTTTGAGAAAAAGTTATTGCATCATCAGCATAATAGCCTATACTTTTCGCTTCTCCTGAATTGTAAGTTGCAGCGAATTCATCTTCCTTTGCCTGGATCTCCTTTTTGATCTGTTCCACGTCAATCACTGCTGCAGGTTCACCTTTTTTTGTATTACAGGCGATTAAGATTGAAATCAAATATAAAAACAACAGCCCTTTTGTAACCTTGCTTTTCATAGTTATTCAGTTATTAATTTTTTTACTTTAAGAAAAAGACCTGAAAGGTTAAAATTACTATAAAAATAACGACTATCGGCAATCAGTAATAAAAAGTTAATATTAAAATATTATTAGTTTTATAATGTTAATAATCAATTTATTCCATATTATTCTAAATAACCCCCTTTCCCGTCCCGCAAAGCGGGAAGCTTTGCTTTCAGCTGGGGGTGTCGAAAAAGTTATTTTAACCGCAAAGAACGCTAAGGAATACGCAAAGCACACAAAGACAAATCATTGATGTTAAGTTTTTTGCGGACTCTGCGTTATGACTTTGCGACCTTTGCGGTTAATGGATTTGGACTTTTTCAACAGCTCCCTGGGAAGGGTGTAATAACTAGTTAAGCAATTATTAATCGCAGGACATGTCTTTTCTGAAGATTTTTATCTTGAATTCTCCTTCCGTTACAGAAATTGAGCCGCCGGTGGATGATCTCAGAATTCCCTCGAATGTGCCTGTCAGGATATCATCTGTTTTGTCGGTAATAAACAGGCTTTCCCCATAGAAAGCATCAAGAGTATAGTGTTCTGGTGAACCCCAGTTCCAGCTCTGGAAAGGGTAGAACTGTATTTCTGAATACTTGCCAAACTCGGAAGGTACAGGAAGGGAAGAGGGTAATGAATCCAATGGATATCCTATGATATACATGGCCACCACAAATGCCGTATCACTCCTGATTAAATTAATCTGGTTTGAGGTACCGCCGTTGCAACTCCCGTAAAAGTAGCAGTTTGAGAAGCTGTCGATGGGCTGAACCTTTTCGATATGCTGTGTAAACGTTCTGTAATCATCTCCGAAATAGCCTCTTATACAACCCACGGGTAAAGGTGTACGACGGGGTTTGTCATTTCTCGCATGTACAGGCGGAGAAGGCCTGGGGCCAATAACAACTATCTCATCACAGGCATATAGTAACATGAAAATGATCATAATGAATACCCGTGTGAACAATAATGATGATTTCATAAATCAGGTTTAGTGTTAATGGATTCACAGCAAAAATCAGGCCAGCCATCCGGTTTACTATATCCCTGATTTCCTGAAGTTAAAACCGTTAAATGGTATAATTCTTTCTATTATTTGCGGCATTAACTTTATGGAGCGAATTAATAATTAATTTTAGAGTCATTGTCAAAGTTTAAAAATACCTCATTATGAAAAACATTCAGATCCGGATCGTGACACTTGCTATTATTATAGGTTTCTTCAGCGGGTGTAAAACAGTAAATAAGACAGCCCCAGTCGTTTTTAATCAGTATCTCAGGGAAGGATGGAGTATCGCTTCTACTGAAGACATAGAAGTCACCGGTGATATTATCTCGCTATCAGGATTTGATATATCAAAATGGTATAAAACAACTGTCCCCTCAACAGTTATGGCTGCATTAATTGCGAATAATGAGTATCCTGATATATTTATGGGTGAGAATATAGATAAAGTAGATACTGTCAGGTTCAGAACATCCTGGTGGTACAGGAATGAGTTCAATGTTGATGACGCGGCAAAGAACACTGAGCTTATCTTTGAGGGTATCAATTACAGGGCAAATATCTGGCTCAATGGTGTCAAAATAGCTTCAGCAGACACTTTATACGGAGGATTCAGGATTTTTAAAATAAATATTTCCAAAGATGTGATCCAGGGCAAGAATGCCGTGGCTGTGGAGGTATTCCATCAGAAAAAAGATGAACCTTCAATCGGTTTTGTCGACTGGGCACCAATGGCTCCCGATCGTGAAATGGGCCTTTGGAGGCCTGTTAAGATCATTACCTCCGGAAAAGCAAGTCTGAATAATGCTTTTGTATTATCAAAGATAGATAAGAAGGAATTCAAGGAAGCCGATCTGCAGGTCAGTGTTGAGGCAATTAACAATACTTCAGGACAGCTAAAGGTTGTTATTAAGGGAGCAATTGAAAACATCAGTTTTGAAAAGAAGGTAACCCTTAAATCAAATGAAAAGCAACTTGTTGTCTTCACTTCATCAGAATACCCGCAATTAAAAATCAGTAATCCGCGCATCTGGTGGACTCATGAAATGGGTAAACCTGAATTGTACGACCTGGATCTTGACATTGAATCAGGGAATGAGGTTTCCTACTCAATGACAACCCGGTTTGGCATAAGGGAGGTTGAAGATTACATAAGTGAACTGGGACACCGTGGCTACATGCTTAACGGCGTTAAACTACTTATAAAAGGCGGAGGCTGGGTTGATGGTCTGTTCCTGAACGATAGTGAGGAGAAAGTAAAGGCGCAGATGGAATATGCAAGACATGCAAACATGAATACCATAAGACTCGAAGGATTCTGGGGAAACAGTGAAAGGTTCTATGAGCTTGCCGATGAGTTTGGGCTTCTGCTGATGGCAGGTTGGAGCTGCCAGTGGGAATGGAACAGTTACCTTTCAAAACCTGAAGATGACTTCATGTCAATAAAAACTCCCGAGGATATAAAGCTTATAGTAAATTACACTCGTGATCATGTCTACTGGTTGCGGAACCATCCCAGCATATTTGTCTGGGTAATGGGAAGTGATAAATTGCCACGTCCGGAGCTTGAAACGAAATATGATTCACTTTTCAGATTAATTGATCCGTCAAGGCCGGTTCTTAAATCGTGCAAGGAACAAACCAGCATTTATTCAGGGAAAACTGCAATTAAAATGAGAGGGCCATACGAATATGTATCACCAAATTACTGGTATATCGATACCCTGTATGGCGGTGCATTCGGATTTAATTCCGAGACAGGGCCAGGGCCGCAGGTTCCTTCTATCGAAGTTTTAAAAAGTATGATACCAGAAGATAAGCTCTGGCCAGTAAATGATATCTGGAATTTCCATTGCGGGAGGAATGAATTTCAGACGATTGAAAGGTATCTTGATGCCTTCAACAATCGATATGGTAAACAATCTAACCCCGTGGATTTCACTTTTAAAAGTCAGGCATCGAACCTGGAGGCAATGAGGGCGATGTTTGAGGCATTTGCAATTAACAGGAGCAAAACAACAGGTATAATCCAGTGGATGTATAATTCCGCCTGGCCAAAACTTATCTGGCAGCTATGGGATTACAACCTTATGCCGAACGGCGCTTTTTACGGGGCAAGGATCGGAGCTAGGCAGGTAAACATTGCATACAACTACGGCGATAATTCAGTTTATATTACAAACCTGAGAACCGCTGATTTAAGTAATTTAACTGCTGAAATAAAAGTCTACAACCTTGACGGAACCCTGATTGAGGAGAAGAAGGTAAATGCAATGGTAAAGTCCGATGGATCTGAAAAAATCTATTCGCTGCCTGAAGGTAAACCTTATTCGAACGTCTATTTTCTTGACCTTAAATTAAATGATCAACAGGGCAATATAATTGCCGGTAATTTTTACTGGCTTTCCAGGAAAAAAGATGTACCTGATTTCAAAAACACAACATGGTTCTATACCCCACTTTCAGAATATGCTGACCTCACTGATCTGAACAAATTACCGGTGATTAAAATTGTCGTTGAAGATTCGATATTGAAAAAAGATAATGAATACGAAGTTACTGTAAAACTTTCCAATCCTAATAATATGATCGCATTCCTCATTGAGCTTAATGTGGTGGGGGATAAGTCGGGGGAATCTGTTGTTCCTATTCTGTGGGATGATAACTATGTTTCACTTACACCTATGGAAACCAAAGTTGTCACAGGCAGGTTTCCATTCTCTTCCCTGAAGGGAGAAAAGCCTGTATTCAGGTACAAAGGCTGGAATATAAAATAAAAAGAACTGAATCTGTCAGCATACCATAGTGTACACTGGCTTTTCCACTTCAGTTTTGCGATTAGTTAAAATATGATAAGTTCAGGGAATTAGTAAATTAGGGCAAATTTTGAAATTAATTACTATGAAAACATTTAAAATCATTCTGTTCTCTTTACTTGGGTTGATTATTATCAGCATAGTTGCCGGATCAGTTTTGATTTATAGTATCAAGCACGGAGCTGTGCCACAATACAATGGTGAGATAAGTATTAAAGAGATTGGCTCGGATGTTACAGTTTACCGCGATGAAAGAGGTATGCCTCATATTTATGCCAATAATGAACATGATCTTTATTTTGGAACAGGATATGTAATGGCACAGGAAAGATTATGGCAGATGGACCTTATCAGACGTGCCACCAAGGGCAGATTATCAGAAATATTCGGAGAAGAATATGTCAAGACTGACCTGTTTCTAAGGAGTCTTGATATGACGACCAAATCAAAAATGGTATTGGACAATGAAGATCCCCAGGTCGTGGAATGTTTGCAGAATTACTCGGATGGGGTAAATGCATATATTAAGAATGCCGGTAAAAAGCTGCCTCCTGAATTCAGGATACTTGGATATGAACCTGATCCGTGGGCTCTTCTGGATATAGCAAATATTATCGGGTATATGGGCTGGGACCTGGCATCCGGAAACCTTTCATCCGATATTTTTAATTACAGACTGGTTCAAAAACTTGGCGCTGAGAAAGCAGCCGGGCTGATTCCCGACTGGGAAGCAGTTAAATCATCGGTTTTTACAGATTTCAAACTTGATGACGATAAATTAAAAGAAGCATTGACATTTATCTCATCAATGGATAACCTTAAATCTCTTGGCATCAATTCATTTTCAGGAAGCAACAATTGGGCGGTAAGCGGTAGAAAGACTGAAACCGGCATGCCCATTCTGTCAAACGATATGCACCTCGGGCTTTCTTCTCCCGGGATATGGTTCCAGATGCATCAGGTAATTCCCGGCAAGCTTAATGTGACAGGAGTAGCTGTACCCGGAGAACCATTCATTGTTGCTGGTCACAATGAGAAAATAGCCTGGGGAATGACCAACCTGATGGTTGATGATATTGACCTCTTTTCGGAAAAGATAAATCCTGATAATGATAACCAGTATTTGCTTAATGGGGAATGGAAAGATATGAAGGTAAAAAAGGAAATTATCACGATCAAAGGCGGGAATGCCGATACAATGTTTATTAAGAATACTCACAGAGGTCCTGTGATTTCCGGTTTCAGAGAAATTACTGATGCTGTTCTCAGCATGCGCTGGTCGGGTTATGATATGAGCGATGAATTAAAAGGAGTTTATCTGTTAAACAGGGCATCAGACTGGAATGAATTCAGGTCGGCAATAAGTTTTTTCAATTCAATCAGTCAGAATTTTGCATATGCAGATGTCGATGGTAATATCGGTATTAATACAGGTGGGGGAATTCCTGTAAGAAAAGGTAATGGGTCAATCATCAGAGGCGGTGATACAGAGGAATCTGACTGGAAAGGTTATGTCCCTTTTGATCAGTTGCCGTCAAGCTACAATCCTGAAAATAATTTTGTTTCCTCTGCCAATAATAAAACTGTAAGCAATGATTATCCATATTATATTTCATTCAGGTTTTATGTCCCGTACAGGATTAACAGAATAAGGGAGATGCTTGAGGAAAAAGAAATCCTTGGACTTGATGATTTTAAAAGGATGATAACCGATCAGCATTCAGATTATGCGGCACTTCTTACACCTTATATCCTTAAGCTTAAAAGCAGGCAACCGGAGATGAGCGGTATTGAGTCTGACGCTTTCACTTCTCTTACGGAGTGGGACTTTGATATGAATAAGGATAAGATAGCTCCGACAATATTTGAGTTCTTTTCTATAAATCTGGCAAAAAATCTGCTTGGTGATGAACTTGGTGATCTCTTTGGCCAGATTCCGGGTTCAATAAAGGATTACTATATATACAGGATTCTTGAAACCGGACCGGACCAATGGGTAGATGATGTAAATACAGAGCAAACCGAGACCCTGGATGATATCATTTTCAGAAGTTTCAGAGATGTGATAAAAATACTTTCCGATGAATACGGGATTGATTCAGATAAATGGAACTGGGGGAATATTCATAAGATTACGCTGGAACATCCGATGGGTTCAGTGAAAATCCTTAATCGTATTTTTAAGTTGAATTCTGAACAGTTCGGAATTGGTGGTAGTAACCATACTGTTTGTCCATATACGTACGTGGAAGGATTTGCGGTAAGTGATGGTGCATCAGAGAGGCATATTTTCAATACTGCCGACTGGGATGAGTCATATACTGTAATCCCTACGGGAGCATCGGGCATTCCGGCAAGTGAGTTCTACCTGTCGCAGACGAAAACTTATCTTGAAGGTAAGTTTTATAAAGATGCTTTTTCTGAAAAAGCAGTTAAAGCTGCAGCAAGTTACACCTTAGTTCTTAAAGCGGAAAAATAAGGCTTGATTTCATAAGATTTGACCTTGATGAAATAATTCTCATTGAAGGGCATAGTGAGAAGTTCTGAGAAATTGTTGCTATTCCGTAAAACATTTATTGGATCTGCTCAGGGCTTAAGGGTATGGGAACGATGTTATTCACAGGCACTGTGCTCTTTAGATATTGAAAAATGGCTTTGATATCCTCATCGCTAATTACTATAAAGTTGGACCATGGCATCGGAGGTAAAAGCATTCGGAAACTTTCCAGTCCCTTATATTTACCCTCTTTCAAAGCGCGTCTGAAATTCTCTTCCGTCCAGTTTCCAATACCTGTCTGATCGGAGGTAAGGTTTGCAGCAAAAGAGACACCCCATGGCCCGGCTGCGGCAGTAAGGTCTGCATTGAACAGAATCCATCCTTTTTTGATCAGTTCAGGTTCCACCTTCTGAAAAGGACGAGTGGCAGGATAACCTGAAAGTATCAAATTGGCTATGATTTCAGGACCCTTAGGTCCCATTTCTTTTGGGGAGTGACAATCATTGCAGCCCATAATGGTAACAAGGTATTCCCCCCTCTGGACAAGTTGTGTAACTGAGAGTTCAGCACTATCAGGTATTGCTGTTTTTGAATTGTTCCTGCACCCTGTCAGCAATAGGATAAAAGTGGTCAGTAACATTACTGAAAACTGTACAATTATTTTCATAGAACTTTCTGATTAATTATACGTTAGTAATAGTTTGAGAAATACATGTTGAAAATTAAAAAATCCTGAACATTAATAAAAGGGTTTAACAAACTATTTTACTGATTGGAAAAGCCGCAGCCCTTGATCACCTTTCGCCAGAATATATTTACAATCAGTTGTCCGAGCTAAATCGCTGATGTATAAATAAATATAATAAAGTTGTTATGACCGCCCAAATGTGGTCAACTGAACCGGCTTTTGCAATGAACATGTTTTT
>Ga0105106_10003651_pt1 | contig 10959 bp, 6 predicted proteins | sample PPLLaktember2015_5_FD_79109 | JGI IMG/M metagenome (GOLD analysis project Ga0105106, IMG submission 79109) | Freshwater sediment microbial communities from Prairie Pothole Lake near Jamestown, North Dakota, USA - PPLs Lake P8 Core (1) Depth... | ecosystem: Environmental > Aquatic > Freshwater >... | reverse complement strand
CCCTTCCGCGCCAGACCCTCCAGAGTCTTCAGGACCAGATCCTCAATGGCCCCAGCCTTTCCGGGGTCCGTGCCGCGAAGCCCCACGGCAAAGACGACCTGCCGCAGATCGGACTCGAGCCCCGTAACGGGTGAGAGGTCTTCGCCCAGGCCCGAGTCGATGAGTGCCTTGCGAAGGGGTCCCGCCGCGGTGCCGACCAGGGCGTGGGCGGCGATCCTGAGCAGAAGCACCTCCTCGGAGGCGGTGTTCTCCGCCGTCACCCAGGCCAGGTTCACGGCCGTCTTGCGGGCAAGGTTCTCCCCCTTTCCCACGGGGTAGAAATCGCGCACCGAACGCGGCTTTGCCCACCGGGGTTGCAACCCGATGGCTGAATCGACTTGCACCTTGCCGAATCCGCGCAGGACGTCCTCCAGAAAGGCCAGGTGATCCTCCGGCGGGATGCTTCCGTAGAGGAAGAAATAGGCATTCGTGGGGGAATAGTAGAGCCGGTGGAACTCCCGGAGCTGCTCCCATGTGAGCCGGGGGATCACCTCGGGGTCGCCCCCGGAGTCGAAGCCGTAGGGGTTGTCGGGAAAGAGATTCTGCTGGAGGGCCTTGTACATGAGCCCGTCGGGCGACGAGTAGGCCCCTTTCATCTCGTTGTAGACGATGCCCGAGACGGCGAGGTCGCTTGCGGGATCATCGGGGTTTACGAACTCCAGGTGATGCCCTTCCTGGAGAAAGGTCTCCTTCAGGATCCGGGGCTTGAACACAAGATCGGCATACACCCGCGCCAGGTTGAAGTAATCGACGGGCACCTGGCTTGCCACGGGGTAGAGGGTCTTGTCGGGGTAGGTGAAGGCGTTGATGAAGGTCTGCAGCGTGGCCCGCGAAAGCTCGTTGAAGGCGTCCTTCACGGGGTATGTCTCGGAGCCGGCAAGGACGGAGTGCTCCAGGATGTGGGCGATCCCCGTGGAATCCCAGGGCGGCGTGCGAAACCCCACGGCAAAAAGGATCTCGCTGTCGTTTCCATGGAGGTGCAGGACCTTTGCCCCCGTGGCAAGGTGTTCCATCTCGTATGCCGTGCAGCAGAGCTCGCCGACGGCCTCGACCCTGCGGACGATGAAGCCGTTTACGTTCTCCCCCTCCCGAAGTTTCGGGTTCGGGCAATTTGCCGATTTTCCCATAAGCACCTCGATGAACGCGTCGTCCCTGCCGGCGGCACCGGTCGACAAAATCGTACTGGAAAAGCGTGGGAGAGTCAAGGCGCACTCACCGGGCAAAGGCCGCAACGCCGGCTGATCCGGCCAGATACGGCGGGCGGCCCCGCGTCGACGGACGGCACACGAAAATTACAAATTTGTAATTGACAGTGCCGCCTATTGATGATAGGCACCATCGGCAAGCCATTGCCGATTGTTTGATCGATCGGCCGGAACAAGATGAATCCTGACATCGAGAAAAAAGTCCTGCTGATCCTGCGGATCCTCCGCGACTCCGGGCAGCCGATGGGGGCGCGCCTCATTGCCCGGCTTATGGCCGACCATGGGATTCCCCTGAGCGAGCGGATGGTCCGATACCACCTGAGCCTGACGGATGAGCGGGGCCTGACGGAGCTGGCCGGACAGCGGGACGGCAGGGCCATTACGGAACGGGGGATCGAGGAGATCGACAGCGCCCGCGTGCGTGACAAGCTCAGCCTGGCCATCTCCCGGATCGAGACGCTCGCGTTCAAGACCACCTTCGACCCGAGGAAAAGACGCGGGTTGCTGCCCGTGAACATTTCCCTGATCCCCCGGGAGAAATTCCGACGGGCCGTCGACGCCATGAAGCCCGCTTTCGATGCGGGGCTTTGCGTCAGCGGCCTCGTCGCCCTGGCGCGAGCCGGCGAGAAACTCGGCGAGAGGGTCGTGCCGGAAGGCAAAATCGGCTTGGCCACCGTGTGCAGCATCGTCGTCAACGGCGTTCTGCTGAAAAACGGCATCCCGATGGATTCGAAGTTCGGGGGGATCGTGCAGATTTCCCGGGGAAAACCCCTGCGTTTTGTCGAACTCATCCACTACTCCGGTTCTTCCCTGGACCCCTCGGAGGCCTTCATCAGGGCCCGGATGACCTCCGTGAGAGAGGTGATCGGCAAGGGGGAGGGAAGGATCCTGGGAAACTTCCGCGAAATCCCCGCCCTGAGCCAGGGCCTCACCGAAAGGATCGTGAAGGACATCCGCGCCTCCGGCATCGACGGCGTGCTTGCCATCGGCAAGGTCAGCGAACCCGTCTGCGAGGTTCCCGTGGACATGAACAAGGTGGGGATGATCCTCATCGGGGGGCTGAACCCCGTATGCTGCGCCCAGGAAGCGGGGATCGCCGTTGAAAACCTGGCCATGTCCACCGTCATCGATTTCGACGAACTGATGCCCTTCAAATCCGCCGCCGTAAAAGGATGGGCGGGTTGACGCAGCAACAGCACGGGAAGACTCCCCGGACGGCGCCCTCGCGCCGGGACCCGGCAGGAAATCGTTCATGAAGAGACATTCATGAAATCAATAAAACCAAACTATTGAAGGGGGTATATTATGTCCGTTATCAAAGACGTCATCGCGAAGGTCAAACAGATCGATCCCGATCAGCACGAATTCCACCAGGCCGTAGAAGAGGTCATGGAAACTCTTGAGCCCACAACCAAGCGCCATCCTGAATTCGTCAAGGCCAACATCTACGAGCGCATTGTGGAACCGGAGCGGATGATGATTTTCCGGGTTCCCTGGGAGGATGACAAGGGCAACGTCCACGTCAACCGCGGGTTCCGGATTCAGTTCAACAATGCCATCGGCCCCTTCAAGGGAGGGCTTCGCTTCCACCCCTCCGTCAACCTCAGCATCATCAAGTTCCTCGGCTTCGAACAGATCTTCAAGAACTCCCTGACGACCCTGCCCATGGGCGGCAGCAAAGGGGGTTCCGACTTCGAGCCCAAGGGCAAATCGGACCGGGAGGTCATGCGGTTCTGCCAGTCCTTCATGAGAGAGCTCTTCCGCCACGTGGGCGCCGAGTGCGATGTCCCGGCGGGCGACATCGGCGTCGGCGGCCGGGAGATCGGGTACCTCTACGGCTACGACAAGAAGATCCGCAATGAGCACACGGGAGTCTTCACCGGCAAGGGGCTCGCCTACGGCGGGAGCCTGGTCCGTCCCGAGGCCACCGGTTACGGCTGCGTCTACTTCGCCGCCGAGATGCTGGCCACCCGCGGCCTGGATTTCAAGAACAAGGTCGTGGCGATCAGCGGCGCCGGCAACGTGGCCCAGTACGCCGTGGAAAAGGTGAACCAACTCGGCGGCAAGGTCATCACGCTGTGCGACTCGTCGGCGACGATCGTGGACGAAAAGGGCATCGATGCCAAGAAACTCGACTACGTCCTGAAGCTGAAGAACGTCAAGCGCGGCCGGATCAAGGAGTACGCCGACCAGTACAAAACCCTCTGCGTCTTAGGGAAAAACGTCTGGGAGGCCATCAAGGATCAGGGGATCAAGGTGGACATCGCCCTGCCCTGCGCTACGCAGAATGAACTCGACGGCGCCTGCGCCCAGGCTCTGGTCAAGAACGGCTGCATCTGCGTCTCCGAGGGGGCGAACATGCCCTCGACGCCGGACGCCGTCAAGATCTTCCAGGACAACAACGTTCTCTACGGGCCGGGCAAGGCCGCCAACGCCGGCGGCGTTGCGACCTCCGGGCTCGAGATGTGCCAGAACAGCATGAAGCTCTCCTGGACGCGGGAGGAGGTGGACGCCCGCCTGCTTCTCATCATGAAGAGCATCCACAAGGCCTGCGTCGAAACTTCGGAAGCCTACGGCAAGAAAGGCAACTACGTGATGGGCGCCAACATTGCCGGCTTCACCAAGGTCGCCAATGCAATGCTGGCCTACGGGATCGTCTAAAAGCCCCCTTCATGGGGCGTCAGCTCCCATGAGGAATCAAGAGCAAAGAGCCCGCGCCGTGCGGCCGGGCTCTTTTTTTATGCTGCCCGGCGGAAACGCCCGGGGCGGGAAAAGGCAAGGGGACGGGTCAACCCGATCGCTTCCCCGCCTTGAATTTCGCGGGGTCGATGTTGAGTTTGCGGATCTTGTACTGGACGATCCGTTTCGTCGTGCCGAGAATCCGGGCAGCCTGGCTCTGGTTTCCCCGGGCATCTTTCAGGGCATCGATGATCATGGAGCGCTCCTGGGCCCCGATCACAGCACCGAGTTTGCCCGGGTCCCTGCCCTGTTCGTCGCGCCCCTTGATCTGCAGCGATGGGGGGAGATGCATCATCTCGATCGACTGCCCCTTGGCCAGCAGGACGGCCCGCTCGATGCAGTTTTCCAGTTCCCGGACGTTGCCCGGCCAGGGGTGCGACAGAAAGGCCTCGATAACGGCGTTGGTGATCCGTTTTACCGGTTTTTTCAATTCTCTCGAATACTTGAGAACGAAATGATCCGCCAGGAGGATAATATCGTTTCCCCGTTCCCCCAAGGGAGGCAGGAAAATGGGAAACACGCTGAGGCGGTAATAGAGATCCATCCGGAATTGCCCGGCTGAAACGCAGTCCTCCAGACGGCGATTGGTCGCGGCGATCACGCGGGCATTGGTCGTCACCAGCCGGGAAGAACCCAGGGGCTGGAACTGTTTTTCCTGAAGGACCCTGAGGAGCTTGGCCTGCGCAGCCGGGGAAAGCTCCGCCACCTCGTCCAGGAAGATCGTGCCGTTGTGGGCTTCTTCGAACCGGCCCCGGTGCTGCCGGATGGCCCCCGTGAAGGCGCCCTTCTCGTGACCAAAGAGCTCGCTCTCGATGAGGGTCTCGGGGATCGCCGCACAGTTGACTTTGACCAGCGGCCCCTTGCTCCGGGAGCTGTTCGCGTGGATCGCCTTTGCGATCAGTTCCTTGCCCGTTCCGGTCTCCCCCAGGATGAGGGCCGTTGTTGCGGACTCGGCCACATGCCGAATCAGCGCGAAGACCTCCTGCATGCCCTTCGACTGCCCGATAATGTCCAGGCTGGCGGCGTTCCCCGGGTTGACCATGCGTCGCAACCGCCGGTTTTCATCTTCCAGGGCAAGGACATGAACTGCCTTGGCGATGAGTTCCGCCACGGACGAGAGCATCGCCAGTTCCCCGTCCATGTCCGCGACGTCCGTTGCCGGTTTGTCTGCAGACAGGATACCTACCACCCTTGAATCGTACGTGATGGGCACGCACAGGAAGGCAAGCTCGTCCCGGTTTTTCAGGTGTCGGCGCGCCCCGGTGCGATCCAGAAAGAGGGCTTCCTGTCCCAGGCTCGGCACCGCGATGGGCTGGCCCGTCTGGGCCACCTTCCCGGTAATTCCCTCGCCGGCCCTGTAGGAAACGTCCACGCCCTCGAGGTTGACCCCGTGGGCCACCTCCAGCAGCGCCTCGCCGGTGTCCCTGTCCAGCAGGGAGATCATCCCCCGCTGCATGCCGAGCCGGGCGCTCATCTCGCTGAGGACCTGCTCGAGCTGGTCCCGCAGGTCCCAGGGTTGTGCCAAGGCCTTGGCAATGGCATGAAGGGCGGCCAGTTCTTCGAAGGAGTGATTGCTCATATGGAACAAAATTGAAACGTTTTTTACGTGAACGTAAATTAATACATTTTAGTCATAAAAACAATGGAAAATGGGATTGAATCTGATATGATCCGCTCGATCACTTATCGCAGAGGTTGCCCATGAAATCGTTCTCCCGCGTCAGCACAGGCATCGAGGGGCTCGACAAGGTCCTAGGCCACCTGCAGACAGGCGACAATGTGGTCCTGCAGGTCGATTCCATCGAGGATTACAAGCGCTTTGCAACCCCCTTTGTCAGAGAGGCCCTTGAAAACAACAGGCGGGTCGTCTACATGCGCTTTGCCCGCCACGCGCCCCTGCTCGAGGAAACCCGGAAGGTCGCCGTCTACAAGCTCAATCCCAATGCGGGCTTCGAATCCTTCTCCACCCAGGTTCACAACATCATCCGGCAGGAGGGACGGGACGTGTTCTACGTCTTCGATTCCCTGTCGGATCTGCTGCTCGCCTGGGCAACCGACCTGATGATCGGCAATTTTTTCGTGATCACCTGCCCGTACCTGTTCGAGCTCAACACGGTGGCCTACTTTGCCATCCTCCGGGGCCGCCACTCCTTCAAGACCGTCGCCCGCATCCGTGAAACCACCCAGGTCCTGCTGGACGTCTACAACGTTGAGGGAAAGATCTGCGTCCATCCCCTGAAATCCTGGCAGCGATACTCACCTACGATGTTCCTGCCCCACATCATGGAAGAAGCGGCGTTGGTCCCGATCATGAACAGCGTCGACGCCGCCCAGCTCTTCGCCGTCCTTTCTGACCGGAGCAGCGTAGACGCGGAGAGGCACCTCGATTACTGGGACCGGATCTTTCTCAGAGCCCGGGAGATTGACAGGGAAGAATCGGCCGTCGAGGAGAAAAAGGAGATGGTCGATCAGCTCTCGCGGGTCCTGATAGGCCGGGAGAAGCGCATGCTCACCCTCGTCAAGGAGTTCTTCACCCTGAAGGATCTCCTGGAGATCAAGGACCGCCTCATCGGGACGGGTTTCATCGGCGGCAAATCGGTGGGCATGCTCCTGGCGAGAAACATCCTTCGCAGGGACCTGGACTTCGACTGGTCGCGGCACCTGGAACTGCACGACTCCTATTTCATCGGCTCCGACGTCTTCTACTCCTACATCGTCCAGAATGGCTGGTGGAAGACCCTCATGGCCCACAAGACCCGGGAAGGATATTTCGAGAGCGCCCGGGAACTCAAATCCAAGATGCTCAGCGGGGCCTTCCCCCAGGAGGTGAAGGAGCAGTTTCACCGGATGCTGGAATACTTCGGCCAGTCGCCGATCATCGTGCGCTCCAGCAGCCTCCTCGAGGACGCCTTCGGCAACGCCTTCGCGGGCAAGTACGAGAGCTTCTTCTGCGTCAACCAGGGAACGCCTGAGAGGCGTTACGAGATCTTCGAGGAATCGGTGCGCCGCATCTTTGCCAGCACCATGAATGAGGATGCCCTGACCTACCGTCTGCAGCGCGGACTCGACCAGCAGGATGAACAGATGGCCCTGCTCGTTCAGCGTGTCTCCGGCACGTACCGGAAGCACTACTTCTTCCCCGAAGTGGCCGGCGTGGGTCTTTCGTACAACCCGTTTGTCTGGAAACAGGGAATGGACCCCCGCGCCGGCATGCTGCGTATCGTCTTCGGCCTGGGAACGCGCGCTGTCAACCGGGTGGAAAACGACTACCCCCGCATCGTAGCCCTCGATGCGCCCCTGGTAAAATCACACGGCGGGATCGCCGACGCCCGGCGCTTCTCGCAACACGATGTGGACCTCCTCAATCTCGAAGACAACCGGTTTCACTCCCTTTCCCTGATGCAGGTCATCGATGAGGGGGTCCAGGCCCGACTCGACCTGATCGGCGTGCGGGACGAAGAAACCTCGGAACGAATGCGTTCGACGGGCCGGTCCGGCGAGGACGTCTGGATCCTGACCTTCGACGAACTCCTGTCCTCGACGGATTTTACGACCGTCATGTCCCGGATGCTCAAAGACCTCGAGGCGGTCTATCAATATCCCATCGACATCGAGTTCACCGCAAACTTCAACGCCGAGGGGCGCCTTCAGGTGAATCTCTTGCAGTGCCGCCCGTTCCAGACCAAGGGCCAGAAATCCCAGGTCGTGATCCCGGAGAGGATTCCCAAAAAGAAAGTCTTTATCCGGCAGGAGGGAAACTTCATGGGGGGCAGCGTCTCGCAGTCCCTTGCCCGCATCATCTACATCGACCCGAAGGGATACACGAAGCTGACCCTTTCGGAAAAGTACGACGTCGCCCGCATCGTGGGGCGTCTGAACAAACTGATCGAGCGGCGGGAGGACATGCCGACGGCGGTGTTCGGGCCCGGGCGCTGGGGAACGACCACGCCGGCCATGGGGGTTCCCGTGACGTTTTCGGAGATCAACAAGATCGCGGTCATCGCGGAAATCGCCTACCGTGACGGAAGCCTCATTCCGGATCTCTCCTTCGGAACGCATTTCTTTCAGGATCTGGTCGAAACGGATATCTTTTACATGGCCATCTACCCGGAGAAGGAGAAGGTGTTCTTCAACATCAGCTGGCTGGAGAGCCTGCCAAACCGGCTCCTGGACCTCCTGCCCCAGGAGGGTCGTTACGCACAGGTCGTCCGGGTTTACGACGTCAGGGAGAAGGATCTGAGGCTGGTGTCGGACGTGATCAACCAGAAGCTGATCTGCTACTCTGCCTCCTGACCCAAAGAATCGCATCACCCGTCATGGGATTTCACGAGCCCGGCTTCCGAAACGCACCGGTGAACCGAGACTTCCATTTTCGCGGTTTGGAACCCTGCCCGGGCCGCTCAGGCCCCGGGCCCCTTCCTCTCCCCCGCATGCTTTCCTTGACGTCGAAGAGAAAAACCCGTTTTCATCCTGCACGTTTCCTTCGGGCAAACGAGCAAGCACTCGGCCCCGGAGCCTTGGAAGACGACCGATGAGGGCATCTCCCGGGACTTGAAGCCCATGGCCTGGCAGCCATAGGGGTGGGCCGGCTCGTGGGTGATGAAGAAGTGCCGGCATTCGAAGCAGTTGATTTTCTTCCCCTCACGATGCTCGTCGTTCAACTCGCCCCTCCACCCTCGCCCGTCGGCAACGGGATTCCTAGTTGAGAATTTGAAGCATTCATGATAGTTGGCATCACGTGCGGTTTGCCCTGCTTGGTTTCATGGATGGCAAATTCCATGCCGGACACCCGTTCAAAGACTGAAGTTAGGAAGCGAAGAAGAGCAGAAGAGCGGAATGGAGTCGTTCATTCTTCCGGGTCTGCTCTTCCTCACTTCCGATCTTCCGCTCTTCGCCGGCTCGAAGCCGGACGACGAACGCAAGGTATAGAGAAAACAAGAGGAGCACGTATGACTTTCAGCAATCTGCTCGTCACCGGAGGTTGCGGCTTCATCGGCAGCAACTTCATCCGCTATCTGCTCGAGAAATCGGGCTTTGCGGGAAGGATCGTGAATGTCGACAAGCTGACCTACGCCGGAAACCCCGAGAACCTGAGGGACCTCGGTGAGCGCTTCCCCGGCCGCTACGTGTTCCTGCGGGAGGACATCTGCAACCTGGAGCGGATGGGCGCGATTTTCACCGATTACCGTATCGACGCAGTGTGCCACTATGCCGCCGAGAGCCACGTGGACCGATCCATCAAGCGGCCCGCCGAGTTCATCTTCACGAACATCGTGGGCACCTTCAACCTTCTCGAGGCGGCTCGCAACCACGCAGAGGGCTTCAGCCTCTTTCACCACGTGAGCACCGACGAGGTCTACGGCAGCCTCGGGAAAGAGGGCCTCTTCACCGAGACGATGCCCTACAAGCCCAACAGCCCCTACAGCGCATCCAAGGCATCCTCGGACCACCTGGTGAGGGCCTATTTCGCGACCTACGGGCTGCCCGTGACGATCTCCAACTGCTCCAACAACTACGGCCCCTGGCAGTTTCCGGAGAAGCTTGTCCCGCTGATCACCCTGAATGCCCTGGAGGGCAAGCCCCTTCCCGTCTACGGCGACGGGAAGAATGTCCGCGACTGGCTCTATGTGGAGGACCACTGCGAAGCCATCTGGACGATCATGACAAAAGGGCGGCGCGGCGAGACGTACAACATCGGCGGCAACTCCGAGGAGGAGAATATCGCCGTTGTCCACGCCATCTGTGACATCCTCGACGAGATCCGCCCCAGGGCGGGCGGCGGCCCCCGGCGGGAGCTCATCACCTTCGTCAAGGACAGGCCGGGGCACGACTGGCGCTACGCCATCGACTCCAGCAAGCTCCAGACCGAGCTCCAATGGGCCCCTCGCGAATCCTTCCGCACGGGCCTTCGGAAGACGATCGTCTGGTACCTGGAGAACGCCGAATGGGTCAGCCGCGTCCGCAGCGGCGAGTACCTCCGGTGGATCGACGAGCACTATGGGGCGACGGGCAAATAAGCCCCTTTTCTTTTTCCATCCTTCCCGTTGAATTGTCCCGGGAATTGTTGTAATACTATCGTCTGCGAACTCATCCGAATCGGTTTTAAGCTCGCCAGAAGGGGGAGATACATTGGGGAAGGTCCGGATTGCAATCGCTGGGGTCGGTAACTGCGCCTCTTCGCTGATCCAGGGGATCGAGTACTACCGGAAGAAATCACCAAAGGACCACATCGGCCTGATGCACTGGGATCTCGGCGGCTACCGGCCCTCCGACATCGAGGTGGTCTGTGCCTTCGATATCGACCGCCGCAAGGTCGGAAAAGACGTCGCCGAGGCTATCTTCCAGCCCCCCAACTGCACCGCGGTATTCCAGTCAAGGATCCCGAAAACAGGGGCCAGGGTAAAGATGGGGAAGATGCTCGACAGTGTCGCCCCCCACATGAGCCAGTACGACCCCCGGTTTGCCTTCGTGCCTGCAAAGCAAAAGGAGGCCACGAAGAAGGACGTAGTGAACGCCTTGAAGGATTCGGGGGCCGAGATCCTGCTCAACTACCTGCCGGCAGGCTCCGAGGAGGCGACGCGGTTTTACGCGGGCTGCGCCCTCGAGGCCGGCGTTGCCTTCATCAACAACATCCCCGTCTTCATCGCCAGCGACCCCGAGTGGGCAAAGCGCTTCGAAAAGAAGGGCCTTCCCATCATCGGCGACGACGTGAAGAGCCAGCTCGGGGCCACCATCATCCACCGGGTGCTCACACACCTCTTCAACCTGCGGGGGGTGAAGCTCGAGAGGACCTACCAGCTCAACACGGGGGGCAACACGGACTTCCTCAACATGCTGGACCGCAGCCGCCTGAAATCGAAGCGCATCTCCAAGACGGAGGCCGTGCAGTCCCAGACGGGCAAGCGGCTCGCCCCGGAAAACATCCACATCGGCCCCAGCGACTGGGTGTCCTGGCAGAAGGACAACAAGGTCTGTT
>Ga0105106_10003648_pt1 | contig 10964 bp, 7 predicted proteins | sample PPLLaktember2015_5_FD_79109 | JGI IMG/M metagenome (GOLD analysis project Ga0105106, IMG submission 79109) | Freshwater sediment microbial communities from Prairie Pothole Lake near Jamestown, North Dakota, USA - PPLs Lake P8 Core (1) Depth... | ecosystem: Environmental > Aquatic > Freshwater >... | reverse complement strand
GGCGCCGTCATCGCTTCGCCTTCCGAAGGCTAGGAAGCCAGCCGCGCACAGTGCCAGCGTGATCCAAGGAGGGCTGAACGCTCCCAACAGCCCCAGGAAGAACATGCCTGCACCGAGGGCGCCGAATCCGAGCGCGGCGGCGAGCACAAGTCGTTCGATCCCTTCCGGCTGCGAGCCCTTCAGGATAGCGCCCAGCAGTGGCCCCCCCAGCGCACTGGCAAGGGCGAGCAGCCATGCGGCGAGCAAGATCGCGATTGCGGCATCGAGCCCGGCGCGTGGACCGAGCACGTCGAATCCGCGCCCAGGAATCACCAGGCGGATGGCAAACACAGCAAGGGGAACCAGTGCCAGCGTGAGCCGGCGCGGGGTGACCCTCGGGGTCATTGCTCAGCCGCCCACTGGCTCGCACACGATCCACAAGGCAGCCACGCCGGTTTCACTTCGCCAGGCATCCAGCTCTCGGCAGCCGTCCGGCGCAACCGCCTGCCAGGGTCGATCGGCTTCCTGCACGGACTGTCCGAAGGCATGCGTGGCCGTGTACGGCTTGCGCGCCACATACCAGCATCCCTGGCGGCAATCGGTGGCCGCCGGCGACTCGCGCAACGCGGGTTCCGGGCCCAGATAGAACGACAAGGGGAGCAGGATCTCGGGCTCGCTGCGCCAGATGGGCGCAGCGACGCTGCCGGCCGGGGCGAGCGTCAGGCTGAGCTGACGCCAGTCCTCCTTGGCGTAGGTCAAGTTGCGATGGACCTGGGAGACCGCCGCAATTCCCGAGATCATCCCCACAGCAACCAGCAAGTGCGGAGCCCAGCGGGCGGGCCCAGACCGAGCGCTTGCCCAGTTCAGGATGTGGGCCGCTCCGCTCCCCGCGAGGGCAGCGACGATCGGCAGCAGTACGAGGAAGTAGCGGTCGACATACACCGGCCGGCGCTGAGAGAGTAGCCAGACCGCGAGCAGCGGGATCAGCACGGCTGTGACGAACAGCCTGCGCAGCTTGGGTTGGTGCGGCGGATGGCTGAGCCCGGCGAGCAGCAAAATGCCAATCGTCAGGCCGAAGGCCGTCGTGGCCAGGGCGGACTCTCCACCGTAGCCGCTGAGCAAATTCCAGAAAGTCGCCGGAAGATCAGCCCATGTGGGAGGGTCTATCCAGCCGATGCCCAGCGAGGGCTCTGGCAGCGAGAAGAACCAAAGGAGCCAGAGGGTTAGTGGAACGAGCGCGGCGAGGGTGACAAGTGCCCAGTAGCGGAAGAACCGTGGCTGCTGGCGGATCTCGAGGGCAGCGAGCAGGAGCAGGGAGGCGACCAGGACAAAGAAGAAGTAGTGTGTGACCAATCCGGCAGCCATGACACAGGCCGCGGCCAGCAGGCTGCCCCAGTCGGGTCGCTGCCGGCAGCGCAGAAACAACCAGACCAAGCACGCGCCCAGGGCGGCGGCCATGGCGTACGGCCGGGCGTCCCGCGCGTACCAGAGTGCCATCGGGTGCAGCGCCCAGATGCCGGCAGCGGTCAGCCCGGCGGATGGGCCGCCGAGCCTCCGCCCCGTCAGGTAGATGCCGAGGATCGCTGCCCCCTGGGCGAGCGCGGAGAGGGCGCGCAAGCCGCCTTCGGTCGCGCCGAGCAGCCGGACGGTCAACCAGGCCGCCGTGTAGTACAGCGGCGGATTCACTCCATCCAGCCGGGCCGCCTCCAGCATCTCCCCCAACCGCATCTGCGAGAACAGCCAGGTGTAGGCCTCGTCGAGCCACAGACTTGGACCACCGATGCGGTAGGCGGCGAAGGCAAGGCCGCATGAGAGGACTACTCCAAGCGCGATTGGGCTGAGGATCGAAGCCGGGTGGCGCGGCGAGAGCTGCATGTCGTGGGTCATTCGATGAACGCGATCCCAGGCACACCCAGGGGATGCACGATGAAGTGCCCTGTCTGGCACCCCTGAAAGGGCGACTGCCGGGGCGGATGGAAGACTCGTGCCATGTGCGGGTCATTCTACAGTGGACATCCAGCCGGAGGAAGCTGACCCGGTTCCTATCCTGAGGTGTCTCGCCCAGGTGAGGCTGGGCCAGGGCTCCGCGGCCCGACGTGGGGTGAGTCCAGCTGTAGGGCGGCCGCCCCTGGGGAGAGTGGCGGAGGCATGGCCCATCTGGGGCACCGACGCGGAGTCTTGCTCATCAATGGGCATCGACGGGGAGGTCCAACGGACCCCACCGCTGGCAGGCGATGGGTGAGGCGCAGCGGAGCCCAGGCTATGCCTGGGCTCCGCAGTGTGATCTTCCTTGTGGCAACCCGAGACGGGCGGCCTCGGCGGCGGTCAGGGATGGCTCAGGCCGATGGCTCCAAGTCGGCAATATCCGGCGCCTGCTGCTTGGAGCGGGCGACCGACCAGGCGAGCAGAGCCGCCAGGACGAGCACAAGCCCCCAGCCGACCCATCCCAGATCCGTGTACTTGACGACGATCGGCGCAATGATCACGGCGACAAGATTGACGACCTTGATCATTGGGTTCAGCGCCGGACCGGCGGTGTCTTTCAGCGGATCGCCAACCGTATCGCCGACGACGCCGGCCTTGTGACGCTCAGAACCCTTGCCCAGGTTCCTGGCAGGCTCGCGCGGCTCGTCTTCGATCAGCTTCTTGGCGTTGTCCCAGGCGCCCCCGGCGTTGTTCATGTACACCGCCAGCAGTTGGCCGGAAAGGATCATCCCGGCCAAGAATCCCCCGAGCGCCTCGACCCCCAGCATCAGTCCGACGATGATCGGCGTGACGATCCCCAGCAGGCCGAGCCCGACGAGCTCCTTCTGCGCCGCCATGGTCGAGATCATCACGGGCTGGCGGTAGTCTGGAGGAATCTTGCCCTCCAGCACGCCGAGTCCGAACTGGCGCCGGACCTCTTTGACGATCAGCGCGGCCGCCCGACTGACTGCCAGGATGGCGAAGGACGAGAACAGCCAGGGCAGGGCGCCACCGATCAGCATGCCGACGAAGACCTGCGGGCCGTCGACGCGAATGCCAACGCTGGCGATGCGCTCGGCGAGGGGGATGCCCAACGACTCCTGGGCGCGGCCCACGTCGACTAGGAACGAGCCAAAGAGCGCCACCGCCGCAATCACCGCTGAGCCAATCGCCACACCCTTGGTGATGGCCTTGGTTGTGTTCCCCACCGCGTCCAGATCCGCCATGATCTGTCGGGCGGCATTCGTCTCCTCATCATCGATTCCGGACCAGGACATTTCGCCGATGCCGTTGGCGTTGTCGGCAATCGGCCCAAAGGAGTCCATCGCCACATTGTTGCCGGTGAGCGTCAACATGCCGATGCCGGTCATCGCCACGCCATACAGAATGAAGGTGACCTCCTGGGCGGGGGACACCCCGGGGATGCTGCCGAAGATCAGGATCGAGCTGACAATCGTGCCGGCGATGACCAGGATCGCCCAGACCGATGACTCATAGCCGACGGAGATGCCTTGTAGGATCAGCGTGGCCGGGCCGGTATCGGCCGCCTTGCGGATCTCCTTGACCGGCGAGTAGTGGGTCCCGGTGAAGTACTCGGTCATCCGGTCGATCAGGATGGCCAGCAGCACGCCGGCCGCAACGGCCAGCGGAGTCCGCCACCAGCCACCCCACTGCTGCATCTCAGGGGTGTTGAGGTACAGGTAGCCGGCGCCAAAAAAGAGGGCTGCCGAGATCGCCGCGGACGAGAGAAAGCCCCGGAAGATGGCTGCCATGGCGTCACCGCTCTTGCCCGAACCGCCGCGCACGACGTAGGTGCCAATGATCGACGCCAGCACGCCGATGCCGCGCACGATCAGCGGGTAGAGGATCCACTCATACATGCCGGTGATGTGCCAGAGGGCCACACCCAGGATCAGGCCGGAGACGATGGTGACCTCATAGCTCTCGAAGATGTCGGCCGCCATCCCGGCGCAGTCGCCGACGTTGTCACCGACCAGGTCCGCCACCACAGCCGGATTGCGCGGGTCGTCCTCGGGTATCCCCGCTTCGACCTTGCCAACCAGGTCTGCCCCGACATCCGCCGCCTTGGTGAAGATCCCTCCCCCGACGCGCATGAAGAGCGCCACCAAGGTGCCGCCAAAGCCGAACCCGAGCAGGGCGTCCGGGGCGGCGATTCCGAGAAAGATGAAGATCAGCGTGCCCCCTAGCAGCCCGAGGCCGTCGGTGAGCATGCCGGTGATCGTGCCGGTGCGGTAGCCGATACGCAGCGCCTCCCCAAACGATCGGCGCGAGGCTGATGCCACCCGGACATTGCCCTGCACCGCCATGCGCATCCCGAGCTGGCCCACCAGCAGGCTGAAGCTGGCCCCCATCAGGAAGGCCAGCGCCCGGGCGCCGCCGATGGTCAGGCGCACCTGATCCGGGGACATGCTGGAGAAGCGCTGCATGGCTTCCGGGGTTGGCTCGACGATGTAGACGGACAGGAACATGGCCACCGTCAGCAGGGCCATCAGCGGCAGGATCGTCCGCAGTTGACGGCGCAAATAGGCGTCGGCGCCGTCGCGGATCGCGCCCCACACTTCCTGCATCTTGGGGGTCCCTTTGTCATACCGCAGGATCTGCGCGCGCAGGTACGCGGCGTAGAGCAGTCCCAGAATGGCGACTCCCAGGATGGCATACACGGCGATTTGCTCGGGGGTGGTAAGTCCCTGCATCAGGACGCTCCTTGGTGGGTTTTGGCGAGCTCTGGGGCCAATTAGCCCGATTGTACGGTAGCGCTCAAAGCCAGTCAAGCGGGCCGGCTCCCAAATGAGAATCGCATGAGAAAGAGCCCGCTGGGTTGACTGCCCCCTCCTGGAGTCTGTATAGTCACTTCGATAGACGTCTGGCTTCCCTGTGCACCCGTTCCGCTCGTCCCTTCGCCGGGGCAGGCGGCCTGACCCCTGACGACCCGAGAAGCCACCCGATCGGAGACGAACCGGCCGTGATTCGCGTCACAGGCTTGACCAAGTCGTACGGCCCGCACCTGGCTGTCCGCGACCTGACCTTCCACGCCCAGCGCGGGGAGATCGTGGGTTTCCTGGGCCCGAACGGTGCCGGGAAGACGACTACGATGCGCATCCTGGCCGGGTTCATGCCGCCGTCGGCCGGCTCGGCGCAAGTGGCCGGGTTCGACGTGGTGGAGCAGTCGCTCGAAGTCCGTCGTCGAGTGGGGTACTTGCCCGAGACCGTCCCGCTCTATCCCGAGATGTCGGTGCGCGAGTACCTGACTTTCATGGGCAGCCTGCGCCGGGTCCCTGGCCTCGAGGATCGTATCGATCAGGTGCTTGAGGAGGTCAGCCTCAGCGAGCGGGCCGAGAGCACCATCGGGAACCTGTCCAAGGGACTGCGTCAACGCCTCGGATTGGCGCAGGCTTTGCTGCACCAACCGGAGGTGTTGATCCTCGACGAGCCAACGATCGGCCTCGACCCGGCGCAGATCATCGAAGTCCGGCGCATCATCCAGGCCCTCGGCCAACTGCGCACGGTCTTGCTCTCGACGCACATCCTGTCCGAGGCCCAGCAGGTCTGTGACCGGGTGCTGATCATCAACCGCGGGACGATCGTCGCCGAGGACACGCCGGGGAATCTGCAGGCGCAGTTGGCGGGCGCCGAGAGGTTCCGGGTAAGCGCCTCCCTGGAGGGCGAAGACCTCCGCCGGCTGCTGCAGAGTGTGCCGGGTGTGACGGCGGTGCGCCAGCTGGGTGGGGAGGGCGAGGTGGAGGTCTCCGGCACGCCGGGCCAGGATCTGCGACCGCTGGTTGCGCGGCGCATCGTCGAGGCCGGGCATGATCTGTTTGCCCTCACGCCGGTCGGCCTCAGCCTGGAGGAGGTCTTCCTGCAGCTGACGCGCGAGGAAGCCGAGGCCCGGGAGGCCGCCTGACCATGCGCAACGTGTGGACCATCGCCGTGCGCGAACTGCGCCACTACTTCGTCTCGCCGGTCGCCTACGCCCTGGCGTTCATGATCTTCCTCATCCTTGGCGGAATCTTCTTCATCAACGTCTACTTTGGACTGCAGTCCGGCTATGTCAGCCCGGACGGCCGAATCGTGATGGGGCCCCTCGTAACCATCCTGCTCTTCATCACCCCGGCGATCACCATGCGACTGATCGCCGATGAGTACCGCATGGGCACCTTTGAGCTCTTGCTCACCGCCCCCGTGCGAGACTGGGAGCTGGTGGTGGGCAAGTGGCTTGGCTCGATGCTGTTCATGTTGATCATTCTGTTGGTGACCTGGGCCTACCCGCTGATCCTTCACCGCATGTCGACCCCCGGGATTGACCAGGGGATTCTGCTGGCCTCTAGCCTCGGCATCGTGCTGATGGTTGCGGCCATGCTGGCCATCGGCGTGATGGTGTCGGCCTTCTTCCGCAGCCCGCTGGCGGCTTTTTTCACCAGCCTGGCTGTGCTGCTGGTCCTGTGGATCATCGGCAGCCTGGGGGGAGCCTCGGGGTTGGCAAGTGAAATCGCCCGGCAGTTGAGCTTCGTCGATCACTTCTATGGCAGCTTCTACCGCGGCCTGCTCAGCCTGACCGATGCGCTGTACTACGTGAGCCTGACTGTGCTGGCGCTCTTCCTGGGCAGCCAGGCGGTGGAGGCGCGCAGGTGGGGCTAGCGTGAACCGATCCCAGTTGGCATCGATCGCCTACGCGGCCACAGCCGGGCTGCTGCTGGCCAGCCTCGCCTGGTACGTGCTCAACCGGGATGCGGACCGGTATTTCCAGATCGGCCTTGCTTTGGCACTGCTGGGGCTGGCGGCGGCTGTGCTGCTGGATCCGCCGCGCGTACGGCGGGCGCTCAGCGGACGCCAGGCGCGTTATGGGAGCAATGCAGCCCTGCTCACGCTGGCTGTCGTCGGCATCCTGGGCGTCGCCAACTACCTGGCCTACAACAACCCGCAGTCTCTCGATCTGACGGAGACGAAGGATTTCAGCCTGACGCCCGAGACGCTGCTGATCCTCGACCAGCTGCAGCAGCCGGTGCAGCTCATCGGTTTTTACACAGCAGACTCGGTCGACGCGCGCGATCTCTCCCGGGCGCTGTTTGAGGCCTACCAGCGGAACAGCCGAGGCAAGATCAGCTATGAGTTTGTCGATCCGCGCGCCAATCCGATCGCGGCCGACCGCTATGGCGTCCAACGCGATGCCAGCGTGGTTGTCGCGGCTGGAAGCGCTTCCGAGGTCCTCTCTTATCCCAGCGAGGAGGAACTGACCGGAGCCATCCTGCGCCTGAGCAACCCGGAAGACCGCAAGGTGTATTTCATAGTCGGTCACGGCGAGCGCGACCTGGAAGCGGTGGATGACTCCGGCTACAGCGAGCTGCGCCAGGCTTTGGAGGCCAAGAACTACCAGGTTGAATCGCTCAGCCCGCTCAGCGCAGGCGCCATCCCGCAGGATGCGCTTGCCCTGGTGATCGCGGGCCCGACGGTTGACCTTGCACCGGTCGAGGCAAAGCTGATCCAGGAATATCTTGGCCAGGGGGGCGCGCTGGTGTTGCTCGCCGAACCGACCGCGGCACTGGCGGGGGCGCAGCCGTTGAATCCACTTGGCGAATACCTGGAACAGGAATGGGGCATTGCCCTCCAGGACGATCTGGTACTTGACCTGAACTCCTCCTTGCCCTTGACCGCCATCGCTGCCGAGTACGGCGAGCATCCGATCACCACCCGCATGCGCAATGTGCGCTCGTACTTTCCTTCGGCTCGCAGCCTGCGCCTGGTGGCAATCGACAATCCAGTGCGGACGCTGACCGCCTTGGTGCGCACGGCGGCCAACTCGTGGGGTGAGGTGGACTACGCCGGGCTCAGCGAAGGCGGGAACCTTGACTTTGCTGAAGGAGAAGATGTGGCCGGGCCGCTGTTGCTGGCGGCGGCGGCTGAAGATGCCGAGACGGGGGCGCGGGTTGTCGTGGTCGGCGACTCGGACTTTGCCGCCAATGTGGACTTCCTGGGACTTGGGAATGGAGACCTGCTGGTCAACAGCATCGACTGGGCCGCGCGCCAGGACAAACTGATCAGCCTGACCCCCAAGCCGGCGATCTCGCGCTTCGTGCTCCCGCCTTCTACCCGGGCGATTGGCGGTGTCTTCCTGATCACGGTGGTGCTGATCCCTGCCGCCGTGCTGGCCACCGGAACCTACGTGTGGTGGATCCGGCGCAAGCGCGGTTGAGGCGAGGCAGAAGATGATTCGGCGCAGCACCTGGTTCGCCCTGGGCATCCTGGCCGTAGCGGTTATGGCGGCGGTGATCGGGTCTCGTTCCAACGGCGACCAACCGGCGGCGCAATCCGAGCGCCCGCCGACGCCCTTGCCTCTGTGGACGATCGAGTCCGATGCCGTTACGCAGTTGGTCATCGAGAGCGGCAAGGGCGAGGTGCTGCTGGCAGCCGGGCGCGATCCTGCCGCCGGATGGATGTTGCATCAACCACTGGCGGGCCCGGCGGACGCCGGGCGTCTGGAGCGGGCGGTGAGCTGGCTGGCCAGCCCGCCGGTCAGGGTGGAGTTCGAGGCCCCCGGCGACCTGACGCCGTTCGAGCTCGACCCGCCGCGCTACCGGGTGCGGGTGATCACCGGACAGGGCGCTGAGCAGGCCTTCGCCATTGGCCGCGCAGCGCCGACCGGGGACATGGTCTACGCCCGAATGCCGGGCAGGACAGGGATCGTGCTGCTGAGTGTCTTAGGTGTGGAGGAGGTGCTCGATTTGCTCGAGCCCCTGCCGCTTGTCCCGACCGCCACACCCCGTGGTGCAACGCCGGAACCTTAAGATGTCCATACGAGCCGCCCCGGACTGGGGTGCGGTCGGCTCGCCGGATTGATTCGGGGCCGGATTGCCTGTATTCTGGAAGTGAGAATGGCTAACAAGCGCAAGAAGATGACGACCGAGAAGACCATGCGGCTGCCCCTGCCGGGGACGGACGATGAGTCGAGTCCGCTTGAGGCGGTGATCGAGGAAGCCCCGGCCGCCGAGGAGGAGAACCCGGCGATCGAGCAGTTGATCGAACTCGGCCGGGAGAGAGGCTTCGTCACCATCGACGACATCCTCTCATTCTTCCCGGAGGCCGAGCGCGACCTGGATCAGCTGGAGGAGACCTACGCCGCCTTGATGACGGCCGGTATCCCTTACCTGGATGAAGTGGCCGAGGTCGAGGACCTGTCCGACGATGACGGCGTTGAGGAAGATGCCGGGCAGCCGGAAGCCGGCGACGACCTGGTTCACCTGGATGCGGATGACACTGTCGGGCTATACCTCAAGGAGGTTGGGCGCGTGCCGCTGCTCACCGCCGAGGAGGAGGTCTCCCTGGCCAAGCGGATCGAGCGCGGACGCAAGGCGCGCGAGGAACTGGCGGCTGGGCCGGTTTCGGCGAAGCGCCGGCGCGAATTGCGCCTGATGATCGAGGACGGCTGGGCGGCGCGCGAGCACTTGATCACTGCCAATTCGCGCCTGGTGATCAGCGTCGCCAAGAAGTACATGGGACGCGGGGTTCCCTTCCTCGACCTGATCCAGGAAGGCAACATTGGCCTGATCCGCGCCGCCAAGAAGTTTGACTATCGCCGCGGCCACAAGTTCTCGACCTACGCCACCTGGTGGATCCGCCAGGCGGTTACGCGGGCCATCGCCGATCAAGGGCGAACCATCCGCGTGCCAGTGCACATGGGCGATCAGATCAACAAGCTGCTGCGCGTCTCGCACCAGCTGACCCAGCGCCTCGGCCGCGATCCATCGACCGACGAATTGGCCGACGCCCTGACGGTTGCCCCCAAGAAGGTCGAGAACATGATCCAGGTGGCGCGCCGTCCGCTGTCGCTCGAGACGCCGACCGACGAAGACGAAGACTCGGTGTTGGGCGATTTCATCCAGGACGAAGAGTCGCTGGCTCCGGCGGAGGCTGTTACGCAGAACCTGCTGCGTGAGCATCTGGCGGAGGTGCTCAACATGCTGCCGCCACGCGAGGTGCGCATCCTGCAGTTGCGCTATGGCTTGCTCGACGGGCAGAGCTACACCCTGGAGGAAGTCGGGCGCAAGATGGGCGTGACGCGTGAGCGCGTGCGCCAGATCGAGGCGCAAGCCCTCAGCCGGCTGCGCCATCCCAGCCACCGGCGCAAGCTCGCCGACTACCTGCGCGACTGACCCCGCTCTCAAGCCAACTCGCCTGCTCACCGGGTATTGCTCCGCAAGTAGGCGGCCGTCCCTTGCCCCCGCACACCCCGGCCCGCCTCCCGGCGGGCTCGACTTCGCGACCTCGCCCCGGCCCGCTCCCCCAGCGTGGGAGCGGCGGGCGGTGGAGTCCCCGATTGGTGCATCAAGCCGCCGCTAGATTCTCCCATCGAGCTCGAGAGTGCCGCCTTGGCGCCTTCCTGCCTCGGCCGCGCAGAGCGATCCGGCACTCGCGCGGCGGTTCGTGCCAAGACAGGAATTCCCCACAATCCGCCGCCTGCAGGGGTGGGGGGAGGGGGGGCAGGGGGCATGGGGGGCGGGAGTGCAATTCCCGCCCCCCGGCCCCCTGGAAAGAAATGTGGGGCGCTTGCGGCCAACGTAATCATGGAGTGCCGGTGTTCACTCACGGAGTTCTGCGCGGCGCTGACGTCGAACGGGGAGCAGACCAATCGGGTTGCAGACGCGAGAGCAAGCATGGGTCAGGAGGATCGGTCATTGTTACGCGCGTCGTATCGTGCCGTGGCTGCGACATGCGGGGCATCCGACGCGCGCCGGGGTGGGGGGGAGGGGGTGCAGGGGGCCTGGGGTGGGGGAGTGCAATTCCCGCCCCCCGGCCCCCCCGGCAGAGAAACCGGGCACCGATCGCGTGGGCACTGATCCATGCGCGCCAAGCCGTCGGCTGCCCCTGGGCTCGCCAGGGATGGACGCGCGGCGATCGACCATGGGATCAGGCTAGACCGTTACGGGACTCGGCTCGCTCGTTCGCTGGCGTCGGATCGCGTTCAACCCCGTGGCAACCGCCAAGGCGATCCACAGGCAGACCATCGG
>Ga0105106_10003647_pt1 | contig 10966 bp, 9 predicted proteins | sample PPLLaktember2015_5_FD_79109 | JGI IMG/M metagenome (GOLD analysis project Ga0105106, IMG submission 79109) | Freshwater sediment microbial communities from Prairie Pothole Lake near Jamestown, North Dakota, USA - PPLs Lake P8 Core (1) Depth... | ecosystem: Environmental > Aquatic > Freshwater >... | reverse complement strand
GCCGTTCTGCGCGAGCTCGATCATTTCCTCGAATCCCGGCTGGTCGGCGCCGTCCTTCGCCAGGAACATGCCGTTGTGACACAGAATGTAATCGATCTCGAGCTCGCGCATAAGCGGCATCATCGCCTGCGTGAGCCATGCGGGTCCCAGGAATTCGAGGACCCAACCCAGGTCCCTGGTGCGCCGTGCGAGCGTTTTCACGCGATTCTCGAGCGCGTGCGGGCGCCTCGCGTCGTAGGGCGCGATCGGCGAGGTGTTGATGCGCACGCCGCGCACACCCTTCGCGTGCAGCGATTCGATCAGCGCATCGGGCGCGTTCTCGTCGATGTCGACGATGCCCCGGCACGGCGCATTCACTTTCGCCATCGATTCGAGCATGTACGTGTTGTCGGTGCCGTAGGCGCTCGGCTGCACGAACACCATGCGCTCGATGCCGAGCTTTTTCGCGAGCTCCACGTATTCCTCGAGCGGCGCGTACGGCGGCTCGTAGCGCGAGCGCTCGGCGACGGGATACCTGTCGAGCGGTCCGAAGACGTGGAAGTGCGTGTCGCACGCTCCGGGCGGGGCTTTGTATGCCGGTTGCAGATTTTCTTCGTTCATGTTTCCTTCATCACTCCTTGCGCTCGCCCGCGGCCGCAATAGCGGCCCAAACGCGAGCGGGCGTGTACGGCATGTCCAAATGCATGATCCCCCGCGAGCGCAGCGCATCGATGGTGGCATTGGCGAGCGCCGGAAGCGAGCCGCTGCAGCCGGCTTCGCCGACGCCTTTCGCGCCGAGCGCGTTCTGCTGCGTCGGCACGGGGTGGTCGTGCACTTCGATGTGCCTGAGCAGATCCGAGTGCGGCATGAAGTAATCGGCGAAGCTCGCGGTCAGGAGCTGCCCCGTTTCACGATCGTAGATCGCGTGCTCGCCGAAGACCTGCCCCGCGCCCTGGACGACGCCGCCGTGGACCTGTCCTTCGACGAGCGCGGGATTGATCACCGTGCCGAGGTCGTCGACCGCGACGTAGCGCTCGATCGAGGCGGTTCCCGTCTCGGGGTCGATTTCGACTTCGGCGATGTGGCAGCCGTTGGGATAAGTCGCGCCGAAAACGCCTTCGGCCGTGGTGTCGAGCGGGTGGGGACCGGACCCAGCGAGCGCGCGTGCGAGGTCGACGAAACCGATCGAGCGCGAGCCGGCGCGATACGCGCCCTCGCTGTAGCCGATTTCGCTCTCGGCGACGCCGAGCCTGGCGGCCGCGTGCGGGCGGCCGGTCTCGATCAGCTTCTGCGCGAGCAATTTGAACGCGCTGCCGGTCCCGAGCACGCCGCGCGAGCCGCCGGTGCCGTTGCCGACCAGGTCGGCCGCAGGCGGGCTCGGATGGAACCGCACCTGCGCGACGTCGATGCCGAGGGTCTCCGCGACGATCTGCGGAAACACCGTCTCGTGTCCCTGGCCCGACGACTGCGTCACCGCGTAGAGCGTCATTCGGCCTTCGGCGTCGAACTGGACCGCGACCTGGTCCTTGGGCGCGGCGCCGCCGCCGCCCGCTTCGAGATAGGTGGCGATGCCGATGCCGCGCAGCCTCCCTGCGCGCTCGGCCTGCGCCTTGCGCGCCGGGAATCCGGCCCAGTCCGCGCGCGCGAGCGCGTCATCCATGACGGCCTCGAAGTCGCCCGAGTCGTAAGTGCCCGCGTTCGGCGTCTTGTAAGGCATCGCCTCGCTCGGGATGAAGTTCCTGCGGCGCAGCTCGATCGGATCGAATCCGTGCTCGTGCGCGGCGAAATCGACGATACGCTCGACCGCGTACGCGATGTCGGGACGCCCGGCGCCGCGATAGGCCGAAACCGGCACGGTGTTCGTATAGGCGAGGCGGCTGCACGCGTACATGGCGGGGATGCGGTACACGCCGCCCATCGTCACAGTGAGGTTCTTGGTCGCGATGAACGAGCCGAAAGGCCCGCCGTACGCACCGAGGTTGGCGCGGTCGTTCCAGCGCAGCGCGAGGAAAGTGCCATCCGCGTCGAGCGCGAGCTCGCCGGTCAGGCTCAAACCCCGCCCCTGGTGATCGCTCATGAAAGTCTCGCCGCGAGTCGCGACCCAGCGCACCGGCTTCCCGAGCTTGCGCGCGGCCATCATGCAGGCGAAATACTCGGGATGCGCGCCGCCGCGCACGCCGAAGCTGCCGCCGACGTCCTGCGCGACGAGCGTGATCTTCTCCTTGTCGACGCCGCTCACGTGTGCGAGCTGTCCTTTCATGCCGCCGACGCCCTGCAGCGGGACATGCACGGTGTAGCTCTCGCTCCGCGCATCGAAGCGCACGAGGCACGCGCGAGGCTCCATCGCGTTGCCCACGAGGCGCTGGCTCTCCACGGTGAGGGTGCTCACGTATTTCGCGCGGGTGAAAGCCTGCTCGACGGCGTTCGCATCGCCGGAGTCGAACTCGAAGGCGAGGTTCCCGGGAACGTCGTCGTGGAGCTGCGGCGCGCCTCCGGCGGTCGCGTCCTCGAACGTCGTGACCGCGGGCAGATCGCGGTAATCGACGTCGACGAGCTCGCGCGCGTCTTCGGCGATGGCGGCGGTCTCGGCGACGATCATCGCGACCGGCTCGCCGACGTAGCGCACGCGGCCCATCGCGAGCACCGGATGGAAGGGCTTGCGCAGCGCCTGCCCGTCCTTGCCGGGATAGGTGACGGTGTTCGGCAGCGACTTGAAGCCGGCCGCGCGCGCGTCGTCTCCGGTGAGCACCGCTTTCACGCCCGGGTGCGCGAGAGCGCGCGTGGCATCGAGCTTCTCGATCTCCGCGTGCGCGCGATCCGCGCGCAGAAAAACCGCGTGGAGCTCTTCCGGCACGCTCCAGTCGGCGCTGTAACGCCCGTCTCCGGTGACGAGGCGGAAGTCTTCTCTTCGAACCATCATGTTTGGTGTTGAGTGTTGAGTGTTGAGTGTTTAAGAAGACCGTTACCGCAACTCTGAACAAGTGTCATCGCGAGGAGCGCGGCGACGTGGCGATCTCGGGGATCCCCGGGATTGCTTCGTCACTCTGTTCCTCGCAATGACACTTGTTCAGAGGCTCCTTAACGCTCGCACTCCTTCGATAACCATTGGCACTAAACCCTAAACATCAAGCTACCGGCGGGTGGCGCTACTGCGCCGTCCAGCCGCCGTCTATCGGCAGAAGCGCGCCGTTGATCGACGCCGCATCGTCGCTCGCGAGATACGCCGCGAGCGACGCGATCTCGCCTATCGTCACGAACTGCTTGGTCGGCTGCGCGGCGAGGATCACGTCGCGCACGACTTCCTCTTCCGAAATGCCGCGGGCGCGCGCGGTATCGGGAATCTGCCTCTCCACGAGCGCCGTGCGCACGTACCCGGGACAGATCGCGTTCACGGTGATGCCGAGCTGCGCCACTTCGAGCGCCACGGTCTTGGTGAGTCCCGCGAGCCCGTGCTTGGCCGCGACGTAGGCCGATTTGTAAGGCGAGGCCACGAGCGCGTGCGCCGACGCGATGTTGACGATGCGGCCCCACTTGCGCTTCTTCATCGCCGGCAGCGCGTGCCGTATGGTGTGGAAAGACGACACGAGGTTGATCGCGATGATCGCGAGCCACTTCTCGGGCGGGAACTCGTCGATCGGCGCGACGTGCTGGATGCCGGCGTTGTTGACGAGGATATCGATCGCGCCGAATTCGTCGCAGGCCTTCACGATCATCGCTTCGATCGCCGCCGCATCGGTCATGTCCGCGGCGTCGTAGCGTATCGCGACGCCGTAAGTCGCCGCCAGGCGCGTGCACAGGGCCTCGATCTCGCCGCGCGCCCCGAGGCCGTTCAGCACGATGTTGGCGCCGGCGGAGGCGTATTTCTCCGCGATGCCGAGACCGATGCCGCTGGTCGAGCCGGTGATGAGAGCGGTCTTGCCTTGCATGACTCTCTGCGAATCCGACGAGGAGGGTGCGAAGATGTTAGCACCCGTTGCTACGCTGCGACTATGAGGTGCGCAGCCACCGGACGCATTCTGCCCCTAATTAATATATGCACAACCAACGCCGGTGCTGCAGTGGATGGGCTGAGCTATTCCTGCACTGCGAGCGCCTGCTGCTGCAGCACTATGCAGTACAGCATCGAGAGGTCGTTGTCGGTCAGCTGCGGCGTCGGATCGTCGGGCGCGAAGCGGCGTTTGAACGCGGCGACTGCCGCATCGAGATTCCAGACGTTGTAGCCGAAAGCCTGCAGGAGGAGCGCCGCGTCGACGCCGGCGGGCACCGGAGGATACGGCGGATCGCACCAGACGCCGAAGCCGTGCTCCGCCAGCCGCTTCCACGGGAAGTGCGCGCTCGGATCGACTTTGCGCCCCGGGGCGACATCGCCGTGGCCGAGGAAAGCGGTCGCGGGCAGCTTGTAGCGCGTCTTGAGGTCATCGAGGAGCGCGAGCAGCGTGACGATCTGCGGCTCGGCGAAAGGCTCCATCCCGTTGTTGTCGAGCTCGATGCCGATCGACGTGGAGTTCAGGTCGCGGTGGCCGCCCCAGTACGAAGCGCCCGCGTGCCACGCCCGCTCGCGCTCGTCCACGAGGTAATGCAGCCTGCCGTCGCGGCCGATCACGTAGTGCGAGCTCACGCCGCGCTCGCGGTTGGTGAGCGTGGAAAGCGCCTGCTCCGCCGTGTCGTTCGTGGTGTGATGCAGGATGACGAAGCCCGGACGCCGCTGATCGAAATTCGGCGACTCGCGAACCTCGGCCGGAATCGCAGGCGCGATCCACGGCGCGGGTTTTTGCGGCAGCGGCGCGCACGCGTAAAGCCCGAGCGCGAGCAGCGCCGCGGCGGCGCGCGATGCGCGGCGGAAGCCGGCTGTGCGTGATCGAGGCCGCATGGTTTGACCCTCTGAGGAGGCGAGCGTAGCATCCATCGCGCTCGCGGACGCAACGTCGGGCCCGCAAATGCGAGCGCAGGGTGCATGGATGATGCACCGGCCAAAAACAAAAAACGCCGTCGAGACTTTCAATGCCGCTGATCGCGATTCCCGATCTCACCGCTCTCGCCTGTGCGGCGCTCCACGCGAGCGGCGCCTCGAACTCCCAGGCGCGCGCGGCCGCCAGGTACCTCGTCGCAGCCGACGCGCAAGGCCTCGCCACGCACGGTGTGGCGCGCGTGCCGACTTACTGCGCGCATCTCCAGTCCGGGCGCGCGCAGGGCGAGGCGGTGCCGCGCGTCGTACGCGATGCCGGCGCCGCGTGCCTCATCGACGCGGGAACGGGGCTCGGCTTCGAGCCGTGCGAGCTCGCGATCGAGCAGGCGGTGGAGCGCGCGCAGGCCGGCGGTATCGGTTTCGCCGGCGTCACCAACAGTCATCACTGCGGCGCGCTCGGGATCCTGCTGGAGCCGGTCGCGGGGCAGGGCATGGTCGGGCTCGCGTTCAGCACCGCCCCCGCCGCGATCTCGCCGTGGGGCGGCACGCGTCCGCTCTTCGGCACCAATCCGGTCGCCGCGATTTTTCCGCGACGCGCAGCGCCGCCGCTGGTCGTGGACCTTTCGCTCACGCAGGTGACGCGCGGCCAGATCATGCTGCTGCAGAAGGAAGGCCAACCGATACCCGAAGGCTGGGGCATGGACAAGGACGGCAACCCCACGACCGACCCCGACAAGATCCTGCTCGGCGGCAGCCTTTACGCCGTCGGCGGTCTCAAGGGAACGATGCTCGCGCTCGCAGTCGAGTTGATCTGCTGCGCGCTGACCGGCGCGGCGCTATCGCACGAGCTGGAATCGCTGCACCTCGAGCGGGGCACGCCGCTGCGGCTCGGGCAGGCGTTCATCGTCATCGATCCGGGATCGCTCGCGGGCAGCGATGTCTACAGCGACCGCGTGGAAGCGCTGGTGGCCGCGATGCTCGAAGAGGACGGCGTGCGTCTCCCCGGCGATCGCCGGCATGCGCTCGCGGCGCGCGCCGCGAGCGACGGCGTCGAAGTGGGCGATGCGCTGCTTTCCCAGCTGCGGGAGCTGGCAAACCGTTAGCGCCGGGCTTACGTTTTGGCCGCTGACGCGGGCGTGGCTTGCAGGTCAATTGTCATTGCGAGGAACGGTGTGACGAAGCAATCCCGGGGATCCCCGAGATCGCGCTGCGCGCGGCTCGCCGGAGAACGAACAGAGGGAAACCGAGGTTTCCCTCCCTCCGGGAGGAGGCGGTACACGAACAGAGGGAAACCCAAGGTTTCCCTCCGTAACCTCCCTTCCTTCGGCTTTTCTACCGATAACCGACTTCGCTGCGTTACGCCGGCTCGAGACCTTTGGCGCGGAATACGCGCGCCGAGGTCGGCGACAGCAGAAAATCGATCAGGGCCTTAGCGCCTGCCTGCTCTTTTGCGCCTGCGAAAATCCCCACGGTGACGACCGAGATCGCCTGAAGCTCCTGCGGCAGCGGGCCGACCACTTCGAGTCCGGGCACCGCCATCAGCTCCGGAATCTGCTGCACCGCGAGCTCCGCCTTGCCTTCGACCACCAGCGTGCCGATGAGCCCGCCCTGGTTCTGCACCGCTTTCGCTTTGACTTCGCTCGCGATGCCGAGGCGCTCGACAATGCCGGAGAAATGTATCCCGCTCGCGCCGTGAGTGGTGTGGGCGATCGACTTCGCTGCGAGCAGCGCGCGCTTGAACGCGTCGACCGAGCCGATGTCGGGTTTGGGCGCACCCGCCCGCACGCCGATGCCCACGCCGCAGCGCGCGAGCGTCCTGCGGCTGTCGGGCGCGATCTTGCGCTCTTCCGCGAGCGCGTCGATCGCAGGCTGGCTCAGGATCGCGACGTCGCCGCTTTCACCGGCGGCGATGCGCTTCAGCATGATCTGCGCCGGGTCGTAGCTCAAGCTGACGCGTCTTCCGCTCGCGCGCTCGAATGCCGGTATCAGCTCGTCGAGCACACCGCGCATGCTGTTTGACGTGAGGAGCTTCAGCTCCGCGCCCGCGCCCGCGTCCTGCTCCTGCCGTTCCGCCATGTCGCCTCCGATCCCTGCGATCCCGGCGCTACAATGTCGCTGCCGGTCTCGCCGCCTTACCCGAAAAAACAGAAATGTTCCCACCGATACTAACTGCTCGTGCTGCGTATCTGCAATTTACCCGCGCCATTTTCCGATCGGCGCTCGCCCTGTGCCTCGCATCGGCGCTCCCGGCATTCGCCCAGGAGCGCTTCTCGCTTTTCGTCCCGACCGAGCAGGACGACGTCCCGCGCATGCTCAAGCTCGCGGGACTGAAGGACGGCGACATGGTGTACGACCTGGGCTCGGGTGACGGGCGCATCGTGTTCGAAGCTGCGAAGATCAATCCGACCGCGCGCGGGCGCGGCATCGAGATCGACGCGAAGCTCGTGCAGGAGTCGCGGCAGGTCGCCGCGAAAGCCGGGCTCGGCGATCGCGTCGAGTTCCTGCACCAGAACGCGTTCGACACCGATCTCGGGGAAGCCGACATCGTCGCGATGTGGCTGTGGCCCGAGCTCATGCGCATGCTGCGCCCGAAGATACTCGCCGAAGCGCGCCCGGGGACCCGCATCGTCACGCGTATCTGGGACCTGGGATCGTGGAAGCCCGATGCGACCGACACCGACGGCGCGCAGCTTTTCATGTGGGTGGTCCCGGCCCAGATCGCGGGCTTCTGGGACTGGAGCCTCGATTTCGGCAAAGGCAACCGCGCTTACGCCGCCGTGCTCGAACAGCAGTTCCAGGTGGTCGAAGGCGTCGTGCGATCGGGACACCGGCGCGGCGTCTTCGACGGCATGAAGCTAACCGGAGACGAGATTTCGTTCTCCCTCATGATGACGCTGGAAGGCGTCGGTCTGGTGCGACACCAGTTCAGCGGCCGCGTCAAAGGCGACGTGATCGAAGGCAACGTGCGCATACTCTACGAACCGTATGAGACCCCTTTCGAGGTGCCGTGGCGTGCCGTGCGCTCGGCGAAGTCGGCGTATTTCGCGCCGACCGGCGTCAACGTGAAATAGGACTCGCATGAAAGAGATCCGCATCCTTTCCGCGACCGGCATCCTGGGCTCGGGCTTTCGCGAGGAAACGCTCAAGCGCGCGATGGCGCTCGAGCCGCATTTCATCGGCGCCGATTCGGGCTCGACCGACCCGGGGCCGCATTACCTGGGCTCGGGCGACACCCTTTTCTCGGACGCCGCTTACAAGCGCGACCTGCGCCTCATGCTGCTCGCCGGGCGCGCCGCGAAAATCCCCGTCATCGTCGGGTCCGCGTGCACTTCGGGCAGCGACCCGCAGCTCGAGCGCCTCGTCGGCATCGCGCGCGAAATCGCGCGCGAGGAAAAGTTGATCTTCAAGCTCGCGGCGATCCACAGCGAGCAGGACAAAGGCTATCTGAAGAAGAAGCTGCGCGAAGGGAAGATCACGCCGCTCGCGAATCCCCCGGAGCTCACCGAGCAGGTGATCGACCGCAGCACGCACATCGTCGGCATGGCGGGCATAGAGCCTTTCGTCGAAGCGCTGGAGAACGGCGCCGAAGTCGTAATTGCCGGGCGCTCGAGCGACACCTCGGTTTTCTCGGCGATGCCGGTGATGCGCGGATTGAACCCCGCGACGGTGTGGCACGCCGCCAAAATCCTGGAATGCGGCGCGGCGTGCGTGGTGCTGCGCAAGTACCCCGACTGCAACTTCGCGATCGTGCGCGACGACCATTTCATCGTCGAGCCGCCGAACCCGGAGTATCGCTGCGATCCGGACAGCGTGGCCTCGCACAACCTGTACGAGAATTCGACGCCGTACGAGCTCGTCGAGCCTTCGGGCGTGCTCAACACCTATTCGGCGAAGTACGAGGCGATCTCCGATCGCGCCGTGAAAGTCTCCGGGAGCACCTTCACGCCGGCCGAGCGCTATACGATCAAGCTCGAAGGCGCGGAGCTCGCCGGCTACCAGAGCATCATCATCGGCAGCGTCCGCGATCCCATCATCCTGCGCCAGCTCGATTCCTGGCTCGAAGGGCTGACGCGGGCCGCGAAGGACCGCATCGCTGCGGTGTACGGCGCAGCCATGGCCTCGCAATACCGGCTCGACGTGCGCGTCTTCGGCAAAAACGCGACGATGGGGCGGCTGGAACCCGAGACTCGCATCGGTCACGAAGTGGGATTGCTCTTCCAGGTGACCGCGGACACGCAGGAGCTCGCGACCGCGCTCATCAAATCGGTGAGCCACATCGCGGTCCATTACCCGGTGCCGGAGTGGACGGGGCTCATCACCTCGATCGCGTATCCCTATTCGCCCGCGGAAATCGCGCGCGGGCCGAGCTATCGCTTCAACATGAACCACGTGGTCGAGCCCGCGTCTCCCCTCGAGATGTTCTCGATCGAGTACGAGAAAGTCGGAGGCTGACCATGCCGCAGCTCTGGCAGGTGACCAAGCTCATCAGGAGCAAGAACTCGGGTCCTTTCGAGCTCACGTTCGACGTGATTTTCAAGGACCGCGAGAGCTACGAGAAAGTGCGCGACGCGAAGCTGATCAGCGCCGAATGGTTCGCGCGCACCTATCGGCTCACGCCCGAAGTGGTGGCGATCATCAATTACGATGCCGCCAACGCGATCAAGATCACCATACCGCGCCCGGCCATTTCCGGCGACATCGACGACACCGACGTTTTCGGCGGCCAGCAGCACGGCCCGCTCGTCGAGCTCGAAGTGCCGTAGCGCGTGACGCGAGGAGGCTCACGCACCGCCATGAAATCTTTCTGGATCAGACACGAAGGCGACAACGCGCTGCTCGAGGCACGCGAAGCGCCGGTCCCGGAACCGGGGCCGGGGCAGATGCGGCTGCGCGTTCGCGCGGCTTCACTCAATCGCGGGGATCTCCTCGGCGCCATCGCGTTTCACCGCGCGGCGGCGGGCAGACTCGCAGGCGTGGACGCCGCCGGTGAAGTCGACGCGCTGGGGGCCGGTGCACAGGGTTACAGCCGGGGCGATCGCGTGATGGTGCGCGCCCGCGGCACCTTTGCCGAGTACGTGGTGGTAGATCCCGCGCTTGCGACGCGCGTCCCGCCGCATCTCACGTGGGAGCAGGCGGCCGCGATTCCGATTTCGTACGTGACGGCGTGGGAAGCGCTCGTGCAGTTCGGAAGGCTGAAAGCGGGGGAATGGCTGCTCGTCGCAGGTGCGTCGTCGGGCGTCGGCGTCGCGTCGATCCAGTTGGGAAAAGTGCTGGGCGCGAAGGTGATCGGGGTCTCGACGTCTCCGCAGAAACTGGAAAAGCTTCGCGCGCTCGGCCTCGACGTCGGCGTCTCCGCGCGCGGCGAGGATTTCAGCGCGCAGGCGCTCGAGGCGACCGGCGGCAAAGGCGTCGATCTCGCGGTGAATCTCGTCGGCGGAACGGTTTTCGGCGCGTGCCTGAAATCGCTCGGGAATTTCGGGCGCCTCGCGGTCGTGGGCTACGTCGACGGCGTCATGAAAACCGAGTTCGACCTCGAGGCGACACACGGCAAGCGCCTCGAGATTTTCGGCATCTCCAATGCGCCGCTGACGCCGGCGATGCGCGCCGAAGCGACGGTCGGCTTCAACCGCGACGTGATGCCCGCGATTATCGACGGGCGCATCGTGCCGGTCGTGGACCGGGTCTTCGCGTTCGACGAGTTGCCGGCAGCCAAGGCCTACGTCGAGTCCGGCGCGCAGATCGGGAAAGTCGTCGTCCGTCTCGACTGATCGACTCGCGCGCCCAGGGAGCAGCGGCGGCGGTGCATCATCGATGCACCCTACGGTGGGAGCTGCGCAGAATCGTAGGGTGCACTGGTCGTGCACCGCGGCGGCCGGTGCATCATCGATGCACCCTACGGTGGGAGCTGCGCAGAATCGTAGGGTGCACCGGTAGTGCACCGCGGCGGCCGGTGCATCATCGATGCACCCTACGGCGTGGCGAGCGCGATTCCGGCGACGAGTGCCTTTCGAGCCATGATGTGGACCTCACAGGGAGCGCTTTCCATACCAGCATCGCACGCGCGCGCGCTCGGCGGCGCGG
>Ga0105106_10003645_pt1 | contig 10968 bp, 9 predicted proteins | sample PPLLaktember2015_5_FD_79109 | JGI IMG/M metagenome (GOLD analysis project Ga0105106, IMG submission 79109) | Freshwater sediment microbial communities from Prairie Pothole Lake near Jamestown, North Dakota, USA - PPLs Lake P8 Core (1) Depth... | ecosystem: Environmental > Aquatic > Freshwater >... | reverse complement strand
GACCGGCGGGCTGATCAGCACGATCTCCACCACCACGACGACGATGATCCCGAACCAGAGCGGGTCGAAGCCGAGGTGCACCACCAGCGGGAAGAACACCGGCACGGTGAGGAGGATCATCGACAGCTCCTCCATCGCGGTGCCGAGGAGCACATAGATGGTGCAGATCGCGATGATCACCCACAGCGGATGCAGCTCGAATTGCGCGACGAAGCGCTTGAGGTCGTCCGGCAGCGAGGTGAAGTTGACGAAGCTGGCGAAGATGAACGCGCCGATCAGGATGAGGAACAGCATCGCTGTAGTGCGGGCGCTCTCGGTGAGCACCTCGACCAGGGCCTCCCACGTGAGCGCGCGCCGTGCCAGCGCGAACACGAACGCGCCGAACGCGCCGCACCCGGCGCCCTCGGCTGCGGTGAAGACGCCGCCGTAGATCCCGCCCATCACGAACGCGAAGAGGAGGATCACCGGCCAGATCCCGCGCAGCGCTTGGAAGCGCTCGCGCCACGACGACCGATCGCCCGGCGGCCCGGCCCCGGAATCGCGCCAGGTGACGTACACGACCGCGAGGCACAGCAGCAGCGTCGCGAGGATGCCGGGGAACACGCCCGCGGCGAACAGCGCCCCGATATTCGTCTCGGTCATGATGCCGTAGATCACCATGATCACCGACGGCGGGATCAGGATGCCGAGCGTGCCGCCGGCGGCGATGCTGCCGGTCGCGAGCCGGTCGGAGTAGCGGAACTTCCGCATCGACGGATAAGCGACCTTCGCCATCGTCGCCGCAGTGGCGATACTCGACCCGCAGATGGCGCCGAAGCCCGCGCACGCGACGATCGTCGACATCGCGAGCCCGCCGCGCAAGTGGCCGATGAAGGCGTACGCCGCGCGGAAGAGTTCGTGCGCCATGCCGGCCCGCGCGACGAAGTTGCCCATCAGGATGAAGAGCGGGATGACCGAAAGCGTGTACTGGAAGCCGGCGTCGTAGATCACCGACGCCGTCGACGACATCGCCGCCGGCCAGCCGCGGATCAGCCCGAGGCCGATGAAGCCGGGAATCGCCATGGCGAACGCGACCGGCATGCGCAGGAACGCCAGGACGAGCATCGCGGCCAGGCCGAGGAGCGCCGCGGTCATGGATCAGACGACGCTCGCGCCTGCGCCGCCCGGCTCGCCCGGCAGGAAGGTCCTCGCGAGGTGCACGAGCGCAGTTACGGCAAGCAAAGCGGCCATGAAGTAGACGAACGGCGCGATCGGCACGCCGAGAAGCTGCGTCCGGTCGCCGAACTCCGCCAGCGTCGTCGCCTTGCGAACCATTAGCCACGCCGCGCCGGCGAGCCCGGCTGCGGCGATCGCATGCATGACACGTCGCAGCCCTGCCCTGATGGCGTCGGGGAGGTGGCTCTCGACCGTGTCGATCGTGACGTGCTCGTCGCGGCGCGAGACCAGCGGCAGCCCGCTGAAGATCATCGCGACCATAAGGAGCTCGACGACCTCGAGCCCGCCCCGCACCGGCCGCGCGAAGAGATAGCGCAGCACGACATCCGCAAAAGTGAACGCCATCAGTGCGAACAGGGACACCGCGGCCGTGGTGACGAGGACCCGGTCGAGCGTGCGAGCGAGGCGCGATGCGGACATGGAAGTTCGCGCGCGGCGCCGTCTACTCGCGGCGCTATACTGGCGCGGCGCATGAGGATAGCGCATGCGCGCGTCGAGGGCACCGCATGTCGGCACCGGAAGACAAGCCTGGCGAAATTCGCCGTTCGCGTGTGGCGGTCGACGGCCTCGATCGCACGCCGCACCGCACTTTCCTGCGCGCGATGGGCCTGGACGACGCGGCGATCGCGAAGCCCTTTGTCGCGGTGATCAGCACGCACGGCGAGAATACGCCCTGCTCGATGTCGCTCCGGCCGCAGGCCGAAGCCGCCAAGATGGGCGTGGCCGCGGCCGGGGGCACGCCGTTCGAGATGACGACCATTTCGGTTTCCGACGGCGTGTCGATGAACCACCGCGGCATGCGGATGAGCCTCGTGTCGCGCGAATGGATCGCCGACTCGGTCGAGATCGTAATGCGGGCGCACGCCTACGACGCGCTCGTCGCGTTCGCCGGCTGCGACAAGACGCTGCCCGCGATGATGATGGCGATGGCGCGCCTCAACTGCCCGAGCGTGTTCATGTACGGCGGCGCGATGCTGCCCGGCGAGTGGCGCGGGCGCACCGTCAGCACGATCAACGCCTACGAAGGCGTCGGCGCGGTGCTGACCGGCGAAATGAGCGCGGCCGACCTCGCCGATATGGAGCTCGAGTGCTCGCCGACGCTCGGCTCCTGCCCTGGCCAGTTCACCGCGAACACGATGGCGATGGTGTCGGAGACCCTGGGACTGGCGCTGCCCGGCTCGGCGATGCTCCCGGCGCCCTATTCCGATCGCCTCGCGCTCGCGCGCCGCGCGGGCGAAACGGCGCTCCGCATCCTGCGCGACGGCGGCCCGCTGCCGCGCGATCTCGTCACGCGCAAGAGTCTCGAGAATGCGTGTGCCGCCGTGGCCGCGACCGGCGGCTCGACCAACGCCGGGTTGCATCTGCCCGCGATCGCGCATGAAGCCGGCATCGGGTTCACGCTCGACGACGTCGCGGAGATCTTCAAGCGCACCCCGCTGATCGCCGACCTGCAGCCTGGGGGCAAGTACCTCGCGCGCGACCTGCACTACGCCGGCGGCGTGTCGGCGGTGCTCAAGGCGCTGCTCGACGGCGGACATCTGCACGGCGACTGCCTGACGCTCTCGGGGCGCACGCTCAAGGAGGCGCTCGCGGCCGCACCCGGTGCGGACGGGAAGGTGGTGCGGTCCGCGTCCGCGCCGCTCCATGCGACGGGGGGCGTCGTGGTGCTCAAAGGCAACCTGTGCCCGGACGGTGCACTGATCAAGATCGCGGGCCTGCGCTCGCTCGTGTTCGAAGGCCCGGCGCGGGTGTTCGAATGCGAGGAGGACGCAGCATCCGCGGTCAAGGCCCGTGCGTACAAGGCGGGCGACGTGCTGGTGATCCGCAACGAGGGCCCGGTCGGCGGGCCCGGCATGCGCGAAATGCTCGGCATCACTGCGCTGATCTACGGTCAGGACATGGGCGAACGGGTCGCGCTGCTGACCGATGGGCGCTTTTCCGGCGCGACCCGCGGGATGTGCATCGGCTATGCGTGCCCCGAGGCGGCGAGCGGCGGCCCGATCGCGCTGGTGCGCGAGGGCGACCGCATCCGCATCGACGCGTCCGCCGGCACGATCGACTGGCTCGTCGACGCCGCGGAGATCGCGCGCCGGCGCGCACAATGGCAGCCGCGCCGCGCCGAGCGCCTGGCCGGCGTGCTCGAGAAATACGCCAGGCTGGTCGGCCCGGCGAACCGCGGCGCGGTGACCCACGCGGGGAACGTCGATTGGCCACGAGAATAGGAGGACTTATGGAGAAGCCTGCACTCGCTTTCCTCGGTCTCGGCCGCATGGGCTTGCCGATGACCCTGCGCCTGCTCGCCGCGGGGTACCGCGTGCACGTATGGAATCGCAATCGGGCGAAGCTCGCCCCGGCGCTGGAGAAAGGCGCGATCGAGGCCGCGACGCCGCGCGAGGCCGCACGCGCGGCCGAGATCACGCTGGTGTGCGTGACCGACACGAAGGCGGTCGAGGACGTGGCGTTCGGCGCGGAGGGCGTCGCCGCGGTCGAGGGACGCGGCAAGATCCTGGTCGACCACTCGTCGATCGACCCCGATGCGACGCGGACGTTTGCCGAGCGGCTGGCGAGCCGCTCCGGGATGCAATGGGTGGACGCGCCAGTCTCCGGCGGCGTCGGCGGCGCTCAGGCGGGACAGCTCACCATCATGTGCGGCGGACACCCCGAGGCGATCGACCGGGTACGCCCGGTGTTCGGCGCCTACGCGAACAACGTGACGCGCATGGGCCCGGCCGGGACCGGACAGGTCACGAAGCTCTGCAACCAGATCATCGTCGGCTGCACGGTGGCGGTGATCGCGGAGGCGGTGACGCTGGCGCAGAACTCGGGCGTCGACGCGAGCCTGCTGCCGCAGGCACTCGCCGGCGGCTATGCCGACTCGAAGCCGCTGCGCATCTGGGCGCCGCGGATGGTGAACGGCTACGACAACGGGCTGGTCGCCGCGAACATCCTGCTGAAGGATCTGGACACGATCGCCGAGGTCGCGCGCGACACGGGAACGCCCGCGCCGATGGCGGGCATGGCGCGCGAGCTGTTCCGGATGCTCGCGGCGCGCGGGAAGGGCGAGGAGGACCCCGCGGCGCTCGTTACGCTATACCGCGCCGGGTGACCGCGTAGTCGCCCGGCGGCAGCGCGCCGGCGCGGCAAAGGCGGTTCAGGATCTGGTAGACGGGCACGAAGCGGGCAACGCCGTCGAGCCAGGAGTCGAACTGCTGGTCGAGGAAGGGGTCGGGACCGCCGTGGACGAAGGCGACCGCGGCCAGAGCGCCGGGGACGAGCCCAAGCTCGGCTTCGGCGGAGAAGCCGCCCTTGCCCGGGAAGGTCGCCCGGACCAGGTTCTCGACTTCACGTGCCTCGATCACTTTCATGGCGCCGCCTCCGTTGTCCTTGCGTCCTCGCCGGGACGCGTTCCTGGCCTTTCTTGGTAAGTCGAGCAAGCCCCGTTCCCGATTACGGCGGCTTGCAGTCCCGCGTGCACCCTGTCACTGCCCCGAGTGCAAGCTTGTCACACGTTCTCATCATGGTCGCCCGCGGGCGTGACGGCTTCCACCGGATGGATCAAGCCGGGTGTGTCGTCCTGCGAAGTCCGCCGGGACGGGAACGGCCTAGCTCGACGGCTAAAGGACGCACCGTGTCAAAGCAGTGACGCTCCACGGCGGTGCTGCGGTGCAATGGGCGGCGGCGTGTGCGCCGCAGAAAAAGCGGGCGCCCCCTGCTCAAGGGGGCGGTAAGCGGTCGGGCCGACGCCTACTTGCCCGACTCGAGCTTCTTCAGCTCGGCGCGGTACTCGGCGAGCACCTTCGGGCCGTCGATGCCTTTCGCCTTGGCGTCGTTCAGCCACTCCTGCTCGAACTTCGCGGTGCGGGCCTTGACCGCGTCGACGAACGCCGCATCGGCGCGGGTGACCTGTACGTTGTTCGCCTTCGCCACGTTCCAGCCGGCCTCCGCGTTCTTGTCCCACGCCTGCCCGGCGCGGCGCGCAAGTGCCTCGCCCGAAAGCTTCGAGATCGCCTCTTTGTCGGCCGCCGTCAAAGCGTTCCACTTTGCCTCGTTCATGATCACCGCGTGGCTGTCGGAGTAGAAGCCGCCTGGGAACTGGGTCGCGTACTTCACCAGCTTCTCGAGCTTGAACGACACGATGCTCTCGCCCGGGAAGAACACGCCGTCGACGACGCCGGACGACAGCAGCTCGTAGGACTCGGGCGCGGGCTTCACCAGTACCGTGGCGCCGATCGCCGTACCGACGTCGGCTGCCATGCCGCCGCCAACGCGGAACTTGAGTCCGGCGAGGTCGTCGATCTTCGTCACCGCTTTCTTCGTGTTCCACATCACGCCCGGGCCGTGCGTGTAAAGCGTGAGCACGTGAACGCCGCGGTGCTCGTTCGGTCCGCTGAGGTACTTGTCGTAGATGCGCCACAGCGCCACGGAGTTCGACACCGCGTTGTCGCCGCTGAACGGCAGCACGCCGATGCGCGTGAGCTGGAAGCGCTGCGGCGTGTAGCTGTGGGAGATGAAGCCGACGTCGGCGAGCCCGTCGCGCACTGCGTCGAAGTGCTGGATCGGGTTCGCGACCGCCTTCGGCAGCAGCTTGAACTTCACGCGGCCGCTGGTGGCTTTTTCGACGTCCGCGGCCCACGGCATGATGATGTCCTTGGCGATCATGTGCGTGGGCGGGATCCAGAGCGAGACGGTGAGCTCGGTCTGCGCGGCCGCGGGCGCGGCGATGGCGAGGCCGCAGGCGGCGGCGATGCTGCACAAGAGCCTGTCGATGCGAGTCATGTCGGGTCTCCGGACGAGGGGTGCGCTGGTGATGAAGCGCTGGCGTTTGCGGGCCCGTAGAATGCGCCAAACCCGATTCGTTGCCAACCATGAACGCGCCAGACACTGCCCGCCGCCCGCTGCCCGCCGCGGTGCTCGACGGCCTGCGCGCCCTCCTCGGCGAGCGCGTGTCGACCGGGGAGAGTGTGCGCGTGCAGCATGGCCGCGACGAGTCGGCGTTTCCCCCGATGCCGCCCGACGCCGTCGTGTTCCCGGTGTCGACCGAGGAGGTCGCCGCGATTGCGCGCCTCTGCGACGCGCACGACGTGCCGATGATCCCGTACGGCGTGGGCAGCTCGGTCGAAGGGCACGTGCTCGCGGTGCGCGGCGGCGTGTCGATCGACCTCGCGCAGATGAACGCGGTCCTCACCGTGCACGCGGAGGACCTCGACGCCGTCGTGCAGCCCGGCGTCACGCGCAAGCAGCTCAACGACGCGCTGAAGGGCACCGGCCTCTTCTTCCCGCTCGATCCCGGCGCCGACGCGTCGATCGGCGGGATGACCGCGACCCGCGCCTCGGGCACGAACGCGGTGCGCTACGGCACGATGCGCGAGAACGTGCTCGCGCTGACGGTCGTGCTCGCGGATGGCACGGTCGTGCGCACCGGCACGCGCGCGCGCAAGTCCTCCGCGGGGTACGACCTCACGCGGCTGTTCGTCGGTTCGGAGGGCACGCTCGGGATCATCACCGAGGTCACCGTGCGCGTGCACCCGCAGCCGGAAGCGATCTCGGCCGCAACATGCCGGTTCCCGAGCGTGCGCAGCGCCGTCGAGGCGGTGATCGAGACGATCCAACTCGGCGTGCCGATCGCGCGCTGCGAGCTGGTCGACGCCGCCGCGATCCGCGCGATCAACCGGCACAGCAAGACCAGTCTCCCCGAGACGCCGATGCTCTTCTTCGAGTTCCACGGCTCGCCGGCGGGGGTCGAGGAACAGGCGCGCGTCATCCAGGGGATCGCCGCCGAGCACGGCGGCACCGGCTTCGAGTGGTCGGCGACGCCCGAAGAGCGCACGCGCCTGTGGACGGCGCGCCACAACTGCTATTTCGCGACGCTCGGCTTGCGACCCAATACGCGCGTGGTCTCGACCGATGTCTGCGTGCCCATCTCGCGCCTCGCCGACTGCATTGCCGAGACGGAGAGCGACTGCGCGCACAGCGGACTGCCGATCGTCCTCGTCGGCCACGTCGGCGATGGGAACTTCCATCTCGGCATCAACGTCGATCCGGCCGCGCACGACGAGATGGCGCGTGCCGAGGATCTCAATCGCCGCCTGGTCACGCGTGCGATCGGGATGGGCGGCACGTCCACGGGCGAGCACGGCATCGGCCTCGGCAAGCTCGAGTTTCTCGAGGCCGAACACGGCGCGGCCGCGGTGGCGACGATGCGCGCGGTCAAGCGCGCGCTCGACCCCAAAGGACTGATGAATCCAGGGAAGGTGATCCCGGTCTGATCCCGGGCACGGCTCAGTCGATGGGTTTCCCGCCCTCGTAGAAAGGGTACGGCCCGGCGAACTCGCCGATGAAGGCGGTGTGCGAGACGACGCCGGTCGCCTCGCTCCACTGATGAATCTGATAGGCCGGCGGCTCCATCACGAAGCGCGACGGCGCCTCACGGTCGAGGTCAAGCGCAACCTGGTGCGCGGGGCTCGGGCAGGTGGAGGCGATCGTGCCGGCGAAGCGCACCTGGATCGGGCGGTGGAGATGCCCACAGAGCACGCGCTCCACCTGGGGATGCCGGCCAATCACCGCCGCAAGCCCGCTCGCATCCGCAAGGCCCATCCTGTCCATGTGCCCGATGCCCGTCCGGAAGGGCGGGTGATGCATGATCACGATCGTCGGCTTGCGCGGCTGCGCGGCGAGCGTCGCCTCCAGCCATGCGAGCCGGTCGCCGCACAGCTCGCCGCCGCTCTGACCCGCGATCACGGTGTCGAGCGCCACGAGGCGCACTGGCCAGTCGTCGATCGCGTACTGCACGAACGGCGCCCACTGGCGCAGATAGCCGTGCTCCGGGAAGGCGTCGCGCAGCGCGCCGCGCTCGTCGTGATTGCCGGGGATCAGGTAGTACGGCATCGGCAGCGGCGCGAGGAGCGCCTTCAGCGTCGCGTACTCCTCGGGCCTGCCGAAGTCCACCAGGTCGCCCGTCACGAGGAGGACATCCGGGCACTGCTTCAGCGCGCGGACATGCTCGACGCACCGCGCGAGCATCCCGGCCGTGTCGACCACGCGGTACGAGAGCTTCCCGTTCGCCTTGATGTGCAGGTCGGAGATCTGGCCGATGAGCATCGCGTCACCTCTTAGCGTTCGAGCGCCAGCAGCGCCTCCGGGTTCACGGCGGGCAGGCTGACGCTGCTATGACGTTGCCTGAGTGAGCGCACGATTCTAGCCTCGGCTCATAGCGGCCGCGGCAGCCTTTGGGCTTAGAATGCCCGGGCTCACGCACCAGGAGGAGGTCACGATGAAAAGAACGCTGCTCGCTCTCGCTACGGCCGTCCCGATCGTGTTTTCCGCGCACGCGGCGGACAAGGTCAAGGTTGGCTTCATCAGCACGCTGTCCGGCCCGAACGCCGCGATCGGCGGCGACATCCGCGACGGCTTCAACCTCGCGATCAAGCTGGCCGGCGGCAAGCTCGGCGGGCTGCCGGCCGAGGTGATCGTCGCCGACGACCAGCTCAACCCGGACGTGGCGAAGCAGAACGCCGACCGCCTGCTCAAGCGTGACCGCGTCGACTTCGTCACCGGGACGGTGTTCTCGAACGTCGTGCTCGCGATTGCGCCGCAGGTGCTCGAATCGAAGACTTTCTTCATCGGCCCGAACGCCGGCCCCGCGCAGTACACCGGCGCGCAGTGCAACCCGTTCTTCTTCGTGTCCTCGTGGCCGAGCGAGGCCTACAGCGAGGCCGCCGGCCAGTACGTGACGCAGCGCGGATTCAAGAATGTCGTGTTCCTCGCGCCCAACTACCAGGGCGGCAAGGACGCCGCGAACGGCTTTAAGCGCTACTACAAGGGCAAGCTCGCCGAGGAGCTGTACACCAAGCTCGGCCAGCTCGACTACGCCGCCGAGCTCGCGCAGATCCGCGCCGCCAAGCCGGACGCGCTGTACGTCTTCCTGCCGGGCGGCATGGGGATCAACTTCATCAAGCAGTTCGTCGCCTCCGGCATGTCGAAGGACATCCAGCTCGTGGTGCCGCTGTGGGGTTCGGACCAGGACATCATCCGCGCCGTCGGCGACCCGATGCTCGGTCTCTTCAGCCTCGGGCACTGGACGATCGACCTCGACAACCCGGCCAACAAGCGGTTCGTTGCCGAGTTCGAGAAGGAATACAAGCGCCTGCCGACCGGGTACGCGGCGAGCGGCTACGACACGGGCCTCCTGCTCGATGCGTCGATCCGCAAGGTCAAGGGCAAGATCGAGGACAAGGAGGCCCTGCGCGCCGCGCTCAAGTCCGCGGACTTCAAGAGCGTGCGCGGCGACTTCAAGTTCGGCGCGAACCAGTTCCCGGTGCAGAGCTACTACCTGCAGGTCGTGGCGAAGACCGCGGACGGCAAGATCGCGCACAAGACGATGGGGACCGTGCTCACCAACCGTGGTGACGCCTATGTCCAGGACTGCAAGATGAAGTAGGCGTGCAGCGCGCATCGAGCAAGGGGTGATGCGTCACCCCTTGCTTTTTTGCGCACACGATCGACACGCATGTCCGGCATCCTCCTTCTCGAGCAATCCCTGAACGGGCTGCAGTTCGGGCTGATGCTGTTCCTGCTCGCCGCGGGGCTCACGCTCGTGTTCGGGATCATGGACATGATCAACCTCGCGCACGGCTCGCTGTACATGGTCGGCGCGTTCCTCGCCGCCACGTTCGCCGAGCTGACCGGCTCGTTCTGGCTCGCCGTCGGGCTCTCGCTCGTCGGCACCGCGCTCATCGGCATGGCGCTCGAGATGAGCGTGCTGCGCCGGCTCTATGCGCGCGACCACCTGTCCCAGGTGCTCGCGACCTTCGCGATCATCCTGATCGCCAACGAGCTGGTGCGGATCATATGGGGACCGCAGGTGCCGCTCTCCACCCCGCCGGCGCTCGCGGGGCCGGTGCAGATCGTGCCGGGACTCGACTATTCCTCGTACCGGCTCGTGATCATCGCGGTCGGCCTCGCAGTGGCGGCGCTCCTCTACCTCGCGGTCGCGCGGACGCGCGCCGGCATGCTGGTGCGCGCCGGCGCATCGAACCGCGAGATGGCGATCGCGATGGGCGTGAACATCAAGCGCCTGTTCACGATCGTGTTCGGGTTCGGGGCCGCATTGTGCGCGATCGCGGGCGCGATGCTCGGACCGATCCTCGCGGTGCAAGTGGGCATGGGCGAGAGCATCCTCATCCTCGCGTTCGTCGTGATCGTGATTGGCGGCATCGGCTCGATTCGCGGCGCGCTCGTGGGCGCAATCCTGGTCGGGGTGGTGGACACGATGGGGCGCGCGTTCCTGCCGGCGCTGCTGCGCGAGTTCCTGCGTGCGGACCTCGCCTCCGCGCTCGGCCCGGCGCTCGCGTCGATCCTGATCTACGTGCTGATGGCGGCGATCCTGTTCTGGAAGCCGCAGGGGCTCTTTCCCGCGCGCGGCTGACGATGCGACGCTGGGTCACTCTCGCGGTGGCTGCGGCCGCCGTCGCCTTTCCGCTGGTCGCGCAGCCGCTCGGGTGGGACTTCTACATCGGCTTCGCGAGCCGCATCATGATCTACGCGCTCGCGGCCTCCAGCCTGAACCTCGTGCTCGGCTACGGCGGCATGGTGTCGTTCGGCCACGCCGCGTTCGTCGGCGCGGGCGCCTACACGGTCGCGATCCTGATGGCCGAGGGCGTTGCGAGCGCGTGGATCGCGTGGCCGCTCGCGGTGGTGCTCGCGGGGGCGCTCGCCGCGGCGATCGGCGCAGTCTGCCTGCGCACGCGCGGCGTG
>Ga0105106_10003643_pt1 | contig 10970 bp, 8 predicted proteins | sample PPLLaktember2015_5_FD_79109 | JGI IMG/M metagenome (GOLD analysis project Ga0105106, IMG submission 79109) | Freshwater sediment microbial communities from Prairie Pothole Lake near Jamestown, North Dakota, USA - PPLs Lake P8 Core (1) Depth... | ecosystem: Environmental > Aquatic > Freshwater >... | reverse complement strand
TGGGCGACAGTTAAAGATCCTGCTTTCTAACTTCGCCTCTTTGAACCCCTCCGCCATTGCCTGCGCAACCCGCTTCCAGTTCTTTGCTGTTTTTAGGAACGAAACCATGGAGGGTCCGGCACCGCTGATCGTCACCGCCAAAGCTCCTGCATTGATGGCCCTCCGTCTGACCGCTTCATAACCAGGGATTAAATGTTTTCTGGCGGGTTCAACTATGACGTCATTGATACCCTGGGCAATCATCGCCACATCTCCTGAGAACATTCCTGCTACAATCAGGCTCGCGTTCGACACATTGTGGACAACACTCTTTAAAGAAACTTGCTCCGGCAACACTCCCCTGGCAAATTCCGTTTTCCTTCTTGGAACGTCCATCATAGGAAAAGCCACCACCAACACCAGATCTCTCGGTGGGCTGACGCGAATAAACCTTAGCTCCGGGCTCGTCCTCACGATGACAAATCCTCCGAGAAGAGACGGCGATACGTTATCATAATGCTTCGCCCCTGCACTGGCCAGTTCCCCCTCCACTGCAAATCTTACGAGATCCCTCTTCTTCATCCTGAGATCGAACAATCGATTGAATGCCATGGCCGCGGCTGCCGCCGATGCACCGCTGCTTCCCATTCCTGACCCCACAGGCACTCCCTTGACGACGGTCACGCGAAGGTCATCCTCAATTTCGAACACCTCGGCCATTCTCCTGACCACGAGTCCTGCCGAGTTCGATTCTGCCTCGCTAGGTACTGATTCGCTCTGTTCCCCTAGCATTTTGATCTCAATCTTTCTTAATCTCCCGGCCTCCTTCACGATCTGAACCTTGTCCTTTAAGGGATCCAAAGCAAGTCCGAACACATCATAACCCGGGCCCAGATTGGCTGTGGAAGAGGGTGCAACAGCAGTGCATGACTTCATGTCTTACCTCCCAGAGAAAACTCCACTGATTATTTCTGAAGGCCTTCAGTCTACCTGTAGATAGGAACGTTGTCAATCACCTAATGCCAGTGCCACTGGTAACCACTTTTCAGTCAAGGGCGAAAACATGAAACGCGGGCGGGCCAATGGTAATCCGCGATCAAAAAAACTGGAATCGGAAAAGTCGCTCGTGGACATGCTGAGGCATTGCCATAGCGCGGCTCTTTCTGTTACCATGCGTTTGTTCGAATGAGACAATGAACCGCCATCTAAAAAGGAGGAGAAAATGCTTATCGTCGGAGAAAGGATCAATGCCAGTAGAAAAGCCATTGCCGCTGCCATTTCAGCTCAAGATGCCACCGCCATAAAAAAAGAAGCCATAGATCAGAAGAACGCGGGCGCTCACTTCATCGACGTGAACGCAGGCGTTTTCGTGGACGAAGAGATTCGCTATCTGAAATGGATGGTTCAGACGATCCAGCAGGAGGGGGAGATCCCTCTCTGTATCGACAGCCCGAACCCCAAGGCCATTACCGAGGCTCTCGCCCTTCACAAAGGAAGGGCGATGATCAACTCCATCACGGATGAGAAGGAGCGCTACCAAAGCCTCATTCCGATCATCAAGCAGTATAAGCCTCTGGTTGTCGCTCTCTGTATGACCGATGGTGGCATGCCTCATACCTCCGACGAAAGGTTCAAGATCGCTTCCCGACTGATAGAGAAACTAACCAAGGAAGGCGTGGCGCCCCAGGATATCTACATCGATCCTTTGGTTATGCCTATCAGTACGGACAAGAACTTCGGAAACGCCGTTTTGGAAACCATCGAAAAGATCACTACGTCCTTTCCCAAGGTCAACACCATTTGCGGACTGAGTAATATCTCGTATGGGCTGCCTTCAAGGAAACTGATCAATCAGCTCTTTCTCGTCGCTGCCATGACAAAAGGCTTAAGCGGAGTTATCTTTGATCCTCTTGATAAACGAATCATGGGAAACCTCATTACGACACGGGCTCTCCTGGGAAAAGATGAATATTGTGGCGGTTACTTAACGGCCTTTAGAGCAGGCAAGCTTGAATTTAAGGACTAAAGGATGGCCAGATCTCCCAACCCGTCGCAAGCGGCGGGCTGGGAGATTCGATTCTGAGAGAGTCAGGCCACTATTTCCATATCCAAGAACCGGTTGATAATTCTGACAAACATCTCTACTCCAAAGGGCAATACGTCCTCATCCACATCGAACAGACTGCTGTGATACGGGTGAATAATCCCTTTCCCTTCATTCCGACATCCCAACCGGAAAAAAGCCCCTGGAACCTTCTGAAGATAATAGGCGAAGTCCTCTCCTCCCATCGACGGTTTCAAGAGTTCCACATTCTCTTTTCCGATCCCTTCCGAGCATGCGGAGGCAACCAACTTAGACATCTCAGGATCGTTCACGAGAACAGGATATCCGTCCTGGTAATCGAACCGATAATCCATACCCAAAGCGCCCGTGACCCCTCTCGTCACCTGTTCGAGTCTCGTCTTCAATTCTTCTCTCACCTGAGCATTAAGGGATCGTACCGTACCCAGGAGCTCCACCTCATCGGGAATGATATTGAATGCCGTTCCTCCCTGCACCTTCCCGATCGTAATCACACCGCTCTCTAAGGGATTGATGTTCCGACTCACAATGGAATGAATTTGACTGATGAGATGACCCGCAGCCAGGATTGGATCTTTCGTTACGTGGGGGCTCGCCGCATGCCCCCCCTTGCCAATGACCTTGATGGTGAATCGATCCGTGGCCGCAAGTCCCTCTTTCTCGTAAAACCCAACCTTCCCCACGGCCAGAAATGGAAAGACGTGAGCGCCAAAAATAGCGTCCACCTTGGGGTTCTCCAAAGCACCCTCTTCGGCCATCACTTTGCCTCCTGCTCCTCCCTCCTCAGCAGGCTGGAAAATCCATTTGATGTTACCCTTCACCCGGTCTTTCAACGGAGAAAAATACTTTGCCACTCCCAAAAGAATCGTTACGTGTGCGTCGTGGCCACAGGCATGCATCTTGCCTTTTATTCTTGACGCGTATGGAACTGAATTCGCTTCGTCCAAAGGGAGAGCATCCATGTCGGCCCGGATGGCGATGGTCTTTCCTGGCCTCTTCCCCTCGAGAAGTCCTACCAGTCCCGTCTTGGCCATCCCCTTCTTGACCTTCAGACCAAATTTTTCAAGCCATTTACATACCAAGTTCGCCGTCTCGAACTCCTCAAAACCCAACTCCGGATGCATGTGAATCTCTCTCCGGATCTCAACCAGCCAGTCTTTCATCCCATCTATGTTTTTTTTCAGGGAATTTTCCATAGAAAGCTCCTTCGTTGCCTATTCCGTTAAGATGAAGGAGGGCGTGGTTTTATCTTTGATCCCGCTTCTCTGGGAGCACGACTCTTCCTTTGATTTCCTCCAGTCGCCCGATCCCTCTCTCCGTAAGATACTGTCTAATGCCACCCACCAAATCAAAAACAACCCAGGGGTCTCTAAACAAGACCGTTCCTACTCCAACCGCTGTGGCCCCGGCCAGGATAAATTCAATGACATCCTTCCAGGTCATAACGCCGCCCATCCCAATAATAGGAATCCGCACGGTCTGGTACACATCCCAAACCATCTTGATCGCGACAGGCTTGATGGCTGGCCCGGAAAGCCCTCCGATAACGTTTCCCAACTTCGGTCTTCCTGTGTCGATATCAATCGCCATCCCCATGAGGGTGTTAATCATCGTGATGGCATCGGCCCCGTTCTTCTCAACGCTCCGAGCAATCATCCGGATGTCGGTCACGTTCGGCGAGAGCTTCGCGATGACTGGAATTTTCGTCTTCGCCTTCACCATTCGCACGATTCGTCCGGCCATCTCAGGGTCTGTGCCAAAACCACATCCCGTCTCGATATTCGGACAAGAGATGTTTATTTCAATCGCTGAAATTCCTTCTTCGTGATCCAGGATCTCTGCGATTCTTGGAAAATCATCGGCAGTGTTCCCGGCAATACTGACGATCACGGGAACATTCTGTTGCCTAAGAAAGGGTAACTCGTATTCTATGAAGTGTTTCACTCCCTGGCTCTGGATACCGATCGAGTTCAGGAGCCCACTGACACACTCGGCGATCCTCGGCGTCGGATTTCCTGCTCGCTTCTCGAGAGTCAGGCTCTTGACCGTGAAGGCACCCAAAACGCTCAGGTCATAGAATTGGGCGAGTTCTCGTCCGTAACCGCACGTTCCCGAGGCGGTCACAATCGGATTCGCCAACTTGATTCCGCAGAGATCGACACTGAGATCAGGGTTCATTGCTCAACACAAGGTGCTCAAGATCAAATACAGGACCCTCGGTACAAATCCTCTTCTTTTCAACCACGCCATCCTCGAGGATATTGGCGACACACGAGAGACAAACGCCATAACCACAACCCATCCTCTCTTCCAAGGAAACCTCCCCTTTGATTCCGGCCTTCCGAATCTTGGGGAGAACCGCTTTTAACATGGAATCAGGACCGCACACATACGCATGATCGAGCGGATGCTTTAGGACCTCCTCCACATGATCGCTCACAAAACCCTTCAAGCCGTAAGACCCGTCGTCTGTTGTTACAATCGTTTCAACATGGTGTCTCCGAAAGATGTCCTCCCCGAACACCCTGTCAGAAGAGCGGAACCCTAAGAGAGCAATCACCTTGTTCTTCTTCTTGGATAACTGGGCAGCCAAACCCCACAGAGGAGCAACGCCCACTCCACCTCCCAAGAGAAGGCAGTTCATCGGCTTTTCAGGCAAGTGAAACCCTGTCCCCAAGGGTCCCATCAGGTCGACCTTCTCTCCCCGGCTGAGTTCGGTCATACTCCTCGTCCCTTGGCCGACCACGCGATAGACGATTTCCAACAACGATTTGAGGGGTCGAGTCATGGCCACGCTGAACGGCCGCCGCAGGAGAAGATCATCTCTCCCATCAATTCGTAAGTTAACGAATTGACCTGGTTTCGTCGTACTCGCGAGAAGATCATTCCTTAAGGTGAGGCAGTAATGCTCACTGCAAAGGCGGGTATTTTTGACGACTGTCGCAGTGATGTGGAGAGAAGTTCGCTTCTTTCTTTCGTCCAAATCTTCCATTGGCCGGCAAGTGCCCCGCAAACCCCACCCTTTAGGGTGGGACCAAGGGGCACCCTATCAAAGAAAAGTACCTTTCCGGGAAGCCCCGCCCTTCAGGGCGAGGAGCTTCACTGAGTCCAAAGGCTTTCTGCAATTCTTACCAAATCCTCATTTGACTGTCAATTGTTGTCTATTTTTTTTCCAGATTAGAATGTATTTTGTGGTTGAGCCCTTGCGCGTACCGGAAGGGTAGGGTAGATATGAATACTTGGAGACAACCTATGATCAAGAGATACTTCAAGAAATTACTAATGAAAAACAAGGATTTCATCTTGAGCCAAGTTCTCGCCGTCAAGGGCCTGATGCAACTTCTCATGAAGAATCGAAACACCGGCGAAAAATGGACAAAGGAAGAGATAAAGGAAATCAAGTCCCATCTCAGACACATATCGAAGATGGTTCCCGTCATTATCGTTTTTCTGCTCCCGGGTGGCAGCCTGATGTTACCTTTTCTTGCAGAGGTGCTTGATCGCAGAAAAACCATTCGCCGAAAACTATGATGCCAGGGGAGGGTTTGTTGATTTCAATATACATCAGCTAGTAGCGTAAGACACGCAGGGGCATGGAAATATTCTTACCATTTTCGCATGCTCGAGCCAAGATAATTCGGTCCGAAAAACATAAAATTCTTCAATCGTTCCAATGGTTACGGGCTTGACCCCTCCCGTGGCACAAAAAATGCACACCTAAACCTCTTGCGGCTCTCCTTGGGGTCTCCTGGTCTTGCTCCGCAGTAATAAAACAAAGGGAGGAACATACATGATCTCCAAGAAGTTTTTAATCATTCTCACTTTTTCTTTCTTATTTCTTGCTGCCTCAATCTCCTTTGCTGATCAGGCGCTCGTGCAAAAACTGTCCGATTCCGTAAGGGGGAATGTCAAAGTCTCCTATCATGATGGGACTAAACAGGTCCGTTTTCTGGGAACTCCCCCGTCAGCCAGTCTGCCGCAGCCCTTTTCTCTTCGGCCTGATGCTCTTCCAGAGCATGCAGCGACGAGTTTCCTCAGCGTCTATGGCCGTCTCTTCGGATTGGTCGATCCGAGCCGAGAACTCAAGCTAAACCGTGTTCGAGACCTTCCAGAAGGCCGCTCTGTGGTGAAATTCAACCAGGTCCATAATGGCATACCCGTCATCGCTGGTGAGATGATTGTGAATATGGACCGGGCGAAAAATGTCAAATCCATCAGCGGGGAGATCTCTCCTCGGATTGCCCTGAACACGACCCCATTGTTTGGACTTCAGCGAGCTGAGAGAAAAGCTTTGCTTACCGCAGCCAAGAAGTATCGGGTTTCTGAAGAACACCTTGAACTCTCGTCTTCGGAGCTCTCGATTTACAACCCTGTCTTACTCGGTCATCAAATGAACAGAAACTTCCTCGTGTGGAAGGTGGTTGTCAAGTCAGCCAAACTTCCCATTAGAGAGTTTATGCTTATAGACGCAAAGACGGGAATGACTCTTTTAAGCTTCAATCAAGTGGACGCGGTGCTTTACCGTAAGATCTACGACAATGAAAATGATCCCTGGGCTGACCTTCCGGGATATGGCCCTGTAAGAAGTGAGGACGACCCTCCTCTACCTTCGCCCGACGGGGATGAGGCCAATTACGCCTACGACTATCTCGGAGATACGTACGATTTCTACATGACATACCACGGAAGAAACAGCATTGACAATGCCGGTATGGATATGGTCGCGACGGTTCGCTATTGCGATCTTCTCTATGCGCTCCTTGGTCTCTGCCCATATCCCAATGCTTACTGGGATCCAACCTACATGCAGATGGTATTTGGCGAAGGGTTTGCCGCGGCAGATGACGTGGTCGGTCATGAGTTGACGCACGGTGTTACAGAACGCGAATCGGCTCTCTTTTACTATATGCAGTCAGGAGCTATCAATGAATCGTTCTCCGACATTTGGGGTGAGTTCATAGATCAGTCGAACGGGCGAGGAAAAGATGGGGTTGATTGGAACTGGAAGTTGGGAGAGGATTTGCCAAGCAGTACCGGGGTCATCCGAAATATGAAAAACCCTCCTGCCTACAAAGACCCTGATTCGATGCTCAGCTCCTACTATTATTGCAAGAGCAATGACAATGGTGGTGTCCATACCAACGGTGGCGTTAATAACAAGGCGGCCTATCTCATGACAGACGGAGGAACCTTTAACGGCTACACCATCAACCCTCTCGGAATGGACAAGGTTGCCAGAATCTATTATGAGGTTCAGGCAAATCTCCTGACATCAGGTGCCGACTATCAGGACCTCGCCGATGCCCTTTACCAGGGATGTCTGAACCTCATCGGTGATGACGTCACGGAACTCGCTGACTGTGACGAAGTTCGGAAAGCAGTTAGTGCTGTTCATATGTATGCGCTTCCCGACAAATGCAAGAATATTGATGCCCTGCTCTGCCGTGGTGGCACAGTCACTGATCTGTTTTTCGATAATATGGAAGACGTTTATAGCGACAAATGGATATCGGGTGCGGACGTAGGGTTCAACGCATGGTACTACCCCCAGAATCCTAATTATCTGACTGATTATGGGTTTGACGCCACCTATACAACGAGCGGCGAATACAATATCTGGGGATACGACTACGGCGATGGTGTCTCGGATTACTATATAGCCATGACCTCAAGCGTAACCGTTCCTGAATTCGGCAACATCTTCATGCACTTCAATCAGGCCTATGAATTCGAATATGCCGGAGGTTCCACATACTTTGACGGAGGCATCCTTCAGTACAGCATTGACAATGGCGTGATATGGCAGGACGCCAAAGATCTGATCATCGTTAATGGCTATGATGGAAAAATATACGCTGGGATTGGCGATCCCCTCTCTGACAATCCGCTCGCTGGAAGCAGAGCCTTTGTGGGTTCAAGCCATGGATACATATCAACCAAGCTTGACCTCTCATCGCTTGCAGGTGAGAGCGTTCGATTCCGATTCAGAATCGGCACAGACGTCTATGGGGACAGTTGGGGTTGGTTCATCGATGACGTGAGGATCTATACGTGTGATGCCGCAGATCCGTCCACGGTGAGTCTGACCTATCCGAGTGAAGGTCAAATACTGAAGCCTGGGGAGGTTGAAACCATAACCTGGACCGGTCCCTCCAAGATGGCGTACGCTACGCTCAAATATTCTCTTGACAAGGGAGCGACCTGGAAGACGATCGAGAAGAACCACACGGGATCGGAACACGTGTGGCAAGTTCCTCTTCAACCAAACAACAAGAAAGGGTGGATGAAAGTCACGGGCTATGACTCTAAAGGAGCGAGCCTGGGGTCTTCTACTGTGGCGTTTTCCATAGAAGTCGTCAGAGTAACTTATCCCAATGGAGGGGATACATTGACTTCAGGTGACATCAATGAAAGCATCACCTGGACGACGAACACGACCAAAGCTCCCATAGCCAAGGTTCAGCTGTTTTACACGAAGAACGGGGGGACAACTTGGAAGGAGATAGACCCCACGGTGGTCAAGACAAATACGGGAAGCTACGACTGGACAGTACCTGATGTAGGTTTAACTGCAAAAACAAAATGCAAAGTGAAGGTTGTTCTGAGAGACGCGACCAATAACGTCATTGGAAGCGATGTGAGCGATACTATCTTCACGATTCAGCCCGGGGAGCTTTGAAGTCTTCCATAGAGTACCAAATGAAAGAGGGCTGGAAACAAAACCCAGCCCTCTTTGTGCTCTCGGCATCACGAATCTGAACACGTCTATTCTGATTTAATGGCGGCTGAAATCAAGGATGAACGTTTATTTTCACCTCGAAATGATCTGTTGAATGTGCTTTCCCCTCCCAGGACCGATAATGATTCATCTTTATCTCTGTGGTGCCTTCTTTGATCACCTCAAACTTCCAAACCATGAGCACAGGCGCTCCCAGTCTTCCCGGGTGTAGAACCTTTGTCCCTTCTGATATTAATCTTAGAATTTCCTGATCTAAGCTCTCAACGAACCACTGGTACCCCGCTGTCCCCATGGCTTCGAGCTCAACCTGAACAACTTCTCCTATATTCACATCAATCTGCTTCCCACTATCTTGTTTGTTTAGCACCACTGTCTTCCCGTCTCCTATTCTTTCCTCAGCGAAAATGACTCCGTCAACCAAATCCCCAGGTCCCATCATGACAAGAACGAGACCCCAAAGAACAAAACCATTCAGCGTTCTATTCCGAAATCTGACAAATCTCATGATTCTCTGGAGTTTCCTGAATCAGAATGAGATATTCAATATTAACAGAATATCATTTCGCTGTTGCCATAACAAGAGGCCCCTCTTCAACCCCTCTGTTTCCTGTGTTATAGTTACACCTCAATGGCTCAGTATTTGAACCCCAAAGACCCCATTAAGGGCACAGTCAGCAAGGGCTCTGCTCTGCTTGTAACGACTCTGACCTCATTCCTCACCCCCTTTATGGGTTCTTCTGTCAACATCGCGCTCCCTTCCATCGGTCATGAGTTCGACATGGATGCCATCCTGCTAAGCTGGGTGGCAACATCTTATCTTTTAGCCTGCACGATCTTTCTTCTTCCCTTCGGACGGCTGGCGGACATTTATGGAAGGAAACGCGTTTATCAATGGGGCGTACTGCTCTACATTGTCACCTCTTTCTTCTCAGCCATCTCCACGTCTGCCACGATGCTGCTCGTTTCTCGAGTTTTTCAGGGAGTAGGAGCAGCCATGATCTTTGGCACGGGAGTGGCCATCCTCACGTCGGTGTTTCCCCCTGGAGAGAGAGGGAAGGCCCTCGGAATCAATGTGGCTGCGGTCTATTTGGGTCTTTCTTTTGGTCCCGTTCTTGGAGGGTTCCTCACGCAGCAGTTTGGCTGGAGAAGCATTTTCATTTCAACCATTCCCCTTGGCATCATTACTCTCCTGTTTACTTACTGGAAACTTAAAGCGGAATGGGCAGAAGCCAAAGGAGAGAAGGTGGACGTCACCGGTACGGTGATCTACAGTTTCATGGTCATAGCGATCATGTATGGTTTCTCTCTCCTTCCCGGGAGATGGGGAATACTTCTCGTTCTGCTGGGTCTTTTGGCATTCTGGGCATTCGTGAAATGGGAAAACTCCACAACGAGCCCTATATTGGATATTCCTCTCCTGGCGAGCAACAAGGTTTTTGCCTTCTCTAATCTGGCCGCACTGATTCATTACAGTGCCACATTTGCGGTCGGCTTTCTCCTGAGCCTCTATCTTCAGTACATCAAGGGCCTGAGCCCTCAGCAAGCGGGCTTGATTCTGGTCTCCCAGCCCGTGGTGATGACCATTTTCTCACCTTTTGCGGGCAAAATCTCAGACCGTATCGAGCCCAGGATCGTCGCCTCAGCCGGGATGTCTTTCACCGTCATCGGACTTTTCCTTCTCACTTTCATTACGGCAGACACAAGTTTGCATAGGATTATCCTTACATTGACTCTTCTCGGTTTCGGCTTCGCTCTCTTTTCATCCCCCAACACCAACGCTGTCATGAGCTCTGTTGAGAAGAAACTTTATGGAGTGGCCTCTGCTACCCTCGGGACAATGAGGCTCACCGGGAATATGCTCAGTATGGGAATCGTAACGCTCCTCTTTTCCATCTATATCGGAAGAGTGAAGGTCACCCCTGAGAATGCCCTGTTCTTTCTCAAGAGCGTCAAAGTCGCCTTCACCATTTTTGCGGTTTTCTGCTTCTGCGGAATATTCGCTTCACTTTCGAGGGGGAACGTCAAGGGATCATTGAATCCCCCGAACAAAATCTGATACACTACGGTCTGGGTGCTTAGTTCTCCATGAATGTCGAAAGGTTAAGCGTGGGTACGACGAAGATCAAGGAGCTTATCCGTGACCTGCAAGACTTCTATCTTCTTTCGGCC
>Ga0105106_10003640_pt1 | contig 10973 bp, 11 predicted proteins | sample PPLLaktember2015_5_FD_79109 | JGI IMG/M metagenome (GOLD analysis project Ga0105106, IMG submission 79109) | Freshwater sediment microbial communities from Prairie Pothole Lake near Jamestown, North Dakota, USA - PPLs Lake P8 Core (1) Depth... | ecosystem: Environmental > Aquatic > Freshwater >... | reverse complement strand
CTCGCGATCCTGGGCGTGCGCGCCTGCGACCTGGCCGGCCTCGCCGTCCAGGACCGCGTGTTCCTGCGCGACCGCTTTCCCGATCCCAGCTACCGCGCGCGCCGCGAGCGGCTGTTCCTGATCGCGGTGGGCTGCACGCGCGCCGTCGCCACCTGCTTCTGCGCCTCCATGGGCACGGGCCCCGAGCCCGAGCGCGCCGGCGGCTTCGACGTGTCGCTGACCGAGATCGACGGCGGCTTCCTGGCGCGCGCGGGCAGCGCCGCCGGCGAGGAGCTGCTGGCGGACCTCCGGCTGGCGGAGCGCACGGACCTGCAGCTGCGCGAGCACGCCGCCTACCAGGCCTGCGCCGCCTCCCAGCGCCGCGCGCTGCCGCCGGCCGAGGAGGTCCACGACCTGCTGTTCGCGAACCTCGACCACCCGCGCTGGGACGACGTCGCCGAGCGCTGTCTGTCGTGCGGCAACTGCACGATGGTCTGCCCCACCTGCTTCTGCCACGACGTGCGCGACGAGCCGAGCCTCGACGGGCTGCACTCCGTGCGGGCGCGCGAGTGGAGCTCCTGCTTCGACTTCGGCCACGCGCAGGTGCACGGCCTGAACTTCCGCCCCCACGTCCGCGAGCGCTACCGGCAGTGGCTGACCCACAAGCTGGCGAGCTGGGTCGACCAGTTCGGCAGCTCGGGCTGCGTCGGCTGCGGGCGCTGCGTCACCTGGTGCCCGGTCGGCATCGACCTCACCGAGGAGGTCGCCGCGATCGAGGCGACGAGCCGGGCCCGGCCGCGCCTGCCCCTCGACGGAGCCCGCTCGTGACCGCCCGCCCCCATCCCGCGACCAGCCCGCTGGTGCCCGAGCCCGCCGAGATCGTCGAGAAGCGCTCCTTCGCCCCGGACCTGCACGCCTACCGGCTGCGCCTGCTCGACCCCGCGGCGCGGCCCCGCTTCGACTTCCTGCCCGGCCAGTTCAACATGGTCTACGTGCCCGGCGTGGGCGAAGTGGCGATCTCGATCTCCTCGGATCCCGACGACGAGGACCTCGAGCACACGATCCGGATCGTGGGGCGCACGACGCGGGTGATCGAGCGGCTCGGGCCCGGCGACGTGCTCGGGATCCGCGGGCCGTACGGCAACGGCTGGCCGCTGCTCGACGCGCGCTTCAAGGACGTGCTGGTCGTGACCGGCGGGCTCGGCTGCGCGCCGGTGGCGGGCGCGATCGACTACATGTTCCGGCGTCGGGCCAGCTACGGGCACCTGACGATCCTGCACGGGGTCAAGAAGCCCGCCGACCTGGTGCACCGCGAGCACTTCGAGGTCTGGCGCCGCGAGCCCGACACCACCGTGCTGCTCACCGCCGACCAGCCCGACCGCGCCTGGCGCGCGCGCACCGGCGTCGTGACCGAGCTGTTCGAGGAGGTGCAGCTCGACGCTACCCGCACCGTCGTCCTGATGTGCGGGCCGGAGGTGATGATGCACTACGCGATCCGCGCCCTGCGCGCCCGCGGCGTCTCCGACAACCGCATCCACCTGTCGCTCGAGCGCAACATGAAGTGCGCGCTGGGCTGGTGCGGGCACTGCCAGCTCGGCCCCGAGTTCGTGTGCAAGGACGGGCCGATCTTCCCGGTCTCGCGGCTGGGGCGCCTGTTCGAGGTCCGCGGCCTGTGACGGCGCCGGGGACCGGCGCGCCGCGGCGGCCGAAGCTGGCGGTCTTCAAGTTCGCCTCCTGCGACGGCTGCCAGCTCTCGATCCTGAACCTGGAGGACGAGCTGCTGGCGCTGACCGAGCGCGTCGAGGTGGCGAACTTCCTGGAGGCCTCGAGCCGGGTGGACGCCGAGGGCCCCTGGGACGTCACGCTCGTCGAGGGCAGCGTCACCACCGCCCACGACATCGAGCGCATCCGCGCGATCCGCGCGCGCAGCGCGGTGCTGATCACGATCGGCGCCTGCGCGACCAGCGGCGGGATCCAGGCGCTGCGCAACCGCGCCGACGTCGAGGAGTGGAAGGCCCACGTCTACCCGCAGCCGGAATGGATCGCGACGCTCGCGCACTCGACGCCGATCTCCGAGCACGTGAAGGTGGACGCCGAGATCCAGGGCTGCCCGGTGAACCCGCGCCAGGTGCTGCGCGTGCTGGTGCGGGCGCTGCTCGGCGCCCAGCCGGACCTGCCGGTCGCGAGCGTCTGCCTCGAGTGCAAGCGGCGCGGGAACCCGTGCGTGCTGGTGACGCGCGGGGTGCCGTGCATGGGGCCGGTGACGCGCGCGGGCTGCGGCGCCATCTGCCCGTCCCTCGGCCGCGACTGCTACGGCTGCTTCGGCCCCTCCGCGGATCCCAACCCCGCGTCGCTGGTGCGCCACTTCGAGGCCGCGGGCATGCCGCGCGCCGACGCCGTCCGGCGGCTGCGCCACATCAACGGCTGGCGCCCCGAGTTCCGCCGCCTCGCCGACGCCCTCGCGAACCGCGGGAGCTCCCGTGACTGAGCGGCGCCGCATCGAAGTGTCGGCCCTGGCGCGCGTCGAGGGGGAGGGCGCCCTGCACCTCGTCGTCGAGGGCGGCCAGGTCGTCGACCTGCGGCTCGAGATCTACGAGCCGCCGCGCTTCTTCGAGGCGCTCACCCGCGGGCGCCGGGCCGACGAGCTGCCGGACCTGATGGCGCGCATCTGCGGCATCTGCCCGGTCGCCTACCAGATGAGCGCGGTGCACGCGATCGAGGCGGCGTGGGGTGTCCCGGTGCCGCCGGCCGTGCGCGCGCTGCGCCGGCTCTACTACGCCGGCGAGTGGATCGAGAGCCACGTCCTGCACATGATGTTCCTGGCGGCGCCGGACCTGCTCGGGCTCGACGACGCGATGGGGGTGGCGCGCCTGCACCGCGCTGAGGTGGAGCGCGCGCTGGGGCTGCGCAAGCTCGGCAACCGCATCCTGATCCTGCTCGGCGGCCGCTCGGTGAACCCCGTGGGCGTGCGGATCGGGGGCTTCCACCGGCTGCCGGCGCCGGCCGAGCTGCGCGCGCTCGGCGACGAGCTGCGCCGCGCGCGCGGCGAGGCGGAGGCGCTGCTGCGCTGGTTCGTCGCGCTGCCCGTGCCGAGCCGGCCGCAGGACGTCGAGCTGGTGGCGCTGCGCCACCCCGCCGAGTACCCGATGAACGAGGGCCGGCTCGTCTCGAGCGGCGGACTCGACGTGGCGGGAGACGCCTGGGAGAGCGCGTTCGAGGAGCACCAGGTGCAGCACTCGACCGCGCTCCACGCGCGCCGCCGCGAGGGCGGCACGCCCTACCTGGTCGGGCCGCTGGCGCGCGTGGCGCTCAACAGCGAGCGGCTGTCGCCGGCGGCCCGCGCCGCGTACCGCGGGCTGGCGGAGCGCTTCGCCCGGCCCGATCCCGCGGCGTCCGTGTTCGCGCGCGGCATCGAGGTGCTGCAGGCGATCGACGAGGCGCTGGCCGTGATCGACGGCTACGAGCCGCCGCCCGCCGCGGCACTGGAGGTCGCCGCGGTCCCGCGCGCGGCGGCCGGCGCCGCGACCACCGAGGCCCCGCGCGGCATCCTGCACGTGGCGCTCACGACCGACGCAGACGGGCTGGTCGAGCGCCTGCGCATCGTTCCCCCCACCTCGCAGAACCAGGCGCAGATCGAGGCCGACCTGCGCGCGCTCGCGCCGAACGTGCTGGCGCTCCCGGAGGACCAGGCGCGCCGCACCTGCGAGGCCGCGATCCGCGACTACGACCCCTGCATCTCGTGCGCCACGCACTTCCTGACCGTCAGCATCGAGCGCCGGGAGCCGGGGCCGTGCGCGTCCACGTGATCGGCGTCGGGAGCCGCCACGGCGACGACGCGGCCGGGCTGGCGGTCGCCGCGGCGCTCGCCGCGCGCCCGCTTCCGCCGGGACTCGCCGTCCGCACCTGCGAGCGCCCGCTGCCGGACCTGCTGGACGCGCTCGAAGGGGCCGACGCCGTCGTGATCGTCGACGCGGCGCGCAGCGGGGCCGCGCCGGGCCGCGTCCAGCGGCTGGCGCGCGCCGATCTCTCCCGATCGCGCGCCGCCTCCTCCCACGGCCTCGGCGTGGCGCAGGTGCTCGACCTCGCCGCCGCGCTCGGGCGCGCGCCGGCGCGAGTGGAGATCCTGGCGGTCGAGATCGCCGGGGCCGAAGGGCCCGAGCCGAGCGCGCCGGTGCGCGCTGCGCTGGGCGCCGCCGCGGATGCGGCGCTCGCGATCGCGCGCGAGATGCTGGGCTCGGGCTAGCAGGGTGCTAGGCCCGCGGCGCCAGCTTCTCGTACTCGGCGAGCGCCGCCTCGAAGAGCTCCGTGATGCGATGGGGGTCCGGGATCGCCTCCGGATCCGTGTCGACGCCGAGCTCGATGCGGCCGGCGTAGGAGAGCAGCGCCACGACGAGCGGCGTGCCCTCCACGACGCTCGCGAACGGGAAGATCGACTCGATCCGCACGCCGCCGAGGAAGCGCGGCTCGGCGACCCCGGGCACGTTGGTGCAGGCGACGTTCACCCGCCCCAGCGAGCGCTGCGCGATCCAGCGCATCGCCGGCCCCGGCAGCAGGGCCAGCGCCTCGACCAGCAGCGGCCCGGCGGCGGCGCGCCGGTCCGCCTTCGCGGCGCGCGTCTGCTCGACGATGCGCTCCAGGCGGCGGCGCGCGTCCCGCTCGCCCACCGGCAGCGCGATCCGGAACATCCCCACCCGGTTGCCGAGCGCCTCGCGCTCGCCGCGCCCGCGCAGGTTCATCGGGACCATGCACGTCAGCGTGTCGGCGTGCACGCGCCGCTCGCGGTGATAGGCGCCGATCGCGCCGGCGAGCGCCGCCAGCACCAGGTCGTTCAGGGTCACCTCGAAGGCCGCCTTGATCGCGCGCAGGCGCGCGAGCGGAATCTCCGCGACGTCGAGGCGACGCGACAGGCCGGAGCCGGGGACCGCCAGGGGGTCCGCGACGGCGGGATGGCGCAGGTCGTCGAGCATCCCGCGCAGGCCGCGCAGGGTGCGCGCCGCGCCCGCGAGGCTCTCGCCCGGCGCGAGCGCGACCGACAACGGCGCGCGCGCCGCGCGCCACGCGAGACGGGCCGCGGCCTCGACCTGGTCGCCCACCAGCGCCGCCGCGCGCTCGACCAGCGCGGGCGGCGGCGGCGGCGCGCGCCGCGGCGAACGCCGCGGCCGGCGCGCGCGGCCGGGCGGCGCGGTGAGCGCGTCGAGGATCGCGATCGAGCCGACGCCGTCCACCACCGAGTGGTGGAGCTTCAGCAGGCACGCCGCGCGCCCGCCTTCGACGCCGTCGATCCAGGTCGCTTCCCAGAGCGGGCGCTGGCGGTCGAGCGGCGTCGCGAACAGGGCGGCGGCCAGATCCAGCAGCGCGCGCTGCGAGCCCGGCGCCGGCAGCGAGACGCGCCGCACGTGATAGTCGAAGTCGAGGTGCGGATCCTCGATCCACTCCGGCAGGCCCAGCTTGCCCGGCGCTTCGACGACGCGCTGGCGCAGGCGCGGCACCTGCGCGAGCGCCGACGCGAACGCAGCGCGCGCCGCCTCGGGTTCCGGCGCGCCCTCGAGCACGTAGAGGCCGGCGATGATCGGACGGAACTCGGGCAGCGCGCGCTCCGCGTACCAGAACAGCGCGTCGGTCGGCGCCATCCGCCGCGGCGGCGGCTGCACTGCTCGCGAGCTCGGGGTCGGCACTACGACACCTCCTGCGGCCAACTCGGCCGTCTCCTGCTATCCACCCACGCCGTGTCGGAGCCGACCCTGCACTACGCCGTCACGCGCGACGGCTGGCGACTCGCGCTGCACCATCGCGCGCCCGCGCGCGGCGGCCACGGCACGCCGCTCCTGCTCTGCCACGGCATGGGCTCCAACCGCTTCAACATGGACGGTCCCGGCCGCGTGAGCATGGCCCGCCACCTCCAGCGCCAGGGCTGGGACGTGTGGGTGCTGGAGCTGCGCGGCGCGGGCCAGTCGCGGCGCCGGCTGCGCTTCCCGCCCGCCGGCTACGGCTGGACCTTCGAGGACTACGTCCAGCACGACGTCCCGGCCGCCATCTCGCTGGTGCGCCAGCTCACCGGCCAGGAGCGGATCCTGTGGGTGGGCCACTCGCTCGGCGGCATGGTGGCCTACGCCGCCTTGATGACGCCGGTCGCGGACGCCTTCGCGGGGGTCGTCACCCTCGCCTCCCCCGGCATGACCGACATCGGCCACGAGGCGATCGACCGCTGGGTGGCGCTCCGGCGGCTGCTGCGCTTCGCCCCGTCGCGTCTGCCCTCGCGCTGCGCCGCGCGCGCGGGCTCGCCCTTCGCCGGCACCATCGCGCGCACGGTCCCCACGCTGGTCCGCGACTGGCTCTGGCACCCCGACAATCTCGATCTCGACGTGGTGCGCTTCATGATGCGCTACGGCGTCGAGGACCTGCCCCGCTCGCTGCTGGTCGAGTTCGCGCGCTGGTACGAGGCCAAGCGGATGAGCGACCGCTACCGGATCTTCAGCTTCGGCGACCACCTCGAGCGCATCCGCGTCCCGATGCTGGTGATCGCCGGGGGGCGCGATCGGCTGACCCCGCCGGCCGACCTCGAGCGCCTGGTGACGCGGCTGGGCTCGCCCGACAAGACCTACTGGGTGGCGGGCCACGCCTCCGGGCTCGGACACGAGTACAGCCACGTCGACCTCGTGCTGGGGCGCCACGCGCCCGACGAGGTCTACCCCGTCGTCGACGCGTGGCTCGACGATCACAAGCCCTCTCGGCGGCGCTAGCTCAGCGAGCCCTCACACGCGCTCGGGCGCCGCCACCAGGAGCTGCTGCAGCAGCTCCGGCTGGAGCAGCACGATCCGCCGGTTGTCGCGCCCGATCAGGCCTTCCGCCGACAGCTCGCGCAGCGTCTGGTTGACCGTCTGGCGGGTCGCCCCGACCAGCGTGGCCAGCTCGCTCTGGGTGATCGGGATGTCGATCACGCGATGCCCGTTCTCGTTCTGCCCGAAGTCCTCGGCGAGCTCGCCGAGCATCCGGGCCACGCGCGTGCGAACGTTGCGGAAGACCAGGTCCTCGACCCGGCTCTCGATCCTCTTCAGCCGGTCGCCGATCTGCCGCGTGACCTGGAACGCCAGCGCCGAACGCGCCGAGAGCATGCGGTGGAAGTTCTCGCGCGGGATCTTCCACACCTGCGAGGCACGCACCGCCTGCGCGAAGCTCTCGCGGGGATAGTCGCCGAAGGCCGGCAGCTCGCCGAACACCTCGCCCGGCGCGACGTAGCCGAAGCTCGTCTCGCCGCCCCCTTCGGAGAGCCGATAGATCCGCGCCAGGCCCACCTGGAGCAGATACACCGAGTGCGGCTGCGTGGTGGGCGCGAAGATCATCTCGCCGCGCGCATAGCGCCGCGACACCGCGCCCCGTTCGAGCTCCGCGAGCTCGGCCTCGTCCATCTGAGACAACCAGTCGATGTTGCGCATCGTTCCCCCGCTCGAGGCCCGGGAAGGGGCCTCGCCCTAGGACCGACCCTTGGGCCGTTCTTGACCCGACGCCTTCGCCGTCTCGTCGCTCGACGAGCCCGAAGGGCGCCGGACCCGCTCGCGCAGCGATTCGAACTCGCGCGAGAGGAAATCCGCGACGTCGCGGCCGGCGCGCTCCACCGAGGAGCGCAGCTCCGACAGCGTGTCTTCCATGTCCGCGCGCCGGCGCTCGCGGTGGCCGCGGCGACGCCCGCTCTCGACCGCACGGCGCGTCGCCTCGCCGATGTCGTCGAGCTCGCGGCCGAGCTCCACGACCAGGTCGTCCACCGTGACGAGGCCCGACAGGCGGCCGTCGCGCAGCACCACGACCCGGCGCACGCCGGCCGTGCGCATGCGGTCCACCACCTGCTCGACCGCCTCCTCCGAGCTCGCGGTCACGAGCGGGTGGCTCATGATCTCCGCGGCCCGCACCTTGTCCGGCGAGCCCGAGCGGGCCACCACCCGGCAGGTCAGGTCCCGGTCGGTGACGATGCCCACCGGGTTTCCCTTCTCGTCGACGATCACCACGCAGCCGACGGCGAACTCGCCCATCCGCTCCGCCAGCTCCGCCGCGCTCGCTTCGACCGGCGCGGTCACGACCTCCGTGCGGTAGTAGTCACGCGTGCGCATGGTCACTCCACCTCCGGTGCGGCAGCGGGCTCCACCGGGGCGCGCCCGGGCGGCGCCTGCGAAGCGACCGCCTCGGCCAGGCCCGCCAGCTCGCTTGCGACGAGCCGCAGGACGTCGTCGAAGGCGATCACGCCCACCAGCTCCTCCTTCGCGTTCACGATCGGGATCCGGCGCACGGACGCGCGGCGCATCAGCGCGGCCGCCGCCCGCAGCGGTGAGGTCTCGTGCATCATCACCGGGTCGCGGCCGAGCACGTCGAGCACCGCGGTCGCGTCCGGATCGAGCCCGTCGCGCAGCACGCGCAACGAGACGTCGCGGTCGGTCAGGATGCCCCGCGGCTGGCGCCCCTGGAGCACCACCAGGCTTCCCACGCCCTCTTCCGCCATGCGCACCGCCGCGGCACGCAGCGTCTCGTGCGCGTCGATGCTGTGGACGTCGCGCTGGCAGTAGTCGCCGATCGGCATCGCGTCCCCTCTCTCGTCTCGTGACCCGTCTCGTGACTCGTCTCGTGACCCGAGTGTCTGCCCGGGTACCTTCTGCAACCGCCGTGCCGCCCCTCCGCTCACGGACGCGCCACGCGGAGGGCCGGCTGCGACGTTCTGGCGCATCGAGGCTTGTCGCCGAGACGACCTGTCGCGCGCCTCGCGCCGACGCCTTTTGCGCGCTCCTGGGAGCGCGGCACGGCTCGTGCACCCCTCGTGGCGCGGGAGGTCGAGAGCGATGAGCACCGCGTCCGCGCGCCCCGTTTCGGAGGTCATGCGCCGGGAGTTCGCCTCCCTGCGCGAGGAGGATCGGCTCGATCTGGCCGACCAGGTGATGAAGCTGGGGCGCGTGCGGCACCTCCCCGTGCTGGCGGCGGACGGGCGGCTGATCGGGATCGTCTCCAGCCGGGACCTGCTCGAGGCTTCGCTCACGACGGTGCTCGCCTTCGACCCCGCCTCGCGGCGTGGCTTCCTGCATTCGGTGGCGGTCTCCGAAGTGATGCGGCGCGAGGTGGAGACGGCCGACGAGTCGACTCCGCTCGGCGTGGCCGCCAGCCGCATGATCCGCCACAAGGTCGGCTGCCTGCCGATCGTGCGGCCCGACGGCGTCATGGTGGGGCTCGTCACCGAGACCGACCTGCTGATCGCCGCCTACCTGCCGGGCTCCGATTCCGTGTAGCGCTCGGCCTCGCGCTCGGGGCTGGTGTCGTCGTCGAGGAAGTGGCGCGCGGCCGGCCCCTCCCAGTCGTCGAAGTCGCCGCGCCGGACGGCCCGCAACACCAGCGCCAGCAGGACGCCCGCGAGCAGCAGGCTCGCCGGGATCGTGAGCGCCAGGATGCTCACCGCCGCGGCCTCCAGCCGAGCAGCCGCGCCGCGTTGCCGGTGACGACCAACGAAGACAGGCTCATCGCCACCGCCGCCGCCAGCGGCTCCAGCGCGCCGGCGACGGCGAGCGGGATGGCGACCGCGTTGTAGAGCACGGCCAGCGCGAGGTTCTCGTGCACGCGCCGCAGCGCCGCGCGCGCGAGGCCGACGGCGTCGGCGAGCGCGCCGAGCCGCGGCGCCAGGACGACGGCGTCGGCGGCGTGCACCGCCACGTCGGCGCCGCGGCCGATCGCGAGCCCGACGTCGGCGGCCGCCAGCGCCGCCGCGTCGTTGATGCCGTCGCCGGCCACCAGGACGGGCGTGCCCGCGGCGCGCAGCGCCTTCACGCGCTCGACCTTCTGCTCGGGCCCGACGCCGGCCTCGGCGTCGTCGATGCCGGCTCGCGCCGCCGCGAGCCGCACCGCGTCGGGGTGATCGCCGCTCACCAGCGCCACGCGCAGGCCGAGCCGGCGCAGCCGCGCCACCGCCTCGGCCGCGTCGGGGCGCGGCGGGTCGGCGAGGCCCAGGACGCCCACCGCCTGGCCGCCCGCCGCGATGAACGCCAGGGACAGCCCGCGCGCCGCCCACGCCGCCGCCGCCTCCTCGAGCTCGCCCGGCAGCGCGACGCCGAGCTCCTCGAGCAGCGCCCGGGAGCCCACCGCCACCTGCTCCGCGCCGGCGCCCGCGACGACGCCGCGGCCCGCGACCGCGCGCCGCTCCGCCGGCGCCGCGAGACCCGCCTCGGCCGCCGCGCCGCGCCGCTCGGCCTCGCGGCGGATCGCCTCCGCGAGCGGATGCGTCGAGCTGCCCTCGGCGGCCGCCGCCAGCGAGAGCACGCGCGCCGGCGTCCAACCCCGCACCACCGCCAGCTCCTCCACCGCGAGGCGCGCCTCGGTCACGGTGCCCGTCTTGTCGAGCAGCGCCGCGCGCACGGCCGCGGTGCGCTCGATCGCCTCGCCGCTCTTGAACAGCACGCCGAGCGAGGCCGCGCGGCCGAGCGCCGCCGCCATTGCCACGGGCGTCGCGAGCCCGAGCGCGCACGGGCAGGCGACGATCAGCACCGCCGAAGCGGTCATCGCCACGTCGAGCCACGGCGCCCCCGCGAGCCGCCAGCCGACCGCGGTGGCCGCGGCGATCGCGAGCACGGCGGGCGCGAACACCGCCGCCACCCGGTCGGCGATCCGCTGCACGCGCGGGCGCTCGGCCTGCGCGCGCTCGAGCAGGCCGGCGAGCCGGGCGAGCGTGCCCTCGGCGATCGGCGCGCGCACCTCCATCTCCACTTCGGCGAGCACGTTGCGGCTGCCGCCGGTGACGGCCGCGCCGGCCTCGCGCGGCGTCGGGCGCGACTCGCCGGTGAGCAGCGCCTCGTCCACCTCGGTGGCGCCGGCCAGCAGCACGCCGTCGGCGGGGAAGGCCTGGCCGGGCGCCACCACCACGCGGTCGCCGGCGCGCAGCGTCCTGGCCAGCACCTCCTCGAGGGCGCCGTCGGGGCCGCGCCGCAGCGCCCGCTCGGGCGCCAGCGCGACCAGCCGCTCGACCGCGCCGG
>Ga0105106_10003638_pt1 | contig 10974 bp, 11 predicted proteins | sample PPLLaktember2015_5_FD_79109 | JGI IMG/M metagenome (GOLD analysis project Ga0105106, IMG submission 79109) | Freshwater sediment microbial communities from Prairie Pothole Lake near Jamestown, North Dakota, USA - PPLs Lake P8 Core (1) Depth... | ecosystem: Environmental > Aquatic > Freshwater >... | reverse complement strand
GTGATGCATGAGGAGTCTTTTGGCCCGATCGTCGGCATCGGCACTTTTCGCGGGCTGGATGAAGCGGTCGAGCTGGCAAACAGCACCGTGTACGGCCTGGTGACATACGCGTATACCCGTGATCTGGCAACGGCTTTCAATTTCAGCGAGCGTGTCGAATCCGGGTCAGTGGCAATCAATACGGTCAGTCCGGACTCTCTATACGCCCCTTACCCGGCGTGGAAGCACAGTGGAATTGGCCTCGAGCTATCCCACTATGGTATTGAGGAATATTTACAGGTCAAACATATCCTGCTGGAGCTGGGATAGATCGGGGATAAGTCCATTCCCTTGTGTGTGCAGGCAGCACACAGGCGAGTGTTGCCCAAAATCATCCGACCTGAGCGAACTAAGAGGAGTAAAAACCATGAAAGTTCAAGAATGGGGCTATACAAATCCAGTTGTTTCTCCGCTGTATGGAAAACCACCTCTGTGGTGGAAGGACATGCGAATCCAGCTGGTCGTCTATGAGACGGATATCGAAAACGTGAAACGGGTGATCCCCGAACCGCTTGAAGCACGTACGAATAAGGTCATTACCTGGGTCTCTGAGTTCGAGCTGGGCACCACCCAGGGCGCATTCAAGGAAATGGCGATTTACGTCCAGGTCAAGTTCGGCGATATCGAAGGTGATTATGAGCCATTCCTGTATGTCAACACGCCGCTCCCGCTGACCGCCGGACGAGAGATCTGGGGTTACCAGAAGAAGCTGGCTGAGATCGGTCTCTACCACGAGCAAGAGGCAGTCCGCGGTCAGGTCAACCGCCTGGGACACCAGATTCTCAAGGCCCTGGTTGTGCCGGAGTATGTTGCCTCCATGTCCGAAATCCCATGGAGCACTGGGGGAGTGTTTTCCTTGAAGTATATCCCCAGCGCTGAAGAAGGCGGCACCCCTTTGCGAGAATTGATCCTCACCCCGGGAGAGTTCACCGCCCAAGAGGGCAAGTTCTTCGGTGGGCGCGCTTCGGTGGTCTACGAGCGCTCTGAGATCGACCCCACCTACTTGCTGGAGCCCAAGCGCATCCTGGGTGGCTTCTTCGGTCAGGGCGACCTGTACCTGCCTTTGGGTAAAGTCGTTCACGATTACAAGTAAGGCGGGTAGGCTTATGCCCTCTCACTTCGAGATCCTGTCACGGTTGATTGCAGGCAAGGTGGTGGCGGTGGTGCGTCTGGATAGCGGCGACCAGCTGATCAAGGTTGCCGAGGCGCTGAAAGCCGGTGGAGTCACCGCGATTGAATTTACCGTACCTACCCCCGGCGCGCTGGATATGATCAAGCAAGCTTCGGCTTATTTTGGCGATGAGGTCATCATGGGCGCTGGCACCGTTCTAGATGCCGAGACCGCCCGGGCTGCGATCCTCTCAGGGGCGCAGTTTATCGTCACGCCCGCCTTGAACGTGAAAACCATCCAGCTATGCCGCCGCTATGGCAAGCCGGTTATCCCTGGCGGGCTGACCCCCACCGAAATTCTGACCGCCTGGGAAGCCGGAGCGGATATGGTCAAGCTCTTCCCGGCAGATAGCATGGGTCCAGCTTATTTGAAAGCTGTGCTGGCTCCTTTGCCACAGGTGCGCCTGGCGCCCACCGGCGGCATCAGTGCCGATAACGCCGCTGAATATCTAAAAGCGGGGGCAACTGCTCTGGGGGTGGGCGGGAAACTGGTGGATAAACAAGCTGTTGCCCGGGGCGATTTTGCTGCACTCACCGCAGAAGCGCAACGGCTGATGCAGGCTGTCAAACAGGCGAGCTAACTCGACCCGGAGAGCATGATTTATGGCAGACAGAGTCCTGGTAGCAACCCGATCATTCGGAAGCACATCCCAAAAACCGTGGGATGTGCTGGCGGGGGCTGGCGTTGAGGTGATCAAAGCGGATATGAAGGGCGAGATGACCGAGGAGCGCCTGATGGACTGGCTTAAAGACATCGATGGCGCGATCGTGGGAGTAGTGCCGATGACTGCCCGAGTAATGGAGAGTTCGCCCCGCTTGAAAGTCGTCAGCATGCACGGGGTCGGCGTGGACCATATCGATTTACAGGCTGCCTCCCGGCTAGGGATCGTCATTGCCAACTGCCCGGGTACGAATGACCAGGCGGTTGCCGATCTGGCGATTGGATTAATGATTGCCATCGCCCGCAACATTCCCCCGGCTGACCGGGCGCTACGCGGGCAACAATGGGGTCGATATAGCGGCAGCGAGCTTTGGGGCAAGACCCTGGGGCTAATTGGCTATGGCCGGATCGGACGCGGAGTGGCAAAACGCGCCCTGGGCTTTGATATGCAAGTACTGGTGTACGACCCGTATATCCAGGCAGATCAAATCGGTCTACCGGATGTCCGTTTGACAGCTTCGCTTCAGGAGGTGATCCAATCGGCAGATTTTCTATCTTTGCACGCCGCCCTGACCGAAGAGACCCGCGCCATGATCGGAGAACCTGAGCTGGCCGCGATGAAGCCGACCGCCTACCTGATCAACACGGCCCGCGGTGGGCTGTTGGACGAAACTGCTTTGCACAAGGCACTACAAGAGAAATGGATTGCCGGGGCGGCTTTGGACGTGTTCGTCGAGGAGCCTCCCCTGGGCAGCCCCTTGTTGGGGTTGGAGAACATTGTCGTTACGCCGCACGTTGGGGCGCACACCCAGGAGGCCATCGAGCGGATGGGAATCATGGCTGCTCAGAATGTCATCCAGACGCTGCAAGGTGGGCAGCCCCTCAACCGGGTGCGGTGATCCGGATCGACACGATCCTCGAGGGTTGTCGATCTCTGGATTGGAATCTATCAGCTGCTACTTTCGTTTCAAAGAAAAGGAGGTGGTTCACATGCAAAATAGCGATGCCTGGCAAGCGATAACACGAGTGACCCAGGCGTGTCGCAGGATAATCATAGAGAAGAATAAGTTCACCACAGTTACACCAAGTTTTGTTCCAATCAACCTGAGTACATATTGGAGGAGTAACAAATGAAACACGCAACCAAGCTTTTGATCTTTATTCTGCTGGTGGCATCCCTGGTACTCACATCATGCGCCCAGCCTACACCTGCCCCCGAGCAGCCAGCTGCCGAACAACCGGCCGCAGAAGAGCCTGCTGCTGAAGAACCTGCTGCTGAAACCGGCGAGTGTAAAGATGAGGACCGCGTACAGATCAACTGGTCAACCATCGCCGGCTTCTATACTGATGCCATGGAATCGATCATAGCCGATTTTGAGGCCACTCACTGCATTGACGTGAACATCATCGGCATCGATAATGCCCAGCTGTATGACAAGCAGGTGATCGAGCTGGTCGGACAGACCGGCGCCTATGACGTGGTCAACATCGAGGCCATGGAGAAAGCCGAGTTTGCTGAGAACGGCTTCCTCCTGGCTATGGATGACTATCTCAAGGAGAACCCGGAAGTCGATTACGAGGATATCGCTCCCATTATGCGGAAACTGACCACCGAGTACAAGGGCCAGATCTGGGGCCTGCCGTACTACACCTACACTGCCGGTTACTTTGGGCGCTGCGACCTGTTCGAGGATCCCACCGAGCAGGAAGCCTTCAAGGCAAAGTATGGTTACGACCTGGCAGTTCCCACCACCTGGGAAGAGCACCGCGACGTTGCCGAGTTCTTCACCCGCAAGACCGGTGACATGCTCAAGGGCGTAGCCCTGACCAAGGATTTCTACGGCGTCGGCCTGATGGCAGGGCGCTTCCAGGAGATCCAAGACGAGCTGTCGGCCTTCATTTGGGCTTATGGCGGCCAGTGGCTGAAGGATGACGGCACACTTGACGTAGAAAACACCACCAAGGCGTTGAAGTGGTATGTCGAGGAGCTGCTGCCCTTCGCTCCGCCCGCAGCCCTGACGGTGACGTACGACGGCGTGATGAACCAGATGAAGGATGGGCAGATCGCCCAGACAGCCGGCTTCTTCCTTGACCAGTGGCCGAATGCAGCCATGACCGACGAGCTGGTGCCGGGCGCCAGGATGTGCCCTCAAGAGGCGCCTGAAAAGCGTGGTTATGTCGGCGCCTTCCTGGCAGCCGTCTCGTCGTCGTCCAAGCACCCCAAGGAAGCAATGGATTGGGTTGCTTACCTGGGCGGCAAGGAAGCCCAGCGGAATTTCTCGATGCAGGGCGGTTCCACCACGCGTTTAAGCATCCTGAACGATCCAGCCATGGCTACAGAAGAACAATGGCCCAAGACCGGTCACTTCGCCACCCTGGTAGAGGTCTTCGAGAGCCAGAGTGATCTAGAGGAAAACCTGTTCTTCACACCTTACGGCGGCAAGATCTACAACACGCTTGGACCTATGCTCCAAGCTGCTGCAGCCGGTGAGAAGACCCCCGAGCAGGCAGTGCTGGATCTGGCAGCCGAGATCGAGAAGATCTGCGGCGGACCATGCCCCATTAACAAATAAGATCACGTAATGTTCACAATGATTGGGATGCGCATTAACAGCGCATCCCAATCAGGATCACATTATTGGAATTGTTTGCCTAAGGAGAGCGTTATGGCGTCGACTTCCATGAGCACACCCCAGGACACCCGTTCTGTACCCAAGAAGCAAGGCAGGGCGATGTCGGATGCCTGGTTTTCTGTCCTGCTGATCTTGCCGGCGATGATCATCATTGCCTTTTTTGCCCTGTATCCTTTATTCTATGCGATCTATGTCTCCTTTCAGTTAGCCGATCTCACAGCCGGCGGTATCAAAGGGTTCGTTGGACTGGATAACTATCGCACTGTGCTGTTTGATAAGTTCTTCTGGGAGTCGGTGCGTACCACGTTGTTCTTTACCTTCTTTGCCGTTTCCATCGAAGTGGTCCTGGGCACCTTTGTCGCCTTCCTGATCAATGGCGCGACCGTGGCGAAGGGACTTATCCGCAGCCTGCTGATCTTACCGCTGGCGACTGCCCCTGCAGTGACCGGTCTCTTCTGGAGGTATTTGTACGATACCCAATTCGGTCTGTACAACTACTTCCTGGGTTTGTTGGGACTACCCCAGCCGAACTGGTTGGGCGATATTAAGGTCGCTTTGTGGGCGGTGATCATGTTCGATGTCTGGTTATGGATGCCGTTTGTGGCTTTGATTGTTATGGCTGGCTTGCAAGCGTTGCCCAAGGAACCATTTGAGGCCGCCGAGCTGGATGGCGCGCCTTATTTTCGGGTATTGCGCAAGCTGACCTTCCCCATGCTTAAGCCGGTTTTGTTCCTGGTGATCATTTTACGCACCATCGATGCGTTGCGCCTGTATGACGCTGTAGCGGTTCTCACTCGCGGCGGTCCTGGCTCGACGACGGAGACCATGACCTACTATCTTTACCGGCAAGGCCTGGTCTTCTTCCGCATGGATTATGCCTCGACCATGGCGCTGCTGTTCCTATACGCTGTAGTCGTAGCGTCATTATTCGCCCTCCGACCGTTGCTGAACATGTTCGGCGGTCGCGCTACAGCCAAGTAAGGAGGTAGTTAGACATGTTGGAAAGACGAAGTACTCCTCTTGAGATTTTGCGCTACGGGATTATTTTGATCGTCCTGTTTTGGACGGTGTTCCCGATTGCCTGGCTGCTCGTGACCTCGTTCAAGCCGGCAAACGATATTATGGTATCTCCACCGCGGTTTGTATTCACGCCAACCCTGGAGAACTATATCTATGCGATGGGCAAGGCGAACTTTGCCATGTTTATCGGCAACACACTGTATGTTTCCTTGCTCTCAACATTTTTCGTGGTGATTCTGGCATCCCTGGCAGCCTACAGCTTTGCCCGCTACAACGTGGGCATGGGCAATATCTTGTTCTTCATCCTGACGACCAAGATGATGCCTGCTATCGCCGTGGTGCTGCCGTTTTTCCTGATCTTCCGCGATATCGGCGCCTCGCCGATTGGCGAAGCCTTGGGGATTGGCCTGGATAAACGCGCCGCGCTGGTGATCAGCTATACCATCTTCAACCTGCCTTTTGCCATCTGGTTGATGGTCTCGTTTTTCCAGGATATTCCCACAGAGCTGGAGGACTCGGCGCGCTTGAATGGCTATAACCGTTTGCAAGTTCTAAGAAAGGTTGTTTTACCGCTGGCAGCGCCGGGTATCGCAGTCACGGCCATCTTCTGCCTGATCTTTGCCTGGAACGAGTTTCTCTTTGCTTATATATTGACGCGTGACGCAGCCAGGACCATTACGGTTGGCGTAGAGTCCTTTTTCACCTTACGAGGTGTATTATGGGGACCCGTTGCAGCGGCGGCGGCACTTAGCGTCGCACCGATGTTGTTCTTTGTTCTGATCCTGCAACGTTTCATGGTTCGCGGGCTTACGTTTGGCGCCGTACGCGGTTAAAAGGAGAGCAGACATGGTATTCTGGCAAATGTGGGAAGTGGCTTTTCAAGCCTTCATGATCTTTATTGGCGTTGGGATTATCTGGCTAAGATTCATTGAGCCGCTCTTCTCGTCGCAACAAACATCAGTAGTCCTGATGATCATCGTTGCGGTTGGATTGGCTGCTGCCCGGATTGTTGTTGGCATTCGCAAAGTCCGCCAGGAAAGGCGAGCACTACAGGCTCAGATTGCAACCCTTAACCAAACAGGTCAGGAGGCAAAATGATCGAGCTACGTAATGTCTCCAAAATATACGGACAAAGTACGATTGCATTGCGCAATCTGAATCTGCAGATTCAAGATCAAGAATTTTTCGTAGTCTATGGACCTGCCGGGGCAGGGAAATCGACAACCATGCGAATCATCGCCGGGATTACGCGCCCGACCCAGGGCGACGTTTTGCGAGATGGCGTTTCACTACTAAATGTGGCTCCCGAGAACCGTGACATGGCTATGGCATTCGAGAACTATGCCCTGTATTCGCACATGTCGGTCTATGAAAACCTGGCGTTTCCCCTCAAAGCCAGCAAGTATAGTAAGCAGGAGATCGAGGAGCAGGTTCAGCGGGTTGCCCGCATCTTGCAGATCTCAGATTTGCTTGATCGGCGCCCAGGCTTCTTAAGCGGTGGTCAGAGGCAGCGTGTCTCCCTGGGTCGTGCCATCGTGCGCCCCAGCAGCCTGTATCTGCTGGACGAGCCAATCGGTCACCTGGATGCTAAGCTGCGCCACCGTATGCGCGCCGAGCTGAAGGCTATGGCGGTGGATATGAACGCTACAGTGGCTCTGGTAACCACTGCGTCGCGCGAAGCGTTGGCTTTGGGTGACCGGATTGCGATCCTGAGAGACGGCATCCTGGAGCAGGTTGGTACGCCGCAGGAGATTTACAGCTTGCCGCAGAATGAGTTTGTCGCCTCATTCGTTGGCGAGCCGCCGATGAGTTTTCTGGATGTTGAGCCTGTTCGGGGTGATGGGCGCACTGCACTCCATATTCAAGGGAGTGATATTCATCTGCCCATCTCACCCCGGGTAGCTCAAAGCCTGAACGGCGATCTATCCGGTTACCGCCTGGGGGTGCGAGCCAATGAGCTGAGCATCACCGGCCAGCAAGACGATAGCCACCAGACACCAGGCTCAGTAGATGTGATTGAACCCTTGGGTTACTGCAATATTATCAGTGTGAAAGTTGGTGACGGCACCATCCGGGTTGTGGTCGATCCTACCACCCGGCCTGAAGTAAACGAGACGGTCTGGTTATCCATGGATGGTGAGAATATCCACCTGTTCCATAACGAACAGGCGATAGTCCATCCAATGCGGAGCCAGAAGGTTAAGTTGAACAACAATATTCATGCATAGGCAGGTGGAAAGTGGCCAAAATAAATATTGATAACTTTGTTAAAAATTATGGTGATGTCAAGGCCGTCCGCGGCGCCTCGTTTGAGATTGCTGATGGTGAATTTGTTGCTCTGCTCGGACCATCGGGATGCGGAAAATCCTCGACCATGCGTTCGATCGCCGGTCTGGAGGAGATCTCATCCGGAATGATCTCATTCGACGATAAGCCCGTCAATGATGTGCGCCCGCGAGATCGCAATGTTGCTATGGCATTTGAAACCTACGCCCTCTACCCTACGCTGAATATTTATGAGAATATCGCGTTTCCATTGCGCTCAGCAAATTGGCCCAGCGAAAAGGTGGATGAGAGGGTGCGTGATATCGCTCACCGTATGGAGCTGGAATCGATCCTGAACAGTTTGCCCTCTGAGTTGAGTGGTGGACAGGCGCAGCGTGCTGGCCTGGCGCGCGCCCTGGTTCGTGAACCGGCGGTGTTCCTGCTCGATGAGCCGATCTCCCACCTCGATACGCGCCAGCGCTACCGCATGCGCCAGTTCATCAAGCACATCCATATGGAGCTGGGCTATACCATGATCTATGTGACCCACGATCAGGAAGAAGCCATGGCGCTGGCTGACCGCATCGTGGTCATGCACGAAGGAGTTGTGCGCCAAATTGGGATCCCAGATGAGATTTATAACCATCCTGCCGATGACTTTGTTGCTGGATTCGTGGGAGAGCCGCCGATGAATTTCATCGAAGGGTCGATTGCCAGAGTGGATGAAAAATGGGTGTTCCAGACGAAAGGCCAGATGGTTGTCTTACCCGAGCACTGGCAATCCTACGGGCAGAAGATGCCTGCCCAGGTCAAGCTGGGTATCCGGCCGTTTTACATCGACGTGACTCTCGATCCCCAGCAACCGTACGATCTGCAAGGAGAGGTCTTTCTGAGCGAGAATCTGCAGGATAACTGTACTGTCTCCCTTGATATCGACGATTTGCGCCTGACGGTAGTGACCACACCGGCTTTCAGGCCTGCCCGCCACGAGAAGATCTACTTGAAATTCAATCCTGCCTATATCCGCTTCTTTGATTTGCAGACCGGAAAGGCAATTCGACCACAATAGCAGTGACCTTCGGGCAGGTGCCCGTCCTCGCCAGAGCCTGGAATGGTGTGATAAAGATGAAAGCCATTCACATTATCGGTTATGAGCAAGCCATTTATACCGATGCGCCTGAGCCGGTACCCAAAGCGGACGAGCTTTTGGTGCGTGTCCACCGGGTTGGGATCTGCCACAGCGATGTGGAGGTGTTCCGCCAGGAGCTGGGTATCTATCGCTCTGGCGGCGCCTCCTTGCCGATCATCCCCGGCCATGAGTGGGCCGGGGAAGTGGTTGAGGTAGGGGCTGACGTCCAGGGTTTTAAGGTTGGCGATCGCGTCACCGGTCAATGCGGCATTGGCTGTGGTAAGTGCTCCTTGTGCCGGCAAGGATTGGGGAATATCTGCCCAGACCGGGTAGAGACTGGAGTATTCAACCGGGATGGCGCCTACGCCGAATACCTGGTGGCTCCTTACACGCACGCTCACCACCTGTACGATCTCTCCTACCAGGAGGGGGCGCTGGTTGAGCCATTCACGGTGGGCGAATGGATTTGCCAGCGGGGGGGGATCTCCCCCGGCGACCGGGTGGGGATTATCGGGGCAGGCACGGTAGGCATCGTGGCTTGCCAGATGGCGCGCCTGCACGGGGCGGAGCTGGTGGTCGCCTTTGGGCGCAAGCCATTCAAGCTAGAACTGGCGCGCCAGATGGGGGCAGATGAGACCTTTGTCCTGGGGGAGCAACCTCTGGAAGATGCTATTCAGGAAGTCACCCGGGGTGAGGGGTTTAATGTCGTTATTGAATCGGCTGGCGTCCCTGAGGGTGCTACTCTGGCGTTGAGAGCGGCCGCGCCGCGGGCGCGGGTGGTGATCACTGGCGTGTTCGAGGGTGAGATGCAGACCATCGACCTGAATACGATCATGCCCAAAGAGCTGACCGTGATTGGCTCGCTGGGTGGCCCACTGGTATTCGACGATGTCATTGCGATGGTTCGCCAGGGCAGAATCCAGGTTAAGCCCATCAATACCCACTACTTTCCCCTGTCGATGGCGCCGCAAGCGCTGGCAATGGTGGCAGAGGGCAAGCCAGACCTGGTGAAAGCCCACCTGGACTGCATGGTGGCTTGAGGCAGGGCTGTTCTCTGTTATCTGGTAGAACAGTGTTCCAATCAAGGACTTAACTGATCAGAGAGGATTGACATGACCGATATGTTTTCTGTTGCCGGGAAGAAAGCCATCGTTACCGGAGCGTCACGCGGCCTGGGGAGAGGCATGGCACAAGGGTTGTTTGATGCCGGAGTTGAGCTTGCCCTGATCGACGTGCTGGAGGGTGTCCACGATGTCGCCAAGCAGATAGGCGCCCATGGCGGGCGGGTCTTTGCCGTTCAGGCAGACCTTTCCAACCGGGATGAGCTACGCAAAGCATTCCAACAGGCAGTGGACGGGTTGGGCGGGTTGGACATCTTGCTCAACAATGTAGGCATCACTCGCTGGAGCAAGGCAGAGGAAATGAGCCAAGCGGACTGGGACATCGTCCTGGAAGTCAATCTGAACTCGCTCTTTTTCATGGCCCAGCTTGCCGGGCAATCCATGCTAAAGCAGGGGCATGGCAAGATCATCAATATCGCCTCGCTGCTGAGTTTTGGCGGCGGCTACCTGACGGTTGGCTATGCAGCCAGCAAGGGCGGGGTCGCCCAGATGACCAAAGCCCTGGCTAACGAGTGGTCCAGCAAGGGGGTGAATGTGAATGCCATCGCACCCGGCTACATGGCGACCGAGATGAACATCCCACTCATGGAAGATCCAGACCGCAACAAACTGATCATGGACCGGGTGCCTGCCGGTCGCTGGGGTTTGCCGGAGGACCTGGTAGGGGCATTGATCTTCCTGGCTTCGCCGGCATCGGATTATGTGCACGGCATCCTGCTGCCGGTGGATGGCGGATTCCTGGCGCGCTAAACCATATCTTGAGGAGGACGCTAAAATGATACTGGATAAATTTCGCCTGGATGGAAAAATCGCAATTGTAACCGGCAGTCGGCGGAACCTCGGCAAAGGCATGGCGATCGGGCTGGCGGAGGCCGGTGCGGATATAGTCAGCTTTGACCGCAATGACCCTATCGAGACTCGCCAGGCAGTCCAAGC
>Ga0105106_10003632_pt1 | contig 10986 bp, 9 predicted proteins | sample PPLLaktember2015_5_FD_79109 | JGI IMG/M metagenome (GOLD analysis project Ga0105106, IMG submission 79109) | Freshwater sediment microbial communities from Prairie Pothole Lake near Jamestown, North Dakota, USA - PPLs Lake P8 Core (1) Depth... | ecosystem: Environmental > Aquatic > Freshwater >... | reverse complement strand
CGCGCTGCGTACCTGCGAGCCGTACCCGCGTTTCGAACTCCGCGCGCGCGGCCGGCAGCGGGTACTCGACGACGATCAACGTGCGCACCGGGTTGCGTTCGGCGAACAGCGCGAGGTTGCGCACGTGCGCCCCGGCTGCGAACGGGCCGGACACCGTCAGCCTTACCGGCACCGCATGGCCGTCGTCGGCAATGCGCGGAATTTCCATGCGCAGGCGCTCGGCGCGCGGCGTGCGGCCCGCGAGCAGCGCCGACAGCTCGGGAATGTCGGGCAACTCCGCAGGCGCCGCGCGAACCGGCAGACCGCGCAACGCCAGCACGGCGGCGGCACCGGCGACCCATCGTCGCCGCGAAAGGCGCGGCCCGGTGCGTCGGCTTGATGCGCTCATCGCAGCGTCGCGAGGTAGGACACGAGGTCCTCCACCTGCTGCGCGTCGAGGATCGGCTTGCCGCGCCACGCCGGCTCCACGTCGCGCAGCCCGTCGACGCGATAATACGGCGGCATCACCGTGTGCCGGTCACGCCGCGTGTTGTCGACGATCCGCAGCCGGATCTGCCCTGCGCTGAGCCGGGCGCCGACGCCGGCCAGCGCCGGGCCGACATCGCCGGCGAAACGCACGGCGGGCTCCGGCACGGCGTGACAGAGGAGACAATTCGCCGGATCGCGAGCGAGCACGAGCGCGCGTCCCCGGCCGGCGTCGCCGCGTGCGCCGCCAATCGGCTGGCGGATCGCATCGGCGTCGACGGTGTACGTCGCGAGCGCCTCGGCGGCGCGCGTTTCGACCGGCACCGCGCCGATTACGACCATGAGCAGCAGCGCTCGCGCCTGCATTCGCCGGGCCGCGGATCGCATCCGGGCGCTGCGCCTAGACCGACGTGGCGAGCGCGAAGCCGTGATTCCTGAGCGGCAGGGAACGGATGCGCTTGCCCGTGGCGGCGGCGATCGCATTGACGAGAGCGGGCGCAATCGGGGTCATCGGCGGTTCACCCATGCCGCCCCAGAACCCACCGGTCGGCGCGAGCACCGTCACGATCTTCGGCGTGTCGCGCAGCAGCAGCATTCGATAGTCGTGAAAGTTCGACTCGACCACACGCCCGTCCTTGATCGTGTTCTCGCCGTACATCGCCGCGGTCAGCGCGTAGATCACGCAGCCCTCGATCTGCGCCTTCGCCGCATCGGAGTTCACCACATACCCGGAATCGACGCCGACGATCACCCGATGCAGGCTGATTTCACTCTTCGCGTTGACCGACAGCTCGATCACGCCGGCCGCGTAACTGCCGTAGCCGTCGGCAACGGCAATCCCGCGGAATGCGCCGGCCGGCAACGGCGAGCCCCAGCCGGCCGCCTTCGCGACCGACTCGAGTATCGCCAGATCGCGCCGTGCCCGCTGGCCGGCGAGCAGCGCACGCCGAAACTCCAGCGGATCCTTGCCGGCCGCCTGCGCGACCTCATCGATGAAGCATTCGCGGAAATACGGATTCTGCGAGTGATAGACCGAACGCCAGAACCCCACCGGGACGTGCGGGTTGCGCATCGCGTACTCGACGCGCTGGTTCGGCATTGCGTAAGGAGCGTCGTGGAAACTGCCGCAGGCCTGGAGGTCCAGGCTGCCGCTGAGGCGCTCGGGAGCGATCCTTGCGATGATCGACGGGCACGAGATCCGCGTGTGGAACGCGGTCATGCGCCCGGCGGCATCCACGGCGGCCTTCATCTTCACGAGGCTTGCCGGACGGTAGAAGCCGTGCTGCATGTCCTCCTCGCGCGACCACAGCATCTTCACCGGTGTGCCGCGGACGTGGCTCGCGATCCGCACTGCGTACCGTGCCCAGTCCTGCGTGGCGCCACGGCGACCGAAGCCGCCGCCCAACTGCATCTTGTGCACCTCGACCCTGGCGAGCGGCACGCCGCCCGACTCCGCGGCGGCCGCAGCGGTGGCCTCGCCATTCTGCGTCGGCGCCCAGACTTCGAGCCGGTCGTCGTGGAACCACGCGGTGCAGGTCTGCGGCTCCATCGTCGCGTGGTTGAGAAACGGCGTGAAGTATTCGGCCTCTACGGTCTTCGCCGCCTGCGCGAACGCGGCGTCGACGTCGCCGTCCTTGCGTGCAACCGGCAGGTCCGCCTGCGCAACACCGGTCCGCAGGAATGCCATGATCGCCGCACTGTCGACCTTCGCGTCGGCGCCGGTGTCCCATTCGATCCTGAGCGCCCCGAGTGCCTTGTTCGCGCGCCACCAGTTGTCCGCGACCACCGCCACGGCGTCGGGCAGTTCGACGACCTGCTTGACCCCGCGCAGGGCAAGTGCGGCCGACTTGTCCACGCTCTTGACCTTGCCGCCGAAAACCGGGCATTGCATCAGCGCCGCGTGCAGCATGCCGGGCAGCTCCACGTCGATTGCATACACCGGCAGGCCGAGGATCTTGTCGCGCAAGTCGAACCGCTGAACGCTCGCCTTGCCGATCAGCGACCATTCCCCAGGCTCCTTGAGCCGGACGTCTTTCGGCGGCGTGAGCCCGGCGGCGGCGGCCGCCACCTTGCCATAGGTCGTCGCACGTCCCGTCGGCGCATGCGTGATCGTTCCTTTCGCCACCCGGCACTCACCGGCCGGTACGCCCCAGCCGCGGGCGGCCGCCCCGACCAGCATTTCGCGCGCGGTGGCGCCGGCCCTGCGCAGATACTCCTGCGACTGCCGGATCGACTGGCTGCCGCCGGTCGACATGCTTCCCCACACCCGATCGCGCCGCAGGTTCTCCGCCACAGACGCGAATTCCGTGCGTACGCGCGACCAGTCACACTCGAGTTCCTCGGCCACCAGCATCGCGAGGCCGGTCTGGCTGCCCTGGCCCATTTCGGAGCGGGCAATCCGGATGATCACCTGGTCGTCCGCTTGAATCAGCACCCACGCGGTAACTTCGGCGCCCGCCGACGCGGCGGACTGAGCGCGACCGGCGACCGGGAATGCGAGTTCGAGACAGAACGCGCCGCCGGCGGCCGCCGAGACCTTGAGAAAATGACGGCGGGAGATTGTCGCATCGGTCATCGCCGTCTCCTCAGGCCTTCACCGACTTCATCGCCCGCGCCGCCGCGTGGATCGCGGGGCGCACGCGCGCGTAGGTGCTGCATCGGCAGATGTTGGTGATCGCCGCGTCGATCTCGGCGTCGGTCGGCTCCGGCTTCCGCTTCAGGAGTGCCGTCACGGCCATGATCATGCCGGGTTGGCAATAGCCGCACTGCGGCACCTCGGCGTCGAGCCACGCCTGCTGCACGGGATCGAGCCTGCCTGCCGGCGCGATGCTCTCGATCGTCGCGATGGCCTTGCCGGCCACTGCGGACACCGGAACCGTGCACGACCGCACGGCCTCGCCATCGACGTGGACGGTGCACGCGCCGCACAGCCCGATGCCGCAGCTGAACTTGGCGCCCTTGAGGTTCAGCACGTCGCGCAAGACCCACAACAGCGGCATGTCGGGCTCGACGTCGACCTGCTGCGCCTTGCCATTGATATTGAGCGTGACCATCGGGGCCTCCGGAAGTCCGCGGTGCGCGGTTGGCGCGCATGCGAGGGTACGGCAGATTATTTGCCTTTCCGGCCCTCTCCCGCAAGACAACGTGCCTCGACGCGGCAGTATTGCGCCGCAGGAGCGGCATGCCTCGCGCTGCTGCTAGAATCGCGCCTTGCTCTCCTGGCCCGTTCCCGTGCGTTCCCCGTCCCCGCTGTTGCGCCTTGCGCTCGCTATCGCCCTCGCCGTCGCGCTGACGGCGGCGCTCGCTGCGTCGACCAAGGCACGGGCGCAGGAGACGCCGCCCGCGGCCGTGCCGGCCGAGCTGTCGGAGGAAGCGCGCCGAGCCTACAACCAGGGCCTGCGCGAGGTCCGCGACCTGATCGCCCGCAAGCAGCTCGCGGCGGCCGCCACGCGGATCGATACGCTGATCCAGACGCGGCCGCGCGAACCGCAGGCCCGGTTCCTCAAGGGCGTCGTCGAGACCGAACGCGGCGAGACCGACGCCGCTGTGGCGACGTTCCGCGCGCTGACCGAGGATTTTCCCGAGCTTCCCGAGCCGCACAACAATCTGGCGGTCATCTACGCGCAGAAGGGCGATTACACGGGAGCGCGAACGGAACTCGAGGCTGCGCTGGCGGCAGCGCCGAACTGGCCGGTCGCTCACGAGAACCTCGGCGATATCCACGCACACATCGCGGCCATTCATTACGACCGCGCCGCTGCGCTCGACCGTGACAACACGACCGCGCCCGCGAAGCTGGCGCTGGTGCGCGAACTGCTCGCACCGCGCGCCGCCTCCACCGGCACTGCCGACAAACCCTGAACCTTTTTCGAATCACCCACGCAGGAGACAACGATGTTGCGCCAAACCTTCCTTGCCTTGCTCGCCGCGTTTGCGACCGCGTTCGCGCTGCCCGCGCTGGCCGCCAACCCGCAGGTCGAGTTCGACACCAGCGCCGGAAAGATCCGGGTCGAACTCTTCGCCGATGCGGCGCCGAAGACCGTCGCGAATTTTCTCGACTACGTCAAGGCGAAGCACTACGACGGGACGCAGTTCCATCGCGTGATCGCCGGGTTCATGATCCAGGGCGGAGGCTTTACGCCGGAATTCAGGCAGAAGCCGACCAGGCCACCGATCGCGATCGAATCCGAGGCCTCGAGCAAGGCGGGTCTGACCAACGTCCCGGGCACCCTGGCCATGGCGCGAACAGGAGACCCGAACTCGGCGACCGCCCAGTTCTTCATCAATGTCGCCGACAACAAGTCGCTGAATTTCCGCTCGCCCGATCCGCAAGGCTACGGCTATACGGTATTCGGCAAGGTCGTCGAAGGCATGGACGTCGTCGACAGGATCGCCAAGGCGCCCACGGGCCCGGGCGGCCCCTTCCCGAAGGACGTCCCGACGGAGAAGGTCATCATCAACAAGGCCGTCGTCATCGACGCCAAGTAACAGGGAATGGACATGGTCATACTGAAGACTAACCACGGCGACATCACGCTCGAGCTGGACGCCGAAAATGCCCCGAAGACGGTCGAGAATTTCCTGCAGTACGTGCGCGATGGGCACTACGACAACACGATCTTCCATCGCGTCATCGACGGCTTCATGATCCAGGGGGGCGGCATGGGGCCGGGAATGAAGGAGAAGGCAACGCGCGCTCCGATTGCCAACGAGGCGGGCAACGGTCTCAAGAACAAGCGCTACACGGTGGCGATGGCGCGGACCTCCGAGCCGCACTCGGCCTCGTCGCAGTTCTTCATCAATGCCGCCGACAACGACTTTCTCGACTACAAGGGCCCGAGCCCGCAGGGCTGGGGCTATTGCGTCTTCGGAAAGGTCATCGCCGGACAGGACGTCGTCGACCGGATCAAGGGAGTGGCCACCGGGAATGCCGGTTTCCACCAGAACGTCCCCCGCGAGGACGTCGTCATCATCCGCGCCGAGGAAACGGCGAGCTGAGCGAGCCCGTCGGTCCGGGGTGCGTCGGTGCGGCGCGGCCCGGCCGTCGACCGGGCCCCGATGCGCCCCACGCTGCTCCTGTCCGATCTCCACCTCTCGCCCGCGCGGCCGGAGCTGGTGGCGGCGTTCGGCGCGTTCTGCGCCGGGCCTGCGCGCAAGGCGGCCGCCGTCTACATCCTGGGGGATCTGTTCGACGCATGGATCGGTGACGATCAGTTGCGCGAACCCCTCGCGGCCGCCGTCGCGCACGACATCGCCGAGGTCGCCGGAGCCGGCGTCCCCGTCTTCCTGATGCGCGGCAACCGCGACTTCCTGCTCGGTGCGGGCTTCGCCGACGCGACCGGCGCCACCATTCTGCCCGAACAGACGATCGTCGACCTGGCCGGCACCCCTACGCTGCTGCTGCACGGCGACGAACTGTGCACCGACGACGTCCGCTATCAGCGTTACCGCGCCATGACGCACGATCCCGCATGGCAACGCCGCATACTCGCGCTGCCTTACTTCGCGCGGCGCGGACTCGCCGCGTGGCTGCGCCGCAAGAGCCGCGCGGCGACCGCGCGGAAATCCGAATCCATCCTCGACGTCAGCTTCGTCGCGGTGGAGTCCGCGTTCCGCATCGCGGGCGTCACGCGGATGATCCACGGACACACCCATCGGCCCGCCCGTCACCACCTCGTCGTCGACGGCCGCGAGTGCGAGCGTCACGTGCTCGCCGACTGGTACGACCGCGGCAGCTACCTTGAAGTCGACGCCGACGGCGCGCGCACGCACGACATAGCCGCGCCCGGGAATTAGCGCACGCGCCACGGTCTTCTCCGCAGAGACGTCGCGCGCCCCTGCTTCGGACTAGTTCGCGAGCCCCTGCGCGAAATCGGCGATGAGGTCCTCGCAGTCCTCGATCCCGACCGATACGCGGATCAGCGAGTCGGCGATGCCCATCGCCGCGCGCCGCTCCGCGCCCATCTCCCAATAGATCGTGTGCGCGACCGGGATCGCAAGCGTCCGGTTGTCGCCGAGATTCGACGACGAGATGACGACCGCGAGCCGGTTCAGGAAATCGAAGCAGTCGATCCCGGGCGCGAGCTCGAACGAGAACAGCGCCCCGGCGGCCCGGAACAGTTCACGCGCGAGGCCGTGCTGCGGGTGGTCGGGCAGGCCGGGGTAATGCACCGCCGCGACCCGCGGATGGACGGCGAGAAACTCGGCCAGCGTCTGCGCGTTCGCGCACTGCCGCTCCATCCGCAGCGCGAGCGTCTCGCTACCGACGGCGATGTGATGGGCCTGTTCGGCCGTCAGCGTGCCGCCCCAGTCGCGCAGGCCTTTCTTGCGCACCTGGGTGATGCCCCACAGCGCCGGCTTCTGCGCCTTGTAGGCGTCGGCGATGTTGGGATACCGGGTCCAGTCGAAGAGCCCCGTGTCGGTCAGGCTCCCCGCGAGCGCATTGCCATGCCCCCCGATGTACTTGGTGAGCGCGTTGACGACGAGGCTCGCCCCCGCCGCCTTCGGACGGAACAACCAGGGAGAGGTCATCGTGTTGTCGACGATGTAGACGATTCCGCGCGCCCGGCACAGCTCGCCGATTCGCGCGAGGTCGGCAACCTGCGTGCGCGGATTCGCGATCGTCTCGACGAAAACGAGACGCGTGGCCGGCTTCAGCGCCAACGCGACATTGCGCGCGTCGGTTGCATCGACGAACGAAACGTCGACCCCGAACGCCGCCAGCGTGCCGAAGAGGCTGTTCGTGTTGCCGAACAGGAACCGGCTCGACACGACGTGATCGCCCGCCTTCAGCAGCGCCAGCATCGCGGCGCCGATCGCCGCCATGCCGGTGCCGAAGCAGACGGTGGCGATGCCCTCTTCCATCGCCGTCACTTTTGCCTCGAGCGCTGCCGTCGTCGGGTTGCCCTGACGTCCGTACACATATCCCTGCGCCTTGCCCTGGAACACCGCGGCGAGCTCGCGCGCGTCGCGGTAGCCATAGGCGACCGACAGATGCAGCGGCTTGTGCAGCGCGCCGTGCTCGATCGGGGCGGCGCGGTCGGAATGCAGGATCGCGGTGGTGAAACCGCGTGATTTCGACGCTGTGGTCATGACATTCACCCAAACAAAAAGCCCGTTCAACTTCCGCTGAACGGGCTTGGCGCGCTCGGTCCGTCGTGGACTCCGGCGCTTCGGGCCTCGCTTTAGCGGTATTTGTTAAGCGCCCGCAAGCTGTGGCTCAAATCGGCGCGAATCGGATTATGCGCCGCCTCCGGCGCCCAGGTCAAACCCCTGTATCGGGCCTTCCTCGATCCACCGGCCGCAACTGCGCGAGCAGCGTCGGAATGAGCTCGGCCACGGTCGGGTGGATGTGCATGGCCCGCCGCAGCACCGGATACGGCACTTGCGCATGCATGATGTCGAGCAGCGAATGCACGGCTTCGTCACCTTCGATGCCCAGTATCGCCGCGCCCAGGATCCGCTGCGTTTGTGCGTCGACCACGACCTTCATGAAACCGGAGGTCTCGCCGCGCTCGTTGGCACGGCCGACCCTCGACATGGGCATCTTCGCGGCAAGCAGGTCCCTTCCGGTCGCACGCGCTTCGCGCTCGGTCATGCCGACGCGACCAAGCGGCGGATCGATGAATAGCGCATAAGCCGGAATACGATCGGTGACGACGCGCTTCTCACCGTCGAGCAGATTGGCAGCGACGATTTCATAATCGTTGTAGGACGTGTGCGTGAACGCGCCGCGCCCGTTGACGTCGCCGAGCGCCCAGACCCCCGGAACGCTTGTCCGCAGCGCATCGTCGACGATCACGTACCCGCGCGCGTCCAAGGCGATGCCCGCGCGGACGCAGCCCAGGTCGTCGGTGTTCGGCCGCCGTCCGGTCGCGAGCAGTAGATGCGAGGCCATGATTTCACGCGGCTCGCTCTCGCAATCGACGCCGACGACGATGCCCTGCCCGTGGCGCCGGACGGCGAGGCACTTGGCACTCAACCGGACGGTGATCCCTTCGCCATCGAGGATCGTCCGGATCGCGTCCGACACGTCCTCGTCCTCGCGGCCGATCAGCCGTGTTCCCATCTCCACGACGGTCACCTCGCTGCCGAAGCGGCGGTACATCTGCGCGAACTCGAGGCCGATGTAGCTGCCGCCGATGATCGCGAGATGCGATGGCAGGAAGTCCACATCGAGCATCGACACGTTGTCCAGATACGGGACCGCGTCGAGGCCGGCGATGTCCGGCGTCGCCGCGCGGCCACCGACGTTGATGAAGATCTGCGGCGCCTCGAGCATCGCGGCACCGACGCGCACTTCATGTGCACTCTCGAACCGGGCGTGACCTTCGATGACGGATATCCCCGGCGTCTCGCGCAGCCATCGCTCGACACCCTCGCGCGATCTCTGTACCACGCCGCCCTTGCGGGCATTGACCGCGTGCATGTCGACATTGACCGAGCCCGTGACGACGACGCCGAGTTCGGCCGCACGACGAGCCACGTGCGCCGCGCGCGCACTGGCAATCAGCGTCTTGGTCGGAATGCAGCCGGCGTTGACGCACGTCCCCCCAAAACGTCGGCGTTCGATGATCGCCGTCCGCCGGCCAGTCTGGGCGAGGCGCACGGCCAGCGACGGCCCCGCCTGGCCCGTGCCGATGACAATCGCATCGTAACGATCGCCCATTCGCACCGATCTCCAGCTCCCGCCGATCGCGGCGGACCACCGGTCCGTCCGCGCGCAGCGGGAACAGTGTACTCCGGCACTCCGGGCCGCGGCGCCCTCGCTTCCTCAGCGGGCGACCAGCGATTTCAAGTGCTTGAGCCGCTCGCTTCCGGCTGCCTTTTCGCGCGCCGTCTCTGCGGCCGGCAGCGGCTCTCCGGCCCAGCTTAGATCTTCCTTCGCGAGTTCGGCAAGAAAGCGCGAGGGCTGGCAATCAACCGGCTCCCCTGCACGCCGGCGCCGGCGGCAGAACGACAAATGCAGACTGCGCTGGGCACGGGTGATGCCGACATACATCAATCGCCGCTCTTCCTCGACCGAGCCGCTGGCAACGGCTTCGCGGTGCGGGAGGATTCCCTCCTCCAGCCCGACGAGAAACACGTGCGGGAACTCGAGGCCTTTCGCCGCATGGAGCGTGGACAGACGCACCGCGTCCGGATCCGCGGCTTCCTGTCCGTCCAGCATCGTGATGAGCGCGATCGTCTGCGTGAGCTCGAGCAACGTCCTGCGATCGGTTTCGCCCTTCCTGGTCAGCCAGCCGACGAAATCGCGGACACTCTGCCAGCGTGTTGCCGCCTGCTTCTTGTCGCAGGTCGCAAGCAGGAAATCCTCGTAGCCGATGGCCGCCACCAGTTCCTCGAGCAGGCGGCCGGCCGGCTCGCGGGGGGCGCAATGGCGCAGGTTGTTGATCAGCGTGCAGAACGCCTCGAGGATCTCGCGCTGCCGTGCGGGTACAGCCGCCGCCTCTTCCGCAAACACGGCCGCGAACAGGCTCTCGTGCCGCGCCCCGCCGATCGCGCCGAGCTTCTCCAGCGTCGTCGCGCCCACGCCGCGCCTGGGCGTCGTGACGGCCCGGATGAACGCCGGGTCGTCGTCCTCGTTGCTGATCAGCCGCAGGTACGCGACGATGTCCTTGATCTCGGTGCGCTCGAAGTACGACTGCCCTCCGGAGATGACGTACGGGATGTTCTGCTCGCGCAACTCCTGCTCGAACAGCTTCGCCTGATGGTTGCCGCGATACAGGATCGCGTAGTCCGCGAAGCGTCCCCGATGCTCGAACCGGTGCGCCGACAGCCGGCGCACGACGCCCTCGGCTTCAGCTTCGTCGTCGGCGGCCGGGGTCACGCGAATCGCATCGCCGTGGCCGTGCTCGCTCCACAGCTTCTTGTCGAACAGCTTCGCGTTGTTCGCGATCAGTGCGTTCGCCGAGCGCAGGATTCGCACCGTGGACCGGTAGTTCTGCTCGAGCTTGATCACCTTCAGTGCAGGGAAGTCCTGCGGCAGCTGCGCGAGGTTGTCGACCGACGCGCCGCGCCAGCCGTAGATCGCCTGGTCGTCGTCGCCGACCGCGGTGAACGCCGCGCGCTCACCCGCAAGCAGCTTCAGCAGCCGGTACTGGGCCGGATTGGTGTCCTGGTACTCGTCGACGAGGAGATACGCGCAGCGTTCGCGCCACTTCGCCGTTGTCGCGGGATCGCCGGCGAGCAGCGCCACCGGCAATGCGATCAGATCGTCGAAGTCGACTGCCTGGTACGCGCGCAGCACCTCGTCGTAGCGCCGATAGGCGAGCGCGGCCGCCGCCTCGTCGTCGTTCTGTGCGGCCTTCGCCGCCGCCGTCGGCCCGATCAGCGCGTTCTTCCATCGACTGATCGTCCACTGCGCGGCGCGCGCGCGGGCACGGTCGGTCGTCGCGATCAGTTCGGCGACGATGGGCTCGATGTCGTCCGGATCGAGGATCGAGAACCCGGGCTTGAGTCCCAGCGCCGCGGCGTCGCCGCGGATGATCTTGAGGCCGAGGGAATGGAAAGTCGAGATCG
>Ga0105106_10003631_pt1 | contig 10988 bp, 11 predicted proteins | sample PPLLaktember2015_5_FD_79109 | JGI IMG/M metagenome (GOLD analysis project Ga0105106, IMG submission 79109) | Freshwater sediment microbial communities from Prairie Pothole Lake near Jamestown, North Dakota, USA - PPLs Lake P8 Core (1) Depth... | ecosystem: Environmental > Aquatic > Freshwater >... | reverse complement strand
CTATATTTTGTCTTTTGACAATATTCTTTATAACCTGATGTCTTAAATAAAAAAGAAGTCCGGTGAGCTGATTTATTTGCATTTATTCCTTATTCTTTTTATCAATGTGATCCTCTTTATTCTTTCTGATATCAGCGAATAAGAATACAAAACCTATCGCAAACCAAAAAATGACTTTAATCCAGTTCTTGGTTTGAATAGCTTCAACAATACCCATTCCAAAAAACAATATAAAAATTGTTGTGTTCGTAAAACTTATTTTCCTCATAATTAATTAATTTTTCTTTTGTCCAGCAACAGTCATTTTGCTGCTTCATTTTACCGAAAGAAATCGCAGGATTTGCTGTGCCTATACTGCATTGCTTTTTCACACAAAAATGAATTAATTATTTTGCTTTGTACAGTATTTGAATCTCATCCCTGGTCAGCCCCCTGTAATATACTCGCAATTCGTCTATAATCCCAATAAAATGATTATTACTTCCAGAGCCAAGGGCTAAACAATTACCAATATATACAGGTTCGTCCGGACTATCAAAATAAGTATCATATTCCCTTTGCTTTTTTGCACATAAGACCCCATTAATCCATGCTTCAAAAGTAGTACCGGTTATATTGATCACACAATGAGTCCAGGTTCCAATTACAAGTCTCCTGGGGTTCAATATAGTCCAAAGTGATGGATCTGATGGGTATGATGTCAACTCCCCGGGTTCCATATAAGATTTGACATTATCATGTTCAGCGGATGAAAATCCATATCTGTAAAATGCTGCCGAGAGGCGATTGTCATTTCTGGTTTCCCCACCACCAAATGAATATATCAAAAAACTTCTTAAATGTGTTGTCATGTTATATTTCCCAATAATAACTCCATTGTTCTCAGTCCCTGCAGCGCCTCTTGATTTTATCCAGAATGAAAAACTTAATCCATTTTCAGAATTGACTGAATTCAATAACTGAATGTAGTCAGATGTGCCATTGAAATCTAACGCCAGTCCCCGTTTTCCTGTAACATATTTGCTTTCAGTATAATTAATTCCATTATTATCATTGCCGCTTGCATCGTTAATATTACCATTACTGTCGTTCCCGTATTAGCTTGTGCGCGGTCTGTACCAAATGAAAATTTCCTACTTTCAAGCAGAATGCCTAATGCAGAATAATCTTTTAATTTTTCTGCTTTCCTTGCTTCTTTCTTTTCCTTCTTGCTCAATATCGTGTCCTGAGAATTCCCATCAATAAAAATCCAACATAATCCAAGTATCAGAAAAAAGCTCCTGATTTTAATTACTGATCTCATCCTAATTGGATGTTAGTACAACAGAGTTTATTTTGATAATGTGAAGTTACACCAGCAAAAAGCAAAAGTCAATTTTATTTAACAGAAAGCTCCCGTCTGAATTACGAGGGCTTGTGATCATTGCAAAGAAACAGATTCTCCTATGGTAACATAAAAACATCAACAATAACAAAGGAGTTATATTCATTATTAAAGTAAGTCCTGCATAATGGGATCTTCAGACCGTTTACAGTCAAAATCCCTGAAAAAACTGCAAATCAATTCGTCATACCCACTTCTTTGAATCATTTTTCGGTGGAGATTGAAAGCCAGGAAATTTTAGTCCACCTAATAAGCCACCTAAGCAGGTGTTCCGGTGGAGATTTGCAGAAATGGATAAAAAGAAATCCTGTAATTCAGCAGTTTACAGGATTTAAATTATTCTAACACATTGATAATGTGGAGATTAGGAGAATCGAACTCCTGACCTTTTGACTGCCAGTCAAACGCTCTAGCCAACTGAGCTAAACCCCCGTTAAACGCCCCAAATTTAAGAAAATATTAAGAATAAAAAAACATGATCTGATGCCAGACGATAATACCTTTGCGAAAAACCAGGTAATTCGTATTTTTGCGGGGAATTTGAAGAAAAGGCTTTCCGGACAATCCGGTCACCAAAAACGGAATGATTATTGTCACCGGACTTTTTGTGCGGGCCTTTTAATCTGAAGCGACGACAGAGTGAAGTTAAACAGTAATAACACGGATCAGGACAACGGGGCAGGTCATCAGCCATACAAAATTTCCGATTTTGATGATCTTGTATTTGAACACCGGAACAGGGAGTACGGGGCCTATGATCTTCGCAAGCGGTACAACCGGGCACTCCTTGCCGGAACTATTTTTGCATCGCTGATTATCATCATAAGCGTTTTTATACCTTTTATTTCCCGCCCTTCTGCGGAAAGAATCCTTACCGGAGGCGACGGCTTTTACCAGGTAAGGATGGAAAACCTTCAGCCTCCCGAGGAGCTGATTTATATTCCTCCGGCAGCCCCTCCCCCTGAAGCTGCAAAAATGAAGGAAACAGTCGAGTATGTTCCTCCTGTTGTCGTGGATTCCGTGAACCCCGCCGAACCAACGATGATCTCCACAGATGAGGTTCTGGCTTCAGCTAATGGCGACCTCACCGAGGCCTCGGGATCAGGTTTCGGCGATGATCTTCTTCCCGGAGGAGATGGTACCGGAAGCGATGAACCTCTTTTTATTGTGGAAACAATGCCCACATTTAAGGGAGGCGATCTCACTGAATTCCGTAACTGGGTCGGAAAGCGGACGAGATATCCCGAAGCAGCTATCATTAATAAGATAAGAGGAACTGTCTTCCTTACATTCATTGTGGAAAAAGATGGCTCAGTCAGCAATGTTACAGTCGTAAAGGGAGTTCATCCCCTTCTCGACGAAGAGGCTGTGAGGGCGATCTCCGATTCACCCAAATGGTCACCCGGACTTCAGAGAGGTCTGCCTGTAAGGGTCCGGTTCCAGATACCCCTCGATTTTCGTTATTAAAACATAATATTAAACAAATTAGAGAGTTATACGTTTGATAATTCATGATTGTTCTTTTTGATTAACCTCGAAATGTTTACCTATGAGAAATGTAGTTTCTGCTTCAATAATTCTGTTACTGGTACTTTCCGGATGCGGATCATCCAAAAAACAGCTTGAAAAGGGAAATTATGCGGCTGCTCTTGACAAAGCAGTAAGACAGCTGCGTAAGGATCCCCGCGACACTAAACAGGTCTCAATCCTTGACAAGGCCTATAAAACACTTAATGAACAGGATAATGAGAGAATCCGCTTCCTTAAAATGGAAGAGAAGCCTGCCAACTGGGATGAGATTTACCAGATCAGCAAAAGCCTGAACGACCGGCAGGCTTATGTAAGGACGGTCCTGCCCCTTGAACTCGGAGGAAAAACAATCGACTACCCATATGTCGATTACATGCCCGAGATGGTCGCAGCAAAAAAGAAATCAGCCGACTTCTATTATGCCAACGGCAATGAGTTGATGAAGACCAAGCTGAAGGACAATTACCGCCAGGCTTACAGGGAGTTCGTTAGGGCCAGGGAATATGTCGGCAATTATGAAGGCATCGACAACAAAATTGATGACGCAAAATACCTGGGGATGAGCAGGGTCTTGATTTCACTTCAGAACAGATCAATGATAAAATTCGACCAGGAATTCGAACAGGATCTTCTCGCACTTGATCTGCCCCGACTCAACAGCGAATGGGTTGAATACCATTCCCAGGACCTTGATCAGAATACCCAGTATGATTATTATGTAAATGTCAATATCAGGAATATCATCGTAAGTCCCGACCAGACAATGCAAAAGGATACCGTTGTAAAGAAAGAGGTTGAGGACGGATTTTCATATCAGCTCGACAAGAAGGGAAACGTAATGAAGGATTCCCTTGGCAATGACATCAGGACAAAGAAATACAAAACTCTTCAGTGTGCCCTTATCGAAACGATTCAGTCAAAAGCATGCCAGATAAATGGTGATGTTGAAGTATTACAGGTCAATCCCAATAAAATTCTGAAAAAGGATCCGCTGGGGGCCCAGTCAGAATTCGAATTCGTTTCTGCAAGAGCTCTTGGCGACATCCAGGCGCTTAGCCCGGCACAGATCGAGAAAACAAAATCGAAGGCTGTTCCGTTCCCTTCCGACATGGAAATGGTGCTTCGCTGCTCCGACGCGCTTAAACAGGCGATTAACGGGGCAATCATGAGCAACAAGAGGTTTATTAATTAAATTTGCAGCAATCAGGTGCTTGTTACTGGTTACTAGTTGCTAGTTACTTGTTACTGGTTTATGCACCCAGTACCCAGCACCCTGCACCCAGCAACACGAAAAAGTGATCGAAACCGGTAATCAGAGTGAAAGAGCAATTCTTATTGGATTAATTTATCCGGGACAGGATGAGCATCAGGCCATTGAATACCTCGATGAGCTTTCATTCCTCACCGAAACTGCAGGTGCAGAACCGGTAGACAGATTCCTACAGAGGCTTCCGCTTCCGGACCCTAAAACATTTGTCGGCTCCGGAAAGATAGCGGAGATCTCCGCTTATGTTGCGGCAAACAAAATCAATATTGCGATCTTCGATGACGAGCTCACCCCGGGCCAGCTCCGTAATATAGAAAACGCCCTGGGCTGCCGCGTGCTCGACAGAACCAATCTTATACTCGATATTTTTGCCCGCCGTGCACGAACATCACATGCACGCACACAGGTGGAGCTTGCACAATATCAGTATCTTCTGCCACGGCTGACAAGGATGTGGACTCACCTCGAAAGGCAAAGGGGAGGGATAGGTCTGAGGGGGCCCGGTGAGACTGAGATAGAAACCGACCGCAGGATTATCAGGGATAAAATTGCCCTTCTTAAGGAACAGCTTAAGAAGATCGACAAACAGATGTCCACCCAGAGAAAGAACCGGGGAAAAATGGTGCGCGTAGCGCTTGTTGGTTATACAAACGTCGGTAAATCGACAATAATGAACCTCCTGAGCAAATCGGATGTTTTTGCCGAAAACAAGCTGTTTGCCACCCTCGATACCACCGTCAGGAAAGTTGTTATCGGGAATCTTCCCTTCCTCCTTTCAGACACTGTGGGTTTCATCAGGAAACTGCCTCACGATCTCGTCGAGTCTTTCAAGTCGACTCTGGATGAGGTAAGGGAATCGGACCTGCTCCTGCATGTGGTCGACATCTCTCATCCTGGATTCGAAGAGCAGATAAAGGTTGTTGATGAAACGCTGAAGGACCTTAATTCGGGTGGCAAGCCAATGATAATCGTTTTCAACAAGATCGACTCATTTACATATTCAGCAAAGGATGAAGATGACCTTACTCCCGTTCTGAAAGAGAATTATTCCCTCGACGATCTGAAAAAAACCTGGATGGCTTCCGACAAAAATCATAAGACAGTTTTCATTTCAGCAAAAAGAAAGGAAAACATCAATGAATTTCAGAACCTGTTGTATAATGAGGTGAAAAAGATACATATAACACGTTATCCCTATAATGAATTTTTGTTCGATAACGGTATGTAGAGACAGGTCTCAGACCTGTCTCTACTACATCCATTCATGACATTTATTTATTAATACAATTTATTTGCTGCCATGTATTCGGCAATCTGAACCGCATTTGTTGCTGCGCCTTTGCGGATATTATCCGAAACGATCCACAGGTTTAGGCATTTCTCCCTCGACAGATCCCGTCTGATCCTTCCGACGAAGACCTCATCCCTGTTATGAGACATGATAGGCATCGGGTATTTGAACTCGGCAGGATTGTCGTAAACCACGACCCCGGGAAACTGGCTAATAAGAAATCTGACATCATCAATATGAAAATCCTTCTCAAACTCAACATTGACAGCTTCCGAATGGCCTCCCACAACAGGGATCCTAACTACCGTGGCAGTCACCATTATCGACTGGTCCTCAAGAATCTTCCGGGTTTCGTCAATAAGCTTCTGCTCCTCGGTAGTGTAACCGTCATCCTGAAAAGTTCCGCCGTGGGGGAAACAGTTCATGTCGATCTGATACTTGTAAGCCATCTCACCCCTGATACCTGCCCTTTCATTTTCCATCTGTGTTACGGCTTTCACTCCGGTGCCGGTTATCGACTGGTAGGTTGCAACAACCAGCCGCTTGATCCTGTATTTTCTATGCAGGGGGGCAAGGGCCATAACCATCTGAATAGTTGAACAGTTTGGATTGGCTATTATCCTGTCACCCTTTTTTATTGCATGACTGTTTATCTCGGGTACAATAAGCGGAACATCCTTATCCATTCGCCAGGCAGAGGAGTTGTCGATTACGACGGTCCCGTTTGCCGCAAACGCAGGAGCCCATTCCTTCGATGTGGAGGCTCCCGCAGAAAATATTGCGAAAACCGGTTTGGCCTCGACGGCCTCCATCACACTCACCACCTTAACAGCTTTCCCCTTGAAAGTAATTTCTTTCCCGACCGAACGCTCCGAGGCGGCTGCGATCAGCTCCGTTACGGGGAAGTTCCTCTCTTCAAGAACCTTCATCATTGTCCGGCCAACCATACCGGTGGCACCAACAACAGCTGTCTTCATAATTTTTTTGCCTGGATTAAAGTAAATAATTAAATTTATATCTGTAAAAAGCGGTCAAAAATAACTCTTTTTTCAATTCGTCTCGCTGCATGAATAAAGTTATTTTGCTGGCTTTGCTAATGCCTGCTGCGGCATTCGGCCAGAATATGGAAAATACAGGATTTGCTCCTGTTATAATCTCGGAAATAATGGCTGATCCTTCACCGGTTGTCGGACTTCCGGCCAGGGAATACATTGAACTGCATAACAGATCAGGGGATCCGGTAAATCTTAAAAACTGGAGCCTCTCCGACGGAAATTCTAATTCCGTTTTCCCTGAAAGGATTATTGCTCCCGGATCTTTCATGATATTATGCCAGCTCGGGGATACGGCATTGTTTAACAGGTACGGGAAGACAACCGGCCTGAAATCCTTCCCTGCTCTAACAAATGAAGGAAAAACCATTTTTATCCGGGACAGCAAGGGAGCACTGGTGCATGGTGTAAAATATTCTTCAGGATGGTACGGCGACAAACTGAAAGACAGTGGAGGATGGTCGCTTGAGATCATCGATACGGATTACCCATTCTTCGAGAAAGGCAACTGGAGGGCATCCGTATCTACGGAGGGCGGAACCCCGGGAAAAGCAAATTCCGTCGCAGCAACAAACCGGGATATGAATTTCTCAGGGATTGAGAATGTTTTTCCCGATGACAGCAACAGGATCAGCATCAGGTTTTCAGAAACTGTTGCCGGACTCAGAAATATTCCTGAAATAATTGAAATTGAAGGATCGGTAATTGACACCCTGTTCAATTCCGATCCACTTTGCCGGAATTACACCGTTTTTACCGGGGAGCCTCTGAAGCAGGGCAGGATTTACACCCTCAGGATTTATGACAAGGCGACCGATTTTGCAGGCAATAAAATGGAACGCAATAATTTCAGGTTTGGTCTCACTGAACCAGCAGGGAAGGGAGATATTCTTTTCAATGAGATCCTGTTCAATCCCTGGCCTGAGGAACCCGATTTCATAGAGGTTTATAATAACTCAGAAAGGATAATAAATGCTTCATCACTTTTGCTCGTTTCAGTGAACGATGAATCGCACGACACTTCGTCAGTTTTTCCGGTATCCTCAGAAAATCGATGTGTGATACCATGTAATTACATTGTAATTACATCCGGAAAAGAGGTTTTAACCGGCAGGTATCCGAACTCGGATGCTGGTAATATTATTGAAGTCTCCTCTCTTCCGTCAATGCCGGATGACAAGGGACATCTGATCCTTTTCAACCGCTCGCTTGAAAAGATCGATGAGGTGTTTTATGATGCCGGCATGCATTATTCACTTCTCGGAGGGGATGAAGGGATTTCGCTTGAGAAGGTCACGACAAATGGAAACTCGGCCGACAGGTCACAATGGCATTCTGCTTCGGAGTCGGCGGGGTGGGCGACGCCGGGAGCTCCAAATTCGGTACTCTCCGAAAATCCGGCAGACGGGGATAAGGTTGTTCTGTCATCAACTAAAATCACTCCCGACAATGACGGCAATGAGGATTTACTGGTGATTCACTTTATGCTCGGGAGTCCGGGGAGTGTCGTATCTGTAAATGTTTTCGATGAAACAGGAAGGTTTGTTAAAAGAGTTGCGGATAATCTTCTTGCCGGACCGGAATCGTCAGTTGTCTGGAACGGAACGGCAGCAGACGAAAAACTTGTGGATACGGGGATTTATGTTTTGCTGATTTCCCTTTTTGACGATACAGGCAAAACCCGGAAATGGAAAAAAGTCTGCACGGTAATAAGGAATTGAGGCATTAGGAAAAGAATTTTACCACAAAGGACACGATGGATAACACAAAGGACACGAAAACAAATTTACCACAAAGGACACGATGGATAACACAAAGGACACAAAGGTTAAAAAGGATTTACTCAAAAAAAATAAAACTATGGACATTGAAAAAATCTTCAAAAGAATTTTGGATTGTTCTTTTAAAATTCATTCAGCTTTAGGTACCGGATTGCAAGAAAGTGCTTACAATGAATGTTTATTTTATGAGCTTGAACAAACCGGGTATAGAGCTGAGAAGCAAAAACCATTGCCGCTTATTTATGGGGATGTCAAGCTCGATGCGGGTTACCGCATTGATTTATTGGTTGAAGGGTGTATTGTAGTCGAAATCAAATCGGTAGATGCCCTGGCCGATATTCACCTGGCTCAGATTTTGACATATCTGAAACTCTCAGGATGCAGATTGGGATTACTGGTGAATTTCAATGTTGTTCACCTCAGGGAAGGAATAAAAAGGATTATTTTTTAATCCTTTGTGTCCTTTGTGAAACCCTTAGTGTCCTTTGTGGTTAAAAAGAATTACAGTGAGGCTATCAATTCTGTCATAATGGTAGTCATCCTGGCCTCTGCTTTTTCGGCTTCGCGCTGGACGGTTTCATGAGTTGTATATTCTATCTTGCCTTCAATTCCAAGATCCGTTATAATGCTTACTGCAAAACACGGGAGTCCCATATGTCTCGCAACTATCACCTCGGGCACCGTTGACATTCCGACTGCATCGGCGCCAATTGTCCTGAAGTATTTGTATTCCGACAGGGTCTCAAACGTGGGACCGGGAGTCCCCAGGTAAATGCCCCTTTTTACAACGACACGTTTATCTCCCGCAATCCTTACCGCCTTTTCGATAAGCGAATGGTCATAGGGTTGGCTCATATCGGGGAACCGGGGACCTATCCTTTCGTCATTATTTCCGACAAGCGGATTCGGCATCAGGTTGATATGGTCGTGGATGATCATTATATCACCTATCTGAAATGTCGGGTTCACACCTCCGGCAGCATTTGAAAGAAAAAGATACCTTATTCCCAGGAATTTCATAACACGTATGGGCAGTGCAATCTGTTCGGGAGTGTAGCCTTCATAATAATGGAAACGCCCCTTCATTGAAATAATCTTTTTCCCTCCGAAATCCCCGTAAATCAGCTTGCCCGCATGCCCTTCAACAGTAGATACCGGGAAATGGGGAATATCCTTATAGTCGATCTCAATAGTGCTGGTAATTTTTGATGTCAGACCACCCAGGCCAGTGCCAAGGATCACTCCCGCCTCGGGATTCCCTATTCCTTTTTTCCTTAGGAACTCAATTGTTTCTTTTATTTCTTCGAACATATTCAATTATCGTTTTATCAAATTCTTGCTTGTCTCCATCAGGAAAATCGATCCCCACCGGAATAAAGTACATCGCTCCTTTCAATGAATCATCAATATTACTAAATTCCCTTAACCTTACCGCATCTTTTTCAGTTGTGATGATCATCTTTTCCCGCGATTTAAGATTCCGAAAAGCTTTAACGGCCTTTCCAATGTCATCTTCGGAGTAATAATGATGGTCGGGAAAAGCAAGGTGTATTGTCTCCGGGAAAAACCCTTCAACATATTCAATCAGCGGTCGAGGCACTGCTATACCTGTTAAAACTACGGCACCAGAATTATGCCGGTCCGGATTCGCAGGCAGGGTTTTTTCCGGAGCGTGTTTTTCAAAAACAGGTGACGGATCGCCATATGAAACTGAAGTGAAGAAGATTTTTTGCGCCTCATTTGTTTTCATCTCCCCGGTAATCCGCTTCTTATCTGATTCCGTTGCAGTTCCAGGTGTTTTTGTGATAACGATCACATCTGCCCTTTTTCTGTTGTCCGGGTTCTCCCTGAGATTCCCGTATGGCAGAAGGTAATCACCCGTTATGATTCTTCTATAATCAGTAAGAAGTATTGACATACCCGGTTTTACACTACGGTGCTGGAATCCGTCATCAAGGATTATCAAATCTGTATCGGGATGTTCCCTCATTATGGTTTTAATGCCATTTACCCTGTCACTATCGGCTGCGACCAGTATACTCGGGAATTTGCTGAAGATCTGAAGGGGCTCATCACCGATTTCGAGGGTTGTGGATGATTGTGATGCTATCCTGAATCCCCTGGATCTTCTTTTATATCCCCTGCTCAGCAGTGCAACCCTGAAATCATTCTGCAGAAGGCTTATCAGATACTCGGCATGGGGAGTCTTTCCTGTTCCGCCTGCAGTGATATTTCCGATACATATCACAGGGAAATTAAATTTCTCCGAACGAAAGGCACCCGTATCATAAAGGATATTCCGGATGTCAGTTGCCATCCGGTAAAGTACAGAAAGCGGGTAAAGCAGGAAACTCCTTCTTTTTGCCATAAATCAATGGACCTCAATAAAATAAGGTAACCGGGCCTGTATTCCCGACAGATCTTTTATCTCCCGGATCTCATCAAATATTTTATAGAATTCACCCATCTCATTTTTCAGTATCCTCATTCTGACCTCTCCGCTCAGCTGGGAAAGGATCCTGAAGAATGGATCTTCGGCAACGGGAAGTTCCCTAAGAGAATATGTTTCCAGCCCGGCAAGCTTTGCAGCCTCCTCGATTGAAGCTCTCAGTCCTCCCGTTTCATCTACAAGTCCAAGCTTTTTAGCTTCGGAACCGCTCCAGACCCTTCCCTGTCCTATGCT
>Ga0105106_10003629_pt1 | contig 10990 bp, 12 predicted proteins | sample PPLLaktember2015_5_FD_79109 | JGI IMG/M metagenome (GOLD analysis project Ga0105106, IMG submission 79109) | Freshwater sediment microbial communities from Prairie Pothole Lake near Jamestown, North Dakota, USA - PPLs Lake P8 Core (1) Depth... | ecosystem: Environmental > Aquatic > Freshwater >... | reverse complement strand
CGAATGGAAATCGTTCTCACCCAATCCACACAGGATTACCTGAAACACATCTTCGAACTGACCGAGGGCGGACAGGCCGCCAGCACCAACGACCTGGCAACGCGGCTGGGGGTCAAACCTGCCTCGGTCACCGGGATGATCCAAAAACTGGCCTTGGCCCAGCCACCCCTGGTGGACTATCACAAACATCAAGGTGTCACGCTTACGCCTGAGGGCGAACAGGCTGCGCTGGAAGTATTGCGCCACCACCGCCTGCTGGAGAGTTGGCTGGTTCAGTCGCTCGGTTACTCCTGGGACGAAGTCCACGACGAAGCCTGCCGTCTGGAACATGTCATTTCAGAAGATTTCGAAGCGCGCATGGCCGCTGCGCTCGGCAACCCCAGCCGCGACCCGCACGGCGACCCCATCCCAACCGCCGACCTGGTCATGCCCAGCGATGAGGCCCTTCCATTATCAAGTTTGCGCCCTACGCAGCAGGCTGTCATCCTGCGCGTCAACGACGAAGATCCCGCTTTCCTGCGCTACCTGGACGAACTCGGCCTTGTACCTGGCGCACAGCTTGAAGTCACATCTTATTCATCATTCGATAACAACCTGACCATTACGGTCCGCGGTCAACCGTCCACCGTCCTCGGTCTGGCCATCACATCCAAAATCTACGTGGAGGTCCTATGATCTTCTGGTACGTGCTCGCCACACTCCTGCTTATCTATGTCTTTATTCCCCGCTTCGGCCTGCTCGCCCTGTATGCGGACTGGCGAGGCGCGCGCCAGCGCGAAAAGGTGGAAGACGCCTCAAGCATCTGCTCGACCGGGAACAACAGGGCCGCCACGCCTCGCCCGAGTCGCTGGCCGGGACCCTCGACCTGCGTCGCGTCAAAACGACCGCGTTGATCGCCTCGATGGAAGCCCAGGGGTTGGTCGAATCGCGCGGTTCTGAACTCCATCTGACAACTGAGGGCGAACGCTGGGCGTTGCACGTTGTCCGCGCTCACCGCCTGTGGGAGCGTTATCTTGCTGACGAAGCACGTATGCCGTTGGAGAAGGTCCATACCGAGGCCCATCGCCGCGAGCACCGCTTCACGGATGCCGAGCTCGATGAACTGGACGCCGCGCTCGGGCATCCCTCCCGCGATCCGCACGGTGACCCCATCCCGACGCGTGAGGGGATATTGCCCAAAGCCGAGTCAACGCCTATTACCAGCTGGCAGACCGATCGTCCCGCGCGAATCGTCCATCTCGAAGATGAGCCAGCTATCGCATATCAGCAAATCACAGCCGCCGGCCTGCGTCTTGGGCAAACCGTCCGCATCCTGGAAAGCACTCCGCAGCGCTATGTGTTGAGCGATGGCGAGAACGAATATCGACTAGCTCCTGCTGTGGCTGCGAACATACACGTTGCGCCGTTACCTGAAGGCGAGGTATTGCCTGCCGGGGCGATTTCGCTGAACGAATTGAAGCATGACCAGCGCGCCGAGATCGTCACCCTGGACGAGGCGGTGCAGGGTTTCACCCGCCGCCGTTTCCTGGACCTGGGTATGACACCCGGGACCGAAATATACCCGGAACTACAGAATTTCTTCGGCGACCCGCGTGGTTATCGCGTGCGCGGCACCCTGATCGCGCTGCGTAAAGACCAGGCCGCGCAGATCTGGGTCAAACCTGTTAATTGATGTCACTGCGAGCGAAGCGAAGCAATCCCCTCCTTCACGAGGAGATTGCTTCATCGCTCCGCTTCTCGCAATGACAAATACCATATTAGAGGTAAATATGAACGAAAACACCTTTCGCTTCTCTGCAATTGCCGTCTTTTTGATCGGCGCAGGGGTATCCACTTACCACCGCCGCAAAGCGGACCGCGAGACCGGCGAAAAAATTTCGCCCAAATCCGAAGGATTGCCCATTATGGTCGCATTGCGCGTCTTCGGGCTCTCGCTCTGGCTGGGTGTACTGGCCTACATGATCAACCCGGCCTGGATGGCCTGGTCCCAGATTGGCCTGCCGTCCTGGGTGCGCTGGACTGGTCTCGGTTTCGGCGTATTTGCAGTGTTGTTCTCCTACTGGGTGTTCAGTAACCTGGGCAACAACGTCAGCCCATCGGTGGCAACTCGCCAGGAACATCGACTCGTAACCAGCGGTCCCTATCGCTGGATTCGGCACCCACTCTATACAATGGGCATGGTCAGTTATTTCAGTTTCGCGATGCTTTCTGCCAACTGGTTGATTGCCGCGCTTTCAGTTGCGTTGTTTGTTATCTTGAATATCCGCCTGCCGCAAGAAGAAGCCGGACTGATCGAGAAATTCGGCGACGAATACCGCGAATACATGCAGCGAACGGGTCGATTCCTGCCCAAGCTCGGTTAGAAAGGATGTAGCATAGTATGAACGAAAACCTTTTCCGCATTTTCGCTGCCGCCATCTTTCTGACTGGCCTCAGCATTTCCATTTACTTCCGCCGCAAAGCGGACAGGGATACCAGCGAGAAGGTCTCCTTGAAAGACGAAGGTGTCGCCATGGTCCTGGTACTACGCATTGGTGGATTGGTACTATGGCTGAGCATGCTCGGTTACCTGATCTATCCGCCCCTGCTGGCGTGGTCAAAGGTTGATCTAGCGGAATGGGCTCGCTGGCTGGGGGTTGGCCTGGGTGTTGCCTGTGTCTTCCTGATCTACTGGATGTTCAGCAACATCGGTACAGGTATCACGCCCACAGTCGCTACACGCAGTGATCACAAATTGGTCACCAAAGGCCCGTATCGTTGGATAAGACATCCGCTTTACACATTTGGAACCCTATTTTTTCTATCCTTCGCACTGATGGCAATGTTGGCAATCGTGTTGCTCACGATCCGACTACCAAATGAAGAAGCGCATCTGATCGAGAAATTCGGCGACGAATACCGCGAGTATATGCAGCGTACAGGTCGCTATCTGCCCAAGATTGCCAAATAGCTTTGCGAGGTAATTCACATGAATTCAGAGAGCACATTTCGATCCCTTTTCATCCTATCCTTCATTGCCCTGTTCAACATCAGGATTATCTCCCAGCTGCGTGTAAGAAGGGGAAGAGGAAAAGCTGAAATCCGGGAAAAGAGTCCCAGCCTGATCGCGGGTAGCCTCGCCGCGCTGGTTACACTCCTATTTGGGGCAGAGTACATTTTCTTCCCAGGCACTTTTAATTTTGCATACCTGTTGAAATATCCTGGAGCAGTTCGATGGTTAGGTGCTTTTCTACTTCTCCTAGGGATTATGCTTCTGGGAACTGCGCATTTTCATTTGGATAAGAGCTTCCATTCACTGGTAGTAACCACAGAAGGACAGAAAATGGTGAAGAGTGGCCCGTATCAATGGATCAGGCATCCCATCTATACCGCCTATCTCCTAAATTATTTTGGAGGTGGCTTGTTGGCAGGCAATGTCATTCTGACTTTCGTTCCAACAATTTTGTTCGGAATATTGGTCGCACTACGAGTGGATCCCGAAGAGGGTGCGATGATCGAACTATTTGGCGGTGAATACCGCCAATATATGAAAAGGACTGGAAAATTTCTACCAAAGTTTGGCTAAACTGTTATTCCCCTTCGGGGACGATGTGCGAGCCTCGCTGGTCGAGTAGTGCGAAGCACGTATCGAGACCGAGGGGCGTGGCAATTTCCTGTTTTACAGTTACCTGAGATTGCCACGGCAGCTTTGCTGCCTCGCAATGACAATAAAGAATATGAGGAATTATGACAGACAACAAAAAACAACTCCCCACCGAACACTGCGAGACCTGCCCAGCCTTCACGCAACTGGAGCAGATGGGCATCAACTTGGACAAATACGACCGTGTGGTCGCGCTGGCCGGCAACCCCAACACCGGCAAGTCCACGCTCTTCAACGCGCTGACAGGTCTCAAGCAGCACACCGGCAACTGGCCTGGCAAGACGGTCACGCGTGCAGAGGGCGGCTACCAGTTCAACGGCGTCAACTACAAGCTGGTGGACTTACCCGGCACATATTCGTTGTTATCTGCTTCGCAAGATGAGGAGGTGGCGCGCGATTTCATTCTCTTCGGCCAGCCCGACTGCACCATCGTCGTGACCGATGCCACCGCGCTCGAACGCAACCTGAACCTGGTCATGCAGGTGATGGAGATCACCGACAAGGTTGTGGTCGCCATCAACCTGATAGACGAGGCCAAACGTAAAGGCCTGGAAGTAGACGCTCGCAGCCTGGCGCGTGACTTGGGCGTGCCCGCCATCCCTATCATTGCCCGCTCAAGCGAAGGCATCCACACCCTGCTCGGCACCGTGGCAGACGTGATCGAAGGCGAGATCGTTACTAAACCCAAACGCGTGGAAGGTACTCCAGAATTCCAACGCGCTGTCAACGAACTGGTGCCCATGATCGAAGAGATGGCGCCCGGCATGCCCAACGCGCGCTGGCTGGCCATCCGTCTGCTGGACGGTGACGCCAAGGTTCAGCAGGCGCTGATGAGCGGCGAACTCGGCCAGTTGGTCACACGCCAGCAAAGGGCGGACGTGCAGTTCAGCCGCAAGATGGCGGTCGAAGGACGACAATGACTCAGTGTCACGTTGCCCAGTGTCAAGTGAGGACAGACTATGCCATTGATAAAACGCTTTGAGGATATTATTGCCTGGCAAGAAGCCCGAAAACTAGTCAAAGCAATATACAAATTGACCGGTTCAGGAGCACTGACAAGAGACTTCGGATTACGCGATCAACTACAGCGTGCTTCCGTCTCTGTCATGACCAATATTGCCGAAGGTTTTGATTGCGACTCACAGGTAGAATTTGCACGCTTCCTTGGTATATCACGGCGTTCAGCGGTAGAAGTTCAATCCCTGCTTTATGCGGCTCTTGATATCGGTTATGTTGATGAAGCAACTTTCAAAGAACACTACCAACATTGCGAAAAAACGAAAGCTATTATCGGTGGCCTTAAACACTCTCTCAAGAAGCACCCATCGTGAGTAATGACACTGGAACACTTGACACAGGAAAACTCATATGAAAACTATTCAACCCAACGATATTTTATCTAAAGCAGAAAATCTTCGAGGAACATTATCCACCGGCTTCCGCGATGAAATCGTCAAATCGCTATACTCCGAAGCCGAAACGATTGCTAAACGTGCCGTAAAAACCGCCAAAGACAAAAAATACGACCTCGATCAAAAGGTTGATCGTATTGTCACCTCCCCCATCTTCGGCTTGCCCATCATGCTGCTCATGCTGGCGGTCATCATCTGGCTGACGGTCATCGGCGCAAACGTACCATCCGCGCTGCTCGCCAACGGTTTATTCTGGATCGAAGACCAGGCGGTGGCGCTCTTCAACAATCTCGGCGTACCCTGGTGGATCACCGGCTTCTTATGGCAGGGCGTCTATCGCAGCCTGGCCTGGGTCATCTCGGTCATGCTGCCGCCCATGGCCATCTTTTTCCCGATGTTCACCTTCCTTGAAGACCTGGGCTACCTGCCGCGCGTGGCCTTCAACATGGACTGGCTGTTCAAGAAATCCGGCGCGCATGGCAAGCAAGCCCTGACTATGGCAATGGGATTCGGCTGCAATGCTGCCGGGGTTGTGGCGACACGTGTGATCGACTCCCCCAGGGAACGACTGGTCGCCATCCTGACCAACAACTTCGTGCCCTGTAACGGGCGTTTCCCGACTCTGATCATGCTTGCTACCGTTTTCGTGGCAGCGGCTTTTCCCCCAGCCTTGACCTCGTTCATCGCCGCGGGGACAGTGGTCGGCGTAGTCTTGATCGGGGTAGTCTTCACCTTTTTCATGTCCTGGCTGTTGTCACGGACCATGTTGAAGGGTGAAGCCTCCGCATTTACGTTGGAACTTCCACCCTACCGCACCCCCAACTTCGGGCGCATCCTGTACACGTCCATCATCGATCGCACCATCTTCGTGCTCTGGCGCGCTCTCCAGACCGCTGCCCCTGCGGGCGCGATCATCTGGATCCTGGCAAACATCCCTTTCGCGGATAGCAACCTGGCTCGTGTCATCGCCGATTGGCTCGATCCCTTTGGTTTACTGCTCGGCCTGGACGGCGTCATCCTGCTGGCCTACATCATTGCCATCCCTGCTAACGAGATCGTTGTGCCGACCATGATGATGGTTTACATGGGTGCAGGCGCGATGATTGACGGTCCTTCCACGGGCGAAGCCATCCGAACGCTGCTGATTGACGGGAACGGCTGGACGTTACTGACAGCCATCAACCTGATGTTGTTCAGCCTGCTGCACAATCCCTGCGCAACGACCATCCTGACAATCTACAAAGAAACCAAATCTTATAAATGGGCGACGGTCAGTGTGGTGATTACGCTAGGGACAGCCTTTATCGTTACCTTCCTGACGGCCAGCGTAGCCAGACTTTTCGGCTGGGCATAAAGGTGGACCATTCAAGCGAAAAGATCGGGTTTTATTCCTGGTTTCTCAGCTTATACCCATAATTTGTTGCGAACTGCGTAAGTCCTATAAAATTCAATTTACTATAGAGGAGGCCATAAATACATGTTTGATTGGTTTGCCAATCTAAATCCTATAACACAAGCATTGATAGGAACGCTCTTCACCTGGTTCCTGACAGCCCTGGGTGCCGGTATGGTTTTTTTCTTCAAATCCATTAACCGCAAGGTGCTGGATAGTATGCTCGGCTTCGCGGCCGGCGTCATGATTGCAGCCAGTTTCTGGTCGCTGTTGGCTCCCGCAATCGAAATGGCTGAAGACACAAGCCAGCTACCGGCCTGGATGCCCGCCACCATAGGATTCTTGCTGGGAGGGGTATTTCTGTGGATCGCCGATAGGATCCTGCCGCATCTGCATCTGGGTTTCCCGGCCAGCGAGGCCGAAGGCCTCAAAACATCCTGGCAAAGAAGTATCCTGCTAGTGCTGGCAATCACCCTGCACAACGTTCCCGAAGGACTGGCTGTAGGAGTCGCTTTTGGCGCGCTTGCGGCCGACCTGCCCTCGGCAACTCTGGCCGGTGCCATCGCACTGGCAATTGGTATCGGCATCCAGAACTTTCCGGAAGGCGCAGCTGTCTCTGTCCCCTTGCGCCGGGAGGGTTTATCGCGCACGAAAAGCTTCATGTACGGGCAGATGTCCGGCATAGTGGAGCCGATTGCCGGGGTGCTGGGGGCGGCAGCGGTTTTATTTATCCGCCCAATCTTGCCCTACGCCCTGGCCTTTGCTGCCGGAGCCATGATCTTCGTGGTAGTCGAGGAGTTGATTCCGGAATCGCAGTTGGATAAATTAAGCACTGATTTCTCCACCGCAGGGGCGATGCTTGGATTCGCTGTCATGATGATGCTGGATGTGGCCTTAGGATAACTCTCTAAGTGGTCTTCAGTTTTTCCCTGATGCTCAACGTAACACAATCGCGTCGAAAATGTTTCCAGACAGTTTGTATATCGATTGGGCATACTCAGGTAAGGAAAGTGCCCGTTGTTCAGCGTGAGACCTCCGCCGTTCGTTGTCTGCATCGCAACAGGATAAAATTCAGCCAAAGCTTTTTCGATAAAAGGCATGCGAGGCCTGATTAAAGATGGGCCTCGCATGTTGTTTCTAAATCATCCTCCAGTGTGGTGTCGAACAATTTAGTCTATGCTATGATAGTAAATGCGACAAGAATTATCTTATTACAGGATGGTACCGAATGTTTCGAAAACTGTTCATCGTATTTAGCATCCTCGGGGCTTTAGTTGCCTGCGTTCCATTAAGTTCACCTGATAAATCGGATGTCTGCCCGGTGACACAACCACCACAACCGTCATTTTCTCCTCCCATAGAAATTGAGGCGTATGAAGGACTGTTTTGGTACGGCTCACCTGCCTTGTGGACCATACTTCCGCTGGATGGGACCTGGCAGGAACTACCACACGATGCGTCGGGTTACACACAAAAGTTCGTTTTCTGGCGCGAGGGCTTCGACGCAATCAGTGAGCCCAATCCCGCCCTGACCCTGACGGGCCGCAGATTGGACGGGGCTGCCGCAACGTTCACCGAATCCGACACAACCCACGGCTTCGATGAAACAGGGGCTTTTATGCTGGTGGGCGCCAATATTCCGACCGAGGGCTGCTGGGAATTTACAGCCGAGTATCGGGAAGCGAGTTTGACCTTTGTGGTTTTGGTCACTCCCTGAGCGGAGCGATAGCGAAGTCGAAGGGCGACTTTTACTCTTACCCGTTCGTCATATTTTCACCGCGAAGAGCGCTAAGGACGCTAAGAAAAAAGCTCTGCGCACTTTGTGGGCTTCGCAGTTCACTAAGAAAGCCATGTAAATACTTTATCCCCATCTTGTATAATTACCTTATCAGACAAAACGAGAGTGCCTGATATCGAAAACATAATGTCATTCTCCCGAAGGACACCGGGACGGTGTGAACGACCGCAGGGAGTGAAGCCCGCCCTGAGTGCGGGCCGAAGGGAATCCCTGCGCTTTGCGCGGGAGGCCCTTCGCTTTGCTCAGGGTGACATAATTCATGTGTCCCTAGAATCAGGCACTCCCCAAAATAGTTGATAAGTTCGTGTAAAGAAAGGAACTTTTTGCTTTAACGCTCGTACTCTATTTTTCTTTACACAATCTTTACATGCGCTTTAGAACTCCTTTCAACAACTTTGGCACAATAAGATACGGAATTCTCTATGACAAATGTAAAAATTCTTGTGATCGATGACGAACCAAACATCGTCAACCTGGTGACTGCCTACTTGAAGCCGGAGGGTTACGAAGTCTATACAGCGGATGATGGCTTGCAAGGTTTGAAGGCTGCGCGTGCGTTCAAGCCGGATCTGATCGTTTTGGACGTGATGCTTCCGGGAATTGACGGTATCGAAGTGCTGACCCGCCTGCGACGCGAATCGAACGTCTACGTTATTCTGCTGACCGCCAAAACCGAAGAGACGGATCGGGTCATTGGCCTGTCCGTCGGCGCGGACGATTATGTTATCAAACCATTCAGCCCACGTGAGTTGACTGCCCGTATCAAAGCCGCCCTACGCCGACTCAAAAGCGATGCGCCCACAGGTGGAGATTTCCTGGCTTACAAACATATCCGCATAGACATCGCCGCGCGCCAGGTCACCGTAGACGACAGCCCGATTGATTTGACGGCTATCGAATTCGACCTGCTCAAAACACTGGCTGAGAACCGCGGACGCGTATTAACGCGGGAACAATTGCTGGAAAAGATTTGGGGCGGCTCGTATTACGGGGAAATGCGCGTTGTGGATGTCCATCTGGGCCACGTCCGCAAAAAACTGGGGCGCGATGATCTGATCGCCACCGTCCGCGGGGTAGGCTATCGTTTTGAGGATGAAGTGCAATGATCAACTATTTCCGCCAGCATTTGGGGATGAAGCTATTCCTATCCTATCTGGCTGTCATCCTGGTTGGAGCGCTTGTACTCGGTATTGCAACCAGGTTCACAACACCAACCGCGTTCAACCGCCATTTGGGCATGATGGAGCAGATGGGTGATAACGGCGGGGTGATGGGGATGATGACAGGCGAAACCGATAGCAAACCAGGATTGAGACGCGGGCAGGGAAGCGGCTATGCCAGCGAGTTATATACCAGCTTCCAGGAATCCTTCAGCGAAGCCCTGACATGGGCAGCGCTTGCCGCTGGGGTTGCTGCGCTGGCAGTCAGCCTGTTCCTGAGCCAACGCGTGGTTACGCCGGTGCGCGCCATGATGTCTGCCAGCCAACGTATTGCCGCAGGGCACTACGACGAACGCGTTCAAGATCGTGGCGCTGACGAACTTGGTCAACTGGCGCAAAGTTTCAACCAGATGGCCGCAAAACTACAGCAAGTTGAAAGCATGCGGCGTCAACTCATCGGCGACGTGGCGCATGAACTGCGCACCCCACTGACTGCGATCAAAGGCTCGATGGAGGGCTTGATGGATGGCGTGCTGCCCGCCTCAACGGAGACCTATCACCAGATACATCAAGAGGCCGATCGCCTGAACCGCCTGGTGGACGATCTGCAAGAACTCAGCCGTGTAGAGGCTGGCGCATATGAAATGGATTTACACGCAGTGAAATTATCTGCTCTAGTCAAGACAGTCGTGAAGAGGCTGGGTGGTCAATTCGAAGAGAAAAATGTCGGGCTCACAGCCGATTTGCCCTCGGAACTGCCGCACGTCCAGGTGGATGGCGACCGCATCATACAGGTATTGACAAACTTGATTTCCAACGCGCTGCGCTACACGCCCGCGGGCGGCCAGGTGACCCTGCACGCCTCCCGACAAGGCAGTCATGTTCACGTCATAATCAAAGATACCGGTGTTGGTATCTCGCCGGAGCATTTGGCGCATATCTTCACCCGCTTCTACCGCGTCGATAAATCGCGTTCGCGCCAGGCGGGCGGCAGCGGCATTGGCCTGACTATCGCCAAGTACCTGGTCGAGGCGCATGACGGCCGCATCTGGGTTGAAAGTGAGGGGCAGGGTCAGGGCAGCACGTTTACGTTTACACTGCCCGTGGCAGAGTAGCCTGGATTATTTACGGCGCAGCCAGAAAATCCAGTAACAAGTGAGTGTAAGCCTCGGCTTCATTCAGGTAGGGGAAATGTCCCACACCGGATAATGTCTGCACCACAGCCGAGGGGTAAGTCGCCTTCAACTGCTCGCGCAGAGCTTTTTCCACCAGGGGGTCATTATCCGCTTCGATGATCATGACCGGAACATCCAATGCAGCAACATCGGGCGCGGCAAATGGTTCAACCACGCAGCGAAAACGCCCCAGCACTTGCGCCTTGCTCATGCGCCCATGCGTCTGTTCCAATCCAAACGCCAGCACCAACTCGGAATAACCCGAAGCGGGATATACGCTCTCGCGAATACTGCCACTCAATACATTCATCACCAGCCATTCAGGCAAATAGGGCAATAGTGCGCCAATCGTTTTGTTCTTCTCAGCAATGATGTCATTCGGCGGGAAGGTATTGGCGAAGACCGCGCT
>Ga0105106_10003628_pt1 | contig 10991 bp, 2 predicted proteins | sample PPLLaktember2015_5_FD_79109 | JGI IMG/M metagenome (GOLD analysis project Ga0105106, IMG submission 79109) | Freshwater sediment microbial communities from Prairie Pothole Lake near Jamestown, North Dakota, USA - PPLs Lake P8 Core (1) Depth... | ecosystem: Environmental > Aquatic > Freshwater >... | reverse complement strand
CCCCCAATGACTGATACTGATCCTGATACTACAACGAGGATGAATCCAAATGCTGTTCCAGCGTAGGGTGGGCAAGGGTTCTATCTTGCCCACCACGCCCGTGAAGCCGCATTCTTCGGTGGGCAACGCTACCGCTTTTGCCCACCCTACAAAGAACTCTCGTTGTAGTACTAAAGCACCTTGAGCACCTTGAGCCACCCCGGTTTGTCGGCCATGGAGGCCTGGATGGCCCGGTCGGAGCCCAGCACCTTGACGATGCCACGTTCCTTGAGATCGTCCAGCACACCGGCGAAGGCCTTGAAATCCGCGGACGTTGTGGCGAGCACCTCCTCGCGAAGTCTCTGGCGGTCTTCCTCCGTCTCCCCCTTGAGAAAGCGCAGCATGGACTTGTAGCCCTTGGCGTCGGGAAGAAGATAGGTGTCCAACTGCCCGATGGTTCCGACGATGGCCTTGGAGATCTCGTCGTCGTTGAGGGAATCTCCGCGGAGGAATTCCCCTGAGCGGTCAAAAATATCCAGAGTATTCTGAAGGTTGGGGTCCCGATAGGAGACAAAGACGAGGGTGCCCGAATGTCGGTCCAGCTGGGAAAAGGCACCGTAGGCTCCCCCCTGCACCCGCACCCGCTCCCAGAGCCAGGTGGTGCGCAGGTAGCCCGTGGCCACCAGGGCCGATCCGCGAGAGCCGTGGCCCAGGTCGAAGATGTTCATGCCTTTGCCCACATAGTTCACCTGGCTGGGGATGGACATTCCTTCGAAAAGCGGCGATGCCTGCCTCTGCCAGGAGACCGGCTGGAGTGCACCCCTGGGGTTTTGAGGCAGCTCCCGGACGAAATCTCTCAGCTGGCCCTCCACCCTTCCCCAGTCCCCCGCATCACAGGTCACATTGACAATCATATTGCCGCCGTCGATCAAAAGGCTGCGAACCGACTCCAGGTCTCTCAGCACGGCCGGCCAGTCCTCGTCCACCTTGCGCACCAGATCCCTCAGGAAGAACAGATAACGGATGCCGCTGACCTGTTCGCCAAACCAGTCCGACTCGCTGAAGTGGGACTTGATGCGGAGGCTGACAAACTGGTGGCCGTTGGGCACCAGCCGTTGCTCCACGCGCGCCTTTTCCTCGAGGAGCATCTGGCGAAAGCGGTCGGGATTGTCCATGTGCACGGAGAGCAGAAGGTCTCGCAGAATGTCCAGGAGCTCGGAAGCCTGGTGGGTCATGGCCTTTCCTCTCAGGAAAAGCCAGGTTGAGGCATCCCTCGCACCGACCTTCGTCGATGCGAAAAGCTCGGGGAAGATGCCACCCGTCTTGCGGCCGATGCGCTGGCTGAGGAGAACGTAGTCCTCCTTCTCCGTTCCCATCTCCGTGAACGTCCGTCCGATGAGGGAAATATAGGGCAGCAGCTCCTGGGGCAGGACGTGGAGGTCGAGCCCGAGATCCAGGTACAAAATCCCGTTGGTGAAGATGTCGTGCGTGAGGAGCGTGGTGCGATGCTCCTTGTCTACGGCGATGGGGAGGATCTTGTTCGAGCGCTCGAGATCCTCGATCCTGAGCATGGGGATCGTGGCCAGCGCTTCGGGGGAGTCGGGCTTCGCCTGCAGCTCGCGCAGCTCCAGGGTGTCCTGGACGAGCTTCCTGATTTCCGAATCGCTCAGCTCATGCTTGAACCCATCGAGCGTCTCTTTCACCAGCGCTTCCTGCCGTTCGCCGAGCCGCGGGTCGGGTTTGAGCAGCACGGTGGTGCGATGGGGATTCCGAAGTATCATGGACTCGATCAGCTTCGGCAGGAACTTGCGATCGGCAGCGATGCGGGCTTTGATGTCGGCGAGGGGCTTTTCGAAGGCGAGGAGGGCCAGGGGATCGCCGTCGTAGAGCCAGGTCGTCAGGGCACGAAGCATGAGCACGAGCCCACGGGGGTACATGCCCGTGTTGTTCTCCCGGAGCCGGAACTCCAGAGTGTTGACGGAGGCCTCAACGGTGCCTGCGTCGATGCCGTCGCGGGCGAGTTGAGCCAGGGTATCCAGGATCAGCTTTTCCACCCTGCCGCCGTCTTCAGGCTGGATGCCCTTGAGCCCAACCGAGAAGAACATCTGGCGCAGCTCGTCCTCCAGGCCGTGACCTGCGAGGTCATCGCCCAGGCCCGATTCGATGAGCGCTTTCCGGAGAGGGGCCCCGGGCATGCCCAGCAGGCAGTGATTGAGGATGCTGAGGGTGAGGTTCACCTCGGGATCCAGGGTGTCGCCGAGAAGCCAGTTGACCGTGACCATGGCCTTGGGGGCATCGGAGGCTCCCTCCTCCCCCTCTCCGGTGACGGCGAAGAACCGGGTCAGCTCGCGAGGCAAGTCGAACGGCGGCTGAATGGGAATGGCCGAATCGGCCTCCCGTCGGGTGAAGTCCTTCAAAGCCTCGTTCATCAGGCGAAGGCGCTCCTGCGGGTCGTCGTCGCCGCAGAAAAAGATCCGCGAGTTGGACGGATGATAGAACTGCTCGTGGAAGGACTTGAACTGCTCATAGGTCAGGGACGGTATAACCTGGGGATCCCCGCCGGAATCGAGGCCGTAGGTGATGTCCGGGAAGAGCGACTGCTGCGAGTATTCGGAGAGCAGCGTGTCGGGGGAGGAGTAGGCTCCCTTCATCTCGTTGTAAACGACGCCCTTGAAGCTCAGGGGTGACCGGGTATCTTCAATGTCGTAGTGCCAGCCTTCCTGCTCGAAGATCCGCGGCGTGATGTGGGGGTGGAAGACGGCATCCAGGTAGACGTCGATGAGGTTGTAGAAGTCCTGCAAATTCTGACTGGCCACCGGGTAGCAGGTCTTGTCCGGGTAAGTGAAGGCATTGAGGAAGGTCTTGAGGGAGCCCTTGAGGAGCTCCACAAAGGGTTCCTTCACCGGGTACTTTCGCGACCCGCAGAGCACCGAGTGCTCGAGGATGTGGGCCACGCCGGTGGAGTCTTTGGGCGGCGTGCGGAAAACAATGCCGAAGACCTTGTTCTCGTCGTCGTTGATCAACGAGAGCAGCTCGGCCCCCGTTGCCGCATGCCGGTAAAGCCGCGCCAGGGTCTTCAGCTCAGGGATCTCCTGCTCTCGCCACAGCTCGAATCCGTATTCCAGTCCCATGTATGGCCTCCTGATTGGGCGATTATTCGAACAAGCCGCTGAACTGGGCAGCTCCGCGTGCAGTGAATCACAAGGGAACGGGTTATATCCTCCATCGATGCAATGCCCGAAACGATCCCGATTTCAGCTGGACTAGATTCTAAGGGCTTTTCTCCGGGATGTGAAGGGGACAATGCCGTTGATTTAAGGGGTGCACGGGCTGAGCGAAGCTTGTCCGGGATCGAGGAATCCCGCATGCGCAAGCTTCCCTCAGCCCATGGCATCTAATGATCAGTGCCCCGTGAGCTTAAGTCAACAGCACTGTGGGGATGGAATTCGGCCAGGAATCGCCCGATGAAAACCCCGATGTGGTGAGGCTGATCCTGGGCGTGTCTTGACGTGCCCTGCTGTTCCCGGGGCAAGGTTCGAACAAGCTGGAATGACTACCTTCTATCTTGTCCCCGTTTTTTGTCCGGCTGCCCTTCACGGGCCAAAGTCGAGTAAGCGGGAGCGTCAGACAGGTCGTTCATGCTGAAATCTCGAAACTTTAAGCACCTGCAGACCTCAACGCCGCAGAAGGGCCTTCCCACTCACTCGAGGCGGGTGCGGAGGGCCGCAGCCGAAGGACGCGGTCAGAAGGCGCTGACCACATTGACGAACCAGCCTCGATTCTCGTAGGAGAGGTCCGTCATGTCGTCGGAGAAGTCCGTGAAATTGTACCCCACGCCCACTTTGACATGATCCGTGAGGTGGCGGTAGAGACCCACCAGGAATCCCATCTTGACATCCTCCGCTTCTGTGGCTCGCAGTCGGCGCCACTCCACGAGCCCATCCCATTCGCGGACCAGGTGGAGATCAGCCCGCAGGATCACGAGATCCGCCGTGCTGGAGAACCAGTCGCCCGTGGTCTTGGTCTGCTTGAGCTCACTGAAACGCATCCCGTACTTGGCCCCGACTGACAGCCAGGGCCAGAGGTCGTAGATTCCGTCGATGGAGAGTACGTGGCTGTTCTGAGCGTAGTCGGGAACGAGGTCGCTCGCAGTGCGCTGTCCGGGCGAGGGAAGGGTGTAGAAGTAGGTATATTTGAACAAGGCGTTCAAGCGATCGTGCTTGACCGGCCTGAAGGCAGCCCCCACGACCGCCTCTGTGAAGTCGGCGTCGAAGAACTCTCCGCCCGACGACTCACTCACGGAGAAGTTGAACTTGCCGAGGAGCCGCCAGGACGGGTCGATCTGGTAGCCGGCCGAGCTCTTCATCAGCCACACGTCCCGGTCACCGCTGGTCCCCGACTCGTCGCGGTATTCGAGAGCGGTGGCGAGCTTCGTCCTTTCGTACTTGTACGCCGCGGACACCCCCACGGCGACCCGGTCCAGGTCCCCCGAGGCCTCGTCGCTGATGGTCCCTTGCTCAGCCTTGAGGCCGACGGTCCAGCGGTCGTTGGGGGCGAGATCCATTCCGTATGCATGCACCAGGCTGTCCGGCCCGGCCCCGTCACCCCAGCGGGATTCGTTGAAGACCCGCGCCTGATCAGAGAACCGATAACTGCTGCCGAAAACCAGGGTCGAGTACTGCCCCCGGTAAACGCTCTCCGGCCGCTCGCTCTCGTTGGTGAATGCCATGTAGACATTGCTGCGGTCATCAATGCGGTAATCCCCCAAGAGCTTCCCTCCCAGGCCGCCATCTCCCTCCGAAACCTCGCCACCGATCTTGAACCGGGACGTCATCTGCCAGTCGCCGCCAAGCCCGAATCGATTGTTGTCCGATCGCGACCCGGTGGCCCACAGGGTGGCTTGGGCAAATCCGTAGAGCCCCCAGGGCTCGTAAAGCTTCAAAGCATCCGCTTCGGGTCTGGTTTCCCCACTGAGAATCCAATGGCCGTCGGTCTGATATCCTCCCAGCGGCGACGCAGGCTCCGGATCGGCGGGCGCGGGTTGAGCGCTTCCGTCCGGGGCCATGGGAGCTGCCCCTGGCGAAGCCTTTGCCCCCCTCTTCGAGCTCTTCTCCGCAAGCCGCCGGTAATCCACCCTGACGATGGCGTCCGCGCGCTCGCCCTCCTCCGAGAGGGTCTCGCTGACATTGGTGGTGCTGACATCCCGGTCGTCGGCCCGTATTCCCCCCGATACCGTGAATTCATCGTTCAGCTTGTGGCGCACGCCGCCCTCCGCAGCCATGAAGGTCTGGCTGTCGCTATCCCGCGCGTCTCCCTTGAAATAGAGCCCGCTGCGCTCGCCGACGGGGACCCTCGCCGCAAACCCCATTTGCTCCATGCGCTCGTTGTCGAGGGCGATCTGCCCAGGCGCAGAAAACCCCCCCTCCCGGTTCTGCCAGTATCCGGCAAACCGACCCCTGGCCCCTTCCCACACCTCGCTGAGATCCAGGGCGCCTTCGAGCCGCCATGCATCGGCGATGTCGTCGGTTCCCGTCTGCTCATTGAAATCGAATCCCCCGGTGATGGACGAAAGCGTGCTGGTCCCCGGGCCATCGGACCGTGCAAACTCGCCTTTGAGATAGGTCCCCGGCTTGTAACGGAGAAAAACGTCTGCACCGCCGAGCCACTGTTTGGAGTCGTCCTCCCCCTGCCGGTAACCCGTAACACCCAGCCGCACGTGATCGCCCAGCCACTGGCTGGCCCGGAAGCCCCCGGCCAGATCACTGGTGGCCGTGAGTCCCGGCACGTACTCGTAGGTTGCCACGAGATAGACGGGATTGCCGCTCAGGGTCGAAGTCTGGATCAGGGTGCTGCCGTCGGCGACCGAGGGGAGCGGTGCTCTCAGGATGATTCGTCCCTGCAGGTAGTTGACATCATAATCCAGGGCGGGAGCCAGTTGGTACCTCTCGATGGTGAAAAGCGAATCCTTGTCGCGGATCTCGACCCAAACCCGCTCGGACCCTTCGGTGATGTCCATGTGACGCAAATAGTAGAGGGACCCTCCCGTACCCCGGAATTCGTCTCGCGCCGCCAGGGTTCCCGGCTCGGCAACGAACGCGTTCACCCGCGTCTTCCGCTCACCGTAGGATGTGCTGCCCTGAGGGGCGATCACGAGATTGGCCCCGTACAGGCCCCGGCTGTACTGGGTCAGCTCCGTTCCTGTCCACTCCGTCTGAAAATTCCCCCACATGACGTGGGAATCGCCCCGATCCACTCTCACGTAGAATTTCCCCTGAGTCGGGGCGTCATCGACGATGGTCGAATCGTCGCCGTACACGGGATAGAACAAATCCGGGTCGATTCGACGGAGCAGGTACATGGGGTCTTTGGAGTCGAAATTGCTGAAGAGGTCTTTGAGCGGGCGCTCGCGTGTGTCGGCACTGGCTGTGAGCAGATACTCGCCCTTGATCAGCCCCTTGAGATAGAACGCCCCGCGCCCGTCGATGTAGATGTCCTTCTCGTACTTGGCGGTGGTGTCGCGCGTGAGCAGCTTGGCCGGGCCCGTGGTGTGGCTGCCGCCAAAAGTGATATCAGCCAGCGCCACATAAAACCAGTCGTTCTTGGGGATGGACACATTGCGCCTGAAGATCATCCCGCAGCCGCTTTCATCCGCGACGGACACTTCCACGGTGTGCGGCCCCGCCGGCATGATCTGTCGCGAAGCGAACTTTCCCTCCCCGTCCACCGGCACGCGGATCCCAAATGCCGTCACCGTACTGCCGGCCTTGACCCTGTCGCCGTCAACCGTGACGAAGCCTCCGCGAACGGGGATGTTGGCGAGAGTGCGGCTGTTTTCCCCGTAGCCGATGAGCCGCTCCCGCTCGGGGCTCTCCCGGTCGCTCAGCAGAGGCCGCTCCTTGACAAACGCCAGCTCCTTTAACGCGGTTTCGTCGAATCTGCCCTTTTCGTCGTAAACACGGAGCAGGAAATAGACGTTTTCCGGTGCGTTGGCGGGTACGGTCCACACGGCGGAATCGTTCACCGCGAGAGGGAGAACGGCAAAGGGCTGTTTCTGGATGGACTGGCCTCTGAGGAAGATCCGTACTTCAGCTTTGTGGACCCAGAGCGCATAATTGCAGTGGCTGTAGAAAGTGACGGGCTCGGTTGCCAGCGTCCCGTTGGGGGTGGTCCAGACGTTCAGTGCAGGAGCAATGGCAAGGGGGTCGTAGCGAACCCGGATGTCGGCCTTTTCCAGCGCCACATCGACGCGGCGCTCGCGATCGGCCTCCGAAGGCCTGCCTTCCTCACCCATGACCACCCCGTCGATGCTGATGCGAAAGGGCATATCCTGAACGGTTCCGGCCTCGGATCCGGTCTCGGGCTGAGCCTGCCCTTCTTCAGAGGGCACTCCGTTCCCGCTCACCGCCTCGTCAAACCAGATCCGAATCTCAACCCGGCGGTTGGCGGCTCGCCCGGCCTCCGTGCCATTGCTCGCCAAGGGTCTGCGCTCGCCTTTTCCTTCGGCAGCCAAACGGTCGGCGCCCACGACCGCGGAGTCCTTGATGTATTTGGCAACTGCCAGGGCGCGAGCGAGGGAAAGCGCCCGGTTGTCGCGGAAGAAGCGCTTGAGCTCACGCCGGATATGCTGATTGTCCGTGTGCCCCGTAACTGCAATCCTGAGATTCTGCTTGTTCCGAACCTCCGAAAGAATCTCATCGAGCTGTGCCCGCGCCAGGGGGGTGAGCTCGGCACTTCCCGACTCGAAGAGGGCGGCCTGCGGCTCGTCGCGGATCACGCGCGTGAGCCGGGGAGACGTCTTGGGGAGCGTGCCGGCCCCCTCACAGATGATCTCCACTTCACTGGGATCGAGGCCCGAGGCTTCGCAAAGGGATTCCATGTCCCTTTCAGCGCTGGGCGGCACGTGACGCCCGGCTGTCAGACTCCGGTCCACCATCTTCCCCCTGACCTCGCCTGTCAGGTCGGCATGGGCGGTTGAAGCCGCAACGAGGATCAGCAGGTGCGCTGCTATGCACAAGGATCGAACTGTGAAGTCACTCATCTGCCCGTCACGATCTCCTCTTCAAAAACTAGCGTGTAGCGATTCTTCTCCGTTCGCCAATGCGAGGAGATCAGCTGTCGCAGGGAGTCCAACCGCTTGTCGACCAGGCTTCGGGGCTCACCGCCCGTGCGGTAGGCGATGCGAACCACCGCGGGCTGATCACGCAGCTGAGCCTGAAGCCCTTCAAGCTGCTTTTTCCATTGTTCCCGCAGCTCGGTCCCTCCCGGTGTGAAAGCGCCGTCATGCACTTCGATGCGCACCACCCGGAGAACCGATGCCCCAAAGTTCATCTTGATCAGCTTGCCGCGAGTGATCCGTGCCACCAGGGGATTCTCCGTGGTGACTCGATACCCGGTGGGCAGCGTCCGCTCATCGAGCTTGAGCACGAAGTTGGCGCCGCGGTCCGCATCGGGAAGCTCGGGACACGGCACGTGGAACCGGCCTTCCGAGTCGGTGTTGATGAGGAGCCCTCGCACCGTCGAAAGCCGCACATTGGCCAGACCCGGCTCCCCCTCGTCCGGGTAGCCGTTGGAGTTCTTGTCGTCGAAAACCTTGCCAATGACATCAGGACAGTCGAACACCGCGTCGGGAACGATGCGGACCTTGGCCGAGGCGATGTTCGAGACATTGTTGTTGGTCAGCTGGCTGAAGGCCCAGGCGAGGTTGGTGTACTCGCCCTCTCCGACACCCGTCCCCACCACCAGGACGAACGTGATGGTCTTCTTCTCACCTGCGGCAAAGGTCAGATTCTTCCAGAGGAGCTCCCGCCCCTCCACCACGGGCTCGACCTTCTTGCCGTTCAGGGTGCCGCTTCCCTGGCGGTACTTGAACCCCGGCGGCATGCGGTCGTGGAGCGTGATGTTGGTCAGGGCATACTTGAGCGTGTTGGTGGCCGTGATGGTATACGGAACCAGCTCACCCCGGCGAACGTTGACCATGGGCGTGGTCTTGGTAACCTTGATGGCACCACTGGCCAGAAAAGGATCGATGGGAATGTGGTTGTTCAAGGTGTTGACTGACTGGCCGGGCACCAGGGAGAACCGGAGATAGTACTGAGTGGACGCCGCACCGGCCGACACTCCCGCCGAAGAAGGGGAGCACGCGTCCGGGTCGTGGAAAGGAGCCGAAGCCCCCGGCGCCGTGCCGCTCGTCTGGATCAGCAGGGGGTTGGGGGAGCTCCCCACGGCGAGGGTCGCGGTGCAGGGCGCGATGGTGTTCGACGGGAACGGCAGGTAACCCGTGGGCGGTGTGACCGTTATGGCGTATTCCCCTGCGGGAGCGCCCCTCAGCAGCAGAAACTGGTATACCCCATCCGTCGTCGTCACCTGGCTCCGGTTTGCGAGTCCACCCACCAGGTGAACGGCAGGATTGAAACCGCTCGGCCCGGAAAGCTCCACCGTCGCTCCTGCAACCGGGTTCCGCGTGACGGAATCATAGACAACGCCTCCCGGATCGAGCGGCAGGTCCTGGTTGATGACGTTGTCCCCGGGATTCAGGGAAAGATCCCGGATGGTACCGTAGGTCAGCACAGCGCCCGGGTGGACCGAAACGGGCATTCCCATGACGATCCCGTTTTGCGGGTGGCGGAACCTTATCTCGTAGCGATCCGTCGGATCCGGCGGGAAGTTCGGCGTGACATTGGCGAAAGAGTAGCCACCCTGGGCGTCCGTCGTTGCTTGAGCGACCATGGTGAACGTCGTGGAGAAGGGATCCGGCCTGCGAATCAGCTCAACGGTCCAGCCGGCCCTTCCCACCCCTTGGCCGTCATTGTCGATTCGGTCATGATTGGCGTCGAACCACACTCGGCCGGAGACCTGCGCGGGAGTCATCAGCCGCTCGCCGAAATTGTAGCTCGTCCCGGTCAGGTTGGCGGAGGTTATGGGGATGGCTGAAAACCGGTCGTTGGAGACGGTGCCGCCGAGAGAGCCCACGGTTTCAAGGCCGTCCCCGAAGTTCTGCGGCTGAACTTCCGCCAGTGTGTAGCCGCCGGCACCCGGAAGCGGCAGATCGGCAAAGGAGTATGAGCCATCAGCAGCGGTAGAGGTGGTCCGCGAAACCGCGGTTCCCCCTGTGTCGGTTCCGGTCAGGGTGATGGTGACCCCCTGGATGGGGGCCTCGCCGGATTCCTTCAGACCGTTGTAGTTGGAGTCCACATAGACAAACCCCGAAAGCCCGCCTCCGCGCTCGCCAAAGTCGTAGCCCGAGGCTGCCGTGGTGCCGCCCAGGACCACGCCGCTGATAACGTCGTTGCCGGCGTTGCCCCCGGCCGTTCCGGCCCGGTCCTGACCGTCAGCCCAGGCGGCGGGCTGCGTCTCGGTGATGGTGTAGCCGGAACCGTTGCTGGCTGGAAGATTCACGAAGGAGTAAGACCCGTCGGCAACCGTGGTTGCGGTGCGCGTCACGGCATTGCCGGCGCTGTCGGTTCCCGTCAGGGTGATCAGAACCCCGGCGATTCCGGTCTCCGTCGAATCTCTCGATCCATTGTTGTTGGAGTCGACGTAAACCGTTCCCGAGAGGCCGACGCCACGCTCGCCGAAATCGTAGCCCGTCCCGTTCTGCCCCGCCCCGACCGTAAGGCTGCTGAAGACGTCGTTGACCGAGTTGTCCCCGCCAAGGGACCCGACCGTCTCGGCGCCGTCGGCGAACCCGAGGGGCTGGGTTTCGGTGATCGTATAGCTTCCCGCCCGAAGGTCGCTGAACCTGTAAGCCCCGTTGGCGTCGGTGGTTGTCGTTCGAGACACGGCGCCGCTGACCACGTCGGTTCCGGTGAGGGCCACGGTCACACCGGCGATGCCCGGCTCGCCGTTGTCCCGGGTGCCGTTCCCGTTGGTGTCGATGTAAACGCTCCCCGAAAGCTCAGGTCCGAGCTCGCCGAAGTCGTACCCCGTCACCACAGCGGTTCCGCTCAGGACAATGTTCGATACCGTGTCATTGCCAAGGGTGCCGCCTCCGGTACCCACGCGATCCCGGCCGT
>Ga0105106_10003627_pt1 | contig 10993 bp, 7 predicted proteins | sample PPLLaktember2015_5_FD_79109 | JGI IMG/M metagenome (GOLD analysis project Ga0105106, IMG submission 79109) | Freshwater sediment microbial communities from Prairie Pothole Lake near Jamestown, North Dakota, USA - PPLs Lake P8 Core (1) Depth... | ecosystem: Environmental > Aquatic > Freshwater >... | reverse complement strand
GACGACCCGCCGCACGAAGGGCAGCGGCGTGAAGAACATCGAGCGGCGCAAGAGCGCGGCGGACTCCCGCGCGAGCCCCAGCCCGTCGATCGGCCGGCTCGAGACGTTGCTCCAGAAGACGTCGCCGCTATCGACGACGGTGAGCTTCGTGAGCAGCCCGCCCTGGCTGTGGCCGGCGACGACCATGCGCCGGAGCGCCTCGTCGCGGCCCTCCGGGTCGAGGTCGGCGAGAGCCCGCTTCAGCGTCTCGGCGAGGACCCCGGCCGAGTACCCGATCGGGTTGCCCGTGTTGTAGAGGAACAGCCAGAACTGGTAGCGCCGGCCGATCTCGGGATCGTTGTCGAGCTCGTTGATCATCTCGGCCCAGGTGGCCGGGCTCGAGAAGGTGCCGTGCACGAGCACGAGCGGGATGTGGCCCGGCTTGTACGGGCGCAGCATCAGGAGCCGCTCGAGCTGGCCGCCCGGCAGGTAGTCGCCGAGCCGGAAGCCCAGCAGCCCGAAGTCCCAGATCGGCGCACCCTCGAGCATGTAGGCGAGCGACGAGCTGCGCTCGAGCTCGAGCGGCACGGTCTGGCCGTCGATCAGCAGGTCCGGCCGCGCGTCCTCGGAGAAGGTCTCGAGCCGCCCCACGACGTGCCCGCGGGCGAGCTGCGCGCGCACCTCGTCGATGCGCAGGAACGCCGTCACCGGCACGCGGAGGCGCTCGGGGATGTGCTGCGCGCCCGGCGGCAGCACGGCGCCCTCGGGCCGCTGCAGACCTGCCGCCAGCGGCGCGCCGACGCCGTTGCGCCGGTAGCGGTTGCGCAGGCCGCGCACGCGGAAGTCCGCCGCAGGCACCGGCCGATCGATCTGCCAGCCGAGCCAGCTCCTCGCGTCGGGCTCCACGACGACGTCGAGCACCCCGAACGGCAGCGCGTGGCGCGCGCTGGCGATCTCGAAGTGATCACGGGCGGTGTCGGAGAGGCCGAGCGTGAGGCCGCGGTTGTAGACGTTGCGCGCTACCCCGATGCGCGGGTCGAAGGCGTGGACGGGAACGCGGCCGTCGCCGAACAGGAACGCGTAGGCGTAGACCGCCGCGGCGAGCGCGTGGTCCTGCCGCCGCGCCCGCTCGGCCTGGAGGAACGACAGCTCGGCGAGCGCGAACAACCGGTCGAGGTCGCCCTCCGGCGCGAGCCCCCGGTGCAGCGCCGCGATCGCTTCGTCCGGCCGGCGCTGGAACTCCTCGAAGAGGTCGAGGCGGGTCAGCAGCTCGCGGGTCTGCGCGCTCGGCTGGTCGCCGCTGAGCGCGCTGCGAACCAGCTCGCGGTGCACCTCGCGCGGGCTCACGCGGTCGACGCCGACGGGCGTGGCACAGGCGGCCAGCAGCAGCGCGAGCGGGAGCAGGAGCAGCGGCGTAGCCCTCTGGTTCATCGGGATCGCTCACGGGGACGGGTCTCCTTCGAGCTGGGCGAGCAGCGCGCGGGCCTCGGGATCGTCGGGGAACGCGCCGGCCAGCGCGCGCGCATAGCGCACCGCATCCTCCCGGCGGCCCGCCTGCATCGACAGGGTGGCCAGCGCCACCAGCACGTCGCGGTCGCCCGGCCGCCGCTGGTGGGCGGCGGATAGCACCGCCAGCGCGCGCTCGCCCTCCCCGGCGTCGTGGAGCGCGATCCCGAGCACGTAGGCGAAGCGCGCCTGCTCGGGCGCCAGCTCGGCGGCCCGCCCCAGCTCGGCCAGCGCTTGCTCGCGGCGGCCGCCGCGGACCAGGGCCAGGCCCAGGGCGTGGTGCAGCTCGGCTGCATCGGGCGCGCTCGCGAGCGCGCTCCGCAGCAGCGCCTCGGCGGCGGCGTCGTTCCCCGCGGCGCGCTCGAGATCGGCGAGATTGGCGGCGGCGGGCACGAACCAGGGGGCGAGCCGGAGCGCCGTCTCGTACTCGCGGCGGGCGGCCTGGGTCTCGCCGAGCCCCTGGTGCAGGAGCGCCAGGTTCACGTGCGCCTCGGGCCGGTCGGCCTCGACGAGCTGGGCGGCGCGGTACTCGGCCAGGCCGTCGGCGAGGGCGGCGCGCTCGGCGGGGCGCCAGAAGGAGGCCGGCACGTCGGCCAACGCGCGCGCCGCCTCGATGCGCACCGCGCGCAGTGGATCGCGCAGGAGCGGCTGGAGCGCGGCGAGCCGCGCACCCGGCTCGACCCGCGCCGCCGCCTCGAGCGCGCCGAGCCGCACCAGCGGATCGGGATCCGCGGCCGCGCGCCGCAGCGCATCGGCGCCGGGGCTCGCGAGCAGCGCGAGCGCGCTCGCGCGCGCGATCGCGGGCTGGCCCGCGTCGGCGGCCAGCGCCGCGAGCGCGCGATCGGCGCCGGGCGCGCCGGCGCGGCCGGCGGCGAGTGCCTCGCCGTAGTGCGGCGTCCCACTGCGGCCGGCCGGGAACCAGCGCGCCACCGCGTCCGCCGCCCACGCGGCGGGACGGTCGGCGTGGCAGTCGGTGCAGGCGTTCGGCGTCCCGACCGCCACCGAGAGGTCCGGCCGCGGCACGCGGAACGAGTGGTCGTGGCGCACGTCCACGACCATGTAGGTGCGCGCCGGCATGTGGCACGACACGCACTGCGCGCCCCGCGAGCCGGCGGCGTGGCGATGGTGCGCCGGGACGTCGAAGGAATCCGCGCGGTGACACTGCCCGCACAGGGCGTTGCCCTCGGCGCGCGGGCGCAGTGAGTGCGGATCGTGGCAGTCGCTGCAGGTGACGCCGGCGGCGTGCATCCGGCTCTGCACGAACGAGCCGTAGACGTAGACCTCGTCGCGCATCTGGCCGTCTGCCTCATAGAGGCCTTCCTCGAGCAACGCCGGGCGGTACGCGTCGAGGAATGGCTCGCCGGGGCGGCTGCCTTCGCGCAGCAGCGAGCGGCGCGCGTGGCAGGGCGCGCAGGTCTCGAGCTCGGTGCGCTCGGAGCGTGGCGTGCGGCGCCGGGCGATCGGCGCGCCGGGGTCGAGGACCCAGTCTTCGGGCCGCGCCGGCGGGAATCGGACCGAGAGGCCGCGATCCGTCGCGGTGTCGGCGGGCGCCGGGCCACCGCGCGCGGCCGCCTCCGCCCAGGCGACGTGCGCCGCGCCGGGGCCGTGGCACGCCTCGCACGCCACGTCGAGCTCGGCGAAGGTCGTGTCATAGGCGTCGCGGACCGGGTCGTAGCCGCGCCGCAGATCGGTGGAGTGACAGTCGGCGCACTGGCTGTTCCAGCGCAGCGCGGGGCCGGTCCAGTGCAGCACGTCGCCGGCCGGCACGCGCTCGTCCGGGTGCAGCGAGAACCAGCGCTGGCCGCCGGCCTCGCGCGGCCGCGCATCCCAGGCGATCCCGAGCGCCTGCACGCGGCCTTCGGGAAAGCGCACCAGGTACTGCTGGAGCGGCGCCACCCCGAACGTCCAGGCGACCTCGAACTCCGCGAGCTTCCCGTCGGCGCCCTCGGTCTCGACCAGATAGCGCCCGTCGCGGCGGGAGAAGCGCGACGCGACGCCGAGGTGCTCGAAGCCCGCGTCGCCGAAGTCGCCGACGACGCTGGCCTCGCTCGGCTCCTCCAGCGCGCGATCGTGATGGGAGCCGCGCCAGGCGGCGGCCTCGGAAGCGTGGCAGGGAGCGCAGCGTGCGGCGCCGACGTAGGTCGGCTCCGGCGTCACGGCCGCCGGCTCCGAGGCGGGTGCTGCGGGAGCCTCGTCCCGCTCGCGTTCACCGCACCCGACCAGCGCCAGCGCCGCAAGCAGAGCGGTCGCGACGAGTGGGGCTCGGGCTCGCGACCGGACGGCGCTCACGGTGTGGGCGCCGCGGGCGCGCCGGCGGGAAGCGACGTCATCCCGCGCAGAGCCTCCTGGAACTCCGGCGACGTCCGCACCAGCTCGCGGCCGGCCGCCCGCAGCCGATCCACGGCCTCGTCGTCGAGGCGGAAGCTCGTCGGGAGGTTGCGCAGGTAGGCGCGCTCCGCCGGGTCGGAGAGCTCGTCGAAGTAGAGGTCCACGAGCTGGAAGCCGACGGGCTCGCCCCGCTGGCGCGAGAGCTCGGCCACCCAGTCCTGGAAGCTCGTGCGCACCAGCTCGATCGTCTCGAAGTTGAAGGAGCGGATCTGGATGCCCGACACCGCCCCGACCAGCGTGGCGAGCCCGGTCGAGATCAGCCCCCCTTCCTGCTCCTGGAACTCCCGTTCGGTCTCGGCGTTGACGACGATCATCACGATCTGCCGGATGTCGCGAATGCCGCCGCGCTCGAGGATCTGCTGGAAGCCGCCCTCCTCGACCGTGCGCTCGAAGCTGAAGCGCAGGCCGAGGTTGTCCGCGATGCCGCCGTCGAGCAGGAAGACCCAGCGCCGGTTCGGGTCCAGGTAGGCGCGCAGTATCTCCGCCTGGCGCAGGCGCCGCCGCGAGGGCCCGCGTGCCGCGATCGTCTCGTCGATCCAGGCCGGCGGCTCGAAGCCGCAGGTGCCGGCGTAGCTGCGCAGCAGGATCGGCGTGAGCGGGCCCGGAAAGGCAGCGGAGGCGGCCACCGCGCGCCCGATCGGGATCGGCGCGAGGTCGGCGCACAGGTAGTCGAGCTCCGGCTGGCGGAACGAGAAGCGGCTGCCGCGCACCATGTCGGTGGCGTTGATCACCACCTCGACGCCGGGGCCGTGCGCCAGGTCGGCGAAGGTGGCGCCATCGAAGAGCCTCTGGTCGTAGTACTCGGCTGCGAGGTCGCTGCGGCCGAACCAGGGCGAGGCGAGGCGGACCCAGTTGAGCGGGCTCAGCAGCCTCCACACCAGAGCGCGTTGCACGTCGTGGCGCAGGAAGCGCGTCTCGAAGTCCTCGAAGATCCCCTCGCCGTGCAGGCCGTACCAGGCCGCGGGGAAGCTGCCCCCCGAGACGCCGGAGACGAAGTCCACCTCGTCGAGCACGCGCCGCTCGCGGCCCGCGATCGGGACGACGGTGTCGCGCAGCTCCTCGAGCACGCCGTAGGCGAAGGCGGCCGCGCGCGTGCCGCCGCCCGAGAACGCCACGATCAGGAGCAGGTCCTCGCGCCGTTCGGGGGACTGCGCCAGCGGCAACGAGCCCGGCGTCCAGCGCTCGAGCGGCGGATTCACCGGAAACCGGGCGCAGGCGGACAGCCAGAGCGAGAGCGCCACGAGCGACGCCGCGCCCGCGAGGGTCGGGGACGGGAAGGTCGGTCGCGCCACGAGCGGACGCTACCCCGTCTCTCGTAGCCGCCGCCCCCCGGCTCGCCGCGCCGGCCTTGCGGCGCGCAGCGTCGGGCAGGCGACGCGCGGCGCGACCGTGGCCGTGGTGCGATGCTCACACCCATGCCGATCTCACCGCGAGGCCCGGGCTCCGACGACCTGCGCCGCGCCGCGGCGCAGCTGGCCGGCCGCATTCCCGACGCGCTGGCGCCGTTCGCGCGGCTCGCGTTCGACTACGCGTGGTCGTGGGCCCCGGGAGGCCGGGAGCTGTTCGCCGCGGTGGACGCCGACCGCTGGGCGATCTGCCGCCACAACCCGGTGCGCCTGCTCCAGGAGGCGCCGCTGGCCTCGCTCGAGCGCGCCGCCGCCGACGCCGCTCTGTGTGCGCGCGCCGCCGCTCTGGAGGAGCGGCTCGCCGTGCAGCTCGCCGCCCCCGCGCGCGGCGACGTCCCCGCCGAGCGCCCCGTCGCGTTCTTCTGCGCCGAGTACGGCGTCCACCCCTCGCTGCCGATCTACGCCGGCGGGCTCGGCGTGCTGGCGGGCGACCTGCTCAAGGCCGCCTCCGACGCCCGGCTGCCGATGGTCGCGATCGGCCTGCTCTACCGCGAGGGCTACTTCCTGCAGCGCATCGACCGCTCGGGCTGGCAGCACGAGTACTGGGTGGCCGCAGACCCGGAGCGTCTGCCGGCCGCGCTGGTGACCGCCGACGACGGGTGCCCGCTGCTGGTGCCGGTGCCGGTGCGCGGCGTCGAGGTGCAGGCCCAGATCTGGCGCGTGGACGTGGGCCGGGTGCCGCTCTACCTGCTCGACACCGACCGTCCCGAGAACCGGCGCATCGACCGCTGGATCGCGGCGCGCCTGTACGCCGGCGACCTCGACATGCGGCTCGCGCAGTACGCGCTGCTCGGTCGCGGCGGCGTGCGCGCGCTGCACGCGCTCGGCATCGACCCGAGCGTCCTGCACCTGAACGAGGGCCACGCCGGCCTCGCCACCCTGGAGCTGGCCGCCGAGCGGGTTCGCGCCGGCGACTCGCTCGGCGAGGCGCTGGCCGCCGTGCGGGCGCGCACCGTGTTCACCACCCACACGCCCGTCCCCGCCGGCAACGAGACCTACGCGCGCGACGCGCTGGTCCGCGCCCACCCGGACTTCGCGGAGCGGCTCTCGACGAGCTGGGACGAGCTGTTCCGGCTGGCCAGCGACGACCCCGAACGCCCCCACGGTCCCGTCGGGATGACCCAGTTCGCGCTGCGCCTGGCGCGCTCGACCAACGCGGTGAGCCGCCGGCACGGCGAGACGGCGCGCCTGATGTGGCAGCCGGTATTCCGCGCCCGCACGCCCGGCGAGGTCCCGATCGGCCACGTCACCAACGGCGTGCACACGGCGACCTGGATGGCCACGCCGATGCGCGAGCTCCTCGACCGGCACCTGGGCGGGGACTGGGAGGCGCGCAGCGCAGACCCCGCCACCTGGGAGAAGCTCGACGCGATCCCCGACGCCGAGCTGTGGCAGGTGCGCCATCGACTGCGCGCGGAGCTGGTGGGGTACGTGCGCGATCGCGCCACCGTGAACCGCCTCGAGCGCGGCGAGCCGCGCAGCTACGTCGAGCTCGCCGCCCACGCCTTCGACCCCGAGTGCCTGACGGTCGGCTTCGCGCGCCGCCTCGCCACCTACAAGCGCATGCACCTGCTCACGCGGGACCTGGGCCGGGCGCTGCGCCTGCTCACGGGCCCGCGCCCGATCCAGATCCTGCTGGCCGGCAAGGCCCATCCCCAGGACGACGAGGCGAAGCGCATCGTGCAGCTGCTCTTCGAGGCGAGGGGCCAGCAGCTGGTCGGCGAGCGCATCGCCTACCTGCACGACTACGACATGGAGATGGCGAAGTACCTGGTCGCCGGCTGCGACGTCTGGCTGAACCTGCCCCGGCCGCCGCTCGAGGCCAGCGGCACCAGCGGCATGAAGGCGGCGCTCAACGGCGGGCTCAACCTGAGCGTGCTCGACGGCTGGTGGGCGGAGGGCTTCGACGGCAGCAACGGCTGGGCGATCGACGGCGCCAGCGACGGCGACGGCGACGCCCTCGACGCCCGCCACTCGGCGGCGCTGCTCGATCTGATGGAGCGCGAGGTGGGGCCGCTGTTCTACGAGCGCGACGGCGAGGGCCTCCCGCGCAGCTGGCTGCGCCGGGTGCGCGCCTCGCTGCGCACCGGAGCGCAGCAGTTCAGCGCCCGGCGCATGCTCGAGGAATACGCCGCGCGGGTGTATCGCCCGCGCGCTACGCCGTAGCCGGTCAGCCGCCGGCCGCCTGGCGGGCCGCCTCGAAGAAGCGCGTGACCTCCCCCACCAGCATGCGCCGGCCCATGCCCTGCGCCACGCGGCCGAAGCGCGCGGCCTGGTCGGAGTGGGTGCGGTTCACGTAGATCACCGCGGTCCCCTCCTGCACGGGGAGCAGTGCCACCACGATCTGGAGCGCGTTGTAGCCCTGGCTCACGTAGAGCTGCCGATCGGCGAGCACGACCGCGTCGCCCTCCGACCCGAGGAGTCGATGCAGCAGCACGACCGCCGGCCGGCCCTGCACGTCCACCAGCGCCCAGGAGAAGCGCTCGTCGCTGCCCGCCATCTCCTTCGGGTAGCTGGCGAGCGCGGCGTGGAACGACGGCGCGCGCTTGCGCAGCACCACGGCGGCGTCGGTGGCCGAGCGCAGCGCGTCGGCGGCGCTCGTGGAGCGGCCGTTCGAACGCGCGTAGGGCGCGATCCCCGCCAGCCCGTTCCGGCGATAGGCCTCGACACGCGCGGCCAGCAGCCCGCGCCAGGCGTCGCCGACCGCCTCCGCGCCCTGCGGCGCGGCGGCACGCAGCGCCGCGATCTCCTCGCTCGAGAGGTTGAGCTCGTCGCCCGGCGCCGCGTTCGCGAGCCGCTCGAGCTCCGCGGGCGGGATGCGCAGCCCCGCGAACGACGCCGCCGTTGCCGGCAGCTGGATCCGGCCGTGCGCCAGGACGGACGGATCGAGGTCCACGAAGCCCGCGCCGGCGATCCGGTCCCGGAGCCGCTCCGCCGGCGCCTTCACGAGCATCGCCACCGCGGCGCCGATCTCGCTGCGCGACGATTCCTGGATCGAGCGCGAGACGATCTCTCCAGCCTGCGCCCTGCGGATCGCCGCGGCGTCGAAGCCCAGATCCGCGGCGACGTCCTTCACCGACGTCGGCCCGGCCTGCCCCCAGGCGGGCGCGGCCAGCGCGAGGGCCAGGATGGCGGCCAGCCCGAACGAGAACGCGGGCGATGCATTCATCGGGATCCTCCTTCGGAGTCCGTCGGGTCGCGCGGCGTCCAGCGCAGCAGGTGGAGCTCCGGCGAGACGGGCTCGAAGACCGCGCGCACCGGCGCGCCGATCGCGAGATCGCGCGGCGGCGGGCCGGGCGGCGCGCCGGGCCGCGCCACCCAGTCGCCGACCATCCGCACGCGCGGGTCCTCGTCGAGCGCCACGAGCAGGACGGCGTAGGGCGAGAGCGCGTCGAAGGGCGGCAGCAGCGGCGGGTGCGGCACGCACCAGGACCAGATCGTCGCGAGGCCGGACACGCGCACCCACTCGGGAGCGGCGCGCGGCGCGTACGGGCTGGTCGGCCGCGGCGGGAAGAACAGCCGCCCGGTCTCGGCGCAGCGCTGCACCCACAGCGCGCCGCGCCGGGCGCCGTCCCAGAAGGGCGCGGCCTCGGCGGCGATCGGCGGCAGCAGCGCGCCGAGCGCGAAGCCGCCGGGCGCGGTCACGTCCTCATCCTCCCCTCCGCAGCAGCAGCGCGCTGGTCGGCACGCCCTCCCCGCCCGTCACCAGACACGTCTCGGCGTCGGGCACCTGGCCCGTGGACTCGCCGCGCAGCTGGCGCACGCCCTCCAGGATCAGGTTGAAGCCGTGCACGTACGCCTCCGAGAGCCCGCCGCCGGAGGTGTTCACGGGCAGGCGCCCGCCCAGCTCGAGCGCGCCGCTCTCGGCGAAGGCCGCCGCCTCGCCGCGCTCGCACAGGCCGTAGCCTTCGAGCGACCACAGCACCAGCGGGGTGAAGGCGTCGTAGAGCTGGGCCACGTCCAGGTCGGCGGGCTCGAAGGCGGCCTGGCGCCAGAGCGCCTCGGCGCACGTGTAGGACGGGCCGCGCAGCGGATCGTCGCCCCAGTAGTTCACCATCGCGTGGGACTGGCGCGGCAGGCCCTGCGCGAAGGCGTGCACCAGGACGGGCGGCCGGCGCAGGTCGCGGGCGCGCTCGCGCGAGACCAGCACGCAGGCCAGCGCGCCGTCGGTCTCGAGGCAGCAGTCGAGCAGGCACAGCGGCTCGGAGATCCAGCGCGCGGCCAGGTACTCGTCGCGGGTGAGCGGCCGCTCGCGCATGATCGCGGCGGGGTTGCGGCGCGCCGCGTTGCGACACGCGAGCGCGACGGCCGCCAGCGCCTCGCGCCCGGCGCCGGTCTCGTGCATCCAGCGGCGGGTGAGCAGCGCGATCTCGTCCGCCGGCCGCAGCAGGCCGTGCGGGCGGGTCCACTGGGCGGCGACGCCGGTGCCTGCCGAGACCGCCCACGGGCGCCCGCCCGAGCCGCGCTTGCGCGAGCGCCACGCCACGCCCACCCGGCACTGCCCGGCGGCGATCGCCAGCGCCAGCTGGCCCACGCACGCCGGCCCCGCCCCGCCGCCCCAGCCGACCTGCGTGAAGAAGGTGACGTCGCCGAGGCCCAGGCACTTCGCCACCTCGACCTCGTCGCTCGACTCCATCGTGTAGGAGGCGAGCCCGTCCACCTCGCCCGGCGCGACGCCGGCGTCGTCGAGCGCCGCGAGGATCGCGTCGAGCGCGAGGCGCAGCTCGCTCCCGGCGAGCCGCTTCGCGAAGGGCGTGGCGCCGATGCCGGCGATCGCGACCCGGTCCTGCAGCACGCGCGCAGCATACTGCAGCGCTCAAGGCACCCGCCCGGGCCTCCGATCCGCCCGGCATGCCGACGTGGCGCGCCGCCCTGGCCGCGGTCCTCCTGCTGGCCGCTCCCTCCGCTCCCGCGGACGAGATCGGCGGCCACGACGAGGCCTGGTGGCGCGAGCAGCACGAGGTGCTGGTCGCGGAGCTCGAGCACGCCGAGGCGCGGGTCGAGGAGTGCGAGGAGACCGAGGCGCCGCGCGCCTACGACGGCGTCGGCGGCTACACCGTACGGGGTCGGAACGGGCGGATCCGCTGGGTCGAGATCAAGCGCTGCGACGAGCAGCGCGCCGCGCTCACCGCCGCCCGCGGCGATCTCGAGCGCTTCGAGGAGCGCGCGCGCCGCGCCGACGTGCCGCCCGGCTGGCTGCGTTGATCGCAAGGCGCCGAAGGCGCCGCGCAGCGAGCCGAAGGCGAGCGAAGCTCATCCCGAAGGCGCCGAAGGCGCCGCGCAGCGAGCCGAAGGCGAGCGAAGCTCGTCGGGCTAGTCCCCGCTGAGGCCCGCCAGGAAGAAGCGGGTCGTGTCCGCCGCGATCGCCTCGGCCGTGCGCGTCTCCAGCAGGCGGCCGAGCACGCCCGGCGCGGTGAGCGCGAACCACACGCCGACCGCGTGCTCGAGGTCGACGTCCTCGCGGAAGTGCCCCTGCTGGATGCCGCGCTGGATCAGCGCGCGGAAGAACGCCTCGAGCGCGGGCCGCTCGAACATGTCTCCGTACTCCGGCGGGTGCACCCCGCCGAACAGCTCGATCGCCAGCTGGCCGTAGTCCCGCAGGTTGCGGAAGCCGAGCTCCATGGTGCGGGCGATGCAATCGCGCGCGTCGGTGTACTTGGAGGCGATCTCGAAGAACTCGTTGCGCGTGCGGTCCACCATCTCCTGCGCCACGG
>Ga0105106_10003626_pt1 | contig 10997 bp, 5 predicted proteins | sample PPLLaktember2015_5_FD_79109 | JGI IMG/M metagenome (GOLD analysis project Ga0105106, IMG submission 79109) | Freshwater sediment microbial communities from Prairie Pothole Lake near Jamestown, North Dakota, USA - PPLs Lake P8 Core (1) Depth... | ecosystem: Environmental > Aquatic > Freshwater >... | reverse complement strand
TTGGTGACGGGCAGATCAGCCTGGTCACTGAAAAGAGCGGGGAATCGTTTGCCGGCAGATACCGTCTGGGACGGGGGTGCTACGACGAGGCGGCTATCGGGGCCATTTGCCGCGTTTTTGGCGCGCCCCACAAGCCCCAACCGACGGGCCTGTCGCTGCGCCTGATCGAGTATCTCGATTTTCTAGAAGACCGCCTCTGCGCCGGCGCACGCATCACGATCTGCTCAGGGTATCGCAAGCCGGAGTACAACAGGCAACTGCGCGACAGGGGCGCTTTGGCCGCGAAGGCAAGCCTTCACCAGTACGGCATGGCGGCCGACCTAAGAATGGACGGGGTGCCTGCGAAGCGGCTGTGGGATTATGTGAAGGCACTCGGCTTCGGCGGCGCCGGCTACTATCACGGGGATCTCGTGCACGTCGATGTGGGGCCGGCGCGATCGTGGGACGAAAAGACCTCGGGCGTGGGCACGGGGATTTCGGACCACAACAAACTGATCGGCCTTGTGACCGACTACGATGTCTATCTCGCCGGAGAGATGATAACCTTGCGTTTCATCCGCATGACGGCCTTTCCGATCGGCGTGGCCACCGGATTTGTCCTGGACCGTGAGACAGGTCCCGGGATGGCGAGACAGGTTTCCGTCTTTAAGCCGTCCTTTGCGGTATCCGCGGAAGGTGAATGTTGCCGTTTTGACGATATCTCCCAAATGGCGTCCATCCGCTGGCGGCTGCAGGGAGAAATGCCGCCGGGGCGTTACAGGGTTCGAGCCCGATTCTGCGACAACCCATGGGACGATATGCCCTCGGAAGTCTCAACCCCAGAATTTGAAATCGTTCGCCCATGAGGGTGGGAGGACGTTGAGGATGGGCAAATCTTTGTTCTTGACAAACGAAGCCCTCCCGTTCGATGTATCCTGTTTAAAGGAGGGTGAACACGCCCGTATTTCGTTCCCGTCTATCAGAAGTCCGCACGAAAGGAAAAACCATGAATGCACTGCTGGTCTACCCCGAATTTCCCGACACTTTTTGGAGTTTTAAGCACGCCCTCAAGTTCGTTCGAAAAAAGGCTGTCTTGCCGCCGCTGGGTCTTCTTACCGTGGCGGCAATGCTTCCCGACGCATGGTCCAAGCGCCTTGTGGATATGAATGTGACACCGCTCAGGCAGGAAGACCTGGCGTGGGCGGACTGTGTATTCATCGGTGCCATGGCAGTACAAAGAGAGTCGGCACGTCGAACCATTGCCCGGTGCAAGGACGCCGATCTCAAGGTCGTTGCCGGCGGGCCGTTGTTCACGAGCGAGTACGAGGAGTTCGAAAACGTCGATCATTTCGTGCTCAATGAAGCCGAACTGACCCTGCCTTCTTTCCTAGAGGATTTGCAGAGGGGGTGCGCCAGGCGTGTCTACCAGTCGGGGGAGTTTTGTGACATGCGGCAAACGCCGGCCCCCATGTGGGAGTTGGCTGATCTGAAACGGTATGCGTCCATGAGTGTTCAGTTCTCACGGGGCTGCCCGTTCAATTGCGACTTCTGCAACGTAACGGCTTTATTCGGGCACCGCCCGCGCATCAAGAGCGCCGAGCAGGTCACCCTCGAGCTGGACAGTCTCTACAACCTTGGATGGAAGGGCCAGATCTTTTTCGTAGACGACAACTTCATCGGCAACAAGAAATATCTCAAGGCACAGCTCTTGCCCGCGCTCATCGCATGGCAGAAGGCCAAGAGATGCGGGCCGTTCTATACGGAAGCCTCGATCAATCTGGCCGACGATGAGCCGTTGATGGCCATGATGGTTGAGGCCGGTTTTGACGCCGTGTTTATCGGGGTTGAAACGCCAGATCACGAAAGCTTGGGGGAGTGCAAGAAAACGCAGAACAAAGGCCGTGACCTGCTGGAAGATATAAGGCGGATGCAGCGCGCCGGACTGCAAGTTCAGGGGGGGTTCATTGTCGGCTTCGATAACGATACGCATTCCATCTTCCAGCGGCAAATTGATTTCATCCAGAAAAGCGGGATCGTAACGGCTATGGTCGGCTTGCTGCAGGCCCCTGCCGGCACGGGGCTTTATGAGCGTTTGAAAAAGGAGGGGCGACTCCTTGGTCCCATGTCGGGTGACAACGGAGACGGCACAACGAACATTATCCCGAAAATGGACCCCGAGCTGTTGAAGGCGGGTTACAGGAATATCGTGCGACAGATCTACTCTCCGAAAAACTATTATAGGCGCGTAAGGACCTTCCTGCGCGAATATAAAGGGGCAAGCGTTGAACCCGCCCTCGACTTTCAGCGCTTCTTGGCGTTTTTTCGTTCAAACATCCGCCTGGGTGTTCTTGGCAAAGAGCGATTCCAGTACTGGAGGCTTTTGCTGTGGACGGTCTGCCACCGTCCCGCGTTGTTCTCGTTGGCCATCACGTTGTCGATATACGGCCACCATTTCCGAAGAATCTGTGAACTTCGCATATTGTAGGAACCGGCGAGGTGTCACTGGTTTTTCACATGCCACCCATGGTGACAGGGTTTAAAAGGAGTACACACCCGTGACCGACGAGCAGGTCGAGAAGAAGCCGTTTTTCGGAAACAGGATGAAGGGACGTTTCACGTTTCCTCGGATGCAGCTCAGGGTGTCGGGAGGACTCAGGCTTCTGGCTTTCGCTGTGGTGGCGGCTGTCGTTTGCTACAATCTTTTTTTCGTTTACGTGCGGCCCGATGAATACGGGATCAAGGTGGTTCGCGTGGGCTTGAAACGCGGCGTGCAAAAAGAGATCTATCATGCGGGCTTGAGTTTTGTTCTTCCCTTTGGGTTGCAGCAGATGTACCGGCTGCCCAAGGGCATCCAGGTATTGGAGCTGACCAACTTTCCCCAAACCGCCGCAGAGGCGGCAAGAAAAGACGGGGCGGCGCATATTCAGACGTCGGACGGCTTCTTCGTGGATGTGGATGTATCCATCCTGTACCGCATCGAGGACCCCTATCTGGTCTTTACGATGATCGGCCCGGGAAACCTGTTTGAAGACAACGGGATCATCCCCAAGGCCGAACCGGCCTTGAAGGAAACGCTTGGAAAGTTGACTACGGAAGAATTTTACAACAGCCCGATGAGGGTCCTGAAGGCGGAAGAGGCCAAGGAAAGACTCAACAACCAACTGAAACTAAAAGGCATCGAAGTGGACGAGGTGCTGGTGCGTTATTTCAAGTACAGCCAGGAGATTCAGAAGAACATAGAGGAAAAAAAGCTCCAGGACCAGATGGTGTTCACCAACCAGGCGGCGGCACGTGCAGCCAAGGAAGAGGCGGAGTTGAAAAAAATCGTGCAAGAGGGGATGGTCATCGCTGCCGTCGAGCTTGAAAAGGGGAAGGCCTACGTCACCCGGAAAATTGCCGAGAAGGATCTTTACGTGCGCAAAAAGAAAGCAGAGGCTGACCTACTGGTCAGACTGGCGGAGGCCGAGCGGGTGCGCCTCAAAAACGAGGCCCTGAAAGGGATCGGCTCCGAGCGGATGGTGGGGCTGAAAATGGCTGATGCCTACAAGGGTCTGGACGTCATCATCCTGCCCAGTGACGGTCCCAACGGGGTCAATCCGTTAGATCTGAGTAATGCCCTGGAATTGTTCGACGTTCGCAAGGGAGGCGGCCCATGAAGCGCTTTTCTGTCCCGGCTCTCTTAATGGCGGCCATGCTCGGCCTGCCCGGCTGTTTTCCCCACACCACAGGGGAAACGGAGGTGGGGGTGCGAACCCGCAAAGTGGCTTTCCTGGGCGAAAAGGGCGTTGAAGACCGGGTCTACCCCCCAGGCTCAACCTACTTTTTCTTGCCGTTTATCAATGACTGGCATGTCTTCGACACCAAGTTGCAGAACCTGGAGATGACATTTTCCCAACTCAGGGGTGACCGGCAGGGGCAAGACGACCTCGTGTTTAAAACCATCGACGGCAACGACATCAGCCTCGACGTGATTATCGCCTATCGTATCGATGCGACAAAAGCGCCCCATATTTTGCAGTATGTGGCCCGTGACGACTACACCTTGCGCGAAAAGGTCGTCCGAACCGTCGCCCGGAGCAGGCCGAGGGACATCTTCGGCGAACTCAAGACCGAGGCCTTCTACGTGGCGGAATCCCGGGAGACCCAGGCGAACAAGGCCAGGCAGGAGCTTCAGAGGATCCTGGAACCTATGGGCATCGTGGTGGAGAAGGTGCTGACCAAAGACTATCGTTTTAACCCCGAGTATCAAAAGGCCATCGAGGACAAGAAGGTTGCCGATCAGCAGGTGGAGAAGAACAAGTCCGCCCAACACGCGGCCCTGGAAGAATACAAGCGGAAACTGGAAGAAGCCCGGGGTGAAGTCAACAAAATGGTGGCCGACGCCGACGGCCAGTTCCTCAAGGCCCAGATCGAGGCCGATGTCTACCAGGAACAGCAGGGGCTGCTTGCCAAGGCCATCCAAGCGGAAGGCGTTGCAGAAGCCAAGGGGATCCAGGAAATGAATAACGCCCTTGCCGGATCGGGGGGCGAGGCGATCGTGAAGCTAAGAATCGCCGAGGCGATTCAGGGAAAGCGTATCATTCTGCTGCCGGTGTCGGAGGGCGGGATGAATCTGAAGACCACGGATATCAACCGGCTGATAGAAACGTTAGGCATCAAATCGCTCTCCGGGGGGCAATGACGGCGTCGATCCGACGTATCTTTTCAGGTATCGAACGGTGTGTGTTTTCGCGTGCCCTTCTACCAGCTCCACGGGAGAGCCCGTCACCACCACCCTGCCTCCCATGTCCCCACCCTCCGGCCCAAGGTCTATGATGTAGTCGGCCTCTTTGATGACCTCCATGTTGTGTTCGATGACGGCCACCGTATTTCCCTCATCCACCAGGGCTTGCAGAACCGTCAGAAGGCGCTGCACGTCGGCCAGGTGGAGACCCGTCGTGGGTTCGTCCAGAAGATACAGGGTATGCTCGGTGTTGTTCTTGGCCAGTTCCTGGGCCAGCTTGATCCGTTGGGCCTCTCCCCCGGAAAGGGTGGGGCTCGGCTGTCCCAGGCGCAAGTACCCCAAACCTATGTCGCAGACCATCTGCATGGGCTTGCGAATGGAAGGGACGGCGGAAAAGAAGTCTGCGGCTTGTTCGAAGGTGAGGTCCAGGACTTGGGCCATGTTCTTGCCTTTGTAGGTGACGGCGAGCGTTTCGCGATTGAACCGTTTGCCGTCGCACACCTCACAATGGACGTAGACGTCGGGAAGAAAGCTCATGGCGACCTTTAGGCTGCCGTGCCCCTGGCAGGCTTCACACCGGCCGCCGGACACGTTGAAGGAAAACCGGGCCCCTTGGTACCCTCGGGCCCGCGCCTCAGGGGTGGCTGCAAAGAGGTTTCGAATGGGAGCCAGAAACCCCACGTAGGAAGCGGGCACGGAGCGCGGGGTGCGGCCGATGGGACTGTGATCCACCTCCAGGACGCGGGACAGGTGCTCCCAGCCTTTCAGATCCCCGCAATATCCCGCTTGCTCTGATTTCTTTGAGAGGCGAGCCCGGACCTCCCAGTACAGGATGTCTTTGAGAAGGGTCGATTTCCCGGAGCCTGACACCCCGGTGACACAGATCAATGTTCCCAGTGGAAAATGCACATCCAGATTTTTCAGGTTGTGCTTGCGTGCCTTGAGGAGGGTGATTGCCTGTTTGCCTTTGTATGGCCTCAGCCGGGACGTGATACCGTGGTGATGACGATGAAAGGCGGAGCCGGTCACAGAGGCGGGCACCTTTTTGAGGTCCGCGAATGTGCCCTGGGCGACAAGGCGTCCGCCCTGCTCTCCGGCCCCAGGGCCTAAATCGATGATCTGGTCAGCGAGCCGGATCGTTTCCTCGTCGTGTTCCACCACCAAGATGGAGTTTCCCCTGTCCCGAAGGTCTTTGAGGGCATCGAGAAGCATCCCGTGGTCGCGTGCGTGCAGGCCGATGGTGGGCTCGTCCAGGATGTAGCACACACCCGTGAGGTTGGATCCAAGCTGGGCTGCCAGCCGGACCCGTTGTGCCTCGCCGCCGGACAGGGTATCGCCGCTTCGACTGAGGGCGAGATAGGAAAGCCCGAGGCGATCGAGCAGAGAAAGCCTTGTCGTAATTTCAGCCAGAATCGGTTGTGTGATGGGCAGTTCATGGGCGCCGAACGCAAATCCCCCGATCGTGCGCTGAAGCCCGTCGGCCGACTGTTTGACCAAATCCCAGATGGAATACCCGGCGATCCTGACCGCCAAGGCTTCGGGCCTGAGCCGACTCCCGGCACATCGGTCACAGGGCACGAATCCGTTGCGACGTTCCAGTTGGCCCAATCCCTCACAGGCCGGGCAAGCCCCGTGGCTGCTGTTGAAGGAAAAGAGTCGGGGATCCAACGCCTGAAGGCCAATCCCGCAAGTCGGACAGAGGCCCTTGAGGCTGAAGATCTCTTCTTTCATGTCCGGCTGTACGATAACCAGCGCCCCGTCGCCCTCGTCCAGGGCTTGCCTTACGAGACCGTCCAGGTCTTGCGTCGGGAGGCTGCCCACCACGAGGTCGATGGTGTGCTCATGGTAGCGAGTCAGTGCCATGCCTTTTTTGAGCGTACAGATGCGGCCGTCGATGCGGGCCTTCCGATACCCCCTGGCAAGGGCCTGAGACAGGACATCCTTATGAAAGCCCTTCCGTCCGGCCACCTTGGGAGCAAGAATCAGTGCATGGCTGCCTTTGAACCGGTCGGCAATCTGGCCTGTGATCTGCCTGGGGTTCTGGGCCATCAGTTTTCTGCCGCAGCCCGGGCAGTGTTGCGAGCCGAGCTTGCTGTAGAGGAGCCGAAGGAAGTGGTATATTTCGGTCAACGTGGCCACTGTGGAGCGGCGGCTTGCATGACTTATCCGTTGTTCTATCGCCACCGTGGGCGGCAGGCCGTTGATCACGTCCACTTCCGGTCGTTCCAGGATCTTCACGTACTGCCGCACATAGGGAGCAAGACTCTCGAGATAACGGCGTTGGCCCTCGGCGAAGAGGATATCAAAGGCCAACGTGGATTTGCCGGAGCCCGACACCCCGGTCAACACGATCAGCTTGTCCCTGGGGATCGAAAGGCTCAGGTTTTTCAGGTTGTGTTCGCGCGCCCCCTGAACAGCGATAGCCTTGGCCCATCCTGTGGCCGGTTCCGACAGGGGTAGGCGGCTCCGGGCCCTTTTTGATTCTTTTTGTTCTGCTGTATTCAAACGGCCGCCGCCGGCCAGATAGGCCCTTAGAAAACGACCTGTATGAGATGTGGGGTGGGCTGCGATCGTTTCCGGTGGGCCGGCCGCGATGACCTCACCGCCCGCGTCTCCGCCCTCCGGTCCCAGGTCGATCACCCAGTCCGCTGTTTTCACCACGTCCATGTTGTGTTCGATCAGGAGGGCCGTATTCCCCTCTTGGACAAGTCTTTGGAGGGAGGCCAGGAGTTTTTCAATGTCTTCAAAATGGAGCCCCGTCGTGGGTTCGTCGAAAATGAAAAGACGGGCACTGCTGCTGCCGTGCTTCAGATAACGAGACAGCTTCAGGCGTTGGGCCTCGCCGCCTGAAAAGGTGCTGACGGGCTGTCCCAGCCGGATGTATCCCAATCCCACGTCCGCCACGGGGCGGAGTCCCTCTTGGACCTTGGCCTCATCATGGAAGAAATCCAGGGCCTCGTTGACAGTCATGGAAAGCAAGTCGAAAATATTTCGGCCGTTGTAGGTTACTTCTAGGATTTCTTTTTTGAAACGTTTCCCTGCGCAGTCGGGGCAGGAGACAAACACATCGGAGAGAAACTGCATTTCCACTTTTTCAAAGCCGTCTCCCCGACAGGTCTCGCACCGGCCGCCCGCCACGTTGAATGAAAAATGGCCCGGCCCAAGACCCTTTGCCCGGGCGAGAGCCGTGTCCGCCATAAGGCGGCGGATGGGGTCCATTGCCTTCGTATAGGTGAGGATGTTCGCCCTGGGCGTTCTTCCAATGGGTCGCTGATCCACCAGCACCACATCCACAATCTGTTCAAGCCCCTTGATGCCCCTGTGGCGACCCGGCCGGCCCTGGGGGTCCCACTTGATCCATTTGGCGGCCTTGTAAAGGATCTCTTCGGCCAGAGTCGATTTGCCCGACCCTGAAACGCCGGTCATACAGACGAACAGGCCCAGGGGTATGGCCACGTCCATGTTTTTCAGATTATGTTCGGCAGCGCCCTCAATAGTGAGCCAATGGCCTTTTTTCGGGCTCCGCCGTTTTGGCGGGATGGGGACACACCGTTTGCCCTTAAGGTATTGGCCGGTCGGAGAGCCGTTGACGGCTGCGGTGGGGCCAAAATACATGATCTGCCCCCCAGCCTCCCCGGCTCCGGGTCCCAGGTCCAGCATGAAATCGCTCTCACTGATGATTTCCGGGTCGTGCTCCACGACGACCACGGTGTTCTGTAGGTCTCGAAGCCCTTTCATGATGCCGATGAGGCGGTGGTTGTCCCTGGGGTGAAGGCCGATGCTGGGTTCGTCGAGGACGTAGAGCGTGTTGACTAAAGAGGATCCCAGCGCAGACGCCAGGGCCACCCGCTGGACCTCTCCTCCGGAAAGGGTGCGCGACTGCCGGTCCAGGGTGAGATAGCCCAGGCCCACGTCCCGCAGATACCGGAGTCGTCCCTGGATCTGACGGACAACAACCATGCTTGCCTCGTCGGAGGCCGGGACGGGAAGGGTTTCGAAGAAGCGGTTGGCTCCGTCCACGTTCAAACCGTAGGCTTGGCCGATGTTGAGTCCTCCCAGGCGGTATAACAACGCCTCCGGCCTGAATCGGGTCCCATGGCAAAGCGGGCAGACACGGTAGGTGCGATATCGGGAAAGAAAGACCCTGACATGCATCTTATAGGTTTTGGTCTCAAGCCAATCGAAGAAGCCGCGCACGCCGTAGTAGGTAGATGTGCCGTCGAGAATGGCCTTTTTGTGCGCCTGTTCAAGGCGTTCAAAGGGGATGTCCGTGGGGATGTTTTTTCCCCGGCAGAAATCCATCAGGTCCTTAAACTCCACGCGTTGATTTTCCCAATCTCCCCACGGTTTGACAGCGCCCTCTTCCAGCGACAGAGAGGCATCCGGAACGACAAGATCCAGGTCTATATCGATGGTCCGTCCAAACCCCTTGCAGTTTTCGCAAGCCCCCAACGGGCTGTTGAAAGAAAAAAGACTTGTTTGAGGCGGGCTATACGGAATCCTGCACCGGGGGCATTCCAGCTTGTTAGTGAAGACAAGATGTTTGTCCGGCTTGATCCAAACGTCCACACGGCCTTGGCCGAACCGAAAGGCCTGTTCCAGAGAATCGACAATCCGTTTCCGCTCGTCGGCTCGAAAAAGAAGCCGGTCCGTGAGCACATTGAGTGTGTCGCCTTTTTGCCGTGGACCGTCCAACAAACTCACAATCTTTCCTTGCTCGTAGATACGATCGAAGCCCAACTGGATCCATTCCCGGAGTCCTGCTTCATTGCCGTTGTCCCCTCCCGCCGAGACGGGAAACGTGATCGTCACCTCCTTTTTCCGAGCCGCATCTTTCAACACGGGCCAAATCCGTTCCGGTGTGTCCGGCGAAACGGGCTGCCCGCACGATCTACAGTGGAGCTGTCCCATCCTGGCATAAAGAAGTTTTACGTAGTCGGTCAGTTCGGTCATGGTCCCCACGGTGGAGCGAGAGGTCCGGACGGGGTCTTTCCTGTCGATCGCAATCGCCGGCGGAATTCCCTCGACACGATCCACCTGCGGACGGTCCATGCGGTCCATGAACTGCCTTGCATAGGGGGAAAAGGTCTCCACGTAACGGCGCTGCCCTTCAGCGTAAAGGGTGTCGAAGGCCAGGGAGGACTTGCCGGAACCGCTCACTCCCGTTACCACCGTGATGCGATTGAGGGGGATTTCCAGATCCAGGTTCTTGAGATTGTTGTGTCTTGCGCCAGCGATATGAATGACGTCGTGTCCCATGGGTCGTAATCCTTTCAACGAAAGCCGTTCAGGTTACCACGAATCAAGATGCTCACTCAACCTGAACAACAAGAGCCGACCCCGGTGACCCGTGTCCAGCCGTCAAAATCCTGACAAATCCCGGGATCTCCGAAACGGAGGCCTCGGCGGAGTCGCCGCCCATGCCTTAGAGGGGTGCTGCAACTGTCTGTTATTACAAATTCACGGATCTGAAGAAAAAGAATGATTGAGACAGGATTGGATACCTGCGCAGTGCCCGTCGATGCTTAGACTATTTGTGGGATGGGCCTTCGCTAATAGCTTCAGCCTTCGCTGGGGCTTCAGCCTTCGCCAAGGCTACGGCCTGACAAGTCGGCCTGACAAGAAGCTGCAGTGCAGTGCGACGCGGCAGATGGAGTTACTGCCGTACCGAGAATCAATGGCGGTAGGTGATCCTGCCCTTGGTAAGATCGTAGGGGGAGAGTTCAACCGTCACGGTATCTCCGCACAGAACCCTGATGAAAAACTTCCGCAAGCGACCGGAGGGATGTGCAATGATCTGATGACCGTTTTCCAGTTCAACCCTAAAGAAACCGTGGGAAAGGTCCTGAATCACCTTTCCTCTGACTTCTATGCGTTTTTCCGGATCCATGACAATGCCTCTAGGGTGCCCATAAAGCGAGCTGGCTTTTGCCGTTCGGAGATTCCTTTGTGGTGCCGGGCACACGATAGCGCTAAGCATTCTATCGAAGCAACATTGGTGCCAACGAAATAACAGTCTGAAACAGGAATCACGGTTTCCTCGCCGGCCTCTTTTCGGAACCCCTCATTCCGCTACACTCACTTTGAGGCAGGCGGTTTGAACAGCTCTTTTCTGATCCCATGTTTCTTCATAAGCTTATGCAATTGTCGTGTGGAGAGTCCAGCCGTGTCGGCGCTATCTTTGACTCTGCCCTTTTTTATGGTCAAGAGCTCTCTAAGGTATCGGCCTTCTGCATATTCTATGGCCTGGCGTCGTATTTCGTTCAACGTGAGCAGGCCGGGTGACGCGAGATCC
>Ga0105106_10003625_pt1 | contig 10999 bp, 9 predicted proteins | sample PPLLaktember2015_5_FD_79109 | JGI IMG/M metagenome (GOLD analysis project Ga0105106, IMG submission 79109) | Freshwater sediment microbial communities from Prairie Pothole Lake near Jamestown, North Dakota, USA - PPLs Lake P8 Core (1) Depth... | ecosystem: Environmental > Aquatic > Freshwater >... | reverse complement strand
TTTCAGTTACAATTTCCGCAGGCATGGTTTTTCTCTTCTCCTTCTCACGTGGCTGTGGTCGGAGAAAGATACCATGCCTTTCGCTTTCAGGCTACCCGGCCTGACTTTTCGCTACCTTGCGCTATAATACTAATAAGCCCCTTTTTTACTGAGGACAACCACCACGGTCTTGATCAATATTGAGATATCCCCTAAAAGCGACCAATTGGTTAAATATTCCTGATCCAGGCGGACACGTTCTCTAAAGGAGAGATGGTTACGTCCAGAAACTTGCCATAAGCCTGTCATTCCAGGACGCACATGGATGTAGGTGGTGTATGCCTGTCCATAGCCTTTGAGCTGGTCAGGGAGGAACGGGCGCGGCCCTACCAGGCTCATCTCTCCTTTTATCACATTCCACAATTGTGGCAGCTCATCCAGGCTGGAACGACGTAACCATCGCCCGTTGCGCGTAAGGCGTGGATCGCGCCACATCTTTTGAAACTGCTCAAAAGCCATTCTCGTTTCTGGTTCCTGCTGGAAAAGCTCAGCCAACAGTTCATCGCTACCGTGGTACATCGTTCGGAACTTGATGATCGAAAAAAGTTGCCCGCCTTTGCCCACGCGCACCTGGCGATAGAGGATAGGCCCGGGTGAACCTAATCTGACCAGCACACCCAAGACAACTATGAGGGGAAAGCCGAACACGAATGCGCAGGTCGCGCCGAGCACGTCCAGGCTGCGTTTGATCCCCAGGCGCCAGGTTCCGTTCACTCTGAAACTCTCTGCTCGGGTAGCTTCTTTCACACTCATGACCGGTATCCCGCCTTTACTCTCGAATCGAATTCAACCCACTTGCGCTCGATCAGGCAACCAAGCTCTTGTTGAAAGCGCTCGCGCTGGAAACGTAAAGCGTTTTGCCGGATTTTCCCTCGATCGAAACGTATTCCTCCGGCTTCGAATCTGGTCACAGCTTCCATCAGGCTCTCCACAGTCTGCTCGGGATACAGGATTCCCGTTACACCCTGCTGTACCGTCTCGGTGACCCCTCCCTTCCCAAAGGCAATCACCGGACATCCCGCGGCCTGTGCTTCAACGGGCGCCAGGCCGAAATCCTCGTCAGCTGCGTGTACATAAGCGCGCCCTCGGCTGAGTAGATCTGCAACAATATCGTCAGGCTGGTAGCCCAGCATTTGTACGGTTGGCCCAGCCTGCCGGCGGATACGATGGAACAATTGCCCATCCCCAATCACGATCAATGGCAAATTTAGGCGCGTAAAGGCTGCCACAATCAGGTCCAGTCGTTTATGGGTTTCCATCCGTCCGATCGTGATGAAGTAATCTTCACGCTTTTCCCGTGAGTTAAACCGCTCAATATCCACCGGCGGGTAGATCACCTCGGCATAGCGCCGATAAGCGCGCCAGATGCAGCGCGCTGCCCAATGGGATACAGCCACGAATTCGTCCACGCGCGCGGCTGCAGCAAAATCCCATTGGCGAAGGTAATGTAAGACCCATCGCGTCGGCCAACTTCGGATTCCCTTGTGGTCGCCATACTCAGACAGGTACTGATGATAGGCTCGCCAGGCCTGCCGTACAGGCGTATAGGTATAACTGATATGCAGTTGGTCGGGGCGTGCCATCACCCCATGGGCTACTGCGTAGCTGAAAGACAGGACGATCTCATACGCACTTAAATCGAATTGCTCTACAGCTACCGGCAGCAATGGCAGGTAGTTCCGGTAAAAGCGCTTCGCGCCAGGTAAGAAGTTGATAAAGGAGGTATGGATCGATCGATTGGTAATGATCGAATCGCGAAATTTCTCGGGACGGTAAAGTAAAGTGTACACCGGCGCTTGCGGATAGATCTGCAGAGCAGCCTCCAAAACGCGTTCTGCCCCTCCCATGACCGGCAACACATCGTGCACCACTGCCAGGCATTTCGCGCGATCCTCCATCAGAGCACCCTCCCCTCAGATTGAACGTCCTGCAGCGCTTGCCATGCCGCTTGTGCGCTGCGATCCCAGGTGTATTCATGCGCCAGTTCGAACCCGCGCCCCGCCAATTCCTTGCGCAGATCGGGTTTACCCTCAATCTCCTTTAACGCGCCCGCGATCTCGTCTACGGATGTTGGATCGACCAGAAAAGCTGCCCTTGCATAAATTTCCGGCAGAGCGCCCGATCGGGCTGCAATGACGGGCGTTCCACATGCCATGGCTTCCAGGGCGGGCAGGCCAAAACCCTCCTCCAGTGACGGGATCACCAGCGCCAGCGCTCCGCTATACAGCCTGGGCAAATCGTCATCAGCAACATAACCACATAAGCGGATATTCGCAGAGGATTGAGGAAGGGAGATATGCCTGAAATTCGACCGCGACTCGCCTGCCAAAACCAAAGCCGTGGCGCCTTTATGTCCATAATTCTGTTGAAAAGCGTCTGCCAGGCGCCACAGGTTTTTACGAGGTTGTAAAGAACCCACTGTGAGAAAGTATCTTTCTGGCAAGCGAAATTTTTGGCGGATATGTTCGATCTCATCCTTCCTTCTGGGATAAAAGCAGCCCAGGGTAACGCCTCCTGGGATAATTTTCACCCGTTGTTCAGCAATCCAACCCGCCCTCAAAATACGTATCTTCACGTAAGACGACACCGTGAAAACCGCCCGGACGCGCCTCACCAGATGCGGCAGAAGCAGTCTATACCATAAGGAAAAAGCTCGTGCGTACCATTCCGGATGATCGAGAAAACTTACATCATGCAGACTGAGCACCTGTCTCTCCAAAGCAATCGGGCCTGTGTTTGCGATGGACCACAACAGTTCATTCGCCTGAACTTTACTGGGCAGGATGAGCTGCTCCCAGAGGTGCCCCTGCCAGCCCTGGATTCCCCGCTGCGGAGCGATCTGGCGCACCTGTCCATCTAATCGCTGCACGATCTCGGCGCTATAACGCTCAACGCCAGTTCTACGGCGAAATTTGTAACGAGAATTGACCAATATAGTAAGCATAGGGTGCTTTTACCAGCGTTCTCTTGAGGAATGTTATTGATCAGCCGTTCATACTTCTTAAGAAATGGAAGAAATGCTTATCCCGCTAATTTCGTTCGGATTTTCGGGATTTTCTTGTTTGAGAAATCGAAATTTATCATGCAAACAAGCGTCAAGTCGCTATCTCTCGCAGAACCATGGATTTATCAGATATTACGCAAGTTGGCCCAAATCAGTTTTATCCTGACCATCATTCTGATCCCTTTTCGGCTGCGCACCGTTATTCAGTCGAGACCCACCCCGCCTCTTTATTCAGATTACACGGATTTTTTATTTTTTCCGGCAGATGGTTTCATGCTGTTGACAGTTTCCTTTTGGGCATTCTCTCTGTTGATCCATCCGAGAAAAATCAGCCTGGGCGCCAGGATTGTCACCCTTCCCTTGGCTGGGGTAACTGTGATGGGTTGGATCAGCACGCTCTTCTCATTGGATCCGGCCCTGTCGTTATACCATGCTGTGCGCATGGTATTCCTGTTATTTTTTTACTTCTATCTTCTCAATGAGGTGTCTTCTCCCCTCGCCATTATTCCTGCGGCTGCCATCCAAATCGCAATCCAGGCAATCGTTGGCTCAGCCCAGGTGTTGGAGCAACATTCGATAGGTCTGAAGCTTTTCGGCGAACATGAACTGGATCCAGCCTGGCATGGGATCAGCATCTATTCGATCAACGGTGTCCGTTGGTTGAGAGCCTACGGGCTGTCCGACCACCCGAATATTCTGGGCGGTTGCCTGGCACTGGGGCTGTTATTGCTCCTCTTCGCTGCCAGCCGGCGATACACCTGGAGAACCATGCTGGTCTCAGGTGTGTTTATTCTGGGGATTGAAACACTTTTCCAGACTTTCTCTCGGTCAGCCTGGCTCGCCTTTACCTCCGGTGTTGTTTTTTTTGCTGCCAGTTTGTGGCTCACCCGCCGGCGGCTCGATCTCTGGCGAACGGGCGTACTATTATTCTCCAGCGGGCTGATCATCTTGCCTATCCTGCTATTTCATTCACAAGCTATTGCTACCCGCCTGCTTCTCAACCCCCAGTCACGCAATAATCCACAGGAAGACCAGTCGATTGGCGAGCGCCAGCTCCTGAATCGGAGCGCGCGCCTGGTATTTGCGGAAAATGTTCTTACCGGTATCGGGTTAGGCGCCTTACCACGCGCCATGCGCGATCGTCTCCCCGAATTTCAAGTCAATTACCAGCCTGCGCATCTCGTTTTGTTGGTCGTCGCTGCTGAAACGGGTATTGTGGGTGCGTCGTTTTACACGCTATTACTGGTATTGCCCTGGCTGGCGCTCTGGTTCCACCGTCGCCAGCTGCGTTTTACATCGGATCTAGCGATAGCCTCGGCGTTAATGCTGGCTGTCGGAGTCCTTGGATTGCTCGATTATTACACCTGGTTGCTGGTACCTGGACGCCTGTGGCAATGGATCATTTGGGGATCATGGGCTCAGGCTTATTTCCGCTCTCGAATAGATTGGAACACCCGATGAGTGATCTCTTCTTGATTCCGGTGGCAATCCTTTATCTGCTGGATCTTACCTTGCTTTTTATTTTTGGTGTCAATTATTTATATCTCACGCTGGAGAGCCTAAAAAAAGAACCCCACTCCAGGCAGAAACGCATGAACACAGACCAGGCAGAGACTCATAAGCCTTTTGTTACCATCCAATTACCGATTTATAACGAGCTTTACGTCGCTAAACGGTTAATAACGGCTGCCGCTCAAATCGAATATCCGCCAGACCGTTTGGAAATTCAGGTTTTGGATGATTCTACCGATGAAACCCGCATAATCGTCGAAGAGACGATCGAAGGTTTGCGACACCTCGATGTAAAAATCCACCATCTCCACCGCACCCAGAGAATTGGCTATAAGGCTGGAGCCCTGGCGTACGGTCTGGAAACAGCCAAGGGCGAGTTTCTGGCGATATTTGATGCCGATTTCGTGCCGCCCAGGGATTTCCTGATTCGCACCCTGCCAACTTTCGGCGATCCGTCGATTGCCTTCGCTCAGACCCGTTGGGGACATCTGAATCCGAACTATTCCTTGCTCACCGCCCTGCAATCCCTCGCAATCGATGCGCATTTCGCCGTTGATCAGTATGCCCGCTACCACCGGGGTCGTTGGTTCAATTTTAACGGGACAGCCGGTATCTGGCGCAAACAAGCCATTCTGGACGCGGGCGGCTGGCAGGCAGCCACCCTGACGGAAGATCTAGACCTTTCGTACCGGGCTTTTTTGCGCGGGTGGAATGCCTGCTATCTGCAGGATGTGGTTGTGCCAGCAGAGCTGCCAGTCAGCTTTGGCGCCTATCGACGCCAGCAGCACCGTTGGGCGCGCGGCAGAATGGAATGCGCCCAGAAATTTATCCCAGAGATATGGCGCGCCCCGATATCCATGGGTCAAAAAGTGGAAGCTGTTTTACACCTGACGGGGTATTACGTCCATGTCTTGTTAATTTTATTGTCATTCCTGTATCCCGCAATATTATCGCTCACTCAACACTACACTCAGCTGCTGGGTTTCTTCAAGATCACCGCGGTTTTCAACCTGACCGCATTCGCCCCCACCATATTCTTCCTGGCAGCTCAACATCACCTGGGACAACGCTGGGTGTGGAAAACGCCAAAAGTGTTATTCATGACCGTCTTTTTTTCAGGCATGATGCTCAATACCCTGCGCGCTGCCCTTCAAATCTTGTTTCGCAGGCGCAGCGAATTCGAACGCACCCCGAAATTTGGAATTCTCCAACGCCGCCAGGAATGGCGAAAGTCTCCTTACCAAACCCGGTTCGATTGGCTGATCATCTGCGAATTGGCATTCGCAACCTTCAACCTCGCAACAGTTATTTATGCCCTGCGCCTGGGTAACTGGGCTATTGCCATCTACGCCGGTTTATTCGCCCTGAGCTTGTTTTATTCAGCCTGTCTTTCCATATATCAAATGTTCTCAGTCTCTCTTGTAAAAAGATCGGAATGATCGTGCAAACTCTTTCACGCAATCTCACCGCTCCCGCGGCGCTCGAAGAGTCAGTGCTGGCAACACTCGCTTATGCTGACCTATTCGATTTCCCGCTTAGCGCGCCAGAGATCCACCGCTATTTGCATGGAGTCCAGACGACACGAGCGCCGCTCATGGAGTGGCTAGAATTCGGCCATCGCGCCAATCGGTTGATCCGTCACCAGGCAGGCTATTATTTCATAAAAGGGAAAGAAGACATCCTATCTGTTCGTCAGCGCCGGAAATTGATCGCCAGTGCCTGTCTTCCCCGCGCTTTTCATTATGGAAATTTATTAGGAGCTCTACCCTTTGTCCGCATGGTAGCCCTCACTGGATCGCTGGCTGTAGGTAATTCCGATCATGGCGCCGATTTCGATTATTTCATCATTACTTCTCACGGGCGGCTGTGGCTGAGTCGCGCCCTGGTAATCTTGTTCGTACGCTGGGTTTTCTGGCGCAACAAGGATACGATCTGCCCCAATTTCATCATCAGTGAAGTAGCGATGGAAATGCCTCATCGCAACATCTACACAGCCCATGAAATCACCCAAATGGTCCCCATTAACGGCATGGAAGTGTATCAGCGTTTCCGCGAGTCAAATTCCTGGACGTATTCCTATCTACCCAATGCCAGCGGACCCCCATATTCGACCTTCCCGCTCACTTCCAGAAAAACCCGCTTTCGAAAAGGTATTGAACGCCTCTTAAGCCAGCCAGCCCTTGACAGCCTGGAACGCTGGGAAATGGAGCGCAAGATATACCGCTACCTGCCCCAAAATTCCAATGCGGATGAGATCCATTTCTCTCCGCACTGGTGTCAGGGCCATTTTAACGGTCACGCGTTAAAGACTCTGAACCTGTATGAGCAGAGGCTCAAGCAGCTCTCGGCGCAAATCCCGGAGAATTAATATGAGCGCAGATATTCTGTTCGGGCAATCCTATTTTCTGCGATTCGATCCCAAGCTGATGGCAGCCATGCAGCCTTACCCGCCATTAGGTTCGCTGTATGCCGCCAGTTATGTGCGCAGCCTAGGCTACGAAGTCGCCCTGTTCGATGCCATGCTGGCCGAGTCTGAAATCGAGTGGCAGCACGCGCTGATGCGCCACCAACCGCGCTTCGCAGTATTATTCGAAGACAATTTCAACTACCTTTCTAAGATGTGCCTTCTTCGCATGCGCACCGCCGCCTTTACCATGATCTCCATGGCTAAATCCGCAGGCTGCACTGTGATTGTGACAGGCTCAGACGCCAGTGATCACCCAGAATCCTACCTCTCACACGGCGCCGATTTTGCCATCGTTGGAGAAGGCGAAATCACATTGGGCGAGTTATTGGATCGTCTCACCGGCAGGCGCGATACTCCGTTCGGAGATATCCTGGGGTTGGCATGGACAAAGGATATTGAAACGCAGATCAATCCTCGCCGCCCCGAAATCCGAGATCTGGATGGCCTGCCATTTCCTGCCTGGGATCTGGTGGATTTGGAACGCTACCGGGGAATTTGGAAAGCCCGCCACGGATATTTTTCCATGAACGTGGCATCTACCCGGGGTTGTCCGTATCACTGTAATTGGTGTGCGAAGCCGATTTGGGGCCAGCGCTACCATGTGCGCAGTCCTGAAAATGTGATTGCTGAAATGCAGTGGCTGCAAAATACTTGCCAACCCGATCATATCTGGTTCGTGGATGATATTTTTGGTCTAAAGCCTGGCTGGGTGTCACGCTTCGCAAGTTTGGTTGAAGACCATTCATTACGCCTGCCCTTTAAAAGCCTGAACCGCGTGGATTTGCTCTTGCGCGATGGAGAGATAGAAGCATTGCGCCGCGCCGGAAGTCACACGGTGTGGGTTGGCGCTGAGTCGGGGTCGCAAAAAATTCTGGACGCCATGGATAAGGGCACCCGCGTGGAACAAATAACCCAAGCTGTACATCGATTGCATTCTGCGGGGATTCGCGTGGGTTTTTTCCTCCAATTTGGTTATCCAGGCGAAACGCGCACCGATATCGAACAAACTCTCCAATTGGTTTGGAGCTGTATGCCAGATGATATCGGCATGTCAGTTTCCTACCCGCTTCCAGGGACAGAATTTTTTCACTCTGTCAAAGCGCAGTTGGGAGATCGTCAGAACTGGATCGACTCGAACGACCTGGCTATGCTTTACCAGGGGACATTCAGAACCGATTTTTATCGTCAGCTTCATAATGTGCTGCACAAGGAATTCCGCCTGCGTAGAGCCTGGCAGCGGGTCAGGCAGACTCCGATGGATCAACCTGGTCGCATTCCGGAGTCGCTTCGCATAAATCACGACTGGACGAGAGATATCGCTGCGCTGCTTTATCACGCTTTCACCTTACCCCTGTCGAAGGCGCGCTTACACCTTCTTGCCAGGACTTCCTCACAGGGATTGGGGATTTCACCCCAAGCCTTGAGCCCGTCCCAAGCCGCGCGCCCATCACCACAAGTGGAGGATTGAAGAGTTGTCGGCACCTTTCCCGGATATTGCGGAGGCCTTTTCAAGAACCGCAGAGAAATACGACCGCTTTGCCGAAGACCATCCCAACCTGACTCGCATGCGCGCTCTGGTTTATTCCCATTTGTTGAGATTTGTAAGGCCGGGAGCGCGTATCCTGGAGCTGAATTCCGGGACTGGGACAGATGCTGTATACCTCGCCCTGCAAGGTTTCTCTGTGCATGCCACAGATATCGCCCCGGGTATGTTGGTACGCCTTAAGAGCAAAGTGGACAACCTGTCCCTTGACGAGCGCGTCAGCCTTCAAGAATGTTCATTTACAGACCTGGCCCAGATAACCGGCGGGCCCTATGACGCGGTCTTCTCCAACCTGGGCGGCTTGAATTGCATCTCGGATTTGAGCGTTGTTGTCCGACAGTTGCCAGGGGTGCTCCGAACGGGCGGCGTTGTCACTTGGGTGATCCTGCCGCCGGTGTGTTTATGGGAGTTGGCTCTTGCTCTGAGCGGTAACTTTAAAGTCGTTTTTCGCCGCCTGAATCCCTCAGGTACATGGGCTCATCTTGAAGGCAAGTACTTCCCGATCCACTACTTCACACCACGCCAGGTAATCGCAACCTTTGGACCGCGCTATAAACTGCTCTCACTGCAAGGTCTCTCGATTTTCGCTCCCCCTGCCGAAAGCAAAAACCTGGCAATCTCCCATCCCCGCCTCTACCAGGCACTTTGCTGGCTGGATGAGCGCCTTGCCTGGCGTGCGCCGTTTAATGGCTGGGGGGATTTCTTCATCATCTCTTTCCGGTTCTTGCCGGAAAGTTGGCATTGAGGTGGATATGGATTTTCCTAACTTCCCGCATAAACACACTCTTCCGGCAATCCTCAATCCAATCGATATCGTTAACTATCGCCGCCATCTAAGAAGGCTGCCGGATATCCAGTTCCCTGAAGGGCTGCTGCTCTGCCTTGAACGCGGCTTGTCGAAACGGATGAGCCGGGTTGTCCCGGTCCGCAGGGTGGGCAGTATGCTAGGCGATTTGTACCAGGTTAAGAAATTGAAGAATAAGGTGGGGATACTGACCGATTTCGGCGGCGGCGCCCCTATCGTCGTTGAGTTGGCAGAAGAATTTATCGCCTTGGGTGCACGCAGTTTAATTTTGATGACCAGGGGTGGGGCGCTTCAATCTGACCTGAAACCCGGTGATATCGTGATCTGCGATCGTGCCATGCGTGATGAAGGCACCTCTCATCATTACCTGCCGCCAGGTAAATACGTAAATGCCAGCTCTGAGTTAGCGGAGAGCCTGGCGCGGGCCCTCCAAGCACGACAACAGACCTGCGTGATGGGAACCACCTGGACTACAGATGCCCCGTATCGTGAAACGCATGCCGAGGTAAAACAATATCAGTCAGAAGGCATCAAAGTGGTCGAAATGGAATCTGCTGGTCTCTTTGCTATCGGTCAGGTCCGGAACGTCCGCACGGCAGCTGCAGTGGTCGTGATGGACAGCCTGGCTAACCAGCGTTGGGAAATACCCGACCGGCTGGATTCCATTCAGAAAGGCCTTCAGGTGGTTTATCAGGCAGCCATCGATACCCTCGGCGCTGCGTGAGAGATGGTAATGAGCCCCCCGGAACCATTCGCATTTATCTGCCCTCGCTGTCAGGCGGAGCTGGTAGAAAGATCTCCAACAGAACAATACTGTCCCACGGAGGATCTGATATTCCCATGTATCGAGGGTATCTGGCGATTCTTGCTGCCAGAACACCAATCCCAATACCACCAGTTTATCAGGGAATACGAAACAGTCCGTCTGGCAGAAGGGCGCGCTTCCACCGAACCAGCCTATTATCGTTCTTTGCCATTTGTTGATTTACAGGGAAATTTCCGCAAAGATTGGAAAATCCGAGCGCGCACTTATCAAGCCTTATTCGAGCACGTACTGAAGCCCGTCGAACAACAATGCGCCCATTCTGTGAAGATCCTGGATCTGGGTGCTGGGAATGGCTGGCTCTCAAATCGACTGGCGATTCGAGGCCATCAGGTGGCTGCTGTTGATCTCATCACCAACCCGTATGATGGATTGGGCACGCGTGGCTTTTATAGATCAGGATTTCTTTCTGTTCAGGCTGATTTCAATCGGCTACCATTTCTTAACGAACAGGCTGACCTGGCGATTTTTAATGCATCTTTCCACTATGCTTCCAGTTATGAGAGCATTCTACAGGAAACCATGCGAGTTCTGCATCCAACTGGGCAGGTGGTGATTTTGGATACTCCCATCTATCATGATCCCAGAAGTGGGATCCAAATGGTGAGTGAGCGTCAAACCCGCTTTACACAGCTATACGATTTTCCATCGACCGCCATCGCCAGTGAAAATTACCTGACTTTTGCACGCATCGAACAGCTAGCTGAAAAATACCATCTGACATGGCGGTTCATCCAGCCTAATTATGGCTGGCAGTGGAGGATTAAACCATGGCTACACAGGTTGCGAAGGCTGCGCGAGCCTGC
>Ga0105106_10003624_pt1 | contig 11002 bp, 6 predicted proteins | sample PPLLaktember2015_5_FD_79109 | JGI IMG/M metagenome (GOLD analysis project Ga0105106, IMG submission 79109) | Freshwater sediment microbial communities from Prairie Pothole Lake near Jamestown, North Dakota, USA - PPLs Lake P8 Core (1) Depth... | ecosystem: Environmental > Aquatic > Freshwater >... | reverse complement strand
TTTTCAGTTCCGATCCTGATTAGATCACCTACGCCGGTCTGATCAAGAACTTCAAACGGATCTTCACGCAGGATTTCTTCCTGTACATACAGAGGCAGGAATTTACCTGCATCATCCCTTGACAGACCGAATGTAGTTTGAGTCAGGTCGTTAGTGCCGAAGCTGAAGAATTCGGCCTGCGTAGCAATTTTATCTGCAGTTACGCATGCTCTCGGAAGCTCTATCATTGTTCCCACAAGATAATTCAGCTTTTTACCTCTTTCCGCGGCTACTTCGTCAGCAACTTCTCTAACAATCTTTTCTTGTAATTTGAATTCATTAAGTTCGCCTACCAGCGGAATCATTATTTCCGGTTTTACCTTAATCCCTTTAGCAGCAACATCATAGGCAGCTTCAAAAATTGCTCGTGCCTGCATTTCTGTAATTTCAGGATAAAGAATTCCAAGCCGGCAGCCTCTGAATCCGAGCATCGGATTAAATTCATGCAGACTATTGATCTTTTCTACTATTTTTTCCACAGGCAGAGATAATGCGGAAGCCAGCTCATTAATTTCTTTTTCCGAATGAGGCAGGAACTCATGGAGCGGCGGATCTAATGTCCTTATTGTGACAGGATTTCCTTTCATGGCCTCAAAGATTCCGGCAAAGTCGTCTCTTTGCAGAGGGAGTAATTCGTTCAGAGCTTTTTTTCTGTCGTCTACAGTATCTGCTAAAATCATTTTTCTGACGGAGAGAATCCTATCTCCTCCAAAAAACATATGTTCGGTTCTGCAAAGGCCGATTCCTTCAGCACCGAAAGCCATTGCGTTTACTGCCTGATCAGGCTGATCCGCATTGGTTCTCAGCTTTAGTCTCCTATAGCTGTCTGCCCATTTCATTAAACTGTCATATGTTCCGAATATAGGAGAATTTTTTGGGTCGAGAGTTTTTGTAATCAACACCTGAATAACTTCGGAAGGATAAGTTTCCAGTTTCCCGACGATTACTTCTCCGGTTGTACCGTCGATTGAAATGTAATCTCCCTGTTTAACGACAATGTCTTTGCCGTCAACGGAAATTTTTCCTTCCCTGTAATTTATTTTTAATGCACCGCATCCGGCAACGCATACTTTGCCCATTTGTCTTGCTACTAGGGCAGCATGCGATGTCATCCCGCCGCGTGCAGTTAAAATACCTTCGGAAGCGTGCATTCCTTTAATATCTTCAGGTGACGTTTCGATTCGTACAAGAATTACGGGATCACCCTTTGCCGCCATTTCCTCGGCATCCTGAGCGCTTAATGCAACTTTTCCTGAAGCAGCTCCCGGTCCGGCATTTAAACCTTTTGCCAAAAGCTTCCCGCTTTCAACTGCTTTTCTTTTCTCTTCGATATTAAATATCGGACGAAGAAGCTGATTCAACTGATTGGGTTCAATTCTAAGGAGAGCTTCTTCTTTTGAAATAAGTTTTTCTTTAACCATATCGACAGCCATCTTTACTGCTGCAAATCCGGTTCTTTTACCTACACGGCATTGAAGCATCCACAATATACCCTGCTGTATGGTAAACTCAATGTCCATCATTTCTTTATAGTGTTTATCCAGAATATTTCTATAGCCGTTTAGCTGCTTATAAATCTGCGGTCTCTGTCTTTCAAGTTCTGCAATCGGAAGAGGAGTGCGTATACCCGCAACAACATCTTCTCCCTGAGCATTGAACAAAAATTCTCCGTAGAAAACATTTTCTCCTGTAGCAGGATCTCTTGTAAATGCAACTCCGGTTCCCGAATCTTCACCCATATTTCCGAAAACCATCGACTGAACATTAACAGCAGTACCCCATTCCGCAGGAATATTATTAAGTTTCCTGTATACGATTGCTCTTTCATTCATCCATGATCCGAATACGGCACCGATCGCGCCCCAAAGCTGTTCCATCGGATCATCAGGAAAATCATGGCCGGTTCTTTCTTTTATTGCACCTTTGAATTCTCCGACGAGCTCCTTAAGCTGTCCGGCCGAAAGCTCGGTATCAAGCTTTAGTCCGTTGTTATGTTTCTTTCTTTCCAGAATAATTTCAAACGGATCTTCTTCATGTTTATCTTTTGGTTTCAATCCAAGGACGACATCGCCGTACATCTGAACAAACCTTCTGTATGAATCATATGCAAAACGGGGATTATTTGTTTTTTCGATCAAACCATTAATCGTCGTATCATTCAATCCGAGGTTTAGAACAGTATCCATCATTCCGGGCATAGAAGCTCTTGCGCCGCTTCGTACCGATACAAGCAACGGATTTACTGCATCTCCAAACTTAGCGCTCATTATCTGCTCGACTTTTTTCAGCGACGCCAGTACTTGAGCTTTTAGCTCGGAAGGATATTTATTACTGTGTGCGTAGTAGTAGGTACAAACTTCAGTGGTAATTGTAAAACCCGCAGGCACCGGCAGGCCTATATTAACCATCTCAGCTAAATTTGCTCCTTTACCGCCAAGCAGCGCTTTCATATCTGCTTTCCCTTCGGCTCTTTTACCTCCGAAAAAATAAACATACTTATTTTGCTTAGGCATTTTGTAGATTCCTCCAATAATTATTTATTATAAATTTTTATTTACCGGTCTCTTTAAATTTTAGAGACTCCATGAATTTTAACTATGCAGCTAATGAATAACATTCACAGCAGTGCATTATTATAGCTTCTAACCTTTTCTCTTTTGAGTATGTCCCCCTTTCTTATAGGTTAAACCGTCAATAATAAAATTTTTAAAACCTTCAGTATCGTCCATTGCGAGTTCAATGTTCAAATAAAAAATATCTATATCATCCAATTCTGTAGAGAATTTAGTAAGCTTCACGGCATCCTTCTGAGTAGTTACAACAGAATGAGAATTTGTTGCATAGAATTCTTTCCTAATCCTTTGAATATCTTTAAAGCTGTAATCTTTATGATCTCTGAATATCAATTGATTTTCAGTATCCACATTTGTCTGCTTTAAAATATTTATGAATGAATAGGGATTCGCAATGCCGGAAACAACAAGGCTTTTTTGTCCTTCGAATTCTCCCAGGTTATAGGCGGTCTTTCTCATAATATCCACGAATCCTGTAGCTTTGTAATAAGCATAAAACAATTTTTTACCTTCGAAGTACTTTAAATATTTTTCTGGCATTTCTCTTTTTGCCGAGAATTTTCTATTAATTATCAAGGCACTAGCGCGTTTCAAAGATCCAAACGGTTCTCTCAGCATACCTACCGGGAGCAATGAGTGGTTCACGAATCCATGTTGATTGAGGAAGCGCTGTTCGCAGATTACAAGATCAATGTCTCTGGCTATCCATCTATGCTGGAATGCATCATCCAGTACGATTACATCAACTTCCGCATCAGCGATTAATTTTTTTGCACCCTTAACCCTGTTTTCCGAAACGGCACCGGGTACTTTGCATTCCGACACGGTATGATAGATTTCGTCTCCGCTCATGTTAACATTTGCCAGAAACTTTTTACCGTCGGAAACAAGCAGGTATCCTTTAGAACGCCTTCCGTAGCCGCGGCTTAATACGGCCGGATTTTTCTTTTCGTTTTGCAGAAGATTCAGCAGATAAATTACAAGCGGAGTTTTTCCCGATCCGCCGACTGTTATGTTGCCAACAGAAATAACTTTGGCAGGAATCTTCTCCGCTCTAAAAAATTTTTTATCAAAGAACCAGTTGCGAATTAAAATTATTGCTGAATAAATCGGCAAAACCGGCAGCAATAACAATCTGACAGTTTTCATCTATTTAAAGAACCTTCAGGAAAAGAAATTTGACACTTCGGGAACCATATGATATTTTAAAATTCTGTTGCATTATTCTGCAATTCATTTAATTTCATTTCACAGTAAGAGATCATCTTTGACGTCTCTTCATAACTAATTTCAGCTCCGATAAAGATCGGTTCCGAATAAACAGCATGCACATGAGAAAACATCATTGGTATTTCAAACATATCCCAGCTTTTCAGAACTTTCTTTTTTCCAAGGCCTATTCCAAGAAGTATAAGCGGAACTCCGCTTTTTTTTGCGGTTACAACGGCACCTGCTTTCAGTTTGTGCGGGGGTCCCTTGGGACCATCGGGAGTGATTGCTATTGATCTGAAATTTTTCGCATAATCAATCATAATTCCCAATGCAACATCGCCGCCTTCGGAACTAGAACCCCTTACTACAGTATAATTCCAATTTCTTAACAACTTTGCCAGAAGATCTCCGTCTTTGCTTTTACTTATTAAAGCTACTGTATTCTGATCTTTGTGCAGATACCATGGAAGCAGCATTGTACCATGCCAGAAAGCCAGGATATAATTCTTATTCTGCTTTCTCAATTCATCCAAAACTTCTCTGTTTGAATAAATAATTTTCAAAGTTTTACAAAGAATATTCATTCCCCAAACTAAGCAAAAGTGGCCTATGAACCGTAAACTATCCTGCTTTATTTTCTTAGGATTCATTCATTAATGCGTAAATTGATCTTGCTGCTTTCTCCGAAGCACTTTCCTCAGAGGAAAGGAAAATGCGTTCTTTTATTACTCCGAGCTTTTCCTTGATTGAATCATATAAACTGCTGCTTGATAGAATATTTCTGCATTCATTGTATATGAAATCATCTTTCATTTTATTCTGAATCAACTCCGGGACAATTTTTTCGCCCGCAACAATATTTACTAGTCCGATATTTTTAACCTTAACAAGCTGCCTGCCGATAAAATATGTAAGGAAATTAGTCTTGTAAATTATAACCATCGGAAGTCCGAAAATACCTGCCTCCAGGGTTGAAGTGCCTGATTTAATTATTCCGAATTTTGCATGCTTCATAAAATCGTATGCGAAGCCTTTTATTAACTTGTAATTATGATTATCAGAAATCCTCATGAATATTTCCTCATCTATATTTTCCGAGCAGACAACTACAGTCTGCAGACCAAATTCTTCGGCAATTTTAACTGCAGCATTGATACTCTCCGGAAAAATCTGTTCAACTTCATGAGTTCTGCTGCCCGGCATTAGCAGCAGTATTTCTTTATAAGGATCTAAATTAAACTTCCCATTCAATGCATTCCTGTCTAAAAAATTATATTCCCTTAATCTTTCCGCTAAAGGGTGACCGATATATTCAACATTTACTCCATGCTTTTTATACAGCTCTTCCTCAAAAGGAAAGACTACCAGCATTTTATCTATTAATCTTTTAATTTTTTTGATTCTTCCTGCACCCCATGCCCATATCTGCGGTGAAATGTAGTAAACTATTTTTGTTCCGTAAGTTTTAACTTTTTCGGCAAAATCAAGATTGAATCCGGGGTAATCAATTAATACTACTGTTTTAATTTTATTTTCCTTAACAACATCAAGAAGATCTCTTTGTACTCTTTTTATAAAAGGCAGATGTTTTACAATTTCGGCAAAGCCTAAGAAAGCCATTTTATTAATATGATAAATGACATCCATTCCTTCGGCTTTCATTTTATCGCCGCCGATCCCGCACACCTCCATCTCTTTATCGATATTTTTTAAAGCTCTTACAAGAAATCCGCCATGCAGATCACCGGAAACTTCGCCCGCAATTATCATAAGTTTATTCCGATTCACTTAATGACATCTTTCAATTAATTTTAGTCAAAAAGATAAAATACCGAAGGAACTTTATTAAAGTCTTCCTACAAACCACAATAAAAACAATGTTAGTGAAACAAAACTTAAAGCCTGCAGGCTTCTTTTTTCCGATCTCAATCCTGCTTTAATTTTAAAAACCGGCTGCTCAACGGATTTTGCCCTGTATGGAGTAATCCTGGGAATAAACCTTGGAACATTTTTCTTATAATCTTCAAAAGCTGCTCCGAATGTATTTTGAAGATATTTTTCCTCTTCTTTAATGATCATTCTATACTGAAAATAAAAAAAGAGAAGTCCGGCAATTTGTAAATAAGGGAAAAGTGCAAATGACATAACTCCTAGGCCTGTATAGATCAAAATATTTCCCAAATACAGGGGATTTCTAACATGAGCAAAAGGTCCGCTCACTATTAAAAAACTTCCTCCGACACCGCCGGTTGTCCGTGTTTCGCTTCCAGCCCAGCTTACTCCCCACAGCCTTATTAGCTCTCCGATTACAGCAATGCAGAATCCCAGGATCAAACTCCAAATGCTTGCGTTCTCATAAAAGATCATGATGAGCAAAAATGGGATCGGAGTATAGCTCCTGTATTTGAACAATATCGAAGAGAGACTCATTTTTTCTACTCGGCCATGTAAGCTGTTTTTCGATTTAGAACTGCCCGGTGTCTTTTTTTCAGCCTTTTTTTTGCAGTTAGCTCCTTCATTCTCTCAGTTACTTCGAAAAAATTTTGAAAAGGGAAATAAGTGATTCTCTCCTTTTCGCAAAATTTCAGCAGATCATTTTTTGCAAAAATAAAGTCGCAGTATTGAGCAGCATATTTGTCCGAGTTCCCGTCGCCTATATAAAAAGTAAAATCATCATCGCCGCTGTTACTTATAATATGATTTCTCTTACAGTTTGCAGAAGTTAGGAATTCAGAATCAAAATAAGGAAAAGAGGGGATTAGCTTATTTTCGCTGCTTATTGTCAGGCGATTTGAATAGACATTAATTCCTTCAATTCCTTCTTTAGTAAAAATTTTATCTATATAGTAATCGAATCCGTCACTTAAAACAAAAACGTCATGACTGCTTTCTTTGCAGAATTTTACAAATTCTTTAAATCCTTCATTAATTTGAAAGGTACTTATGTACTGATCCAGTTCTTCTTTGTTTATTGCATTTATTGAACCGCATAAAGCAATCCAGCTGTCTTTAGCGGGGAGCCGGTCGCTGAGAAGTGCTTCAATTATTTCATCAACTTTCGGTTTATCGCCAAATTTCCTGAATACAGCATCGCCGACATCTTCAATTGTAATGGTTCCATCGAAATCGACAAATATTTTAAAGCCTGTATGCATACTTTTTATCCGGCCGCTACATTCAAATCTTCGTTAAATCTTACGCTAACAAGCTTTGAAATCCCTTCTTCCTGCATTGTTACTCCGTACAAAGTATCTGCGGCTTCCATTGTTCTTTTGTTATGAGTAACAACAATAAACTGAGTATCGCTGCTGAAATCAGCTAATATTTTTGTAAAGCGGTCGATATTAGCATCATCCAGAGGCGCATCAATTTCATCAAGTATGCAGAAGGGGCTCGGTTTTACAAGATATATTGCAAAAAGGAGAGCAATTGCTGTTAAAGTCTTTTCACCTCCGGAAAGGAGTTCGATTGAAGTTGGCCGTTTGCCTTTCGGCTTTGCAACAATTTCAATCTTAGCTTCCAGAGGATCTAAAATTCCATCGGAAGATTCTTCAAGGCGAAGGTCAGCTTCATCGCCGGGATTAAATAGTCCTCTGAAAATCTTTACAAAGTTTTCCCTGATCTTCTCAAAAGTTTCCATAAACTGCCGCTGGGCAGTGGCATTAATTTCATCAATTGTCTTTACAATATCTTTTTCGGATTCAATAAGATCATTTCTTTGGCACGATAAAAATTCGAATCTCTCTTTTTCTTCCTCGAACTCGGAATAAGCAAGAAGATTAATTGGTCCGAGGTTTTTTATCTGCTGCTTTAATGATTGAACCTCTTCCTCCTTCTGTTTAAAATCGAATGAATCCAAATCATCAAAAGCTTTATTTGAAAGAGTTAAAGAATATGAATCCTTTATATGGTCGATAAGATTTGAAATTTTAATTTCATATTCACCGAGCTTCATTTCACACCGGTGAATTTCCTCAACAACCGTCTCCTTTTCATCCCTTAAATTTTCATGCTTATTCTCAATCCCGGTTATCTCAGATTTTATTGAATTATATTTCTCTTCTATTTCACTAAACTGTTTCAGCTTCGACTGCTTATCAGCCTCGAGATTATTTAACTCCTTGTTTTTTTCAGATAAAAGATGGTTTATATTATTTATTTCTTCAGTTGAAAATAAAATATCGTTTTCCCGCCTCGATATGGTTTTATTAATGTTCTCTATCGAATTCTCCGCATGCTTAACCGCGCTTTCCGTATTCCGCAGTTCACTGAATAGTCGTTCCTTTTCCAGCACAAGATTATTCTGCCCAGCGGTTTCGGAATTTAGTTTGTTTTCAAGTGCACTGAATTCAGCTTCAAGATCCTGAAGTTTTCTGTCTGCTTCAAGCTTTCCATTTTTCATTTTTTCAAGATCGACCTTATAATTATTTAGTCTATCATCGGTGCGGTTTGCCTCATTAGCCAGTTCCTGAATTTCCTGTCTGGCTTTTTCAATCTCATCTGCAGCTTTCTTTTTTTCATATTCGAAAAGGGCAATCTGCTTTTCGACATTTGCGATATCATTAACCAACAGCCTGGCTTCTTCGGAAATATTCTTTAAGTCGATCTTATTAATTTTTTCTTCAGTTTCTTCAACTACATCCTTAATCTTTTCAAATTCATCTTTCCTCCGGATATATTCATACTTAAGTCCTTCCAGGAACTCTTTTCTGCCGAACAGAGAATCATCTGCTTTAGGAGCAGACCCTGCTTCAATTACTCCTAAAGAATCGATATAGTCGCCATTTAAAGAAGTAAAATTAAACCCGGAATAACGTTCAGATAATCTCAGTGCGGTTTCAAATGAGTCAACGATTGCGGTTTTTCTTAATCTCCAGTCGAAAAAAGATTTCCACTTATTATCACAAGTAATAAGATCTTTAGCCCAGCCGATAAATCCTTCTTCTTTACCTAATCTTTTAATTTTTCTTTTTTCACCGAATTCACGGAGTTTATTGATGAATCCTTTCCCGCCATAACCGGGTTCCTGCATTAAATAAAATGATGCTTTACCGGCTTCATTGTTTTTCAGGAATTGTATTCCATTTTTCAAATCTTCAAGAGATTCAACGAGAATGCTGTTCAGATTATTTTTAATTGATGCTTCCACGGCAAAACGGTATTCGTCCGCCGTGCTGCCGGCATGAGCAAGTAAAATACGTCTGCCGTGCAGATTCGCAGAAACGCCGGAATTTTGAAGCCATTCATCGTTCTCAAGCAGAGTCTTGGCGCCTTTTGATACTCCTTCAAGATTTTCAATTAATCCCTGCACAAAATTAATTTTATCTTTGAGAGCATTGGCAATTCCTTTTTCTTCCAGCTCCTTTTCCCTGAGACGATTCAGCTCATTTTCAAGATCATCTTTTTCTTTTTGTTTCTTTACAAAGAAAGACTCCGATTCTTCAAGCTTCTTTGCGGTTTCATTCTTTTCCCTATTAAGCTCTTCGATAAAACCGACGGTCTTTGCAATATTATTTGTGAACAAAAGAATTTTTTCATTAAGCCGGGCGATGCTTCTGTTTTTTTCATCCAGAGAATTCTGAACGCCTGAAACATTATTTTCAAAATTTGCTATTTCCTTAAACTTTATTAGAATAAAATCGGAAAGGAGTTTCAGGCTGCTTCTTTTTTCTTCATGCTGGTTCTTAAGCTCCTTGACTTCTTCCATTTTCAAGTTTAATACAGCTTCTTTGGATGATATATCGTTTTCAAGGTTCTTAACGGATGCAGCTCCTTCTTCAATTACTCTTTGAGAATCATGCAAATGCTGCTTAAGCTCATCGAGCTCGAGCTGGTAGCGGTCAATGTTCTCCGAAAGAAATTTCTTTCTTTCTTCCTCAAGTGAAATACTCTGCTGAATGCCGTAAATTTTTTCCGTAAGAAGGTTCAGATCATTACGCTGATCTTCAAGCTGCTTTTCTATTACAAATAAATTCTGCTTGATTCCCTGAGCTTCATCCTCAAGCTTACTTAACTGCGATTCGGTATCTATTTTCTTTGTGAAGTATTCTTCCTTCCTCAGCCTCGCTTCTTCCTTTTTTACATTTAATAATGCCATCTCCCTTTCCGCAAAATCAATCTCAAGCTCACGCAGAGAAGCTGAAATTTTATTATACCTGTTGGCTTTTTTTGCCTGTCTTTCAAGTGAATTAACTTTCTTTTCAACTTCCGTTACGATATCATTTACTCTGACCAAATCTGCTTTAACTTCATCCAATTTTCTTAATGCCAGGCGTCTGCGCAGCTTGTACTTATTTACTCCGGCCGCTTCCTCAAACATCGTTCTTCTCTCTTCGGCTTTACTGCTTAAGATAGTTTCAACCATTTTTAATTCTATTACGGAATATGCATTTGCGCCTATTCCGGTATCCATAAAAAGGTTGGTAATATCTTTAAGACGGCAGATATTTTTATTCAGCAGGTATTCGCTTTCACCTGAGCGGAAAATCCTTCTTGTAATTGTAACATCGGTATACTCGGTAGGAAGAATCCCTTTAGTATTTTTAATTGATAAAGAGACTTCTGCCATTCCCATCGGCTTTTTTGTGGAGGTACCGTTGAAAATTACATTTTCCATTTTATCGCTTCTGAGCGCAGTACTTTTCTGCTCGCCGAGACACCACCTTATGGCATCTACAATATTGGTTTTACCGCAGCCGTTCGGGCCCACAATGGAAGTAACACCTTCATTAAAAACAATAACCGTTTTTTGTGAGAATGATTTAAAACCTAATATTTCTAACTTTGATAAATACAAATAAACCTCAAATAAGATCTTAAATGAAGAACATAAGCAACATCAGATTACAGAGTGACTATAAAAGTGTTTCTTCCGGCTATGCTTTATTCGAAGCAAATGCAAGCTGCAGATAGTAAAAAACAGAATTGTTAAATTCATAATAAATAAAGATTACACCAAGGACTATTAATACAAATGCAATTGAATAAAAATATACGCTTCCCGGGTTAACATCGAATATTACATAAATTCCTTTCATCAGGCGGTAGAAAATCCATAAACCGAAGATCAGAAGTCCCAGATAAACATACATGTTTCCCACATGTGCATTCAAAAGACGGTAGAGAACAATCCCCACCGGGATCAAAAGTACAATCGGGAGAAAAGACCAGATGACCGA
>Ga0105106_10003623_pt1 | contig 11005 bp, 6 predicted proteins | sample PPLLaktember2015_5_FD_79109 | JGI IMG/M metagenome (GOLD analysis project Ga0105106, IMG submission 79109) | Freshwater sediment microbial communities from Prairie Pothole Lake near Jamestown, North Dakota, USA - PPLs Lake P8 Core (1) Depth... | ecosystem: Environmental > Aquatic > Freshwater >... | reverse complement strand
TGGAAAAGCTGAGAAATCTCTGATTACACCCCCGCCTACCGGCAGGCAGGGATTACAAAACGATTACACGGATTCCAGAGAGCGAAAAATATTTTTTCGGAACTCTCTTTTATGATAAGCTCCGCTAAGGAGGATCTTTTGAAGTGACGGGAATTGAACATAAAGGCAAACGGATTCCCTGCCGTCTCATCATCTTCGATAAAGACGGAACGCTGATCGATTTTGCAGCGACCTGGGTTCCATTGATTCGAAAAAGGGTTTCTTTCCTTTTGAAGGCGCTGGGGAGGAGTGATCAGGAATTGGAAGCTTTCCTCATGACGTCCTGGGGAATCGATCCTGCCAGCGGAAAGATTGATCCAAGAGGGCCCTGCCCAGTCTCTCCAAGATCGGATGAGATCGTTATTGGAACGATGGCCCTTTACCAGAAGGGGTATCCCTGGGATGAAGCCAAACAGTGGGTGGCCCGGGCCTTTGATGAAGCGGATGCTGATGGCGATTGGCGGGAGAAGGTCGTACCCATCAAAGGCATTCAAACTTTCCTCTCCCAATTGAGAGAACATGGGTTCCATACCGCCCTGGCCACCAATGACGAGCGCAAGGATACGGAAGCGATTCTAAATTACCTAGGCATGGAAGGCTACTTCGATACGATCCTCTGTGCAGGAGAGGTAAGCCTACCGAAACCCCATCCAGAAACCATTTTCACCATTTGCCGTCAACTCGGCGTAGATCCAAAAGAAACCGTGATGGTGGGGGATTCGGTTGCCGACATGATGGCAGGGAAAAGGGCAGGGGTTGCCCTGACTGTTGGAATTCTCGAAGGAGGGGTGACGCCGCGCGATGAATTGGAGAAAGTCGCCGACCTCGTCGTGGATTCCATTCAGGATCTGGCCTTTTGCAAATTGTAGTCTCTAACCGTATGAACGCTCCAACACCAAAGCATGGGAGTCCTGGAGCGCCTTCTTTTGCCGGGTGAGGTTGGCTTGGAAAATCTCAAGGGAACGGAGGGTTCGTTGGCGAACCTGAGTAGAGCCTTGCCTGCGCAGATTCTATTCTTTCCTTATCCTTGTTGGGTGTTCCCGTGGCGGCAGGCCTCTATGACAATGTTTGCCAAGTGATCCCCGATGAGGGCATAGGGAAGGAACACTTCATTCGCTCCTTTCGCCTTCAGGACCTCTATCTGATCAACGGAGTCAGCAGTGGCGACAATGAAAGCGTTCGGGGCCACGGCGCGGCATATCGTCACGATAGCCTGATTGCTCGTTTCCTTGAGGAGCATATCGGGAATGGTCGAAAGAATGATTTCGGCGTTGGCGACATGGACATGCTCCAACGTATCCATGCTGCTGATATCGCCGAAGATTCCTTTAATTTTTCGATCGTTGACCTCTTTCAAAACTTCGAGGTTGAAGTCGATGACCAGGATGTTTTTCAAGAGATCGGGTGCGATTGTCTCAATTCTGTCGGTAAATGACCTGGCTCCCCGATGAAAACCGAGGAGGACGACCGGGTAGTGATCCCCATCTCCCTCCATGACCGACTCTTTCGTTTTCAAGGGAAATCCCATTTTTTCGAGGAAACGGTTAAAAACAAGGTAGGTTTGGTGATTTCCGTTAATAAAATAGGAAGAGAGGACCGAAGTAATGGCCATGGCGTAGATGATCAGAGACATCATGCGTTGGTCGATGTGACCGTAGCCCACCCCCAGGGCTGCCACGACCAGCGAGAATTCACTGATCTGGGAGAGATTGAGGCTCGCAATGAAACAGGATCGGCGTCCGCTTCCAGCAAGGGAAAGGAGCGGATAGATCGTCAAAAAACGTGAGACGATAACGAATAGTACGATGGCTGCCGACATAAGCAACAGGGAGGGGTCAGGAATAGGAATTTTCATGCCGATGGACAGGAAAAACAAGGTCAGAAAGAAATCTCGCAGCGGAAGCACTTTTGCTGTGACATGGATCCTGTAAGGGAAAGTCGAGATTGCCACCCCGGCAATCAGTGCCCCCATTTCCATGGAAAGGCCAATCCAGGCCCCCATTCCGGCCATGAAAGCACACCAGGCAATGGACAGGGCAACGACCATTTCCGGTGTTTTCGAGATCCTTTCAAAGATCCAGCGCATGAGGTATTTACTCAGCAGAAAGCCAATGGCCAGGAGCACCACGCTTTTCACAAGGGCGACCATGACAAGGATGAGCTGGGGATTCATAAAATGGGGTTGCAGGGCGAGGATCAGGATTGCCCAGAGATCCTGAAAGATGAGGATGCCGAGGGAAATGCGACCAGGCAGCGTATCGAGTTCAAACTTGTCATAGAGGAGCTTGACCACAATGGCGGTGCTGCTCCAGCCACAAAGCATGGCTAAATAGAGAGCATCAATTCGGCCTCTGCCCAGGTCGTATCCCAAGAGCCTAAAGAATCCTATGCCAATGAGCACGCAGAGAAGAAATTGACCAACGCCTGCATAGATCAACTGCCGCCCTGAGGAAAGAAGTTTTTTGGGATTGAGCTCCAGGCCGATGATGAAAAGGAGAAGGATCAGGCCGATTTCCGAGATGACTTCAATGTTTGCAGGTTCGGAGACAAGTTTAAGGCCGATCTCGGGACCGATCAGGGCGCCCGCGAGGAGATACCCCAGGATGACTGGCTGACGAAAAATCTGAAAGACGAAACCAAGAACCGTAGCCACCAGGATGGAAATACCGATTTCAGGGAGAATGCCATGCATGTTTAATATCCTATCTTAAATTGCCTGATTTTATTCTTCCGTGTTCTTCCCTCTGTTTGATCATCGGATGGATCAATCCATGAGCGCCTGCAGCGATCGGTTGGTATAGATGAGCCTCTGCCCCAGCCGATGCACCATAAATTTATGAAAGGCCGCCGCAATCTCAAGATCCGTTTCCTCCATGTGAGTCAAGGCCTCGGCCGTTAACCGATAAAAAACACTTTCCTGCTCGGTGATGACGGAGGCTGTAGAGGGCGACCGTAAATAAAGCCCTAACTCGCCGACCACGGTGCCGGGACCGCCGGTGCGCAAACGAACGACTTGACCGGCCTCATTCTGCATCTGGACGGTGATCCGACCGGACTCCAGAAAATAGAGCGAATGGGGTGGATCATTTTGATGAATCAGGCAATGGCCCGGCGGAACCTGTTTTTTTTCCAGGTACTGCTTCAATCGCGCCATCTTCTCCGGATCCGGGAAAAACGTCCGCAATTGATCCTCCAAAAGCAGGTCCCCTCTCGGGGCATAAACGCCCCGGAAGGCCACCATTTGGTTTTCACACCATTCGATGGCGCGATCGAGATCCGGGAATATCCTGAAATGAGCATTCTCCTCCAGCGGAAACCCGTCTCTTCTAAACTGGTTCAAAAGGATCGGGGAAAGACCAGAAAAGATCAGAACATAATCGTGGGACTCCGCGTGAAGCTTCATTTTGGCAAAGCTGTTGGCTGCGGAGGAATCCACCCCGTTCACAAATCGAAAATCCAGGGCGGCATAAAGGAGGGGCGGCATGTTTTCTGCCGCCGCTCTTCTGCAGACCTTGTCATGCAGATTGCTTGCCGTCCCGAAGAAAATGAACCCTTGAAGTTTGAGAAGATAGAGGGCGTCGCCTTTTTCTGTCAACATTTGCTGCTGGTCCGGCGTTCGATCAACGTTGCTGTGATAATGAATGCCCGATAAGGCCTGCTTCACCACGCTGACGCGGCTGTAATTATACACAAAAATCACAACGGCGACCAGGATGCCTACGCCAACACCTTCAAGAAAACCGAAAGCGTCGATGACGATGAGGATGAACCAGATAAGGACGCAATCGATTTTGGGAAGTTTAAACCAGCTTTCATAGAGCCACTGGTATAAAAAAGAGAACCCGAGAAAAAGCAGCACGCCGCCCATGATCGGTTTCGGAAAATAAGACAGGAGTGACCCGCCGAAAAAAAGGATTGATCCACCCAACAAAGCGGAGATGAAGCCGATCAAGCGGCTGTTGGTTCCCATCGTATGGCCCAAGGCGGAGAGGCTGAGCGAATGGATGCCGACGGTCCCGCCTACGGCACCGGCCAAGAGATTGGCGACACCGACGGACTTGAGCTCGTGGTTGAGATCTATTTCCCGGCGCACGACAAGCTCAAGGCCGCTGGCGTTAAGAAGAAGAGAGATGCAGCTCAAGATCAAGATCGTTCCGATCCGACCCGCCTGCGTCAAGATCAGTCCCCAATCGATCTGCGTCAGGGAAGCTGCTGAAAGGGGAATGTCAAGCCGGGTTTCATGCAAAGAGCCGATCAGCCAGCCCTGTGCCCGGACATCCTCAACCGGAGCACCGACAAGCCAAACCATCAGATAAAACAGACCGATTGAAGCAACCAGCCAGAGAGGCATGATCAGGTAGTGGCTCCAACGGCGAATCACCCCGAAGAGGATCATGGCCAGCACCAAGCCGGAAAGCCATTTCATGGCGACGTCGGATTGCATCAAGCACGTTAGCGTCGAAAATGTAACCGCTCTATCCGTCATGACGCCCAGAGCCCCTTTGACAAGCAACAGTCCCGTCCCCGCGAGAAAGCCGCCGATGACAGGATACGGAATGAACCGGATGAGATTCCCTGCCTTGAAGGTTCCCAGGGCAAGGAAAAAGAGTCCCGTCATAAAGGATGTTACGGCAATGGCCGCCACGACGGTGATGAACATCCCTTCGAGAGAGGCTGTCGGAAGCATTTTAGTTGTGATGAGGCTGGCAATCAGGGCCAGAATGGCGGCGGGAATTTCGTGGGGACGCGCGACCGTCCCCTTATAAGAGCTGGTCCAGGCGACAAAAGTTCCGATGATCAGGGTGCTCAACAGGATCAGGCTGATCCCTCGAGAGATAAATCCTGACAGGGGCCCGGAAAAGATCAAGGCGGCAAAGGCGATGCCCATGGTCACCGTCAAGACGCCAGAAATAAGACCGGCCGATAAACTCGTAACCCATCTGCCTGAATCAGGTTGGCGTTTCATGGCTGCACATGCAAATCCTTGATCCTGATCTTTGACTGGATAAGAACCTGCTTTTTTGACAGAGAAGTATATGGGGATGGTTTCTTTTATGTCAAGGCCATTTTCTTACAAGATCTGGAAGATATGGCTGTCGATTTCCACAGGGATGCCGATGAGCGTTCGGAATCGCAGTGGATCCGATGCATCGATAGGGATTGAGCAATTCCGGCGACAGGGGCTCCCTATCTTCTCCGGATCAAAGCGATGGACTTGGCTGCACTCTTTCGGATCCCGCGGTTGGGATCCGATTTCGCAATCTTTTGTAGATCATCAATCGCCCTCTGATCTCCCATGCGTCCCAACAGGGTCACCGCATAGAGCCGCGTGTAGTTGTCTGAGTCTTTGGCAATCTTCAGAAGCAACGGCGTGGCGCTTCGATCATTTGAATGTTCAAGGGATTTGTAGAGTTGACCCCAAGGCTGTTTCGAGGCCTTATCGCGATCGACTACAAATCTTTTGAGATGGGCAAAACATTCAAGAACCTTTATGTTGATATTTTGCCTCTCCCCATTCGGGAGTCTCTGAATCTGCCTCAGAAGGCTTAGCTGTTTGTTCTCGTGAAGGAGTCGTGGTCCTTGGGTCAGGAGGTCAGTCTGTGGAACTTCTTCGACGACCCTTGGTTGTTCGATGGGGGTTGGAGGTTCTATCTCTTGGTGTTGACGGGTGAGCAGATAAAAGGTGGCGGCCCCAGCGAGGAGACAGAGGATGAGGATGATCACCATGTTCACTGGGATAGGGAAGAGAAACGCTCTCTTGTTCTTCCTTTCAGGAACGCTTTTGGGGACAGAGCGTTTTTCGGGTTCGTGGCGCTCAGGCTTCACGACCCCTTCGACCAGCGCCGGCTTCTCAACCAAGATCTTGGTGCTTTCGGTGAGGATTTTTTTCTCCTCTTCGATTTCCTCCCTGAAGAGCTTCTTGAGATAGTCTGAAATGACCATCTCGTTAAGCCTCTCCTGGGTGGTGAGAAGATAGTTCTCGAGATCGACCCGCATCTCATGGGCACTTTGGTAACGGTTCTCCGGATTTTTCTCCAGGGCCTTCTTCACAATGTGGAGAAAGTCTCCGGGAAGGTCCGCAAAGACATCAGGGGGAAAGGGGACCTCCGCATTGCGCACCTTCTCCAACATAGAGAATTCGGAGTCTGCATCAAAGATCTTCCGGTTGGTCACCATTTCATAAAGGACGACGCCCAGGGAGTAGAGATCTGACCGTCGATCGATCATTTTTCCCCAGGCCTGTTCCGGTGACATATACAGGATCTTTCCCTTCAAAACGCCCACCCGGGTCTCCGTCGATTGGGAGGCGGCCTTAGCGATCCCGAAATCAGCCACAGCCACCTCTCCTTCGTAGGAGAGCAGAATGTTTTGGGGACTGATGTCCCGATGGATGATCTGGAGGGACTTTCCGGAGACATCTCTTAACGTGTGAGCATATTCGAGCCCCTTGGCGGCCTCGGTGATGATATAAGCACACTGAGCCAAGGGGAGCCTCTGCCATCCTTCTTTCGATTTCTTGAGAACCGACCGGAGATCCTTTCCGAAAACGTACTCCATAGCGATGTAATAGGACCCTTGGTGACTTCCAAAGTCATAAATCTGAACGATGTTTCGATGGTTCAGTTTGGCTGCCAGCTTTGCCTCGTCGATGAACATGGCGATGAATTCTTCATTTTGGGCAAACTGAGGGAGGATCCTTTTAATGGCCAGAAGTTTCTCAAACCCTTTCATCCCTATCCTTTTGGCAAGAAAGACTTCGGCCATCCCACCGGTCGCAAGTTTCTTCAGGATTTTATATTCTCCAAATATCCAGTCGATCGACATTTTCCGTCCTTCTTCTTTCGTCAGGAAGGCATCGGTTGTTCGTTTTCCCTCAGTCCCCGAATGTTGATGACTCCCGATTCCCTCCTCTGTCTTTTCCCGATCTCCCTATTTCCTCAACGCTTCATCTTGGAATTCTCCGGATCATAGAGCGGTTCTCTTTCGACCGTTGCGTCGAACCTCTTTGCAGCGACCTCGATCTGTAATCGGGTTCCTGGTTCTGCATAATGGGGAGGGAGATATCCATAAGCGATAGGTTTCTTGATGGTGTGCCCGAACCCTCCGCTGGTGACGATGCCGATGACCTTATCCCCGTCCAGAATCGCCTCCTTCCCAACAGGCATCAGAGGCCCCGTATGGATGGTGAGACAGCAGAGCCGGCGGGCGATTCCGTTCTCCTTTTGATTCAGTAAAGCCTGACGGCCAATGAATTCGCCCTTATTCAGTTTTACACAAAAATCGAGCCCTGCCTCGAATGGGGTATATTCTGGAGAGATATCCCCGCTCCAGTACCGGTATCCCTTTTCGAGCCGCAAGGACTCGATACAACGATAACCCACATTAGCCAGCCCAAGAGATCTTCCTGCCTCCCAGAGGGCATCGTAGACATATAAGGCATGCTCCATAGGCATATGGAGTTCCCATCCGAGTTCTCCGACATAGGTGATGCGGAGGGCAAGTACAGGGGTATATCCAAGGGTAATTCGTTTACAGGTCATATAGGGGAAACCCTGGTTCGAGATATCGTCACTGGTCAATTGCTTCAATATATTTCTGGCCTGGGGTCCGCAAAGGGTGATACAAGCCCTGGAGGAAGTAACATCGTTTACTGTAACAGAGCGGTCCTCGGGTAAATGTTTTTGGACCCAGCTGAGGTCATGCTTAACAAAGGCCGTTCCCGTCACAAGATAGAAGTGATCCTCGCCCATTCGACTCACGGAGAGATCGCACTCAATTCCTCCTTTTTCGTTCAGCATCTGGGTATAGGTAACCGAACCAACAGGTTTATCCATCTGGTTGTCGGTGATTCTCTGCAGAAATGGAAAGGCTCCAGGCCCTTTGATCTCAATCTTTCCGAAAGAGGTCTGGTCGATGATTCCGGCCTTTGTCCTGACGGTTTGGTGCTCCTTCCCTACATGTCTGAACCAGTTTGGAAGCCCCCATCCCAAAATATCCCTTTTGGGGACCCCCTTGGGGGCAAACCAGTTAGGCCTCTCCCAACCTGACTTTTCACCAAAGACAGCCCTCATCGTTTTGAGGCGATGGTAGAGAGGGCTCATTCGCAGGGGCCGGGCCGATTTCATCTCCTCATAAGGCCAACTCATGGAATAATGGTGCGCGTAGACTTCAATCGAGCGATCTAAGGCATATTTCTGGCTGGCATGGTGGGCTCCTAATCGTCGACTATCCAACCGCCAGATGTCGAGACTGGGCCTCCCCTCAATGATCCATTCGGCCATCATCTTGCCTACTCCTCCGGCCGCAGCAATTCCATGGGCGCAGAAGCCAGCAGATACGAAGAAGTTTTTCACTTCTGCAGCTTCTCCCATGATGAAGTCCCCGTCAGAAGTAAAGGCCTCCGGGCCATTGAGCAAGGTGATGATTTCAGCCTTGCCGATGGCGGGTACCCGTTTCATCGCCAAGGCAGAAAGAGGCTCAAAATGTTCATAATTCGATTTGAGAAGTTTCTTGGTAAAATCCCTGGGAATCCCGTCCAGGGCCCACGGAATGGGATTATGTTCGTATCCTCCCATCACGAGTCCACCCACCTCCTCACGAAAATAGACCAGAAGGTCAGGATCACGCATGGTGGTCATTCCCCGGGGCACGCCTTCGATCGGTTTGGTGATGATGTACTGGTGCTCCATGGGAATGATGGGTATGGGGACTCCAACCATTTTTCCTATCTCTGGAGCCCAGATGCCTGCCGCATTGACAACGATTTCGGTCTTAATTTTCCCATTTTCTGTAATCACTTCGCAGACGGCACCGTTTTTGACTGTGATGCCGGTCACTCGAGTGTCTGTATAGATTTCCGCTCCTCTGTCTCGAGCCCCTTTGGCAAGGGCATAGGTGACGCCGCTGGGATCAATCTGCCCATCTGTTGGAAGAAAGGCAGCTCCCTCGATCCCTTTCTTTTCCATCACCGGAAACAGGTCACAGGCTTCTTTGGGACTGATCAGTTCCATGGGCAGGCCAAAGGTCTTGGCCATGGCTGCCGAACGGCGAAGTTCTTCCATCCGGTCCTTTGACGAAGCGATTCGCAAACCGCCGACTTCGCTCCAGGCGGTATGCTGCCCTGTCTCTTTCTCCAGGCGTGAATAGAGTTCAATGCTGTATTTCAGCATTTTGGTAATGTTTACGGAAGCGCGCAACTGCCCGACCAGACCGGCGGCATGAAAGGTGGCTCCGCTTGTCAACTCCCCCTTGTCTACGATGACGACGTCCTTCCAACCCATTTGCGTGAGGTGGTAAGCAATGCTACATCCTGTAATTCCGCCTCCAATGATAACCACCCTTGCTTGCTCCTTCATCCCTCACTCCTTCCCCCTGAGTAGCTTCGTAATAGCTTTCAATCTTTCCATCTCCGCTTCTCCCATCCTCCTATCTCCCCATTGCTCCTTCACACCTGTTCAGACAGCACTAAATTAAAAATAAATTTTTGTCAACAGCAAAAACATTGACAAAGTAATGCCTCACTTAAACGGGGTAGGGGCGACTTCAGTCGCCCTTTAGAAAGGGAGGCTAAAGCCTCCCCTACCCAGCGGCCCCGGGAAAGTGAGGCATTACTTGACAAAGAATATTGATTTCGATATAAGAGGTCTGTTACTTGGAATGGATGCAAATTGTTTTCGCAGGAGAGAAGGGAGGTGGTTAGAAACAAGAAGTGAGTGCAGGGATGGACTTAAGAAAAAAGCCATTTTACAGATAAAAAGGAGGAGAACTGTATGAAGAGAAGATGGATGATGTTAACGATCAGTGTCGTGATAGCGATGTTCCTTTCTTCTACGGTCATCGCCAAAGACAAAGTGACCGTCTATACCTCATTAGAAACGGATGAAACCGTAAAATACCTGGAGGTGGCCAGGAAGGACCTTCCGAACCTTGACATCGATATCATCCGGCTTTCGACTGGAGAACTTGGTGCAAGGATGTTAGCAGAGAAAGATAATCCTCAGGCTGACTGCATCTGGGGGTGGGCCGTGACCAATATGGAGCAATTTATTCCCCTTGGGATGTTAGAACCTTATAAACCCAAGGGAATTGCAAAACTGGACAAAAGGTTTGTCCATTCCAAAAACCTCTATGCAGGAATAGACATGTATATTGCGGCTTTCTGTGTCAACACGAAAATTCTGAAAGAAAAGGGGCTCCCCATGCCCAAGGGATGGAATGATCTGTTGAATCCGGGGTTTAAGGGGCTCATCGCCATGCCCAATCCTGCTGCTTCTGGAACGGGGTTTTTACAGATAGCCAGTCTCCTTCAAATGTATGGAGCCAAAGAGGGGAAAGAGGATGGCTGGGAGTTCTTAAAGAAACTTGACAAGAATATGGGTCAATATATTAAGAGTGGGTCGAAGCCAGCCAAGATGACGGCTCAGGGAGAGTTTGCAGTGGGCTGCTCATTCGACTTCGTCGTCGGTGAACTGAAGAAACAGGGATTTCCTGTGGAATTTGTCTTCCCGGTGGAAGGCGCTGGTTACGAAGTCGAGGCCAATGCCCTCCTCAAAAAGGCAAAGAACCCAAAGCCCGCGAAGAAGTTTCTCGATTGGGCGGTCAGCGAGAATGCTATGAAGGCCTACTCAGATTTCAAGCTGGGGGTGACGCTGCCAGGGATTCCTACTCGACCGGATATGCCGAAGTTGTCACAGATTAAACTCTACCCCATGGATTTTGGATGGCAGGCAAAGAACCGGGATGATATTTTAAAGAAATGGGAAAGCCTCTTCGCGAAATGAGGGTTGTTGTTGACTTTGAGGGCATCCCGCTTAAAAGGGGGGTGCCCTTTTTTATTGAGTGATTGGTCAGTTCATCAGGGGGTAGGGGCGACTTTAGCCTGCCTGCACGAAGCCGTTCCCGCCTACGCGAAGCCCCCGCTTCGGCGGGCGTAGGTAGGTCGGCGAAGGCAGGTCGCGCGTTGAAT
>Ga0105106_10003622_pt1 | contig 11007 bp, 7 predicted proteins | sample PPLLaktember2015_5_FD_79109 | JGI IMG/M metagenome (GOLD analysis project Ga0105106, IMG submission 79109) | Freshwater sediment microbial communities from Prairie Pothole Lake near Jamestown, North Dakota, USA - PPLs Lake P8 Core (1) Depth... | ecosystem: Environmental > Aquatic > Freshwater >... | reverse complement strand
CGCTACGCAGGGTATGGCAGCTGGAAGACCGGCTTCATGATGGCGGGCCTGGGCACGGTGGTGATGGTCGTCGTCGTTGCGCTCGGCGGATGAGCGCTGTACGCATCAGAATCGGCAAGCCTTGTACCCCGGATAGGCGATGAATTGGAAAAACCCCCTGACCGATGATCGCCTGAAGACCCCTCGTGCAGCCGCGGTCGCAGACATCGTGTTTTCGGTGTTGTTCATCATCAGTCTGGTCCTGATCCGGACTGCCGTTCCGGCCGATCCGCAGGCAGATGAGGATCTGTGGCCTGTGACCCCTCCACCACTCAACCAATACGTGCCAGAATTTCAGCCATGACACTCAGCAAATGGATGCTGGCGACGTTTGTCCTCGCGCTTGGGGGAGGCAGTGCGCTTGCGCAGGACATCGAACCGAGGGCTTACTCGAATGCGCCCGTCGGGATCAATTTCCTGATCGCGGGCTACGGTTATGCGGAAGGCGGCCTGGCGGTCGACTCGTCGGTGCCTTTGACGAATGCGAACCTTCAAGTTCATACCACGGTGCTCGCCTACGCACGGTCCCTCGATCTGTGGGGTCAATCCGGCAAGGTGGATGTGGTGATCCCTTATGCCTGGCTCTCTGGCGATGCCGACTATGCGGGCCAGCCCGTGGAGCGCGAGGTATCCGGATTCGGCGGCCCCCGCCTGCGGGTTTCCATGAACTTCATCGGAGCACCCGCGCTCTCGATGAAGGAGTTTGCCGACTACCAGCAGGATCTCATTGTCGGCGCAAGCCTGCAGGTGGGCTTGCCCACCGGACAATACGACGCCGACAAGCTGATCAACATCGGCAGCAATCGCTGGTTCGTCAAGCCCGAACTCGGCGTCTCGAAGGCGTCGGGCCCGTGGACACTGGAACTCTCGACCGCGGCGACGATCTTCGGCGACAACGAGGACTTCTACGGCGGCCAGTTGCGCGAGCAGGATCCGATCTATTCGCTGCAGGGGCATCTCGTCTACAGTTTCCGTTCGGGTATCTGGGCCGCATTGACCGGCACCTATTTCACCGGCGGGCGTACCACCAAGGACGGTGTAGAGGGGGATGATCTGCAAAAGTCCTCACGCGTGGGGGCGACCCTCGCCCTGCCGGTGAACCGTCGCCACTCGATCAAGCTCTACGCCAGCACAGGCCTCTCCATCCGCACGGGGACAGACTACGACGCCATCGGCGCCGCCTGGCAATACAGCTGGGGCGAGGGGCTATAGTTGGTAAGTGCTGCTTACATTGCCGGCCATTTCAGAATATTTGATCTTATAAAGAGGGCAGAAATTGAACACCCCCGCATCCAAGGTCAGTGACAGCTTTCTCAGGAACCCGCCGGACTTCTCGCTCGTCCATGGGGGGCCGCTTTTCCAGCTCCTGCTGCGGGCGCGTCTGTCCGACGACGCGCTGGAGCTTGCGCGCAAACGCATCATCGTCATCGCGCTGCTGGCCTGGCTGCCGCTGCTGCTGCTCTCGGCCCTGGAAGGACAGCTGATAGGGGGAAGTGTCGCCGTCCCCTTCCTGATGGACGTGGAAGTTCACATCAAATTCCTGTTGGCGATCCCCCTGTTGGTCAGTGCCGAGCTGGTGGTACACCGGCGCATGCGTTTGCTGGTGAAGCAGTTCCTGGATCGCAATCTGATTCCCGAGAGCGCCATGCCGCGCTTCGATGCCGCCATCCAATCGGCATTCCGGCTGCGCAACTCGGCACTCGCCGAGGTGCTGCTGATCGCTTTGGTGTATGGCCTCGGTATCCTGGTCATCTGGCGCCATTACATGGCACTCGATGCGCCCACCTGGTTCGCAACGCCTTCCGCGGAAGGATCCACGCTCTCGCTCGCGGGTATGTGGTACGCCTACCTGAGCCTGCCGATTTTCCAGTTCCTGCTGATCCGCTGGTATTTCCGCCTGTTGGTCTGGGTACGTTTTCTCTGGCAGGTATCACGCATCGACTTGAACCTGGTCCCCACCCATCCGGACCGCAACGGTGGCCTGGGATTTCTCGCCGCCACGTCCTACGCATTCATCCCGCTGCTGATGGCGCACGGCGCGATCGTTGCCGGAAACCTCGCCAACCGCATTTTCCACCTCGGGGCGACCCTGCCGGAGTTCAAGGGCGAGATCATCCTTCTGGTCGCCTGGCTGCTATTCATAGTCCTCGGCCCGCTCCTGGTGTTCGCACCCAAACTTGCAGAGGCGAAACGGACGGGCCTGCGCGAATATGGCACCCTGGCCCAGCGTTACGTGCGCGAGTTCGATGCCAAATGGCTGCGCGGCGGCGCACCTGCCGATGAGCCGTTCGTGGGCAGCGGCGACATCCAGTCCCTCGCCGATCTGGGCAACAGTTTCGAGGTGGTGCGGACCATGCACATGGCGCCTGTGTCGAAGGATGCCATCCTCCGGCTCACGGCCGCGGTGCTTGTGCCGATTGTGCCGCTGCTGCTCACCATGATGCCGTGGGAAGAACTGCTGAAAAAGCTGTTGGGCATTTTTTTCTAGGGAGATGCAGAACTACTCCGTCATCGCGAGGAGCGAAGTGACGTGGCGATCCAGAGATCGATGATTACGCTGACATTCTGGATTGCTTCGCTTCGCTCGCAATGACGGGATTTGATTTATTCAGCGTTTCCCTAGGCGCTTGGCGTTCCTGCGGCGAAAGCTGGATGCCCGACAACTTATCAAAGGCAAGGTGACATCATGTCCATTCATCCACTGGCCGGCAAAGCCGCTCCCCAGGATCTTCTCGCCGATATCGGCAAGCTGCGCGACACATACTTCTCGCGCAAGCCCGACATCACGGACAACACGCAAAGGGTAAGTTTCGGCACCAGCGGCCACCGCGGTTCGTCCTTGCGCAGCACCTTCAACGAAGCACATGTCCTGGCGATCTCCCAGGCGATCTGTGAGTACCGCAGCAGCCGCGGCATCAGCGGTCCGCTCTTCCTCGGCAAGGACACCCACGCGCTGTCCGAGCCGGCTTTTGTATCAGCCCTCGAAGTGCTCGGAGCCAACGGCGTGGCGGTCATGGTCGACCAGGACGACGGCTACACCCCCACGCCGGCGATCTCGCATGCCATCCTGACCTACAACCGCGGACGTACCGCTGGCCTGGCCGATGGCATCGTGATCACGCCTTCGCACAACCCGCCGGAGGACGGCGGCTTCAAGTACAACCCGCCGCACGGCGGGCCGGCGGATACCGACATCACGCGCTGGGTCGAGGACCGGGCCAACCAACTTTTGGCCGGCGACCTCAAGGCCGTGAAGCGAATGGCTTATGAAGCGGCGCGCCGCGCTGCGCATGCGTATGACTATGTCGGCACCTACGTGGACGACCTCGCCTCGGTGGTCGACATGGACGCGATCCGCGGCACCAGGCTCAAGATCGGCGTCGATCCGCTGGGCGGCGCGGGCGTGGCGTACTGGCGTCCGATCGTCGAGCGTTACGGGGTTGAAATCGAAGTCGTGAACAGCACGGTGGACCCGGCTTTCGCCTTCATGACCCTGGACTGGGACGGCAAGATCCGCATGGACTGTTCGTCGCCCTACGCCATGGCCAAGCTGATCGCGCTCAAGGACCGCTTCGACATCGCCTTCGGCAACGACACCGATCACGACCGCCACGGCATCGTCACCCGCGCAGGGCTGATGAACCCCAACCATTACCTAGCGGCGGCGATCCATTACCTGTTCACCCACCGCCCGGACTGGCGCGCGGATGCCGCCATCGGCAAGACCGTGGTGAGCAGCAGCATCATCGACCGCGTCGCCGCAAAGATCGGGCGCAAGTTGGTTGAAGTTCCGGTGGGGTTCAAGTGGTTCGTCGACGGCCTCTACGACGGCTCGCTGGGATTCGGCGGCGAGGAGAGTGCCGGGGCCTCGTTTCTGCGGCGCGACGGCACGGTCTGGACCACCGACAAGGACGGCATCATCATGGACCTGCTGGCGGTGGAAATGATGGCGAAGACCGGCCGTGATCCGGCCGAGTATTACGGCGAGCTGACTCGCGAACTCGGCGCGCCGGTGTATGCGCGCATCGATGCGCCCGCGACGGCCGTTCAGAAAGCTGCTTTGTCAAAGCTCTCGCCTCAGAACGTCGACGCAACCGAACTGGCCGGCGACCCGATTTTATCCATGCTTACCCACGCGCCCGGCAACGGCGCAGCCCTCGGCGGGCTCAAGGTGGTCACCGGACAGGGCTGGTTCGCGGCGCGCCCGTCGGGCACGGAAGAGGTCTACAAGCTGTATGCCGAAAGCTTTCGCGGCAGCGAGCACCTGGCGCGCATCCAGCAGGAAGCGCAGGCGATTCTGGCCAGGGCCTTCAGCGGCGCCAAGGACTGAGCCAGGCGGGATTCAGGTGCGGGCGGGTGGCAACGCTGGAAGAGCGTTTTTGAGTCCGTTGCCCGGACTCAGAACCACCACACCATGGCAAGGATGTACAGCGTTGCGACCGCAAGCTGGGCCAGGGTGATCGGCACGCCGTAACGCGCAAAGCGGGCGAAGCTCACTCTCTCGCCCTGCTGCGCGCAGATGCCCGCAGCGACCACATTGGCAGATGCGCCGATCAGGGTGGCGTTGCCGCCGAGCGTGCCGCCGAACATCATGGCGATGAACACGGGCAGGGCGGCAGCCGGCCACTCCGTGAACTGCCCGGACAGGGCGATCTCCGGCACCGCTTGGATGGCGACGAAATAGCCCTTGGTCATCACGATCGAGGCCGCCACCACGGGAATATTGGCGAGCACGGTCGACATCAGTCCGACCGCGGCCAGCAGGGTCAACGCCACCAGGGTGTACTCGCTGCCGAGCCAGTCGGCAAGTCGCAGCGACATGCCCTGGATCACACCGGTTTTCTCCAGCGCCTGCATCAGACTCATGATGGCGCCAAGGAAGATCAGCGTCTTCCAGTCCACCGCGCGCAGGGTTTCGGAGACGGGCTCGACATGCAGGCCCTGCACCGCCAGCAGCGCCAGTGTCGCTGCCAGAATGGCCGCCGATGGCGGCCCGATGTCGATCGGCAATTGCTGCCCGAAGAGGAAAAGCAGCACCATCACGACCAGCACGGCCAGCGACATCGCCACGAACACCGGGCGCTGCAGACGCGGCACCGGGCCCGCAGGAGGCAGGTCACGCTTCGTGTTCCAGACTTCGCGCATCAGCAGCGGCAGCAGCGGCACGATCACCAGCACCGAAAGCAATCCGGCCAGACTGACCTGCTGGAGGTACTGCATGAACGTCATGCCGATCGCGGTGCCGACCAGGTAAGTCGCGGGATCGCCCACCAGGGTGAGCAGGCCGGCGGCGTTGCTGACGATCGCCACCAGTATCATCGGCCCGACGTAGCTGATTCCCAGCGCCTGCGCGGCGCGGATGATGAGCGGGGCGATCAGGACCACGGTTGCGGCGTTGGGCAGGAAGGCGCAGATCACCGCGACCGTCGGCACGATCAGGAGCAGAAAGCGCCGTCCGCTGCCCCGCGTCAGGCGCAGGAACGGCACCCCCAGCGAGGCGAATACACCCGATGTCTCCAGCATCCGTGCGACCACCATGCCGCCGAAGAGCAGCGCCAGCACCCCGCCTGCCGTGCCCTGTACCTTGACGAAATCGGCCTGGTCGAGGATGCCTGTGACCAACATGACGACGACGCCGAGCAGCGTGGCCACTGCCATGTCGATCAGGTCGAAGGCGATGGCAATGACGACGGTGGCGATGGTGGCCAGCGTGAGATAGATCTGCCAGTCACTCATGGGGTTGCTCTGCTCCTGCGGTTTCAGTTGAGAGGCGGCGCATACATCAATCCGCCCTGCGTCCACAGGCGGTTCAGGCCACGCTCCAGGCGGAGCGGGCTGCCGGTGCCCAGATTGCGTTCGAACATTTCGCCGTAGTTGCCCACGGCCCTGATCGCTTGAACCGCCCAGTCCTGGCGCAGGCCGAGTTCGCGCACGCTGTAATCCCAGTCCGCCCGGGCGCGTGCATCGGTGCTGCCCCGCGCGATCGCCAGGGGAACTGCCTTGTCCGCAGTTGCGCGGGTGATGCCGCGCTCCTCCGCCTCGACAAGCGTATACAGCACCCAGCGCACCAGCGAGGTCCAGTGCGGATCGTCGTTCTGGACCACCGGGCCGAGGGGTTCCTTCGAAATCCGCTCTGGCAGGATCACATACTTCTCCGCCCCGCCCGGCGCCCGCAGCCGCAAAGCGGCAAGCTGCGACGCATCCGAGGTGTAGGCGCGGCACTTGCCGGCAAACAGGGCATCCGCGGCATGGTGGGCGGAATCGATGACCAGCGTCTCGACTTGGGTACCGCGCCCGGCGAAAAACCGCGCCAGATTGCGCTCGTGGGTCGTACCCTTTTCCACGCAGATAGGACCCTGCAGCGACACCGCAGGTGTGTTGGACAGTTCGGCCGGCACCATGAAGGCCTGGCCGTCGTAATACAGCACCGCCGGAAACTCCACTGCGAGCAGCACTTCGCGGCTCATGGTCCAGGTGGTGTTGCGGGCCAGCAGGTCCACCTGCCCCGCCTTCAGGGCAGGAAAACGGGCCGATGCCTTGAGCGGCACGAACTTGACCTTGGCGGGATCGCCGAGCACCGCCGCCGCCACGGCGTGGCACAGATCGACGTCGAGTCCGCTCCAGCGGCCAGCGGCATCGCGGGCGGAGAATCCGGGAATGCCCTCGCTCACGCCGCAGCGCAACTGGCCGCGCGTGTGGATCGACTTGACGGTTTCGCTGGCGAACGCCAGGGAACTGCCCGCGCCGATCGACAGGCACAGGAGTATTGGCAGCAGGTGATTGCGGGTCATGCGCAGTACGGCTAGCAGGCGAGGGCTGCGGGGGGAACAATCAGGATCGCGCAAGGCGGGTGTAAGCGGAAGCGGCGTGTGCGTCCGATGCGGGTTTGCGTGGAGTACAGCCTTCTCGGGTCGGGGCGCGCGCATCGGTGTGTTTTCAAGCTTTCGCGGATTGACGCGGATTCTAGCAAATCAACGTATTCCCTGGACCGGCCCATAAAAAATCGTCGCAATGGGATAGCGGGAAGCCAGCATGAGCCTGCACGCCGGGCATGTGCTTGCCACTCAAAACACCGACGATAGCCCACGCGTCATGACACAGTCGCTTGCTCCGGCCCCGGACCTGCCGGCTTCACTACAATTTCCAGCGGCCGTGTCTGGTCCAGATGGACATCCCGCTGCGGATAGGCAATCGCGATGCCAGACTCGCGGAACAGCCGTTCTATCATGTAGCGCAGATCACTGGCCACGACGCGGAAGTCGGTCTGGGTGGTCACATTGACCCAGAAGTCCACGGCGAACATCAGCGCATTGTCGCCAAAGTCCTCGAACAGAATCACGGGTGCAGGGTCTTTCAGCACCTTGCCATGCGAGTCCACCGCCTGTTCAAGCAACTTCGTCACTTCGCGCAGCGGCGAGCCGTAGGCCACGCCGATCTTGATCGATACGCGCAGCTGGGTGTCGGTCAGCGTCAGGTTGGTGACGTTCCTTTCCAGAAACAGGCTGTTGGGAATCAGCATGTCGATGCCGTCGGCACGGTGGATGCGCGAGCAACGGGCGCCAATTTCCCTGACCCGACCGCGCACTCCCTCGACCTCGACCAGATCCCCCAGCGAGATCGGACGTTCGATCAGCAGAATCAGGCCGGAAATGAAATTGTTGATCAGGGTCTGCGCGCCAAAGCCGACGCCGATCGCGAGTGCGCCGCCCAGGAAGGCGAATACAGTGAGCGGGATGTTGACGATGTCCAGCGCAAGCAGGATCAGAATGATGACGGACAGGATGTAGATGCCCCGCTGCAGCAGCGTTGCGGCCGTCGTGTTCATGTTGAAGCGCTTGCGCAGCAGCAGGCTGATGCCCGCAGACCCCTTCGATGCGAGCCACAGCCCCAAGGTCAATATCAGGATCACCGTGGTGATCTTGCCGACCGTGATGCTGCTGCTGCCGGTGATTTCACGGCCCTCGACCATGATGGTGTCCTGTACCGCGAACACTTCCAGGCTCCATAGTTCGGCCGCCCCGCTGGTCACCCTGTCCAGCAGATCCTTGAGGCGCTCGGAACGCGATAACACGTTTTCCTGCAAAAGCACTTCCTGTTCCATGCGCTTCAGCAGCAGTTCGATCGCGCTGAGCTCGGTCCGCAGGCGGGCGTAGAGTTCCTGGCGTTCCTCATAGGTGTCGACAAGCGTCTCCGCAATGCCGCGCTCCAGGGTGTTGCCCGCACCCTCTGCCAAGCGCTTTTCTGCAGTGGCGGTCAACCCGGCTGCCGCATCTATGCTGTTGGCCAGGTATTGCTTCCATAACGCGATCCGCTGATTGAACCCGGTGAGTTTCGTATGGATTTCCCGCAGACGGGCCGGGCCAGGCTTGCTCGCCAGTTCGAAGCGGGCGCGCCAGATATGGTCTGTGCCGAGTGACAAATCCAGCAACAAGCGCAGCGCCTCCTGTCGAAACATGGCGGTTTCCGCCTGGGCCTTTCGGGTATCCAGCACCTCCTGCGCAAATTCGACTTGCGCCTGGCCGGCGGCATTGCCCGCCCCTGTCTCGGACTGTCTCCGCTCCAAATCTGCGCGCGCTGTACGTACCAACGCCTCGACCTGCTGACCCCGCTTGATGGAATTCGCCAACTCCTGCTCCAGTGCAAGCTGTTTTGCGGCGCTGCGTGCCAGCTTGCTGTCGAGTTCAGCCTGGGTCATGGGCGAAGCCTTGGTGGCCACCGCAATCTGACGTTGCAGCAGATCCCGCCCCAATTCCAGACGTGCCAGGGATTCGTCCCGGAGCTGCAGCATGGCTTCGTACTGCGCCAGCGCGGTCACCGTGGTCAGCACACGCTCTCGGGCCAACTCACTCAACCAGTTCAGGCGCGCCTGTTCTGGTGGGGCTCCGCGCGTGGAAGTTTGTGCCCGCTCGGCGGCTTGCCGGGCGCTCTTCTGCAGGCTGTCAAGATTGCCGCGCAGGACATTGACCTGGGTCGAGATGAGGTTGTGCGCAATCCGCCCCGCATCGATGTCCTGTTGGCGCGCGCTTAGATTGCCCCACAACTCATCGATGAAATCGATCGAATAGGGCGGGGGCTGGGCAAAGCCAGTCCAGGCCTGCGCCTGAGCCTTCAGCTCCTGGTGGGATTTGAGTTCAAAATCCAGCTTGTGCAACGCATCCAGGTGCCGTTCCAGGCTGGCGATACGGAGGTTCAGCAGCAGCGTCCATTCATCCCGCTCGTCCGGTGTTGCAACGCCACTCGCCACCATGCGGTCCAGCGAGACGGATGGACCTGTTATCAGCTTTTCCCGTGCTGCGGCAAGTTCTTTCTCGATGGCGCCGATTGTATTTTCCGCAGCCGGTGCCGCAGAGGCCTCCTTGGAAACAGGAGTTTCCGCCCAGGTCGGTGCGACCCCGAAACACAGAAGCACGAACAACAAAAAAATGCCCATGCGAGTCGAAAAGACACGGATCAATTGTTCAACGTGAGATGAGCGGCTTGGATGCAATGGGTCACCTGCAGTGTGGATAGGATCGAGATTGCATGACCCCGCTTGGGGTTCAGGATCAATACGTCCCTGACGTCGGCAGTCGCGGTGCCGCCAGTTTTGCTGGCGGCGGTTTAGGCGCACAAGCTTCGGCATTGCCGAAACCTGCTTACTGTTTCAGATCGGTCGCTAAGGTCAGTGCCGGTCGGGTCTCGAAGCTTCCGCCGAGGGCGAGGTGCAGATTCACGCGTTGCGCCAGCTGTTCGCCTTGTATGCGCAGAAGTGCCAGCCGAGTCGCATAAACGTTGAGATGTTGCTGCTCGGTGGCGCGCAGATCGGATTTGCCAACGCGGTAACTCGTTTGCGTCAATTCGAGGGCGCGCTGGTTGTCAGTCACAGTGGTTTGCAGAAGTCGCTCACGCTCGTCCAGGGTTTTCCCTGCCGCGAGGGCGTTCTCCACGTCGCCGATGGCACGCAAAGCCATGCGGGCGTAGTCAGCGACGGCTTCTTTCTGTTCAAGCGTTCTGATTTCCGCTTGTGCCTGGAGTTCACCGCCGCGATAGACGGGGGCCAGCAGTTTCGCCCCGAGCCCACTGCTGGGATTCGAGTAGTCCGGGGCCAAGGCAAGGATGCTGCTGTCGAAGGCCCTCAGGCTGGCGTTGAGGCTCAAGCGCGGCAGCTGGGCCGCTTTCGCCTCGCCCACGCGGTTGAAGGCCGCGGCCACACGCCGTTCCGCGGCGATCAGGTCGGGCCGGCGCTCGAGCGTTTCCAACGGCATGCCGCTGGGCACGGGGCCGGGGAGTTTCGCGAGGTCATGGCGTGCCTTGAGTTCTGTTGCGGGATAACGCCCAAGCAGCAATTCCAGCGCGCGCAGCGTTTGCTCGTGGGCGAAGCGGATTTGCTTGGCGCTGTCCTGGTAAGTGCCGAGGTTGGCGCGCGCGAGCGCGACGTCCTGCTCGTTGCCTGGCCCCACTTGCTGGCGCTTCGCGGCGAGTTCCAGCAGGTGTTGCGCGGATTTCACCATCTCTTCGGCAATCTGCAGCTGCAGCCAGGTTTCGCTGGCGGTGAACCAGCTCTTGGCCGTGGTGGCGGCGAGTGACTGGTGGGCGAACTCGAAATCAGCCTGCCTCGAAACGTAATCTTCCTGCGCGGCGTTGCGGGCATAACGCAGGCGGCCCCATACATCGATCTCCCACGACACGCCAAGCGAGAGGACCTGCAGGGCGTCCTCGCCTCCCTTTTTGGTGCCACCACTGCCGAATATATTGATCGATGGGAGCAGGGCGGCCTTGGCGACCTCGACGTACTGGGCGGCCTGCTCGACCCGGGTGGCGGCGACTCGCAGATCCGGGTTGTGGGCGATGGCCTCGGCCACCAGCGCATCGAGCTGTGCATCGTTGAACCCGGCAAGCCAGTTGTCCGTGATAGTGCCGGCGTCGCCTCCTGATTTCCATGCGGTGGGCAGCGCAACATTCTCGAGTGCCTGCTGTTGAATCTCTGCG
>Ga0105106_10003620_pt1 | contig 11008 bp, 9 predicted proteins | sample PPLLaktember2015_5_FD_79109 | JGI IMG/M metagenome (GOLD analysis project Ga0105106, IMG submission 79109) | Freshwater sediment microbial communities from Prairie Pothole Lake near Jamestown, North Dakota, USA - PPLs Lake P8 Core (1) Depth... | ecosystem: Environmental > Aquatic > Freshwater >... | reverse complement strand
TACATGCGCTTCACCGGCCGCTCCGAAGAAGTCATCGAGCGGACGGAAGCCTACCTGCGCGCCCAGGGACTGTTCCGTGATGAGGACGCTCCCGACCCTGAATTTACCGACACGCTCGAACTGGACCTGGGGTCTGTGGTCCCCTCCCTGGCCGGACCCAAGCGCCCACAGGACCGCGTCCCGCTGGCCGAGATGAAGGGAACCTTCCGGGACGCGCTCAAGGCCCCGGTCAAGGAGCGCGGCTTCGAGCTGAGTCCCGAGGCGTTGGCCCGTAAAGGCACGGTCGGGGCCAACGGCGGGTCCTATCCGATCGGGCACGGAGCGGTCGTCATCGCCGCCATCACCTCCTGCACCAACACCAGCAACCCGTCTGTTCTGATCGCGGCGGGACTGGTCGCCAGGAAGGCCGTCGAAAAAGGACTGCGCGCCGCGCCGCAGGTTAAGACCTCGCTGGCGCCCGGTTCGCGCGTGGTGACCGAATACCTGACCAAGGCCGGGTTGATCGATCCCTTGAGCAAACTAGGCTTCAACGTGATCGCTTACGGCTGCACGACCTGCATCGGCAACTCCGGCCCGCTGCCTGTCGAGGTGGCCGAGGCCGTGACGAGCAACGATCTGGTCGCGGCAGCGGTGCTCTCTGGCAATCGCAACTTCGAAGGCCGTATCCATTCATTGGTTAAGGCCAATTACCTGGCCTCCCCACCGCTGGTAGTGGCCTATGCCCTGGCCGGGACTGTCGATATCGACCTGGTCAACGAGCCGCTCGGTACTGGCGCGGACGGAGCGCCTGTATACCTGAAAGACATCTGGCCGACAACACAGGAGGTCCAGGAGGCGATTGCTGCCAGTGTGACCTCTGAAATGTTCCGAGAGAAATACGCTGACGTGTTCTCCGGCTCGCAGATGTGGAATGAGATCAAGGTTTCCGGCGGCGACCTGTACGAATGGGATGAAACTTCGACCTATATCCAGCACCCGCCCTTCTTCCAGGAGTTGACGCTGGAAGTGCCTCCTGTGAGCGATATCAAAGGCGCGCGCGTGCTGGGCCTGTTCGGCGACTCGATCACCACCGACCACATCTCCCCGGCTGGCGCGATCGCTCCTGACAGCCCGGCGGGCAGATTCTTGCAGGAGCATGGCGTCGAATACAGGGACTTCAACTCATACGGCTCGCGCCGCGGCAATGACAAGGTCATGGCGCGCGGCACCTTTGCCAACATCCGCTTGAAGAACCAGTTGGTAGCCCCAAAGGAAGGCAATTGGACGAAGCACATGCCCTCCGGGGAAGTCATGCCGATCTATGCTGCGGCCATGAAATATAAAGAAGAAGGCGTCCATTGCATCGTGATCGCCGGTAAGGAATACGGCTCCGGTTCCAGCCGTGACTGGGCGGCCAAGGGCCCCCTGCTGCAGGGCGTCAGGACGGTCATCGCCGAATCGTTCGAGCGCATCCACCGTTCCAACCTGGTCGGGATGGGCATCCTGCCCCTGCAGTTCGTGGACGGGCAGAACGCCGAATCCCTGGGGCTGAAAGGCGACGAAGTCTACGACATCGAATGCCTGCGCGGCGACATGCCCCCGCAAACCCGTGTCAACGTACGCGTGCGCCGACTGGATGGCCGTGTGGATATGTTCGAGGCCGAGGCGTTGCTGAATACGGAAGTCGAAGTGGAGTACTACCGCAATGGCGGTATCCTGCATACGGTGCTGAGGAATATGGTGAAGTAAGCCCAAACCCATCCTCTCCTAAAGACGACGAACCCCAGTCGTCTTTAGGAGAGGTGGCCGAAGGCTGATGGGGATTTTTGTTTTCAAATTGGTGATTCCTTGATAGCTCCCCGTTAGCTCCCGGATAGGAGGAAAAATCGATAAGCAGGTAACATCCTGCGTATGAAACTTTTCGGCTCTAAAGTGTTCATACAATCGTCTATCTAAAAGGAACCCTGCCCATGCTCTCTAAATTGCTCTACGAAGCCGGTCGCATCATCATCGGTACCTATGCCCGCCTGATGCTCAAAATGGACGTGCACTGGCAAGAATCATTACCGCAAGGCCCTGTATTGTTTGCCGCCAACCATCCCAGCACCACTGACCCGATCTACATTCATTTGATCACAAAACAGCCGATGAGCGTGATGATCAACTCCAAGATATTTTCGATCCCGGTGCTGGGTGCATACATGCGCAAGATGCAGCAGATCGAGGTGATCCGTGGCAAAGGCCAGAGCGATCGGGTGCTGAAACAGGCAGTCCGCGCATTAGCTGCCGGTCGTTCTGTCGTCATCTTTCCGGAGGGCGCTATCAGCCCGGCGAATGGCTTTGCCCCCGTCCGCTCCGGCGTGGCGCGGCTGGCATTGCAGAGTGGCGTGCCGGTGGTGCCGATTGGCATTCATCTACGCGATGAAAATTGCAAGCGTGTGCCAACCACGCTGGAGGGCGAACCGGATACCATCACCTGGTATCTGCGCGGGCCGTATGCAATCACGGTTGGCAAGCCGTTGCATTTCCAGGGCGATTCAGACGACCGCCCGCTGGTCAAGACGATCGCAGAGAATGTTATGGAACAAATCCGTGGCTTAGCGGGAGAAAGCAAATTGCGCGTGCAGTTGCGCAAGATATGAACGGACAGGGTTATTCGGAATGCAGGAAATAACCGTTTTTATCCCCGTTTTTGACGTGATACATCGCCGCGTCCGCTTTCCGGAGCAGGGTTTCGGCATCTTCACCGTGGTCGGGAAATAAGCTGATACCAATACTGACCGTCATGACAACGGTCTCTTGCGGAACCTCAATGGGTTGTGAGACAGCTTTGATGGCTTTTCTTGCGATGGCTTTGATATTGGATATGTCTTGAACGTTGTCCAGAATGATCGTGAATTCGTCTCCCGCCAGGCGTGCAACCGTGTCACTATCACGCACAACATGATTTAGAATATCGGCGACGGTTTGTAGCACCTGGTCTCCAACGAGATGCCCAAAATAATCATTGATCCTTTTGAAGTCATCCAGGTCAATAAAAAACAGAGCAAAGCGATGCTTTTGCCGACGACTTTTTTTGATGGCCTGTTCGAGACGGTCAAAAAATAGAATACGGTTTGGTAGGCCTGTTAAATTGTCGTGGGTGGCAAGGAATTGTAAATGCTGGTTGGCATTGCTGAGTTCCTGGGTACGCTGTAGTATTTTTTGCTCCAACTGCCTGTTGGCATCTGCAAGGGCTTGCGACACTTTCTGGACTGACTCAAGCGTTTCCAATTGGAAGTTGGAGAACCTGACCACAACGAAGACGGTCACAATGATCAATGTACTCATCGCCAATCCAAAGTAAAGCCATTGATCCGGAGTCTGCGGATTATCATGAATAATCAGCCATTGACTCAGCACACCGAAGTGGGCCAATATTCCAAATACGACAAAAGTAGATAATGAAACCCCAGCAGCATATATCCCCATCCGTGCGTTTACCAGTGTGATGGTCAGGATTGGCAAAACTGTCAGAAAAATAGTTCCGTCCCCGGCCAAACCACCGCGTGCCATTGATACCACGCCGGTCAGATAGGTTAGAGCGACGACAATCCAACTACGTACGTTTGCACCCAGGTTTCGTTGAATGGTTGCAAAAACAAGGATCAGGTAAAAGAATAAAAATATTGCAACCCCCTGCCATGCAATCTGTGGATTTTTGATTGCTTGCAGCACAGTTTGAACAACCGAGGGAAAAATAGCGAGCGAAGTAAGCGGCAGAAAAATATCTAGAACACTGCTGCGCCAGTCATGCAAAGCATTGATCGGCTCCTGTTCTTGCGAGAGAAGTTTATTGGGTTCCGGTGGTTGTACAATTTTTGGGGGCATCAGGCATCTATTGTATCCCTTCCTCTTGTGAAATTATATGCTAAGTCGTTTTTATTCTCAACATACCCTAAAGTACTTTACAAAGCTGTTAGAAAAGAATCCCCTAAAAACGAAATGTCAACTACTGATTCAGCATCTCAAACAAGCCCTCGGGATACAGGATAGACTTGCCCGGCCCAAATTCGTCCAGGCTTTTCCAGATCACCTTCATGGACAGACTGACGTCCGCTTCATGACCTGAAATCACGGCCTGCTCGTACAACCCAGACTCTTTCAAAGCCCCATCATAGACCTGCACGATCTCATGGCCGGGTTCCCCGTTGAAGATGAAGATGTTCTCCAGCGTGCCAAGATAAACCAAACTCTTCACTTCTGTGCCGATCTCCTCCCTTAACTCGCGGCGGACGGTGTCGGCGCTGTGTTCACCGAATTCGATCCCCCCACCCAGCGGACGGTAGAATGTCTCGCCTTTACTGGGATCGTGTTCTTCAGAAACGAGGATTTTGCCATTGTGGCTGAAAATACAAATGGCAAGCGGGCGGATGTGCGGCATTGTCCCTCCAAAAAATAACGTAGGGACGGGTAACCCCGCCCCTACGGGCATCATAACGAAATTGCGACTGGCTGTCGTATCAGGTTGGCCTGCATGGACCAGGGCCCCGTCCACGTGATGGCGACATTTTCGATCTGGCCCTGCAAATCTCGCCCTGAGCTGTCATCCTGAGCTTGTCGAAGGGCTGTCGAAGGGTCTTCTTCCGATTCAACGAAGACCAGTTTGTTGGTGGGCGTGCGTCCCTTCCAGCGGCCTTTGACTTTTTCTTCGAACAGCACTTCGACAGTCTGGCCGAGTAGTTTGGCGTTGATCTCACCCACGATCCCCTCTTGCAAATCTTCCAGCAGGTGGAAGCGACGGCGCTTTTCGGCGTCGGGGACATCATCGTCCATGCGGCGGGCGGAAACGGTGCCCACCCGAGGCGAGTAACGCGCCAAATGAGCGACATCCAGCTTGAGGTCCGATAAGACGCGATACGTCTGCATGAACTGTTCTTCCGTTTCGCCGGGGAATCCGACGATAATGTCCGTCGCAATGGAACAGTCCGGGATGCGTTCGCGAATCTTGGTGACCAGTTTACGGTAGTCGTCCTGGGTGTAACCGCGCTTCATGTTTTCGAGTACCTGATCGTCACCTGCCTGGACGGGGACTTCGATGTGCGGCATCACTTTTGGCAGTTCGGCCACAGTGTCCATCAGTTCTTCGCTGAAGTAGTTGGGATGCGAGGTCAGGAAGCGAATGCGTTGGATACCATCCACCTCGTGGATCAGGCGCAGCAGACCGGCCAGGTCTGGGCCATCGGGGATGTCTACCCCGTAGCGGTCGACGATCTGACCCAGTAGGGTGACTTCCTTGACGCCCTGCGCCGCCAGCGAGCGCACTTCGCTGACGATGTCGCCGACCGGGCGGCTGCGCTCGATGCCGCGCTTGTAGGGAATGATGCAGAAGGCACAGGCGTGCGAGCAGCCGTAGACGATCGGCACATGCGCGCTGACCAGTTTGCCGCGCTCGTGAACCGGGAGCAGCAGGCCTGCCCTCAGCATAGTCGAAGGGTCGCCATCCATGATGGCGTAACGGGTTTTGGTTTCGTCAGCTTCCAGGTCTTGCACTTCGCCCTGAGTAAGGTAGGAGATGAGTGGCCCGGGGTCGGAAGGCGGGGAGAAGACATCCACCATAGGAAGCTTCTGACGCAGTTTCTCCGTACTGCGCACACCCACCAGGCAGCCCATCAGGTTGATAACCAGGTCGGGATTCTTGTCCTTGAGCGGCTTGAGCGAGCTTAAGCGCCCGAGCGCCTTGTCTTCGGCAGATTGTCGTACAACGCAGGTGTTTAAAACAATAACATCCGCTTCTTCGGCTTGATCGGTAAAGGTGTAACCCAAATGCTCCAGCGACGAGCCGACGCGTTGCGAGTCGGCCACGTTCATCTGACAGCCTTCAGTCCAAATATGATACTTTTTCTCCATAGGGCGAGAATTATACCAAGTTTGTCAGGATTCCGAGATTCAACTTGAGAGCTGTGAATTGGGAAATGCGCCGAACATCGATTCCATCACTAAGATATGGTAAAATCGTTCCGCCCGGAGGGATGACCGAGCGGTTGAAGGTGCCTGTCTTGAAAACAGGTTGGGTGCAAGCCCACGTGGGTTCGAATCCCACTCCCTCCGCCATGTCATTCCGGGCAAGAAAATTGAATATGGGGAGGTGCCAGAGCTGGCTGATTGGGCTCGCCTGCTAAGTGAGTGTCGGGGTTAAACTCGACCGCGGGTTCGAATCCCGCCCTCCCCGCCAGAAAAACGCGCTTCGTATGAAGCGTGTTTTTGTTCAACCGCAGAGTTCCCAACAAGGGGATGGTTCAATTCGAAAACAATTCTCTTAGCCACTCAAAAATTTACATTGCCAGTTGCAATCGAGTACGCCACAAATGCAATCAGAAACGCTGTAAAAACCACGATGAGGGCTTTTACCACCATTGAACTTGGTTCGTGCATGATTGAATATCTCCGCTGTTGTCTTCTGGTATTGACCGCGCTACGTGTTGCGGCCAGTTGTATTACCATGTCAAGGTATAACTCGCGCTGGGCAGCCAACAGTTCAGGAGGATATTCCACGCGGAGTTCCCTGAGCTGTGGCAACAGCTTAACCACCTCTTGCTTAGAAAATCGATAATTTGTCATTCTCGCCAGTTGATGTTGTTTGTTTATATTTCAGACGAGCATTCGAGTCTGCCAAAACTAGTCAACGTTCACACCGCTAAAAAGTAGCTGGCAGCACCAACAGACCCGTAAAGTCTCCTCCCTGTTGTTGCTGTCCCTCCATTAATGGATACTCGCTGTTATATCCAAGACGGTTTCTTCGCGAATAGGTTACGCGTTGGGATCGGTTTTCTACCTTTACTTACGAACACCCTGATCGTTTTATATGCAGAAACTGCGCCAACCCCATCAGGCATAACCCTATTTTTTCGCCAGATCCTGGTATTCGGGATGGCGACGGATATATTTACTCACAAACCAGCACAAGGACCTGATCTGCAGACGATTCTCTCTGGCATAATCCAGACCAGTCTTAACCAACTTGCTGCCTAAACCTCGTCCCCCAATGGCAGGTGGAACGCCAGTGTGCGTAAAGATCATGATCTCACCCTTCAACATGTAATCAAGCACGGCTACATGCCCATCGGTTGTGATCTCGAAGCGATGTTCTTCTTGGTTATGAATTACTTCAATATTTTCGTTTTTCACAGATTTATTTTCATCCCAATATGTGATTTTGCAAACCCCAGCCTTTCATAAAAGCGATGCGCATCCATGCATGATTTGTGGTGGCCAACTGCATGATGTGGCAGCCACGTTGATATGCGCGCTCACGTCTGGTTTGTTCCGAATACAGATTTAGAGCAAAGCAAGTGGGTTTGTCGGTAAAAAGCTTCGGGCGTGACCGAAAGTCTCCGAATAACGCCGGCATAAACCAGGGTGGCTTTCTAGTATAATCCTCTACATGGACATAAAAACTCAACTTAACGAATCAATGAAGGACGCCATGCGCTCTGGCGATACGGTGCGCAAGAACACCATCCGCATGGCGCTGGCAGCCATCAAACAGGTCGAAGTGGACAAACAGACCACGCTGGACGAGATGGCGGTCATCGCGCTGCTGCAAAAGGAGATCAAGAACCGTAAGGAAGCCCTCGAAGAGGCCAAAACCGCTGGCCGCGATGATCTCATCAAAGACAACCAAGCCGAAATCGTTGTGCTGGAAGCCTTCCTGCCAGAAGCCATGTCCGCGGACGAGTTGCGCGAGATCGTGAAGGCTGCCATCGCCGAGACTGACGCCTCCGCGCCCGCCGATATGGGGAAGGTGATGAAGGTCGTCCTGGAAAAGGTGGCTGGCCGCGCGCCCGGCGGCGAGGTCAGCGCGATGGTAAAAGAGCTGCTCGCTGGCTAACTGATGGCTTCTGCCAAGCCAGGGAAAGTCCCTGCCCGCATTCGCACGATCCAATTCATCCTGCTCATCCTGGTGGGCCTGGTCTCGTTGGTCGCCCTGATCGCGCCGCTGTCCCTCAGCCCCGAGGCCCTGCCGCTCTCAGCAGGCGACGTCGCGCCGCGCGACTTGCAGGCTCCCCAGGCAATTGAATACGTCAGCAAAGTGCGGACGGAAGAAGCGCGCGCGGCTGCCGAACGTGCCGTCCCGCCGGTCTATTCCCTGCCCGACCCGTCCATCGCGCGCGGTCAGATCGAACATCTGCGGGCTGCTCTCGATTATATCAGCCTGGTGCGTGCCGATGAGTTTGCCGCTCCCGAGCAAAAGCAAACTGACCTGGCTGCCCTGAGCGACCTGACCCTAAAACCTGAAACCAGCGATCAAATCATCAACTTGCCGGCTGCCCGCTGGGACACCACCCAGCAGGAAGCCCTGAGGGTGCTGGAACAGGTCATGCGCAACACCATCCGCGAGAACGACCTGCAGACCATTCGCCGCGGCGTGCCCTCGCTGGTCAGCCTGGCGCTGACCGAAGAGCAGGCGGGACTGGTCGCAGAGTTGGTGTCTGCATTTATTGCGCCGAACAGCTTCAGCAGTCTCGAACTGACCGAAGCCGCCCGTCAGGCCGCGCGCGATGCCGTCCAGCCGGTGGTCCAGACCTATAAACCGGGCGAGATGGTGGTGGCCGGCGGCCAGCTCATCAGCCCTGCGCAACTCGAAGCGCTCGAAAAATTGGGGCTGATCGAGTCCGGCAAGCAATGGCAGGATTATCTGGGAGTGGTCGCGTTGGTTACCCTGACGACTACTTTTGTCGGGTTGTATTTCTATCGCCGCAACCGGCCTCATCTTTCCGAAGTCCGCAGCCTGGTGCTTATCGCTATCATCTTTATTGTTTTCCTGGTCGGGGCAAGGTTATCCATCCCTAACCGCACGATCATCCCCTACCTTTACCCGCTGGCCGCGGTCGGGCTGTTGCTGGCAACGCTCTTCAACCTGGAAACAGGCATGATCTTCGGGCTGGTCATCTCCGTATTGGCGGCCTATGACCTGCCCAACACGCTTGACCTGATGCCTTATTACATGCTGTCCTCGTTGACGGGCGTACTAGTGCTCGGGTCTGCCCGGCGTTTCTGGGTATTCTTCCGCGCGGGGATCGCGATTGCCCTGGCGGGAGGAGCCATGATCCTGGCTTTCCGCCTGCCCTTCAACCAGATGGACTGGGTTGGGATCGTTACCCTGCTGGGCGCAGCGGCGTTCAACGGCATTGCCTCGGCCAGCATTACCTTGTTGCTGCAATACTTCCTGGCCCAGATCCTGGGGCTGACCACGCCGCTGCAATTGCTCGAGATCTCCCGACCCGATTTTCCCCTGCTGCAATTCTTCCTGCGCAACGCGCCGGGCACCTACCAGCACAGCTTGCAGGTTGCCAACCTGGCCGAGCAGGCCGCCGAAAATATTGGCGCAGACGCGCTGCTCACGCGCGTGGGCGCGCTCTTCCACGATGTGGGCAAGGCCATGAACCCCGCGTTTTTCATCGAGAACCAGGCGCACGGTAACATCAACACCCACGATGACCTCGACCCATCAGACAGTTCCGCCGCCATCACCCAGCACGTGCTGGACGGCATCAAGCTAGCGCGCAAATATCGCCTGCCGCGCCGCATCGACGATTTCATCCTCGAGCATCACGGCACCATGCTCACCCGTTACCAGTATTCCAAAGCGGTTGAGGCTGCGGGTGGTGACGAGTCCAAGGTGGACCCGGAACACTTTCGCTACCCCGGCCCGCCTCCGCGCTCGCGCGAAACAGCCCTGCTGATGCTGGCGGATGGCACCGAGGCGCGTGTCCGCGCCGGGAGGCCGGGCAATGAAGACGAGTTGCGTGCCATCGTGCGCAGCACTATAGAGCATGTCCAATCGACTGGTCAGCTCAACAATACCCAGCTTACCCTGAGCGATCTGAACAAAATCACAGAATCCTTCGTCACCACCCTGCGCGGCTCCTATCATCCGCGCATCGAATATCCAAAGGTGAAAGATGCCCCTGCTGCCCAGGATGTCCCGACCACCCCGCGAAAAGAAATCAAATCGTGATCCAAGTTGAAGTTAATCCCTCCTTGCAAACCGGCCTTGCGCCGGACCTGCTGGAACGTGCTGCGCTGACCGTGCTCGCGCACCGGTCTGCGGACGGCGACCTGACCATCGTATTGACAGACGACGCGCAACTGCACGAACTGAACCGGCATTATCTGGGGATCGATGCGCCGACCGACGTGCTCTCCTTCCCCGCCTCCGAAACGGACCCGGAGACTGCCCGCCGTTATCTGGGTGATATTCTCATCTCGGTTCCCCGCGCCGAAGAGCAGGCCTGCGCCGCCGGGCATGCGTTGGAGGCCGAAGTTCAGTTGCTTGCCGTCCACGGGACTCTGCATCTGCTGGGCTACGATCATGCCGAAGCCGAGGAAAAGGCCCGTATGTGGAAAGCGCAGGCTGAAGTCCTGAAGAAACTCGGGTTGTCGGGAATCGAAATTCGGGAATCGTGAGTCGTCCACCTCGACGATTCCCAAATCTCGAATAGTAAATAACGGAACTATGAAATCATTCTTCCTCTCCCGCATCCATTCTTTTGGTTACGCCTTCCGTGGCTGGTGGCACGTCATCCGCACGCAGCAGAACGCCTGGATCCATGCCATCGTCTCGACGGCAGTGCTCATCGTTGGTCTGTGGCTGGGGCTGCCGCCGCGCGACTGGGCTGTGTTGCTGTTGACCATCGCCATGGTCTGGGCAGCGGAGTTCTTCAACACGGCCATCGAGGCGGTCGTGGATTTGGCCAGCCCGGCAAATCACCCGTTGGCGAAGGTGGGCAAGGACGTGGGCGCAGCCGCGGTTTTGATCGCGGCGCTGGCAGCGATTGGCGTGGGCCTTTTAATTATGGGTCCGCCGTTGTGGGAAAAGGCGGGCAATTGGTTTGGGCAGGCTCCACAGGCCGTACGCAGCGAAGCAACTGCCTTCAAAGGGATGGAGTTGTATTCATGGCAAAGCGAGGCTGGCGAATGGCAATTTGCCATCTTGGTGGGCACAAACCGGAACAAAACGCTGGATGAAGTTCAGGCAGCCCCGCTT
>Ga0105106_10003619_pt1 | contig 11009 bp, 9 predicted proteins | sample PPLLaktember2015_5_FD_79109 | JGI IMG/M metagenome (GOLD analysis project Ga0105106, IMG submission 79109) | Freshwater sediment microbial communities from Prairie Pothole Lake near Jamestown, North Dakota, USA - PPLs Lake P8 Core (1) Depth... | ecosystem: Environmental > Aquatic > Freshwater >... | reverse complement strand
CTGAGCGCCCCAATCCCCATTCGAGCGGTTTTTATCTCCAAGCAGCTCCAGGCAATCCTGCCGAATTTTCTGCTCATCTCGCTGTTCGCACTGCCGGTGTTGTTTGGGCTGGGAGCAGCACAGGGGTATAACCTGCTGTATTACCCGCTGGTAATAATCGAGCTGGCGCTCCTGGCAATGGCCGCGGCCGGCCTGGCAAGCCTGCTGGTGATGGCAGTTGTGCGTATCTTCCCAGCCCGGCGCGTGGCAGAGGTGCTCGGTTTTCTGGTGGCGATTGTATCGTTCACCTGCTCGCAATCCGGGCAGTTAGTCAACTACGCCGATGTCTCGGGCGAGCAAGCCATGCAGGCGTTTACGCAGCTAGAACGCATCAATACACCCTGGTCGCCCCTGGCATGGGCGGGACGCGGCCTGACAGCGATCGGCGAGAGCCAGTGGCTGACCGGGGTTGGGCTGCTGGCTGTTACCATGGGGTTAACATTAGGCATTTTTAGCCTCTCTCTGGTTTTTGCCGAGAGGCTGTATTATTCCGGCTGGGCCAGGGTGCAGGTCAGTATCCGCCCCAAGAAACCAGCCCGTGCCTCTCGGCGCGTAGAGGCTCACAACTCAGGGTTGGCTGTTGTGGTTAACCGCCTCGTACCGGCCGCGGTGCGGGGCATCCTGGTCAAGGATTTTATGGTGCTGCGCCGGGATTTGCGCAGTATGTCGCAACTGGTTACCCCGCTGATCCTGGGAGTTGTCTACGCTTTCATGTTGCTGCGCAGCGGGGGTGAGCCTCCTGCAGGACGAGGCGAAGCACCGCCAGTGTTCATGGAAGTCTTAGGTAACCTCATGGTGTACGCCAATGTGGGTATTGCCCTGTTCGTGAGCTGGTCCTTGGTCTCGCGCCTGGCGGGGATGGGTTTTTCGCAAGAAGGTAAAAGCTATTGGATTCTTAAGACTTCCCCGGTAAGCCAGGTGAAGCTGCTTGGTGCCAAGTTCCTGGTGGCATACCTGCCCACCCTGGTGCTGGGCTGGGGGTTTCTTGTGATTATCTCGCTGGTGCAGACCACCAGCTTTGGAACATTGATATATAGCCTGGCAGTGGTGGCGTTGACCATTGCCGGTACCGCCGGGCTGAACCTGGCTTTTGGCGTGCTGGGGGCAAACTTTGACTGGGAGGACCCGCGCAAAATCTCGCAAGGTAGTGTTGGATGTTTGGGGGCGCTGGCCAGCTTCCTGTTCCTGATCATCAGCCTGGCTCTCTTCTTTGGACCAGCGCTGCTGGTGAGTGCTTTTGGGGGACCTCAGTTTGTTGGACAAATCATTGGTATGCTGCTCGGTGGAGCAGTTTGCGCAGCTGGGGCGATCATTCCGCTATGGCTGGTGCGCAAGCGGGTGGCATTGCTGGCTGAGGAATAAAAACGCCTGTCCGGTGTAGCCAGGCGGCTGTACCGGACAGGCATATATGCTATTCTTCGAGTGTGCTTTTGTCTCCCTCAGGCAGCCCAAGTGCACGAGCTTTGAGTAATCTGCGCATGATCTTGCCAGACCGAGTCTTGGGCAGGCTATCTACGAAAGTAATATCCTCGGGGCGTGCGATGGGACCGATCTCGTGCGCCACGTGGGCGCGCAGCTCCTCGGCGAGCTTATCGCTTTTCTCTGCCCCAGCTTTGAGAATCACATAGGCGTGGATGGCGTTGCCCTTGATCTCGTGCGGCAAGCCAATCGCGGCTGCCTCCGCCACAGCAGAGTGGCTTACCAGGGCGCTCTCCACCTCGGCAGTGCCCAGGCGGTAGCCGCTGACTTTGATCACATCGTCCATGCGCCCGATGACCCAGATATAGCCATCCTTATCCTTGCGAGCTGAATCGCCTGCCTGGTACATATTTCCAAACTTGCCCCAATACTGGTCTTTGTAGCGCTGAGGGTCGTTCAGGATGGTGCGCAGCATGCCAGGCCAGGGCTTTTTAATCACCAGGTAGCCCTCCTCGCCTGCCGGTACTGGCACGCCGTCGTCGTTGACCACATCCACATTGATGCCAAACAGGGGCTTGGTAGCCGAGCCGGGCTTGAGCGGGGTGATTGGCAGGGGCGAGATCATGAAGCCGCCAGTTTCGGTCTGCCACCAGGTGTCCATGATCGGGCAGCGCTCGCGACCGATGACGGTGTAGTACCATTTCCAGGCCTCGGGGTTGATCGGCTCGCCCACGCTGCCTAGCAGGCGCAGGCTGCTCATGTCGTGGCGCCGCGCCCAGGCGTCCCCAAAGCGCATCAGCCCGCGGATGGCTGTTGGGGCAGTATAAAGGATGGTAATGCCATAGTTTTCGACCATCCGCCACCAGCGGTTGGGGTAGGGGTGGTTAGGCGCGCCCTCATACATAAAGCTGGTCGCACCGTTGAGCAATGGGGCGTAGACAATGTAGCTGTGCCCGGTGATCCAACCCGGGTCTGCGGCGCACCAATAGCGGTCTTCATCCTTGATATCGAAGACATATTTCAAGGTGGTATAGATGTAGACCATGTAGCCGCCGTGGGTGTGCACCACACCCTTGGGTCGTCCGGTAGTGCCGGAGGTGTACAGGATGAAGAGAGGGTCCTCGGCATCCATCTCCTCGGTGCTGCAAAACGGGCTATTGGCGATGGGCAGGCTCATCAGGTCGTGGTACCAGTAATCACGACCGGCTTCCATGTAGATGTCTTGCGCCGTGCGCCGCACCACAATCACGCTCTCGATGGTGCCCTGGCGAGAGATCGCTTCGTCGGCGATCTCTTTCAAGCCGATGACCTTACCGCGCAACCAACCGCCATCGGCGGTGACCAGCAGGCGGCTTTCAGCATCCTGGATTCGCTCAGCCAGTGCCTCGACACTGAAGCCGCCATACACCACGCTGTGCGCTGCACCGACCTTGGCGCAAGCCAGCATGGCGATCACCTGCTCGGGGATGCGCGGCAGGTATATGGTGACGATATCTCCCTTGCGCACGCCCATGCTGCGCAGCACGTTGGCAAACTTACACACCTCGCGGTTGAGAGCAAAGTACGAATAGGTGCGCGTGTCGCCCGGCTCGCCTTCCCAGATCAAGGCCAGCTTGTTCTTGCGATAGGTCTTCAGATGGCGGTCGAGGGCGTTGTGCACAATATTGGTCTTGCCGCCCACAAACCATTTGTAGAACGGCGGGTTGCTGTCATCCAGCACCTGGTCCCACTTTTTATACCATTCCAGCTCCTCGGCGCGTTCAGCCCAGAAGCCTTGCGGGTCTTCCAGCGAGCGTTGGTATAGCGAAGCGTAGTCTTTTATATGAGCTGCGGCGATCACCTCGGGCGCAGGATAGTACACCTCGCCTTCCATCTGTTTCTGATCTTTTGCTGGCTGGTCCATGTTTCTCTCCTTAAGGAATTGGCGGGCTGGGGCAGGCGACCCCCGAGTTATGGGCAGATTTTAAGAGTTTGCGCGGTGGTTGTCAATGTATAACGTCAAGTGATAATGGTTTAAACTTGCCAGGCGGAGTTATTCAGACAATTGTAATCCGAAATCGCCACTTGACAAACGTCCAGAATAGACTAAAATCTAATTTAGTTGATCCTAAATTCTGTTAATGACGGAATAATCTATTTAGGAGTTACGCAGTTCCGGAGGGTATTGGGGGTGTTCGGGCAGGCGACGCCCGCCCGAACACCCCCATTAACCCACCAACTGCGTAAGCCATACTCTTATAGGTTTGATAGGCAAAGACAACGGAAGGTATGTGACAATGAATAAGAAACTATCAAGGCGGGCTTTCATTAAAGGGGGAACCCTCAGCCTGCTGGGAGTGTTGGGGATCGCATCTTCCAGTCATTCTTCAGGCGCGGCTGGCGCCGCCCCACCCCACCAGGCAGAGCACAGCGGTCATAACGTCATGCCGGGCACGGTGGGTGAGGTGGACCATGAGAAAAACGGCTTTAATCCCAGTGATATCTTGACCGATTTCGATTATGGGAAAGTCTCTACCTTGGAGAATGGGCAGACGTTGCGCGAGTACTTTATCGCAGCTTACAACCGGACTATCGAGGTCGTTCCGGGTATCGATTACCCGGCCTGGACGTATAACGGGCGTATCCCCGGTCCGACAATTCGCTGCACGGAGGGGGACCGCGTCCGTATCCATTTTAGCAATGGCAGCTCGCACGGTCACACGATCCATTTCCATGGCATCCACTCGGCAGAGATGGACGGTGTGCCGGGAACCGGTCCGGGCGTGATAGAGCCCGGTGAGACATTCACGTATGAGTTTGATGCCGAGCCCTTCGGCTTGCACCTTTACCACTGTCACGCCTTCCCGCTGGCGCGCCACATCGCCAAGGGCTTGTACGGAGCATTTATTATCGATCCCAAAGAAGGCCGCCCGCCGGTAGATCGTGAGCTGGTGATGGTGATGAATGGATTTGATGTGGATTTTGATGACCAGAACGATTTCTACGCGGTAAACACGATCCCATTCCATTACGATAAACATCCCATCCGGATCAAGGTGGGCGAAATGATACGCATCTACCTGGTCAATATCCTGGAGTTTGACCTGATCAATTCCTTCCACCTGCATGCCAATTTTTTCAATTACTATTCCACCGGCACCAGCCTGACTCCCAGCGAATACACCGACATTATCATGCAGACCCAGGCGCAGCGTGGCATTTTGGAATTCAGCTATAAATACCCCGGCTTGTATATGTTCCACGCTCACAACACCGAGTTTGCCGAGTTGGGCTGGACCGGTAATTTTGAGGTCGTGGAGGAGGAATAGAATGGCTGAACAGTCTCTACCCGAATCGAAACCATCAGCACTGACCCTTACCACAGCAATCTTGCTTATCCTGCCATTGGTCATTCTGGGGGGGGTGATCGCATTGTTCCTCAGCACCAGCGGTGGACTTAATCTTGCTGCGCCGGCTCCAATTGAGGCCTTATCGATCGAGCGTACTGTGCTAACGCCAGGGCACATTGAAATCCATGTGCGCAATGCCAGCCCACAGAAGCTAAAAATTGCCCAGGTGATCATCAACGACGCTGTCTGGCCGGCCAGCATCACGCCGGATGCAACTATCCCCCGCCTGGGAAAAGCCGCGGTTCATTTGGACTATATGTGGTCGGAGGGAGAGGCATATGCTCTCACTCTGTTCACGAGCAATGCCATTCCGTTCGATGTGGAAATACCGGTAGCGTTTGTCACGCCTCAACCACGAGCGAGCACTTTCTGGAGCCTGACCCTGATCGGGGTCTATGTGGGTATCATCCCGGTGTACCTCGGCTTGCTGTGGTTCCCTGCCCTGCGTAAGCTGGGTCGGCGGGCGATGACCTTCTTGTTGGCGCTTACCGCTGGTCTGCTGGTCTTCCTCGGCCTGGACACGCTATCCGAAGCCCTGGAGCTAACTCAATCCGTACCCGGTCCGTTTCAAGGGGTGGGGCTGGTTGGGGTAGGGGTGGTGGCGACATTCTTCCTGCTGGATGCCATCTCCAGGCGCCAGGTTGGTGCAGGACACAGCGAAGCGGAACAGCGCCTGAACCTGGCTTATATGATTGCGGTGGGAATCGGCTTGCACAACCTGGGAGAAGGTCTGGCAATTGGTGCGGCTTACAGCGTAGGTGAAATTGCGCTGGGCGCGTTTCTGGTGGTGGGATTTATCATCCAGAACATCACTGAGGGCTTGGGGATCATTGCCCCGGTTTTGCGCGATAAGCCGGGGATTAGAAACCTGGCGCTGATGGGGCTGGTTGGTGGAGCACCCGCAATTATCGGTGCCTGGATCGGCGGATTCTCTCCATCAGCAACAATGGCAGTGCTGTTCCTGGCGATTGGCACCGGTGCGGTCTTTCAAGTGGTCTACGAGATTGCCAAGCTGATCCAGAAAGACACCACCCGCCAGCCGATGCCTTTCACTGTATTTTCCGGGATTGTAACCGGCATGCTGGTGCTTTGGGTAACCGGACTCTTGATCAAATGATGAATACGGAAGGCAATGATGAATACAGACGAACTATTTCACTGGATAGCGGTTGTTTTGATGGTATCGAGTATGTCGATTTCGTTTTCTTACCGCCGAAAGGCGGCTCAGACAGGTGAGAAGATTGACGCCAAGGAAGAGGGATCGCTGATCCTCAACCTGCGCCGCATTTTTGGTCTTCTGCTGTGGCTCTCGGCACTGGCTTACCTGATCAACCCGCAATGGATGGCGTGGTCCAGTCTGTCGCTGCCCAATTGGATACGCTGGGTGGGGGCTGGAATCTTGCTGATCTGCGTGCCTTTGGTCTACTGGGTGTTTTCCAGCCTGGGCAGAAATGTTACCCCAACGGTTGTCACCCGCCAGGAACACACTCTGGTAACCCATGGTCCGTACCGCTGGGTGCGCCACCCCCTGTACACAGTGGGCTTCTTGATGTTTTTTGGCTTAAGCCTGCTTGCCGCCAATTGGTTCATTGCCCTGACGCTGATGCTGGGCTTTATCCCAATCTCCTTGCGCACACCGATCGAAGAAGCGCGCCTGGTCGAGCGCTTTGGCGACGAATACCGGTCATACATGCAGCGCACCGGTCGTTACCTGCCAAAGCTGAGCGCCTTCGAGATTAGGAGCAATTGATGACTGACAACCTCTTCTTCCATCTGGTTTTTGTCGCAGTGTTCTTACTCACCGAAAACTGGTTTATCGGCGGGTTCTTCCTGGGTGCGCTTACGCTGATCGTTGCCACCCGGTTGAAGCGAGAGGAGCAGGTGACGCTGGAAAAGTTTGGCGATGAATATCGCACCTATATGCAGCAGACAGGCCGCTTCTTACCAACTGCGTAAGTCCTACTTTATTTGAATCGTATAGGACTTACGCACTTGGCGAGGGGGTGGGGGTGTGTGGGCGTGCGGAGCACGCCCACACACCCCCATTTCCTCCTTCTACTGCGTAACTTCTATCGTAGAAAGGTCGCATATGAATGCTAACTCTTTGCTTGCTATCCAGATCGCTGGTCTGTGTGCCATCACCGGGTCGCTGATCTACGCGGTTGGCGATGTTCTCCTGCTGGCTTCAAAAGCCGATCTGGCGGATTATCCCAATCTTCAGTTGCATGCCAAGCTGCTTTCTGGTACTGAGAAGATGGTGGTGTTACCCTGGTCACGGCTGGCTTGGGGCGGATTGTTGGGCGTCTTTGCCACACCACTGTTGCTGGCAGGGTTCTGGCAGGTGTACCAGGGCTTGCTGCCCAGCGGATTGTGGCTGGCACTGCCCCCCTTGATCTTGTTCGGCTGGGCTTCGGTTGTTGGCACCTTTGTGCACGGTTCGTTTATTTATTTGGGCGAGTATGTGCAGGCTCTGAACCGTCTGCAGAGCGACTCACAACCGGTGCTGCTGGAGATGATGGGGCGGCACCGCAAGATCATGATGATCACCTACGGTTTCCTCTTCGCCTGTATCATTATTGCTTCGGTGTGGTTCTCTGTGTTGGTGGTTGCAGGCGAGACAGCATTTCCGTTCTGGATGGCTGCGATCAATCCGGTGACTGCACTGCTTTTTTGGATGCTGGTAAAGCGGATCTTACCGATCAGAATCAGAGATTATACCGAAGGGGCTGGCTTTAATATCGCCTACCTGATATTTTTTATAATGACCACGATCACGCTGGTTGGCGGGTAAGAGGGGTGACTTAGAAGTGCTCGCCTCTGTACAAAGCGATTCGGTTTTGATATAATACCTAAAATATAATTTAGTTAATCCTAAAATTATTATGCGAAAAAGCCTTACTATTTCAATTGAAGATTATCTAAAATCCATCTATGTGCTGAACCTCGCTGAAGAGCGTGCATCCACCAACCAGATTGCTGAGCGTATGGGCGTGACTCCGGCTTCGGTCACCGGGATGCTCAAGCGCCTGGCTACGAATGACCCCCCATTACTGGAATATCAGAAGCACCACGGCGTGGTGTTGACTGCCGAAGGCGAGAAGGTGGCTCTAGAGATGATCCGCCATCACCGCTTGCTGGAGCTATTCCTGCACGAAACTTTAGGTTACCCATGGGATGAAGTCCATGCCGAAGCAGACCGCCTGGAGCATGTCATTTCGGAGGTTTTCGAAGAGCGGATTGCCCAGGCGCTGGGGGATCCGAACCACGATCCGCACGGAGACCCCATCCCAACGCGGGATTTAATCCTGCCGCAGATGAGCTGGGCACGCCTGGACATGCTGCGCGAGGGGCAGCAGGCGATTGTCCAGCGTGTTGATAACGAAACCCCGGAGCTACTGCGTTACCTGAGCTCTATCGGGGTAATCCCAGGGATACATCTTGAAGTAGTTGGTTTCTCAGAGTTTGATGGCAACCTGCACCTGCGGGTTGGAGAGACGGTCCTGGTGCTGGGACCAGGCGTGACGCAGCAAATATATGTGGAGGTAGTATGACGATCTGGTGGGTAATAAGCTTAAGCCTGTTGTTTGCTTTCATCCTGGCGGTGGTTTTTCACCCGCAGATTGGTTTATTGAAACGTCTGAAGGCACGCAGCGGAAGCGCCCAGCGGGCGCAGGTTGAAGATGCGCTCAAATACCTGCTCAAGCAGGAACAAAGCGGGAGGCATGCCTCCCCAGAGGCGCTGGCAGGTGCGATGGGCTTGCCTGGCACAGAAACCCTGCAGTTGATCACGCGGATGGAGTCACAGGGCTTGATGTCTTCCCGCAATGGTGGTCTGCACCTGACCCCGGCTGGCGAGCATTGGGCATTACAGGTGGTACGAGCCCACCGCTTATGGGAACGCTACCTGGCAGATGAGGCCCGGCTGCCCTTGGAAAAGGTTCACCTGGAAGCTGAGCGCCGGGAACATGGCATGACCGCTGAGCAAGTGGACGAGCTTGCCGCCTCGTTGGGTTATCCAGACCGCGACCCGCACGGCGACCCCATTCCGGATAGCTCAGGACAGATCGCGGCGATGAATGGCACCCCGCTAACCGCCTGGTCTAGTGATGAGCCTGGTCAGATCGTGCACCTGGAGGACGAGCCGCCGCTTGCTTACGCTCAAATTCTGGCACAGGGTTTGCGGCTGGGACAAACAATCCGCGTTTTGGAAATCACCCCGGAGCACATACTGTTGAGCGATGGCGAGACCGAATTCCGGCTGGCGCCAGCAGTAGCAGCCAATGTTTTTGTCAGCCCGTTACCGGAATCTCTTGCTTCTCAAAGTGGCGTTTTGCCGCTTTCTGAGCTACCTGATGGAGTTTCCGCTGAAATTGTGGCGCTGGATGAAAGCTGCCAGGGATTTACCCGCCGCCGGTTACTCGACCTGGGCATGACCCCTGGAGCGCTAATGAAATCTGAAATGCGTAATTTTTTTGGCGATCCACGCGCTTACCGGGTGCGAGGTACATTAATCGCCTTGCGCCGGGAACAGGCTGCCCAGATTTGGGTCAAGCCAGCGTGACTACCTATGATTAGCGGTGTGAAATAAGATTGTACGTAAAAGGAGTTTGGAATGACAGATTGTGAAACCTGCCCGGCAAATGCTCATCTTGCCCAGATGGGTTTAAAGCTGGATAAATTTGACCGGGTGATCGCCCTGGCGGGCAACCCGAATACTGGAAAATCGACCCTGTTCAATGCCCTGACGGGTCTCAAACAGCACACCGGCAACTGGCCGGGAAAGACGGTCACCCGCGCCGAGGGGGGCTTTGAATACAACCACGTGCGCTACAAGCTGGTGGATCTACCGGGAACCTATTCGCTGCTCTCGGCTTCTCAGGACGAGGAAGTTGCCCGGGACTTCATCCTGTTTGGACAGCCAGATTGCACGATCGTCGTTACCGATGCCACCGCCCTGGAGCGCAATCTCAACCTGGTGTTGCAAGTGCTGGAGATCACCGATAAGGTGGTTGTGGCGGTCAATTTGATCGATGAGGCGCGCCGCAAAGGGTTGGAGGTGGACACGCGCAGCCTGGCCCGCGATCTGGGAGTGCCGGCGGTTCCTGTTGTTGCCCGCACTGGCGAGGGGATGCAGGCACTGCTCAGTACCCTGGAAGGGGTAATCCAGGGGGAAATTAGCACCCAGCCGCGCCGGGTGGAAGGGACGTCTGAGTTCCAGCGCGCCGTAGCCGAGCTGGTGCCCATGATTGAAACGATGGCGCCCGGCGTGCCCAATGCTCGTTGGTTGGCGATCCGCTTGCTGGATGGGGATGCACGGGTACAAACTGCCCTGCTCAATGGTGAGCTGGCGGACCTGGTCGCTCGGCAGCGCCAGGCAGGTGCCGGTTTTAGCCGTAAGATAGCTCTGGAAGGGGCGCAATAGCTCGAATTGATTATCAGGGAGCATCTGAGAAAATGGAAAATCCAGGCCAAACAACCCTGCAACCTAATGATGTCCTGGCGCGGGCTGAGGCTTTACGCCATAGCCTGAGCGCAGGATTCCGTGATGAGACGGTGAAATCAATTTACAACGAGGCCGAGCGCATCGCCCAACGGGCAGTCCACGCCGGCGGCGGGCGCCGCTGGGACTTGGACCAGCGCATCGACCGGCTGGTCACCTCCCCGGTATTTGGCCTGCCGATCATGCTGCTGCTTTTAGCGATCGTCTTCTGGCTGACGGTTGTAGCTACCAATGTCCCCTCCCGAATGCTCGCCACTGCCCTGTTTTGGGTCGGCGAGCAGGGCGAGGCGCTGTTCACCGCTCTGGGCATTCCATGGTGGATCACCGGCTTCATTTGGGACGGCGTGTACCGTGGCCTTGCCTGGGTAGTGAGCGTAATGCTGCCACCCATGGCAGTGTTTTTCCCCTTATTCACTTTCCTGGAAGATCTGGGCTACCTGCCAAGAGTAGCGTTTAATCTTGATTTCTTGTTTAAAAGAGCTGGCGCGCATGGCAAGCAAGCGCTGACCATGACGATGGGCTTTGGCTGCAATGCAGCCGGGGTGATCGCTACCCGGGTGATCGACTCGCCGCGCGAGCGCCTGATCGCCATCCTGACCAATAATTTTGTGCCCTGCAACGGGCGCTTCCCGACCTTGATTATGCTTGCCACCGTTTTTGTG
>Ga0105106_10003617_pt1 | contig 11012 bp, 8 predicted proteins | sample PPLLaktember2015_5_FD_79109 | JGI IMG/M metagenome (GOLD analysis project Ga0105106, IMG submission 79109) | Freshwater sediment microbial communities from Prairie Pothole Lake near Jamestown, North Dakota, USA - PPLs Lake P8 Core (1) Depth... | ecosystem: Environmental > Aquatic > Freshwater >... | reverse complement strand
GTCACGCGTCACGGTGTTCACATTCTCGCCTGGCGGTGACAGGGTAGTTGCAATTGGATGGAGCGAGCGGGCCGGCCGCTTCTACCGGCTCCTGGAATGTTGCTGAAGCGCGATCCGTCGCCAGAACCTGACACCATGCTCGACACGGCCGCGGCTCAGCCGTCTACGGCGCGCGATCGCATCACCGCCGGCGGCTGGCGAATCGTCCTGCTTGCCAGCCTGGGCGGCACCCTCGAGTTCTACGACTTCGTCATCTTCGGCATCTTCGCTCGTGACATCGCCGACGCGATCTTTCCCAGCAGCTCGCCGCTCGTGTCGTTGATGGCGTCGTTCGCGGCGTTTGCCGCCGGCTACCTCGCGCGGCCGATCGGCGGCATCGTCCTCAGCCATTACGGCGATCGCTACGGCCGGCGGCGCGTGTTCCTGTGGTCGGTTTTCGTGATGTCGGGAGCGACGCTCGCCATGGGACTCGTGCCGTCGTACGCACGATGGGGCGTGGCGGCCAGTGCGTCGATGGTCGCGCTTCGAATCGTGCAGGGCTTTTGTCTTGGCGGCGAGCTGCCCGGCGCCCTCACCTATGTCGTCGAGACCGCTCCGCGGATCGCGCCACTGGTGTGCGGCGTCGTATTCGCCTGCGTCACGATGGGCGTCGCCGCAGCAACGGGCGTCAGTCTGTTGCTCCGCACGCTGCTCGCTCCGGACGATGTGCCGGTTCTTGCCTGGCGTATCGCGTTCATCCTTGGTGGCCTCGGAGGCATCCTCAGCTTCGTGCTGCGCCGGTCGCTCGAAGAGTCGCCCGAGTTCGCGCGTATGCGCAGCCTGGCGTCGCGCCGCCCGTTCCGCGAACTGCTGCGGACGCACGCGACGGCGGTCGTCGTCGGTTGCGCCATGCTCGCGGGCACGGCGTGTTTCAACGGCCTCTTCTTCTCGCACCTCCCGGCATACCTCGCGGGCGTGCTCCAATACGATCCGCGCCAGAGCGTCTACTCGCAGACGGTCGGCGTCGTCGCTTCCGCGCTCGGGATTCTCGCCACCGGTTGGCTTGGCGATCGCATTCCGCCCCGTTACCTGCTGCGATCGGGCGTGGCGCTCCTCGTGGTGCTGGCCTATCCGTTCTATGCCGCGCTCGACGCGCGCGCCGTCAATCTGACGCTGCTACTCGCGCTTGCGGGCGTCGTCGCCGGTCTGACCAACGGCTCCTTCGCGTGCCTGCTGACGGACTTGTTTCCAACGCGCATCCGCTTCACCGGTGTTGCCCTCGTCTTCAACATCAGCTTCACAATTTTCAGCGGAACCGCGCCGCTCCTGGCCACGACGATGATCCGCGAGATGGGCACAGTGACGGCACCGGCGCTGCTGATGATCGGCTGCGGTCTGCTGGCGCTCGTGGGGAGTCTCTGGACCGAACGCGTCGGTGGGCACGTGCTCGATAGAAATTAGAAAGCAGGGCGGGTCCTCAGCGAAGCGTGGACGCTCTGAATCCAGAGCCCGCCCTGACTTGCGACTGGCGACTTTCGACTAGCGGCTAGCGACTGACACGTTCTCTACTTCTGCGCCGTCGCCGGCTTCGGGGGCTCAGGCGGCTTCTCGTAGATATCCACGATTGCCGGCCGCTCACCTTCCGTCGAAAGCCCTGCGGCCCGCATCAGCCTGGTCACCGCATCGATTGTCGGAACATCCGGACGTGGCAGCCGCCCGTGATAGCCCTCGGCAATGAACAGCGGGGTCCTGCCGAATTTGTTGCGTTCCTTCCAGATCTGCGGATCGGCCCCGCGGTCTGCCAGCAGCTTCACGACAGCCGGGAAGCTGCCATACGCGGCGCCATGCATGGCGGTGTCGCCGTTGTCGTCCACGGCATTGATGTCGGCACCGAGGTCGAGGAGCATTTTCACGGCTTCGAGCGCTTCGGGCTCTTCGCCGGCTTCTTCGAGCGGCTCTGTCGTGCCGAGGCCAGCCGCGGCCATCAGCGGCGTGGTATTGGTGACATTCGGCAGCATGGGATCGGCGCCCAGTTCGAGCAGCAGACGCATCAGCGGAACGTCTGCGCGATCGGCGGCGAAGAGAAGCGGGGTTGCCCCCTCAGAGTCGATGCGCGAGGACGTGTTCGGAAGTTTCGGCGTCCCCTTGTCCAGTTGCAGATTGACCTTTGCGCCGCGCTTCACGATCTCGCGCACGAATTGAAGGCTCGTCAGACCGCCCGAGCCGGCCGGCGTCGCGGGATCGCTGATGTCGCTGGAATCCGGCTTTCGCACCCAGGTGATGGTGTGGAGCGGCGTATATCCCGTCTGCACATCGTTCGGGTTGGCACCCGCGTCGACGAGCGCAATCGCGAGCTCGAAGTGGCCGTTCTGCACCGCCAAGAGCAGCGGGCTCGTGCCCCTGCCGGCCGGCTTGTACGCCGCGTTGTCGACAGGCCCTTCGGGAGCCTTCTCGCGGCGCCGGAGTGGCGCGTTCACGTCGATGCCTGCCTCGAGAAGCGCGCGCGCCACGTCGATGTGCCCATCACGCACGGCAAAGAAGAACGGCGTGAACCCGGAATCGAGCGTTGCATTGATATCGGCCCCGGCTTCGAGGAGCGCCCGCACGACCGCAGCATGTCCCTCGGCTGCGGCCCACATCAGGGCGGTCTGGCCGCGTCGCTCGTGTGCGTCGTGTCTGGCGCCGCGCACGAGGAGCGCCTTTACGGCCTCAACGTTGCCGGAACGTGCGGCCAGCATGAGTACCGTCTCGCCGCCCTTCATCGTGGCGTTTGCGTCGGCACCGGCCTCGAGCAACAGCTTCACCACAGCCGCGTTGCCGTTGGTGCATGCCAGCGCGAGCGGAGGTACGCCGTAGCGATTCGCGACGTTGACGTTGGCGCCCGCCTTCACGACCAATGCGGCGGTCTCTACATCATCGTTGTACGCAGCCCAGTGCAGCGCCGTCGTTCCGTCAATCTGTGTGGCATTCACATCGGCGCCACTCTTGAGCAGCGTGCGGACCATCGCTCGATCGCGTCGTTCCGCTGCGTCGGCCAGGGTCGCGCGTTCGGCCGCCAAAGCAGCAGCAGCCACGGCAAACACCAGGAGAGCGAGTCCAGTCGTTCTTCGCCAAAGCATGTGCGTCTCCAGCAGAGTGCTTATACCGGAACGTAATCGAAAAGATCTTCGATCTTCCCGTCGCTGTCGCCGAATGAATCCAGACGGACGCCGACACGATCGAGCAGCGTGAGGTGGAGGTTGGCGAGCGGCGTCCCCTTGTCGTACTTGATATGCCGGCCGCCCTTCAGACCAGTCGCGGCGCCGCCGGCGACCAGGATCGGAAGGTTCTCGTGATCGTGCAGGCTTGGATTGCCCATTCCGCTTCCGTACAGATAGAGCGTGTGATCGAGAAGCGAACCGTCGCCGTCGGGCGTCGCCTTCATCCTCTCGAGGAACTCCGCGAACAGCGACACGTGGAACGTATTGATCTTGGCAATCTTCGCGACCTTTTCCGGATCGTTGCCGTGATGGCTGGTCGGATGGTGCGGGTCGGCCACTCCGATCTCCGGATAAGTGCGATTGCTGAGCTCGCGCGTCAGCTGGAACGTGACGACCCGCGTGATGTCCGCCTGAAATGCCAGAAGCTGCAGGTCGAACATGAGCTTTGCGTGATCGGCGAACGCCGCGGGGACCCCCACCGGTCGATCCAGGTCGGGCATGGTGTTGTCCATCGCCCCAGCCTCGGCGCGCTGAATCTGCCGCTCGATCTCGCGAACGCTCTCGAGATATTGATCGACACGAACGCGATCGGGGATGCCCACGCGCTGCTTCAGTCTGGCGATGTCGCCGCTGAACGAATCGAGCAGGCTCGCCCGGCTGCGAAGGGCCGCGCGCCGCGCGGCCGAGTTGCCGCCTTCACCGAAGAGGCGCTCGAAGACGATGCGCGGATGCGCCTCGGAGGGGAGCGGCGTTGTCGGCGACGACCAGGAGAGGCAGTTCTGATAGACGCACGCGTAGCCGTTGTTGCACACACCCGCGAGCGGGTTCAGATCCATCGAAAGCTCGAGCGACGGCAATTGCGTGTCGCGCCCGATCTGCTTGGCCGCGATCTGATCGACGGTGGTGCCCAGATAGTAGTCTGAGCTCTCGGTGTGCTTGGCGAACGCCGCGCTCAGGAACCCTGCGTTCGACGTGTCGTGCGTGCCAGGGTAGGCATTCTGCAGCCGGGTGTTCGTGATGACCGTCACCTTGTCTTTCACCGAATCGAGCGGGTGAAGGATGGGCGACAGCTCGGTGAGCTTTTCCTGCGCCGGCGGCGTCCATCGCGAGTGGTCGCACCCCATCGGGATGAACACGAAGCCGAGCCTCGGCACCGGCTTGGCCGGTGTCTGCGCCCAGGCGGTCGCAGCGGGAATCATCGCGTCGAGCAGGGGCAACGCCAGGACGGCCTGCGCGCCTTTCAGAAATGTCCGGCGGGGCAGCGCTTTCTTCGTGATGATCATGAAGCTGATCTCCTCATCTGAAAGGGGACGCTCTTCACGATGCCCAGGATGATCGATGAAAAGCGGTATCGGTCTTTCGCGGCATCGCGCACGATCGTGCGGACGGCAGGAGCGTCGTAGTGCTCGACGCCGCGACCCAGCGCGAACGTCATCAGTTTCTCCGTCAGCGCGGCGGTAAACAGTTCCGGCCGGCTCAGCAGCGCGTCTTCGAGTCCTGCCACGCCGCGGAATTCACCGACGCCGGGCAGAGCGCCAGAGACATCGATTGGCTCGCCCTCGCCTTCGTAGTCGCGCCACTGCCCGACGGCGTTGAAACTTTCGAGCGAGAACCCCACCGGGTCGATCGTGCGATGGCAGCTCGCGCAGACCGCATTCTTGCGGTGTGCAGCAAGCCTCTCGCGCATCGGAAGGCTGGCAGAGACTGTGCTCTCGTCGAGCGCCGGCACGTTGGGCAGTGGCGGCGGCGGGGGAGCGCCAAAGATATTCGAGAGCACGTACACGCCACGAATGATCGGCGACGTCCGTGTCGCATATGAGGTGACCGAGAGCACGCTGCCGTGCCGCAGCAGTCCTCCGCGCCTGCTCTCGGGGGCAAGCGTCACGCGCCGGAACCGGGTTCCGTAGATGTGTGGAATGCCGTAGTGTCTCGCAAGGCGCTCGTTGAGAAAGGTGTAGTCCGTTCTGATCAAATCGAGCACGCTGCGGTCCTCGCGCAGCACGCTGTCGAGGAAGAGCTCGGTTTCCTGCCTGAACGCCTGGCGCAGGTTGTCGTCGAAATCCGGGAAGAGACGCGTACTCGGATTGACAGCCTCGAGATTGCGCAGCCGCAGCCACTGTCCGGCGAAGTTGGAGGCCAGGTTGAACGAGCGCCGATCCGCGAGCATTCTGCGCGTCTGCTTCTCGAGCTCACCAGGGTGGCTCAGCTTGCCGCGAATCGCGATGTCGAGCAATTCATCGTCCGGGATGCTGCTCCACAGGAAGAACGACAGGCGCGATGCCAATTCGAGATCGCTGATTCGGTAGACACCGCCAGCCGGTGTTTTCTTCGGGTCGGATTCGACGCGGAACAGGAACTCGGGGTTGATGAGGACGGCGCTCAGCGCCTTGCCGATTCCCGCATCGAAATCGCCATCGGCGCGCCCTTCGCGATAAAACGCCATCGGCCGCTCGATGTCTGCATCGGCGATCGGTCGGCGATAGGCGCGGCGCATCAGAGTGGAGAGGATCCTCTTCGCGCATGCCGATTCCTCGTCCTTGTCTGGTTTGGCCGGCTGGCAGACGAACAACCGGCGGCGGCTCGGCGTGTTCTCGGCGCCTTTCGGCTCATAAGGTCCGGCCACCGAAACCTGGTCGATTGCGGGCGCGGTACGCGGGTGACGCCTGTCGTTGAAGCGCGCTTCCAGAGGCTGCCTTGCTGTTTCGATGAGCGACGAGCCGTCCTTCACGAATGTGACGCCGATCTCGTGCGGGCCCGCAGCCACGGAGAGGCGCGCTTTCAAATCCTTGTCGATGATCGTATCGTCGCCGCCGACGGTCTTTTGAATCGTGAAGGTTGCCACGGGCTGGCGATCGACGAGCAGAAGCAACTCGTGCGCACGCGACTCTCGCAGTCCGCTGATAGTCCCGTTCAGGTCGCGCGCCAGCCAGACCTGGATCTCGTACTCGCCGTCCCGGGCGAATGTGTACGGAATCGTTACCCCGCCACGCGTGCCAATCGGAAGGCCCGGCACGTGCTCTTCCTGCGTCAGGTCGGCCGGCAGCCGAATGGTGTCGGCCTGCAGCGACGACAGCGTGCTGCCGATCGCGAGGCGGCTGATTTTCTGCGCGGCCGAAACGTAGCGGTCGAGAAGCGTTGGCGGCAGGTCGCCAACGATGACGTTGTCGAAGCCATGACCGCTCTCATCGGCTGGCAGCAGCGACGCAGCATCGATGTCGAGCGCCAGCAGGTCTCTGATGGCGTTCTGATACTCAGTGCGATTCAGGCGGCGGAGCGTCTCGGTGCGACCCGGGTTCGGTATGGCGGCCGACGCCGCATCGAGTTCTGTCTCCAGCCATGTCACGAGCGTGCGGCGATCGTCTCGAGAAGGCTGCGGCATGTTGGGAGGCGGCATGGTGCCCGTGTGCACCTTGCGCACCACCTTCTCCCAGACTTCGGGATCCGCTGCGGGCCTGGACGGGTCTATTCGCTCGAGGCTCAGGCCCCCGGTTTTCGCGCGGTCGTTGTGGCAACTGACGCAGTACCGATCGAGGAGTTGACGCTGACTCGATTGATTTGAAGGGCTCGCCGCAGTCGCACTCGGCGGCGCGGGCTGCTGTGCAGACGTTTCCACCTGCAGGCAGACGAACAGAGCCGCAGCGAGTCCGGCGAACCCAAGGGTGAGCACTCGGCCGAACGAAAACGGCGTCGTCATCTACCTCCCGCAAACGGACTAAGTTGCAGTGATACATATGTTTGTACCCGCCGGAGTTGGGAGTGTCAAGGTCGATTCTCGTATGCGCCGCCATCCCGGTCGCGGAGCGTTTGAGGAGTTTTGGAAGGCCTAAACCCTGCCGAATCAGTCGGAAGGCGGCTGACGAGTACTTTGCGGCCACGGCGCCCGGTGTCATCATGCTTTGATGATTTGGGCGCTTGCTGCGACCCTCATCGTCGTCGGCCTTGCCGGGGTCGTGCTTCCTGGTCTCCCGGGAACCCTGATGATATTTGCCGGCCTGCTGCTGGCCGCCTGGGCGGATGGTTTCGTGCGGGTCGGCCCGGGGACGATCGCTGCGCTTGGCATCCTGACGATCGCCACTTATTTCGTCGACATCTGGACGATGACCCTTGGCATGAAACGCCTGGGCGCGACGAGGCGTGCCATGTTCGGCGCTGTCATCGGGGCTCTCGCGGGCCTGTTTTTCGGGCTGCCTGGACTAATCGTCGGGCCGTTCGCCGGAGCCGTCCTCGGCGAATTGACCAGTCATAGCGACATCCGTGGTGCTGGCCGCGCGGGGATTGCGGCCTGGGTCGGGTTTCTGATCGGCACCGTGGTAAAAGTCGGCCTCGCGTTTGCGATGGTCGGCATATTTCTGACGGCCTGGTTTGTGTCTTGAGGGAACGCGATGGCAAGAGACATCATGCTTTTCTTCCTGGCCGGTATCACTGTGGTCGCCGGGGCGCAGCTTCCGCTGCCCGATCCGAAGTCGACGATCGTTCCGCGGATGGAAGCGAAAGTGATGATTGACGGCGTGCTCGACGAACAGCCTTGGCAGAAGGCGGCGCGCCTCACGCCGTTCGTTTCCAACGAGACATTGGCGCCCGCGCGCGTGTCGACAGAGGTGCGACTCTGGTACGACCGCATGGCGATCTATCTGGGCTGGATCTGCGAGGACGGCGACATCCAGGCGACGTTGACTGGAAGAGATCAGAGATTCTGGGAAGAGGAAGTCGCCGAGTTCTTTGTCACGCCTGCCGGACTCGATCGCTACTTCGAGCTGCAGTGGAATCCACTGGGCGGCACCTTCGATGCCATCATCAGAAACGAGGTCGACTCTGACGGCCGGTCACAGCGGCGTGCGGGGGATTGGTCTTACACGGCGGCGACCATGACCTATGCCGTACGAGTCGACGGTTCGGTGCAGGATTCGAGCGATCGAGATATGCGCTGGACGGTCGAGGTGCGCGTCCCCTTCGTCGATTTGAACGTCCGTACGCCCGGCCGTGGAGAGGTTTGGCGCGGCAACTTCTATCGGTTCAACCGCGACCGCGGTGCCGAGCCCGAGCAACTCAGTTGGTCTCCAACCATCTGGCCGGGATTCCATCAGCCAATCCGGTTTGGCTATCTTCGATTTTCAGGCGACTGAGGGACGTGGCCGCTACTTCAACTGGAGCATCAGCGAGCAGCGCTGCATGCCCTGGTTGCCGGTCAGCATTCCCCGGCCGTCGGTCAGGCGGCCTTCGTATCTCGCGGCGACTTTAGTGCCACGCCCGCGGCCGAACCCCGGGATGATGAATCCTTCGAGGACGAGCGTGCCGTCTGCGTCCGGCCGCCCACGCAGATTGATGTACCCAGGGCGATCCTGCTCGCCGACAGCGATGGTCACTTCTCCGGCCACGACCTGCACACGCGCGCGCGCGAAGGGCCCGGGACGGCCGTCTGGTCGTTGGCAACGGGCCTGCGCCAGCCCGGTGGTGTAGCTCGCTGCTGCCGTCTGCCGCTCACTCGCGAGTGGCGAAGAGGTCGCAGGCCGCGCCTCTTCCGGCGCTGGCGCCTGGGCTGGTGGCGGCGCCGCGGTTGCAGCCGGCGCTATCGCCACAGGTTGCGATACGGCTGGCTGAGAGATGACGGTCTCGGCGACAGGCGGTGCGGGTGTCGAGACCTGAGCGGCCGGTAGAGCGCTTCCACGTTCTCTGGCTCCAATTACATAGAAGATGACCAATGCGGCCACCACAATCGCGGTGGCCCCACCGATGGCCGCGATAGCGAGCCGACGCGAGCCGCCGTGTGTCCGCTGCGGCGCACCCGCGCGAGCGACACGATACGCTCGCACGGGTCTTCCGATATTTTTCAGCGATCGCTCGCCGATGTCTTCGAATCCCAGATTGAGCTTGCCTGAGATCTGGTCGAACACCGACGAGGCGATACAAATGCCGCCCGGTTCGGCGATGCCCTCGAGTCGAGACGCCACGTTGACCCCATCCCCGAGGATGTCGGTGCCGTCGACGATGACGTCCCCCAGGTTGATGCCGATGCGGAAGTGCAGCCGCTCGGGCTCGGGCAGCGACTCGTTGCGCGTCGCGAGCGCCTCCTGTATCTCCACCGCGCAACGCACCGCCTCGACCGAACTACCGAACTCGGCGAGCACGCTGTCGCCGGCCGTTCCGACAATGCGGCCGGCGTGGTCGGCAATCAGGCCGTCGATGAGGCGCCGATGGGCGGCCAGCGTCTTCAGCGTGCGCTCCTCGTTTTCGGCCATGCGCGCGGAGTAGCCGACGGCATCGGCCGCGAGGATGGCTGTCAGTCGGCGCTTAACGGAACGGTTCTCTTCCATGCGGCGGTGATTCTAGCCCACCCGGCTTGCAGCCGACGGCGCTCGGTGGCGGGTCCTGCTAGAATCTGCGTCCCACGCAGTGAACTGAAGTCTCGCGCCGTGTGTGCCAAGGGAGAGCATGTATGAGCGTTCGGGCCAGGATCGCCATTTTTGCGCTGGCGGCGACTGTTGCGACCGTTACATATGCACGGCAGTCGCCAGCACCGGCTCTCGCGCCGTCGCGCGTATCAACGGCATCCATCGACAAGGTGCTGGCCGACGCGGTCGCACGCGGTGACATTCCGGGCGTCGTTGCCATGGCCACCGATCGGCGCGGCGTTTTGTATCAGGGGGCCTTCGGTGTGGCGGACACGGGCAGCCGCCGCCCGATGACCGTCGATACCGTCTTTCGCATCGCGTCGATGACCAAGCCGGTCACCTCGCTGGCGGTGATGCAGCTTGTCGAACAGGGCCGAGTCAGCCTCGACGACCCGGCGGAGAAGTATTTTCCGCAACTGGCAAATCTGCAGGTGTTCGAAACGTTCGACGCAAAGACCGGCGCCTACACGCTTCGACCAGCGAAGAGCGCGCCCACCGTCAGGCATCTGCTCACTCACACGGCAGGACTGGGCTATAACTTCACCAGTCCGGTTGTGCGCGACTTCAAGCCGCGCGCTGGCGAGACGTATCCTGCGGGACCTCTGCTTTTCGATCCCGGCGAACAGTGGCTCTACAGCACGGGCATCGATTGGGGAGGCCGCCTGGTGGAGTCGCTTTCAAGTAAGACTCTCGAGGCATACTTCCGCGATCACATCTTCGGCCCGTTGGGCATGGTCGATACCGCATACAATCCGCCGGAGGACCGGCAGCGACGCCTGACCTCGGCGCATCGGCGTCGAGCGGACGGCACGTTCGAAGTCGATCCCGTTCAGCCGGCGATGACGGTGAAACAGTTCATCGGCGGCGGCGGACTCGCCTCGACGGCGCCCGACTACATCCGCTTACTGCAGATGCTGCTCAATCAAGGGACCTTGAACGGCACTCGCATCGTCTCTGCCGAAACCGTGGCGACGATGGGGCGGAACCACATCGGCGGTGTCGGCGTGCGAGCGGTGAAGACGGCGATGCCCGAGCGCAGCAGCGACTTCACGTTCGTCGACGACGGACGCGACAAGTTCGGTATCGGCTTCATGATTACCGCCGACGGCAGGCCTGGGAGGCGTACCACGGGCAGTCTGAGTTGGGGTGGCCTCTACAACACGTATTTCTGGGTCGATCCGACGCGCGGCATCGCGGGCGTGATCATGATGCAGTTTCTTCCGTTCTCCGACAGCAGGGCGCTTGCTGTGTACGACGCGTTCGAGCAGAAGGTTTACGAGTTGAAGTTGAAATAGTGGAATTACGCTGAACCAGGAGGCGCGTTATGGCCACTCTCATGGGGCTGCTGAAGCGATGCACCGACGCTTCGGCCAACACAAACGGGACGGTGTGGATCGCCTTGGGGATCACGTTCTTTGCACTCGGCATCTCGGCCTCATCGAAT
>Ga0105106_10003615_pt1 | contig 11013 bp, 8 predicted proteins | sample PPLLaktember2015_5_FD_79109 | JGI IMG/M metagenome (GOLD analysis project Ga0105106, IMG submission 79109) | Freshwater sediment microbial communities from Prairie Pothole Lake near Jamestown, North Dakota, USA - PPLs Lake P8 Core (1) Depth... | ecosystem: Environmental > Aquatic > Freshwater >... | reverse complement strand
TCATGCCGGCGCGCAGGACGCCGAACAGCGCCACCGGGTATTGCAGCAGGTTCGGCGACATGATGGCGACACGCTCGCCCTCCGCCATCCCCGGCAGTCCTTGCAGGAACGCAGCGAAGTCCCGCGACAGTCGGTCCAGTTCGGCATAGGTAATCGTGCAGCCGAGGTTATGGAAAGCCGGCTTGTCGGCAAACTTTGCAGCTACGTTTCCGAAGAACTCTGCGACCGAATTGAATTGGTCCGGGTCAATCTCGTGCGGCATGCCGGCCGGATAGCTCTTCAGCCAGATTCTTTCGACCATGTCTTCTCCTCTGCTTGTTTTTCATGCGACCTCGGCATGGCTCGGCCACAACGCCCCGCCGGCCAACCGACGCCATGAATGTCGCTGGAGGCGAGACGGCGAAAGCCCATCCCGGCACCGCCGTTCGACCGGAGCATCATTTGAAAGCATAGCGCGTTCGCCCGTGATCAACCGCGAATTACCCGCATTCTCAATACGACAAACCGAGCCGAATCTCCACTCGAATCCGTCGGGATAATGAGGTACGTACGCTTCGAAAGCATGCGAATTTCACTCGGACCGGAGGGACAAATTTCGTCGCCGGCGCGCTGGCGCATTTGCCGCCGCGCTGGCGGCCCGCGACAATGCCGGCATGGCCCGGGAACTGTTCAGTTTCGAGTCTGCCGTGTCGGTCGCCGATTGGTCCGCCATCGACGACCGCGTCATGGGCGGCGTCTCCCGAAGCCGCCTGCTCCATGATCCGGCCGGACACGCCGCGTTCGAGGGAGTCGTTTCGCTGGAGCACAACGGAGGGTTTGCGTCGGTTCGGTCGGGTCCGATGGATCTGGGCGTTCCCGCGGCCATCACCTACGTGCTGGAGGTTTGCGGCGACGGCAAGCGCTACAAGCTCAACCTGTCCACCGACGACACCTTCGACGGTGTGAACTATCAGGTCGTGTTCGAACCGCCGGCTGGCACATGGACGTCGGTGCGGTTGCCCCTCTCCGGGTTCCGTCCGACCTTCCGCGGGCGAAGCGTGCCCGGCGCGCCGACGCTGGACCCTGCACGGGTGCGGCAGATCGGCCTCATGATCGCCGACCGGCAGGCCGGGCGGTTCGCCCTGGCGCTGCGCTCGATCCGCGTTGAATGATCGACCGCTTGCCGAGTCGCACCGATTCGTCGATGGTCGCAACATGGCCCCGACTGACGCAATGCGTGCTCGTTGTCGAGACCGTCGAGCGAGCCGCCAGGCGCGACGCCGGGCTCGCTCCCGGGGCGGCCACGATGCGCGAGCCACGTCGAGAAGTGCGGGCGAAACTACTGCGCAGGCAGAGTGGAAGGGTGTCCCGGCGAGACCCCCTTCCATCCAACTCCACAATGCCCAACGCAAGAACCGTACATGCGATCGCAACTGCCGATCTCATGATGCTGCTTCTCCGATTTTCGTCCGAATTACCGGATCGACCTCTCGTGCGGTAGTGGCGACCGAAGGGTGCTTGACACGCGGCATACGCACCATCCAGTACCACCTGCTTTCACGTCCACCCCTGCGGATTGACCGTCGACCGGCAGATCGGCCGGCGGCTCCGTCGAGGTGTTTTCCCGATGGTTCGTATTCGACGCTCACGAGAGCGTGCGCAGTTTGACGCGCGTCAAGACAACTGCGGAAGTGGTGCGCCGTGACCCGCTGTCCCAAACCTCGGCGAGCATGTGCTCGGCGAAGCCACCATCTGCAGCGCGGCAACTCGCGGTCGCCGCCGAATTCGGCGCAATCCGCGGGACCAATCGTGGAATGGCCGGAACCCGGCACGATCCCGGACATCAGCGTGCTCACATTCGCCGCAGTCGACGCACGTGCCGGCAAGCCTTGCATGACACGATCGCGACGTCACGCGGTGTGCGCGCGTCAATTTGCCGCGGCGAGCACCACGGATTCGGTCCAATGTTCGATCCCGGTCGCCAGTTCCCGTGCCCGATCAACACCGCTGTCGGACCGCTCGTGCTTCCAAACGTGGTTCGCGGCGTCGCCGGCACCGGCGATGCGATTTCGCCACGCACGACCGAGCATGACGTTTCCGCGTCGACACGTCTGAATCGGTGAGTGCGCAACCATCATTCCTGTGACGTCGACCGACCAACCCGATAAAATGATCGCCTTACAGTCCAATGTCGTCAGGAGCCTCCGTGGAATTTGCAGGAAAGGTTGCAGTAATCACCGGTGCCGCCAGCGGCATCGGACGAGCGGTCGCGATCGCAATGGCGCGCCGCGATGTGCGCGCAATGGCGCTCGTGGACGTGGGCTCGACGATCGACGGCGTTGCCGCCGAGGTCAATGGGGAGGCCGGCAGGCAGGTCGCGTACCCGTATTGTGGCGACGCGACCGACGAGGCGTTTCGCCGTTCGGTCTACGATTCGATCAGCAGCCAATTCGGCGTCGTCACCCTGTGCGTGCCCGCCGCAGGCATCACACGCGACGATCTCGCGGTCCGCGTCGACAAGGAGACGGGCAAGGCACGGATCTATCCGGTGGACCGCTTCAAGCTGGTCGTCGACGTGAACCTCGTCGCGCCGGTCTACTGGTCGCTCGAGATGATCGGACGCATTGCCGAAGATCGCGTCGCCCGCGGCCTCAAGCGTTGGCACCCCTCCGAGGGAATGCAGGGAGCGATCGTGTTCATCGGCTCCGTTTCGTCGCAGGGCAATCGCGGCCAGATCTCCTACGCCGCGACCAAGGCCGGTCTCGAGGGCGCAGCCGCGACGATCATGAAGGAGGCCGTCTTCTACGGCGTGCGCTGCGGGCTGATCCACCCGGGATTCACGGACACGCCGATGGTGCGCGCGATGGGTGATGACTACATCAGCAAGCACATATTGCCTTTCACGCAATTGGGTCGGCTGATTCGCCCGGAGGAGATCGCCGACGCGATCTGCTTCATGCTCGCCAACTCGGCGGTGAGCGGCGAGTTGTGGGCGGACGCTGGCTGGCACCCACCTGCGTAACGCCCGGTTCGAAACCGACCGGATCCTGACGCCGACGGCGTCCGATCGCCTCAAGCATGCAGGGCGCGACGAACTGTCGCCCGCGCCTGGCGCCGCGATCGAGAGGGATTCGTGCGGCGGTTGCCGCGCGCGTGCAAACGCCAGCCCCCCGTCGCCCCTATCTCGGATACCCCACCGTCTGTGCGAGCACGATCCGCTGATCGACGCGCAGCTGGAGCGCCGGCGCCAGCTTGCGGCGATCGACGAGGCCGCGCACCACGCAGGCGAGGCCGGCCGCCGCGCAGTACAGGTATGCGTTCTGGGCGACGAAGCCGGCGTCGGCCGAAGCATAGAACGTGCGGTCCTCGGCGCTCGCGTCGCCCATCTTTCCGAAGTCGGCGACGTACACGAGGTTGAGCGGAGCGGTCGCAACGAAGTCCTGCACGCCAGTCGCCGCACGCAGGTCGCTGGCGACAATCAGCCGCAGCGTGTGGTCCCGCGCGTCGTACCGGTAGGCGCCGTCGGGCAATGCGACGAAAACCTCGATCTCCTGCCAGTTGTGTGCGGAGGGCGCCGTGCGCCCACCGCTGTCCGGGCGATTGACGCCGAAGGCGCTCCACAGCAGCGTCGACAGCACATCAAGCGGCAGTGGCCGCAACGAGAATTCGCGCGTGCTCCGGCGCGAACGCAGCGCCTGGAGCAGCGGCACGTTGTTGGTGGTTTGGGGCGGCGGCAGCGCGATGGCGCCCCCGCCTTGAGCAACGACGACCTTGGACATGAGCATGATCCCCAGGAATTGGCGGCGGTTGAGCATCGGTTCGCTGCGACGAGCGTCGCACATACGGTTTACTGTAGGCCGACGACGGCGGGTCGGTCTTGATTCTTGGCAACTATCGTTGACGCGTGAACGCCAGATTCAAGTGTCCCCGCAATCCGGAAACCTGGAATACCGCCAGCAGGACACCCAGAGAGAGTCCGACACCAAGCAATCGCCGATAACGCAGGACAATGGGGATCACGATATCCAGCGCCTGGTTGAGCGTCATAGCTTCAGACCAGGCGCCCTTCGATGTTCGCGCTCGACCCAAGCCGGTACTTGACCAGCGTGTGAAGCAGACGTCCGCGAAGTGTGGAACCGGCACCTTTGCCTACGGCAACGAACACCGTTGAGCGAACCCGAAACGCCTGCGGCATAGGGCGGTCCTGCGCGATTGACGAGATCGCCTGCGGTCCCGCCCCGTCACTTCTGTCTATTCGATCACCTCGTCTGCCCGGATGCGTACGGCTTGCGGAATCACTAGTCCGAGTGCGCGCGAAGTCCGCAGGTTCAACACGAGCCTGAACGTCGACGCCATTTCGAAGGGCAGTTCCGACGGTGGCGTTCCACGCAAAATGCGGTTCACATAATCCGCCGCGCGCGCGAATAACGCCTGCGAATCAGCTCCATAGGAAATGAGGCCGCCCGCTTCCGGGTACTCCTGACGCGCGTAGATGGCAGGGATGCGCAAGCGCGCAGCACCATCCACGATTTGACGCCGCTGGGTGAGAAGCGATGCGGTCGTGGCAACGACGAGTGCGTCCGTACGCCTAGCCTGCATCGATGCGAACGCCTGGTCCACGTTCGCGGCGTTGATTCCGTCCATCACCTGCGGTTCCAAACCGAGCGAACGTGCCCGTTGCTCGAGCTCGCGATACACAAGCATCTCGCCCGGGTTCGCAGTATCGGTCAGGTAGACGAGCGTCTTCGCGTTCGGTCGCAACGCGCGCAGCAGTTCAAGCCACTTGCCGACGATCTCTCCCTGGTTCGGTGCAAGTCCCGTGAGATTGCCGCCGGGTCGAGCGAGCGATGCGACCAGCCCGGACTTAACCGGATCCGCCGGTCCGAGGGCGACGATCGGGATCGTCGAAGTCTCCTTCTTCACAGCCACCGCAACCGTCGTCGTAACCACCACGAGCACGTCCGGCTTGCCCGCTGCCAGTTCCGCTGCCAGCAAAGGCAGACGGTCCGGGTTGCCTCCGGCAAAACGTGCCTCGATCAGCACGTCCCGGCCTTCGACGTACCCGAGTTCGCGCAGGCGGTTGCGAAAGGCGGCCCAGAGTTGCTGACGGGCAGCTTCTGATGCGTCGTCGAGAATCGCTACGCGTGCTGGATCCGACCGCTTGGGTTGCGCGGCCATGCGGAAGGATGCGGCGGCAAAGCCGAGTGCGACAAGTGCACGAATGGCATCACGCCGGTTCATCGCATTCCCCATCGTTCCCGCGAGGATCCGTTATCGGGGATGAGTGATAGACCGTTGTCGACCCAATGCACCCGACCGCTGTTCTTGAAGGCGGACGTTCGACGTTCCGTAGGCGGGGCCGCCGAGGCGCGGCGCGCCGAGGCCATCGCAGCTGCGACGGCAGCTGCGATTGTGCGACCTTCTCGTCGACGACCCCTGGACCGGCCCATCGTCAACGCCCAAGTCCGCCGAAATCGCGCGGCCGCTTGGGGCGATGTGCCCCGGGATCGCCGCTATGGGCGCAGAGTGGTACAGGCATAGGCGGCAGTCGTCCGTCCAAGTCAGCGAAGCTGCCGCCAAAGGAAGCTGTATTCGAGTGCCATCATCTGCGCACGCTGAGCGTTGTCGGCGGCGCCACCGTGGCCGCCTTCGATGTTCTCCCAGTACAGCACCGGTTGGCCGAATTCGATCATCCTCGCTGCCATCTTTCGTGCATGGCCGGGGTGCACGCGGTCGTCGCGCGTGGAGGTCGTGAAGAGCACCTTTGGCAGCTTCATTTCGCGCCTGACGTTCTGGTACGGGCTGTACTTCGAGAGCACCGCCCAATCCTCGGGCTTGTCGGGGTTGCCGTATTCGGCCATCCACGACGCGCCGGCCAGAAGCTGGTGATAGCGCCGCATGTCGAGAATCGGGACTTGGCAGACCACGGCGTTGAAGAGCTCGGGTCGCTGTAACATTACCGCGCCGACAAGCAGCCCGCCATTGCTGCCGCCTTCGATGCCGAGGTGGCGCGGGCTCGTCACTTTCGTCGCGATGAGGTTTTCGGCCACTGCGACAAAGTCATCATAACTCTTCTGCTTATTCTGCTTCACCGCTGCCTGGTGCCAGCTGGGACCGAACTCGCCACCGCCGCGGATATTCGCCAGCGCCCAGACACCGCCGCGGCTGGTCCAGGTGCGTCCGATGCTGCCCGAATAGAACGGCTGTTGCGCGATCTCGAAGCCGCCATAGCCGTACAGGATCGTCGGATTCTTACCGTCGGCCTGCGCGCCTTTTGGCCAGACGACGAAATAAGGCACGCGCGTGCCATCCCTGGACTTCGCGAAGCGCTGCTCGACGCGCATGCCGCTCACATCGAAGAAGCTCGGCCGCGACTTCAGCACCTCGCGCCGGTCGCTGCCAGTGGCGCCCACCAGCAACGAGTCGGGCGTGAGGAAGTCGGTGTAGTTAACGAGGTAGGCCTCGGCAAGTGGGTCGTCGTTCAGCAGCACATCGTGCAAGGGCATGACCGACAAGGTGCCGGCACTCGGCGCCTTCACTTCCCGCCGGTGCCAGCGTGTTCCGGCGGGCGACCATTCCTCCAAGCGACTCGACACGTTGTCGAGCACGGTCAGAAGCAACATGCTGCGCGTGGCGGCGAAACTGCTCAGCGATCGGGTCGGCGTCGGCGTGAAGATCGCATGCAGGTTGCGTTCGCCTTTCAGATATGCGGTGGCGTCGCCCGCCAGAAGTGAACCCTTCGGCCAGGTGCGCGTGCCGAGCTTCCAGTCGCTGCGCAGCTCGATCAGCGCCTTGTCGCGCCAGAATGCAAATTTGGCGTCGCTCGGCTTGTCGATAGGAGTCAGTTTTCCGTCTCGCAGCAGCCACTGGTGCGAGTTGTAGAAGTCGATCGAGCGCGTGAAGACGGTGCGTTCGAAGCCAGGCGTCCTGTCGACAGAAACGCCGCTGCCCACGTCCTGCTTCTCGCCTTCGAAGACGAGTTGGGCCTCGGCGAGCGGCTGGTCGCGTTTCCAGCGCTTGACGATGCGTGCGTAGCCCGAGTCGGTCATCGAACCGGGGCCGAAATCGGTAGCGACGTAGATGGTGTTCGCATCGATCCACTCAACGTCGGTCTTTGCTTCGGGCAGCGTGAAGCCGCCCGCGACGAAGACCTTGTCGACGGTATCGAACTCGCGCACGACGGTCGCGTCGGCCCCACCGCGCGACAAGCTCACAAGGCAGCGCCTGTAGTCCGGCCCCAGGCACGAGGCGCCGGTCCAGACCCAGTTCTCGCCTTCTGCTTTGCCCAAGGCGTCGAGGTCGATCACCGTCTCCCACGAAGGCTCGCGCGTGCGGTAGTCGACCAGCGTCGTTCGCCGCCACAGGCCGCGCGGGTTCCGGGCGTCGCGCCAGAGGTTATAGTACTGGTCGCCACGGCGCACGACGTAGGGGATCTGCTCACGCGAATCGAGCACGCTGCGGATCCCGTCGCGCATGGCGGCGAAGTCCGGTTCGGATTCGAGCAGCTTCTCCGATTCGGCGTTGCGCTCGCGCACCCAATTCAGCGCTCGTTCTCCCGCGACCTCTTCGAGCCAGAGGTAGGGGTCGGTCATGTCGGCCATTGCGGTGTTCACGGTCAAGAAGGCCAGGGCGGCCAAGTGGAGTCTCTTCATCGTCGTCATGCCTTCAGCACGCCCGGCGCAAGCTCGAACAATCATTGCCGCTCGCCGGGCCGGGAACTTCGGCGGCCGTCTTCGGAACTCGGATCTGCAGTGCTTGCGCGCCTCCCTGCGCAATGGCGAAGTTGGCGCTGATTACGCTGGCGGCGAACTTGAGATGTTTCGTACTGAGTTCAATACAGTCTACCGTTTTAGCGGCCAGCCAAAGGAGCCGACAGTGCCACGTTCTTTGTTCAGAGAGGTTTTGAGTAGTAGCAGCAAGGTAAATGAGTGGCTCATCTGCGCTGTCCACCAAGCGGCAATGGTCCTGTGAACGATTCGGTTTCTCCGCCCCCCGCTCGGAACCGGGTCGGATTGCGCGCTAGCAGCGAGACCGAACTCCAGGCACTGATCGCCGCAACCTACGGCGTGCCGCAGTTCGCACCCGGTTTGTTGGCGTGGATCGAGGGCGTGCTCGAACGGCCGCTCTGGAGAACCAGGCGCCACGGCTGGTTGTGGCCGTACTGAGACAGAGGCGCTTCCAGATAGCAGACGCTCCCGCGAGCGTCGTCATCGGGACAAGTGATAGACCGTTGTCGACACCCAGCGGACATACGGCTCTGCAGAACCAACCATTCAGGAAAGGGGCGAGCGGGCCGTGCACGCAATGCAACATCCGGATATGCCAACCCCGCCATTGCGGCGGGGGCGGTGCGCGAAGGCTTGCTGCGTTGATGCGGCCTCGGCGTGAAACCTATCTTCCGAGCGTCAGGTAAGCAGGGCAATCCACGTTAAAGTCTACGTCATCGGAAGTCCCTGACTCGGCGTAAACAATGAGATGGCAGTAATTGGGCTGATTGAGCAATAGAACGCACTTCCTTGCACCTCTGACCGCGTTGTAGCAGGTCAGGTCATCGATGAGGAGCCCATCAGTTGCGTTTTTGGGTGTCTTGACGATCGACGTGCGTGCAACACCGCTGGAATGCATCGTGACTTCCGTGCGCCCGAACTGCATCGGGTGGCCTTCGCTCAGGTAGGAGCGCTCGCTCCATGTAGCGCGAACGAGTTGGGCGGGAAGATCGATACGTCGCAACGTTCTCCAGTCTTCACCGGTTCTCCAGTCTTCCCCCGCCGGCGGCGCTGTCGAGACGCAGGACGGCGTCAAGCACACGCCCATCATCAGAGCCAATACCGAGAACCCGCGCTTTCCACCTTGGACCAAGTCCATTGCTCTATCGCCTCCTTGTAATGAATGTATTGTACCGCCGCTGGCCGTTTGCTAAACCGGCAATCAGAGGCTGGCATTCAGATCGTGGACATCAGTGATCCGTGGCGCAACGCCGTTTCCGCGCATCCCACGCGACCCGCACAGCGTGAAGCGCGGGCGGCTCCCGCCAATCAGGGGGTCGTGGGCTTCTCTGGCGCACGACAGGCGGCAACGGGTCGATAGCTCCGCTGACCGACTGCTCTTGGTGATCCAAGCGTAGGACCGCTCTTGGCCGCGAACCGCCGGTGGCTCATCCCGATAACGGACATTCGGGCGTGTGTCGGCTCCCGAGATCAGCGAAAGGCTGGAGTCGACCCACTCCATTCATCCGAATTTCCTGGAAGCAGTCGTTCAGCGGCGCCGACCACTAACGTAAATTCCCCCTTAACCCAATTGCGTTAACCCGTGATGCGGTGCGTCCGTACGCCCTGCATAGGCTTGGCTTTCCTACCCTTGCGGGCGATGGCTTTACGCCGACAGTCGCGCAATGTCGTCCAAATCGGCGGACTTATCACTGAACTCTTCCCCGCATTGATGCTGGACTGTCGGGCAGAGGAACGACAGTCCCCGTGTTCACGACTGTGTCGCCGTCGACCCGAAGCACGGAGATGTTTCGGTCGACGTAGTTTCCGACGTAGAGTCAACGACGTCAGGACTGAACAAACAAACACCGATTGACGACTACTTTTGTAGTGCAACGCGCTACTTCGGCCGTTGGGCGATCGCAGACGGATGCGCGCCGATGCAAGCGCAACGTTCTCGGAGAATTCGTGGGGTCACGCGCTCAGGGGTAGTTGCTCGTGACGTTGCCTCCGAAACGGGCCAGGCTGTCAGATGCGCCGGCTCGATCCCATGATCTCTCGCGTGTGTTCCGGGCGTACTGCGGATCGGCTCAGCCTAGAAAGTGTTCCCTCAGTCGTTCCCGGGCGACCAAACCGGCGTTCAGGTTAGTACAATTGACGATCGCGAGGCGAAAGCCGCCCGGCGGCATCGCGTGCAGCGAGGGGTCGCGGTGCTCATCGAAGCTGATCTGCAGGCTCGACACACCGGGCATCCCACGAACGCTCTCCACCAATGCGTGAGCCGGATGCCGATACCGTCGACCATGCGGGCCGAAAAGCACCACGCTGTAACCACGCCGCCGGTGAACATCATTGAACGCCCATTTTCCGTACTCGTACAGGTGTACTACCGCTTCGACCCACCCCGGGCCATACAGATCCGGCCACTGATCGGTTAGGCGGAGGTGGACTTCGATGATTACCCCGCCGATGGTCTCGATGTTGACCATGCCGGTGTATTCAGCCAGGTGGTCATTCACCCACGCCTCGAGCCTTCCTTCCAGTCCCCGGTCGCGGTCGGCGCAAATCGTCCAATAATCAAATGTCCCTTGCCCGTTCGGAAGCCCACGGGCATGACGCCACCAGCAAGCCTCGCCGGCCACCACGGCAACGTCCGAACTCACGTGAGGGCCTTCCAGCAGCGTCATCCACATGTGTCCGGGAATGTACGAGCGATCGTAATCCTCTTCGGAGCAGATGATCCCGGCGCCGATGCCCATGCCCTTCAGATTGATGATGGGCTTGGAGAAGACGGGAAAGGATGGAGGCCTCGTACCGTGCGGCCCCGCGGCCAATCCCTGGCTTACCGCCACCGCGATCTTGTCATAGAGCCACCGGTGTTTCGGGTTCCACTGCCATGCATCGCTGTCTTCAGTGGGGATGTTCACTTCCGCCGAGCACTTGGCCTGCTCGAAATATTGCAGGCGCCAGGCATCGATTTCGCAGATTGGCATGGAATCGAAGATAACTCGCGGCGAGACATTGGTCGATTGCAAGGTAACGCGTCATGGGGGCGCAGCGGCAGGACAAGGGACCGCGCCGATCGATGCTTCCTTGTAGGTTGTTGCCGCCGACGGAATCTTGAGTCCCGGTTGGAAGTTCCCGAAGCCCAATTTCGCAAGGGAACCTCTCGCGCGGCTTCTACCGTGGCCGACACGCTGACTTCGCTGCATGAAGGATAGCCATTTCAACCCCGTGACCCTGAGTGTGGAGGGGGCAGTGGCAAGGGTCAAGCGTCGACGTTCGGTGGCAACGGGCTGCTCCGCACGCTTGTAGTGGCAGTTCCGGG